>Ga0193739_1000555_pt1 | contig 10346 bp, 7 predicted proteins | sample L2a2metaG_FD_144926 | JGI IMG/M metagenome (GOLD analysis project Ga0193739, IMG submission 144926) | Soil microbial communities from a riparian zone of the East river system, Colorado, United States - L2a2 | ecosystem: Environmental > Terrestrial > Soil > Riparian zone | place: USA: East River...
CACCAGTGTCAGATGCGCGCGGCGCGCGACGAGCGTCATCACCACGGTGAACAGCGCCACCACGATCGCCGCCGCCAGGTGATGAGACTGCTCGCTCGTCGCGAGCGAGACGAAGACCGGGAGGGTAATGCCGGCGAGGAAGCCGCGAATGCTCAAGGGATCGGCGGCGAGCGTCGTGAGCGCGCTCGCGATGATGCCGGCGAGTACCACGAGGATGAGCGCCGCCGTTTCGAACGGCACGATCGGCAGGACGATGGCGCCGCCGACGCCCCAGGCGATCGCGAGCATGGCGACGGTCGCGCGCACGCCGTTGCGGACGGCGCGGTCGCTCAGCTTGCGCCGCGACGCGACGAACAGCCAGGCGCCACGGATGAGCGCCGCCAGCGCGACGGCGGCGACCCACCCCATCACCAGGTCGTGCGGTGCGTCCGGCCAGGCCAGCGCGGCGATGACGCCGATGAGAATGGGATGGGCGAAGACGCCGATTCCGCTCTCGCGGACCAGGCGCTGTTGCAGCAGTCGGGCGAGGTCGGCGCGGATGCGCTCGTCCGTCGTGATCCCGTCTTCCGGCCGTGCCTCGCTGATCGTCATGAGCCTACATGGTACGATACGACCGGAGAACGGACTAGGGCGCTTTTGCTGCACGGCAGAACCTTCGCGATTCAATCGTTTAACATGCAGAACCGTCCCGAAGGGAGCACGATGCGAGAGCCGGCGGCCATGAGGAGTGGGGGATTAGCGGCAGTCGCAGCGGTTCTCGACGCCCTGCTCATGTGCGCGGCCGCTCAAGGTGTCGCGCGACCGGATTCGTCCCTTCCACCTGGACGTCTTCAAGGCTCCGTCGTCGCTTCCACGACCAGTATCCCCATCGAAGATGCCATCGTCTCGATCAGTCCGGCGGGGGGCGGCGCTCTGCTCGCCTGGCGCGGGTCGGCGTTTTGGGAAGCCAGTCGCAGCGCGCGCACCAATGCGAGCGGCATTTACCGTTTCGACGGTCTCGCGCCCGGCCGCTATCAGATGCACATCCAGCGCATCGGCTATCGCTCCGCGGACATCGAGGTCGATTTGGCGGATGCGGCACCGGTGCGCGTTTCTGTCGGGCTGTTGATCCTACCGATCGTGCTGGAACCCGTGACCGTGCGCGCGCTGGCCAGCGCAGGATCGACCCACGCGGCTCGTGGCGAGTGGGACGCGATCGCCCAGGCACGGGTCGCTGCCGAAGCGGAGCGGCGGCGTCGCTTTCTCGCGAGCGACACACGTTCTCTGACCACCGCTGACCTGACGGAGGCCGTGACCCTGGGCGAAACGGATCTCTTTCGAGCGCTGCAGCGAGTCGCGGGTGTCACGACGCGCGACGAGTACACCGCCGAGCTCTGGACCCGCGGGGGGCGGTGGAGCGAAACACGGGTGACCTACGACGGGCTGCCACTGTTCAGCCCGCTGCACGCCGGCGGCGCTCTTTCGGGTGTGCCGCCCGATGTCGTGGGCTCGGCGCTCTTCCATCCAGGCGTCAGGTCAGCAGCCTCCGGCGAAGGAGCCGCGGCCACGCTTGAGCTCGCATCTCGGCCCGCGAGCGAACCGGGCCTCCGTGGACTTGCGGAGCTGTCGACCTTGAGCGCGCGGGCGACGTTGGAGCGCGGTGGTAGCGGAGAAGGCGCTCGCTGGGTCTTGGGTGGGCGACGCTCCTACATCGACCTCGCTACCAAATTGCTCGCGGCGTTTGCGACGGACCCTGCTGCACCAATCCGCTATTCGTTCACGGACCTGGCGGGGCGCCTGGACATCCCGCTCGGCGCGGCGAGTGCGCTCGAGGTGAGCGGTCTCTGGTCGGGTGATGCGCTCGGAGGAACCGTACCACGCTTCGTAGACGCGAATCGCGGCCGGTGGGGGAACGCCTTAATGCGGGCGACGGTCGTCGCGCCACTCGCGGGTGTTTCCGCGCGACATACGCTCGGGTTCAGCCGATACAGCCTGCGCGTCGCCAGTTGCTCCGATCCGTCCTGCGCGGGAAGCAGTCCCACCAAGTGGCGCCTGGATAGTCGCAGCGCACTTACGTACGTGGTCGTCAGCACGGCGCTCGGGTCCACATCGGGTGACGGCTGGACGGGGGGCTACCAACTTGCCGCCCAGCGTTTGGAGTACGACGGATGGGGACCCGTCGCATATCCCGGCAACTGGGTCTCGGTTCGGGCGCGCTTACGCGGTGCGACCGATGTTCTTTCGATTTGGACCGAGCAGCGATCGCGGCTCGGTCAGCGTCTTACGCTGCAGACGGGGCTGCGCGTCGAGACCGGCAGCAAGGTTGCCGGAGCGTCGCCCGTGCGGATCGCCCCACGATTCCAGGCACGCTACGCCCTCCTGCGCGATGACCTGTTGCTATCGGGCGGCGTCGGCCGCTCGTTCCAGTACAGCCAGGCGGTAGGACCACTCGGGCCCGGCATCGGGCCCGAGCTGCACCTCTCCGATGTATGGATCCTCGCGGGCGATACGATCCCAGCCATCCGTTCAGATGTCGCAAGCGCTGGTCTCGAATACTGGTTCGGCGGCGGTTGGGTGTCTGGGCTCAACCTGTATTGGCGAGGCGAGCGCGGGGTGGCGGTGCCCGATCCGACGCCCGGGGGCCGATACTCCGACCCGGACGGTGCAAACATCTTCGTCGTCGGCGCGACAGCAACGCGTGGTGCCGAAATATCGCTGCGCAAGCTCACCGGACGGTTGACTGGATCTGCGTCGCTGTCACTGAGTCACACCACGATCAGCGCGCTCGGCTTTCACTATCGGGCACCGACTGATCGGCCGGTGGTGTTGCACGGGACGGGTCTCGTCGCGCTGCGCAACAACCTCCGGCTCGGTGGCGCGTTTACGCTCGCGGCCAGCGCTCCCTTTACACGCAACGTGATGTGGAGCGCGTGCGATGATTCCATACCCGACTGCCCGCCGAGCGCGGGCAGGCAGCCACCCTATGTCGAGACGCCGAGTGGCGCGCGGGCACCCGCCATTGCCGTGCTGGACCTCCTCGCCGATTGGAATAAAGAGTTTCGCGGATGGACGCTCGCCGCCTATCTGCAGCTTCGGAACGTCCTGCGCGGGACGCGCGCGGTTACCTACACGGGGTCGATCGACAGGTGCGCGTCGGCACCGGCGCCGAACTGGGTTCTGGTCCGACCCGGCATGTGTGACAGCTACGCGCGCGGTCTGCCGATGCTTCCGCTGGCCGGCGTGCGGGTGTCGTTCTAGGGGCGGTGAAGCTCGATGCGCTGTTCGCGGACCACCGCGATTCGCTGTTCCGCTACCTCGCGCGCTACACCGGCGATCCCGATCTCGCGGAGGATCTGGTGCAGGAGACGTTCTTGAAGGTGGTCGTTCAACCGCCCGGCACGGGCGAAAATGTGAAGGGGTGGCTATTCACCGTGGCGACCAATCTCGCAAAGGACGTGCGGAAGACCGCGCGGCGCCACGAGGAGCTGTTGCGCCGGGCCGGCGGTATCGCTCGTCTCGAGCGGTCGCCAGCGGATCCGAGCGCGGAAGCCGAGCGCGCCGATGCCTGGCGTCGAGTCCGCGCCGGGCTGGACGCACTGAATCACAAGGAGCGGACGGCCCTGCTGCTGCGCGCCGAAGGATTCGCGCATCGCGAGATCGCGACTGCGCTCGGGACCACCACGGGTTCCATCGGTACGCTCGTCGCCCGCGCGCTCGCGAAGCTGGCGACAACGGTCGCGCTATGAGTCATCCGGACCAGGATGTCCTGGTGCGTCTGGTGGATGGCGAAGTGTCGGCGCTGGAGCGCGCGGCGCTCGCCGCGCACCTCGAGCAGTGTCCGGAGTGTGGGCGCGCGCGCGGTGCGATTGAGGAGCGATCGCGGGCGCTCGTCGACCTGCTGACCCGTACGGATCCCGAGGTGCGGGTCTTCGCGCTGGCGCGTCGTCGCCGTCCCTCGAGGATGCCGTCGCGCGCGTGGCCGGTGGCCGCCGCGATTGTCCTGCTGCTTGGCGCCGCGGCGCTGCTCGCGACCCCGGTGCGGGCGTGGATTCTCGACCGCTGGGCCGGCATGCGCCGGGTGATCGGCGTGTCGGAGCCCACGATTCGTGCGCAACCCTCGCGCGTTTCGTTCGTGCCCGGTTCGAATGTTCTGGTCGTGCGCGTTGCGAACCGGCAGGCATCGGGGGATCTGCTCCTCGAATCAACCGACTCGCCGCGGGTCTCGGCCGAAGTGCGCGGTGCAGGGGATGGAGTAGAGCTGACGGTCCTGCCCGATGAGCTCCGCATCGCCAACGCGCCCGGCGCGCGCGCGAGCTATCGCATCGCGGTCCCTGCGAGACTCGAGCGGATTACGGTGTTGATCGCCGGCGAGGTGCTCGCCGTCGTCGCTCCAGTTCGGGCCGGCGAGCGGCACACGGTGAACCTCGCTTGGGTACCCTAGTTCCTTCAATGCGACACGAGGACATCATGAAAGCGAAATCCATTGCGCTGTTTTTCTTCCTTGCGGCAGCTGTAGCGGATTGCGATTCTCGCACCGGGCCCCCGGTCGCCAGTTCCCTGGGCGCCGGTGATACGACGCGCGATACCACACCGCCGCCGCCCCCGCCGCCTCCGGGCGACACGACGCCGCCACCACCGCCCCCTCCGCCTCCCGGTGGATCTGTAGCGGTCGTGCGGATCGTTCCTGAGAGCGCGAGCATGACCTCGGGCGACACGGGCGTTTACCTCTTTGCCGTGGCCCGCGACTCGGCGGGAAACCAGCTCCCGCGAAATGCCTCGTGGTCGACCTCAGACAGCAACGTGCTCTATCTCCCCGCGCACCTGGGCGAGACGATGCGCGTCCTCGGGCGAGCGGCTGGGGTCGGGAGAATTCTTGCGACGGTCGAGGGCAAGACCGGAGTCGCCACGATCACGGTCCGCGCGGGCGCACCCGTCGCGCACGTGTCCGTCCTTCCCGCGAACATGACGCTCCCGGTCCGGAGCCGAGTGATTCTCTACGCGAACCTGACCGACGCCGCGGGGACGGAGCTGAGGTACCGGGCCGTCTCGTGGACGAGCAGCGACACGTCGGTGTTCGTCATCGTGGCACTCGAGCAGTGGGAGGGGCAGTCGGGAGCGAGGATCGAGACACGAGGGCCTGGCACGGCGACGCTGCGCGCGACCAGCGAAGGGCAGACGGGCGAAGCCACGATCACGGTGTACGGATCCGGCCCGGTGGCCAGCGTCAGCGTCGTGCCCTCCAGCGCCGATTTTGCGGTGGGCGATACCGTGGTGTTCAGCGCGGACGTGCGCGATGGCGCCGGGAATCTCCTCTCGGATCCTCCGCCATCCTGGGCCGCCAGTGACACCACCGTCGTCACGTTGCAGCCGTTCGGATCCCGGGTGGTGGTATATGGCCGCGCGCCGGGACGGGTCACGCTGTCGGCCACTGCCGAGGGGAAGAGCGGCACGGCGAGCATCGTGGTCCGGTAGACCAGGGGCGGGCAGCGGCGCGAGGATTTGTTTAGTTTATCCTCGCGCCGCTGCGCGCCCGTAGCTCAGGTGGATAGAGCAGCAGCCTTCTAAGCTGTTGGTCGGAGGTTCGAATCCTCCCGGGCGCACCTCCCATGAATCTGCTGCTGGCGGAAGACGATGCCGTCGCCCGCATGACGTTGAGCGCGGTGCTCAAGGGTCTCGGGTACGAAGTCACCGTAGCCGAGCACGGCGCCGAGGCATGGGCCGTTCTTCAGCTGAGTCACTTTCCGATGGTCATCTCCGATTGGCAGATGCCTGAGATCGACGGCGCCGAGCTGTGTCGTCGCCTGCGCGCGCGCGCGACGGATCGCTACACCTATTTCCTCTTAGTCACCGCGACGGGTGGCAAGAAACGCTATCTCGAAGGGATGGAAGCGGGCGCCGACGATTTCATCACGAAGCCGGTCGACATGGACGAGCTGCGCGCGCGCGGCTCAAAGCGGCGGAACGGATCCTCGGTCTCCGCCAGCACGTGCAGCAGCTCGAGGGGCTGCTGCCGATGTGCGCCTACTGCAAACGCATCCGTGATGCGTCGGAGCGATGGGAATCGATCGAGCGCTACGTGGAAGAGCGATCCGAAGCACAGTTCAGTCACAGCTATTGCCCGGAGTGCTATGAAAAGCATGTGCGACCGCAGATCGAGAAGCGCTAGGCAGCGTTGACGCACCGCAGGACCTGCGCTATAACCGAAGGACCGCTTACTGGAAGGGTTCCGTGCGAATCTCACGCTGCTTCGTAGGACCGCTGGCACTCGCTCTGGCGGCGCCCCTCGGGCTCGTCGCCCAACAGCAGACCGGTAGCATCCGCGGCACCGTCAGCGCCGAGACCGGCACACCCCTCGGGAACGTCGGGGTTACGCTGGTTGGCACCGCGCGCACAACCGCCACCAACGCGCGCGGCGAATACCGGCTGACGGCGCCGCCCGGCACACACACGGTGCGTGCCCGTGTCATCGGCTACGCTGCGGCGGAACGCCAGGTGAACGTCGTCGCCGGTGAGACCACCACGGTGAACTTCCAACTCGCACCGAGTGCGCTGGCGCTGTCCGGAGTGACGGTCATCGGGTCTCGGACGGCTCGCACCGCCACGGAGACGCCGGTGCCGGTGGACGTGATCGCCGCCGAGGAGATGCAGCAGACAGGCCAGACCGAGGTGAATCAAATCCTCACCTCGCTCGCGCCTTCCTTCAATGCCTCGCACCAGACCATCGCCGATGGTACCGATCACATCAATCCTGCGAGCCTGCGCGGTCTCGGCCCCGATCAGGTGCTGGTTCTCGTCAACGGCAAGCGGCGGCATGCGCCGGCACTGGTACACGTGAATGGCACCTTCGGTCGCGGCACCGTGGGGGTGGACCTCAACGCGATCCCCGCCTCGGCCATCGATCGCATTGAAGTGCTGCGCGACGGCGCCAGCGCGCAATACGGCTCCGATGCCATCGCGGGTGTGATCAACATCGTCCTCAAGCGCGAGACCGACGGCATCCAGGCATCGACGACCAGCGGCGTGACCGGAGAAGGGGATGGTGCGCAGGTCAAGACCGACCTGAATGCCGGCTTCGCGATCGGCGAGCGGGGGTTCTTCAGCGTGACTGGCGAGTATCTGGATCGCGGCGCGACCAATCGGACCGAGCCGTGGAGCGGGGACATCTTTCCCGGATTTACGGGCACCGCCGCCACCGATGCCGAACTGGCGACGCGCGGCCTTACGCGCCGGGACTTCACGATGGATGTCGGCCAGTCGGATGCCACGGTCGGCATGGTGTTCTTCAACGCCGCGCTGCCGCTCGCGGGTGATGCCGAGCTGTACGCCTTCGGCGGGGCGTCGCGCCGCAACGGACGCGCCGGCGCGTTCTTCCGGCTGCCGAACCAGGAAGCGCAAAGCGCGTTGTCGATCTTTCCCAATGGCTTCGTGCCCCGGATCAATACGGGCATCGATGATCGCTCGGTCGGAGTGGGCGTACGCGGCGTCACCAACGGGTGGGATGTGGACTTCAGCCTTACCCACGGGCGCAACGATTTCCAATTCATTATCGACAATACCGTGAACGCATCCATGGGCGCGGCCAGCCCCACGACGTTCGACGCCGGCCGCCTCGGCTTCGCCCAGTCCGTCGGTAACCTCGACCTCGTGCGTCCTCTCGCCGCGACGGGTCTGCGGTCGCTCGCGCTGGTCCTGGGCGCCGAGTTCCGGGTCGAGAACTACAGCATTCGGGCCGGAGATGCCGCGTCCTGGCAGCTCGGAAACGGCGGCGACTCGGCGGGCGTCGATTTCGACACCACGGCGGCGGGCGCGCCCAAAGCGCCGGGAGCGCAGGGCTTCCCCGGCTTCCGGCCGGCGAACGAAGTGAACCGCTCCCGCACCAGCATCGCGGGGTACGCCGGTTTCGAAACCCAGCTCACCGATCGGTTGTTGATCGACGTCGGTGGGCGGTATGAGCGTTACAGCGATTTCGGGAACACCCTTACGGGAAAGCTTGCGACGCGGTTCGAGGTCGTGCCGGGCGTCGCGTTGCGAGGTGCTGTGAGCACCGGATTCCGCGCACCGGCCCTGCATCAGGTGTGGTTCAACAACGTCAGCACCCAGTTCGTCATCAATACGAGCACCGGCGAACTCGAGGCCCGTAACGTTCTCACGAGCAACAACCCGAGCCGCGTGACGCAGGCGTTCGGCGTGCCCGCGCTGCAAGACGAGCGGTCAGTAAACCTCAGCGCAGGGATCACCGCGCGGCCGCGTGACGACCTGTCGATCACCGCCGACGTATATCGCATTACTCTTGACGACCGGATCGTTATCACGAGTCAGTTTTCTTCCACGACCGCTGAGCCGGATCCGGCAATTCGCGCCCGAGTCGCACAGCTGGTCGCGCCCTTCGCCAGCCAGGGCGTGACTGGTGCCCAGTTCTTCGCGAACGCCGTCGACACCCGCACTACCGGACTCGACCTCGTCGTCGCCTACGCCCGACCAGTCGGTCGCGGCACGCTCAACCTTACGGCGTCGGCGAACCTTACGCAGACGGAAGTGATGCGCGTAAATCTGCCTCAGGCGATGGCCGACTCGTTCGCCGGGAGCAGTATCGACACTATGCGCCTCCGCCTCCTGAACCGCGAGGATCGCAACCGGCTGGAGGACGCGTTGCCGCACCAAAAAGGGACGCTCTCGGCGCGGTACGCCGGTGGTCGCATCAGCGCGCTGGTGCGTGCGGCGTACTACGGAGAAATCCTCTACAAGGCACCGAGCGCGACCAACGATGAGCGGTTCGGTGCCAAGACGCTCGTTGATGTTGATCTCGGGCTGGAGCTGCTGCGCGGCACCCGTCTGGCCGTAGGCGGCAACAATGTGTTCAATACGTTTCCCGATAAACAGAAGGTCCCTGCCAACATCAACAGCGGCCGCTTCATCTATAGTAGGCGCGTCACGCAGTTTGGCATGAACGGAGGCTTCTATTACGCGCGTGTGGCCCTATCATTGTAGACGATCCATGCGCGCTCAGTTTTGCTGGTGTCTCGGAATCTCGGTCCTCGCACCCTGCGGGAGGGGTGCGGCACAATCGCCGTCGCCGCCTCCTGCGATCGCAGATAATAGTTTCTTGCTCGAAGAGGCGTACAATCAGGAGCAGGGTGTCGTCCAGCACATCAGCGTGTGGCGGCGGGGCCTGCGCAGCGCAGCGTGGGCGTTCACGTTCACGCAAGAATGGCCGCTCAGCGGTCAGCGGCATCAGCTCAGCTATACCGTGCCGATTGAGCGAACCGAGAGCCCGTCGCGTACGACCGGTTTTGGTGACGTGGCGTTGAATTATCGGCTGCAACTGCGTGGGAGCGATCAAGCGATCGCGATCGCGCCACGCCTGTCGGCGTTGCTGCCGACGGGAAGTGAATCGCGCGGCCTGGGCAGTGGGGAATTCGGTGCGCAGCTGAACCTGCCGGTGAGTGCGCGGCTGGGATCGTCCGTCGTGAGTCACTGGAACGCGGGGCTCACCGCCGTCGCCGAGAACACGCTGTACAGTCTCGGCGCGAGTGTGATTTGGCTGGTGCGGCCCACGCTGAATGTGATGTTTGAGGTAGCGTGGGCGGACCAAAGTGGCGGTGGCGCGGAGTCATTGGTCGTGAATCCCGGGATTCGCTGGGCGCACAACTTCGCGAGCGGCTTGCAGATCGTGCCCGGGCTCGCGTTCCCCGTGGGCGTGGGGCCTTCCCGGGGTGAGCGATCGGCTCTTGTGTACCTGAGTTTTGAACATCGTTTCCGGCCAGAGACGCGACGAAATTAGCGGATCCGCAGGGGCCGTAAACTCAAATAACTGACCCCCTTGACTCACCTCGACCACCGGGCTACACTCCGCGTCTTGCTGCGGACTTTTTTTCGCAGCCGCTCTTTGAGAATTGATGATCGAGTGTGTGGAGTGCGGCCCCATTTGAGCGGACGCGTCGTCAGAAGCGCGCCGCGAGGGGTTTCATTCTGATTGTGATTCGGACGACAGATGTACCAGTCGTTCGGTAGAGCTGTTCGAATTTTCCAATCATTGGAGAGTTTGATCCTGGCTCAGGACGAACGCTGGCGGCGTGCCTAACACATGTAAGTCGCACGGGGTTCGGGGGGCAACTCTCGAATTCAGTGGCAGACGGGTGCGTAACACGTGAGAAACTTGTCCAACGGCGGGGGATAGCCGGCCCAACGGCCGGGTAATACCGCGTACGACCATTCGGGGGCATCCCTGAATGAGGAAAGCAGCCGCAAGGTTGCGCCGATGGAGAGTCTCGCGGCCTATCAGCTAGTTGGCGGGGTAACGGCCCACCAAGGCAACGACGGGTAGCTGGTCTGAGAGGATGGCCAGCCACATTGGGACTGAGACACGG
>Ga0193739_1000556_pt1 | contig 10345 bp, 12 predicted proteins | sample L2a2metaG_FD_144926 | JGI IMG/M metagenome (GOLD analysis project Ga0193739, IMG submission 144926) | Soil microbial communities from a riparian zone of the East river system, Colorado, United States - L2a2 | ecosystem: Environmental > Terrestrial > Soil > Riparian zone | place: USA: East River...
GCGGTTGAGATTCGTCGTCACGATGAACGCGTCTGGATTGAGCACATGGAGGCCGGCGAGCACGGCGAAGCTCTGCATTAACGCGCCGAACGCAAAGCGATGACGCGCGCCGCGGAGAACGGTCCAAGAGAACCAGACGAAGACGCCGATCAGCAGAATCATGAACGCGGTCGCGTACAATCGGTCGGATGACAATCCGTACGCCGCTACGTACAGCCGCATGCGCTCCAGCGCCGACGCCATGATGACGGCGAGCAGCGCGAGCAGCAGCCCCGCGAGCTGCCGGAAGACGCGTACCTGTGCCGCCGTGCCGCCACGCACCAGGTGATCGGCGCCAAGGAGTATGGGAAGCACGAGGCCGCTGGCGGTGACGAGCTGGAAGAAGCCCTGACGCGCGTAGCCCGCGAAGGTGAGCCCGCTCGTCTCCTCGACGAGGGCCGCGCCGCCAAAGAAGTAGCGCAGCTGGACCACCACGAACATCAGGAAGAGGAAATTCAGCAGGCCGAGTACCGTAGCCAGAGGAACGACGCTCGGAATCGGCTGGGCCGACGGGCTCTGGAGACCGACCGGCCGGCCGAGCATGCCCCAACGCAGGTAACCGGCGGTCAGCGCGCCCCAAAAGCCGATGAGAAGCGTGTGCGAGATGACGGCTTCGGCGTCGAATGAAAAGAGGTTCGCGAGGACGTTGCCGAAGACTGCGTCGGCCGACGCGAACAGCGCCGCGAAGATTGCGAGCAGTGGCGCGGCGATGATGGTGCCAAGCAGGGCGCCGCGCAGGTGGCGCATCCTGCCATCCTGCGGCAGCTCCCGCCACTGGATATCACCAAAGATCAGGACGAAACTGCCGACGATGCTTGCGAGCGCAGCCGTCGCGATGCCGCGGATGTAATCGAAGGGATACCAGTTCGAGATCCGCTCGCCTTGGAGACTCGCGGCCGCGAGGGCAAGCGTGACAATCAGCGCCAGCATGTCGAACGTCGCGAGCGCCTCCGCGTCGCGCCGCAGGAACGCGGCGCCGAGCAGCAGCGCTGTAATCGCGAGCCACGCCGCATCGGGTCCGGGCTTGACGCCGTGACGGCGCACGAGCCATGCGCCGGCACCCACCAGCGCCGCCGTGCCGATCGTCGCGTTCAAGCCCCACGGCATGGCGCGGAGCAGCGCGTCGCCCGTGACTCCGGCGACGACGCCCAGGCCGGCGATCTCGAGGCCGAGCCGGGTGCGTTGCGTCAGAACGTTCATACAGCCTCTTGCGTTGGCAATCCGCCGAAGCGACGGTCGCGTGAGTGGAACTCGTGGATGGCGGCAGCCAGATGGGACGCGCCGAAGTCGGGCCACATCCGCTCCGTGAACCACAGCTCGGCATAGGCGCATTCCCAGAGCAGGAAGTCCGACAGCCGCTGCTCGCCGCCGGTGCGGATCAGGAGATCGACGTCGGGAAGGAGCGCGCCCGAGCGGATCGCGGTGCGGGCGGAGTAGTCCACGGCAATCCGCAGCTCGAGGCGTGTTCCGTCCGCCGTTCCTTGCTCGGCGGCGGTGATCGCCGTGACCAGCGAATGGGGGAGCCGGTCGCGCCGCCCGACGACCGTGAGCTTCACCCCCTGTGCGGCAAGCTCGGCGGTCTCGGTCCGCAGGTGGCGCGCAAACAGACGCATCAACATCGAGACCTCGGCGGCGGGCCGGCCCCAGTTGTCCGACGAAAAGGCGTACACCGTGAGCGCGGTGATCCCGCAGCCGGGTGCGACTTTGACGACGCGGCGCACCGCGTCCGCGCCGGCGCGGTGGCCCGCGGAGCGGGGCAGGCCGCGGCGTGTCGCCCAGCGCCCATTCCCGTCCATCACGATCGCGACATGGAAGCAAGTACTTTGTGTCATAAAGCTAGTCCGCAAAAAGAGAGAGAGCCCACGTCAGCGTGCTCGCGTCGCGCGAATCAACGCTTCCATGTGATCGAGGTAGCGCTCGAGCGCCCGCCGGCCGAAGGCGGTGAGTCGGTATTCCGTTTTGGGAACGCGTCCCGCGAACGACTTTTCGCACGTGATGTACTCGGCGTCCTCCAGCTTGCGCGCGTGCACGCTGAGATTGCCGTCGCTCGTCTTGAGCAGCGCCTTCAGCTCGTTGAACGTGAGGCTGTCGCGCACGGCGAGGGCGCTGACGATGGCCAATCGCACGCGCTCGTGAATCAGCCGGTCGAGCTCCGCCGGAGCGGGTTGCAGCTTGGTTTTCACGGGACGCTCCGCTTCCGCGCGCGCGCCCGCGATCCGTGCCGTGTTGCTCTTAGCCACCGTACCTCCGCGCGATGATCAGTCCAAACAGGATGTGCAGCCCGCCGAATCCCGCCGCGAGCAGCACATCCTGTCACGCGGCGGGCGCGAACAAGGCCACGGCGCCCAACGCCATGAAGCACGCCCCCATCACCGGGACCACCCGCAGCGAAAACGCGCCGCCGGTCATCACGCCAGCGCCATAGCACAGCAGCCAGAGAGCCGGGAGCAGTGTGAGTTGTTTGGAGGTCCACAGCACGGCGGTGAGCAACGCCCCCACGATAAAAGGCGGAAGCACGCCGAGTCCGAAGCGACGTGCGGGTCCATGTGCCAGCGTGTCGCCGGCGCGACGGGCTTTCAGCAACATGGCGGATGCGCCGATGCCGGCGCCGATCACCGCCTCCAACAGCCAGGTCCACAGCCAGTGGCTGTGCGGCGAACCGTACGGTGCGGCTTCGGGCAGGGATCCAGCATGCGCGGCCGCCGCAAGCGCGGTGACTCCCAGTGCGACCATGCCCCAGCCCGGCACGGCCGTGAACGAGCCGGCCCGCTCCATCGTGGAGCGGATGAACTGGAGGTTGTCGAGCGCACGATCGTGTAGCGGCCGCGGAGCGGTCATGGCTCGAAGTAAAGCACTTTGCATTGCAAAGTCAAGTAGGCCGTGTTTTGAGCCGCCGGACCAGCTTGAGCCCCGACCAGACGTCGTCGATCGCGCCGACCTTCACGTCGACCAGTCCCGTCGGCAGCGCGACCGCGCGGAGGACGTCTTCGGTGATGTCGGTCTCGACACCAGACGCCTTCTTTGGCCATGACACCCACAGTGCCCCATCCGGCGCGAGCGCGCGGAGCAAACCGGGCAGCTTGTTCTCCAACAGGTCGCGGCTCGTCGTGAAGAAATGGATGAACGGAAGGACACCGCGGGCATTCGCGGTGACGGTAACGCCTGGGGGGAGCTTTCCCAATGTGGCTCGGTAGCCCCGGGGCGGATTGATGATCGCGATCCGGGTGCCGGGCTTGATGCCCAGCTTATCAACCAATGATCGGCTCGAGTAACCAGCCATGGCTATCGGGTACCTGGTATCGGGTACCGGGTGCTCGCGCGAATAGTGCTACCTTCTGCGCGTGAACGATCAATGGTGCCGGGTTCCCTGGAGCTAAACTGTCCACCGATGGAAACTCGTGGAAGAGCGATTCGTGGCTATCAGGACCTCGAGGTGTGGAAACGCGCCATGGATCTCGTCGCAGAATCCTATTCCGCTACTAGGGCATTTCCACCCGATGAGCGCTACGGGCTAAAGGCACAGATTCGGAGATCTGCTGTATCCATTCCATCGAACATTGCGGAGGGTAGGGGTCGACAGGGATTGGGAGGATTCATGTACCATCTGTCGGTCGCCAACGGCTCCCTCATGGAGTTAGAGACTCAGTTTCTGATCGCCCATCGACTCGAGTATCTCGATCAAAAGCAGACGAACTCTCTGACGCAGAGATTTCGCGAAGTTGGTCGTCTGCTCGCGGGTCTTCTCCGAGCATTACGCGCTCGGAAGGCGAATTACCAGGTACCCGATACCCGGTACCAGGTACCACGAACGTAGGCATCCAGGCCGCCGGCGACGGGAGCTCCATGCCCCCGCCGCCGGTCGGCCAGGTCACTGCACGCAGTTGCCCCGAGGGTCGGGCTTTGGCTTATCCACGACGACGCGGTGGTCCAGATTCGCCACAGCGGCCGCGATGCCGTACACGAATTGCGACACGTTCGCCAGCTTGTCGTAATCGACGTACTGCGGCTCGTCCGTCACCTGATGATAGTCGCGGTGGTTCCCGGTCGTGAAGAATGCCACGGGAATGCCGTAGCGCGCGTACATGTAGTGATCGCTGCGGCAGTAGTACTGCTCCGGATGCCCCGACGCGTCGAACTGGTAATCGAAGGTGAATGGCTGCCGTCGCGCCTTGTTGACGGTCTCGATCAAATCGCCGAGCTCCGTCGAGCGACGGCGCGTGCCGATGAGCTGCAGGTATCCCGCGCCGCCGTTGTTCTCGTCATCGCTGCGGCCGCGACCCACCATGTCCAGGTTGAGCTGCGCGACAATCGAATCGCGCTCCACCGTCGGATGGTCGGTGAAGTACCGCGCGCCGAACAGCCCCAGCTCCTCGGCGGTATGCCACACGAAGATCAGCGAACGCTTGGGCTTCGCGCGCGCACCGGCAAACGCTTCGGCGATTTCGAGCACCGCGGTGGTGCCGGAGCCGTCGTCGTCGGCGCCGTTGAAGATCGAGTCGCGGCGCGCCGCCCGGAGGCGACGCAGGCTGTCGACGTTGACGCGGATCTGCCGCATCTGTTCCGGACTGACCTGGTGATTGGGCGACGCGAGCGCGAGACGCCGCACCGCGTCGTTGAACGCGCGGAGGGAGTCGTGATCCACCGGCGCCTGATCGAACCCCACGTGGTCGTTATGCGCGCCGATCGCCACGTACTCGCCGCGCAGCTTTGGATCGCTGCCCGGCAAAATGGCGACGACGTTGCGGGCGGGCACCGGAGTGTCGCTGAATGTCACCGAACCCCGAATGGTCTTTCCGAGCGCGCCCGGTTTGAGACTATCGAGCGGCGCGCCGAGCAACAATCGGACGGAAGGCGTGGCGACGTACACGTACAACGGCAAACTCGTCGTATCGGCTGCCGCCGGCGCGGCGTCTCTCAACGTCATCTGGGGTTGACGGAAGAACGCGATCGCCTGCGGCGGAAACGTCTCGAGCGCCACCACCGCGATACCGGCTGCCGAGCGATACCGCCCGAGAATCGCGCCGCGATTCACCTGCGCGGACTGCGGAACATCCGGACCGGTACGAGCACCGAGCACGACGAACTTCCCGGCCGCCTGTTCCGGACTGAGCATCGCGGTGTCGGCCCATACGCCGGCGTAAATCGCCTGAGCGCCGTCAAAGCTCCTTGTCGCGCGGCCCGGATCGCGCGGCACAAAGTCGTCCCACGGTCGGAGGCTCGTGCCTTCGATCGTGATCCCCGATGTCGCATCGAGCCCGCGCTGGACGAGCGGCACGTTCTGGAAGTAGCTGCCGGAATCGCCCGCCGGCACCAGCTTCAGGCGCCGCACTTCGGACTCGATATACGCGGCGGCTTTCAAGTTGTATTCGGTGCCCGCCGCGCGACCCATCATCGAATCGTCAGCGTACAGATACACGCGGGTCATGAGATCGGAAGAAGAGATCGACGTCTGCGTCCGCGTCGGCGCCCGCTTCAACGGCAGCGCCATCTGCGCGCCGGCCTGAACGGGGATGGCGAGAAGCGCGCCGACAAGTGCCAAACGACCTGCTACCTGCATGGGACGGTCTCCAAAAAAGGGGAGGAAAAGGAAACTTCGCCGATGGGTTGCGCCCCGTCACGTCGGGGTCTCGTCAGGAATTGCGGCTTTCCGGGGCCGCCGCCACAGCGAGCGCGCCAGGATGCCCAGGCCCGCTGCCTGTCCCTCGCGGCGGGGCATGGCACGGTACAGGAGAATGATAAAGACCCAGGTCAACCAGCTCGCGCGCTCGCTCCAGCTCAGCGACCGCAGCATGAACCAGGGCTGCGTGATCGGGGCGGTCCACGGCCGCCAGTCGCCCTGGAGCAGCGCCAGTGGCCGCGCAAAAACGTGATTCGTTTGAAAGCCCTGCGCGCCTGGCCGGGACACGTTCCAAACGCACGTCACCCTTCCCCAGCCGTGATTGTCGCTCGCGCCGACCACGACGAGATCGTGGCCCCCGGCAAGAGCCAGCACTTCACGGCGGCCGCCGGAAGGGAAGCTCAGTCCTTTGGGCGAGCAGTTCACGATTTCGAATCCGTCCACACCCGCCACCACGAACGCGCCCAGATCGGCGCGATGATTGCGCCAGTACTCGGGCAGCGACGCGATGCTCAGCCCTCCCTGCCGCTCGATCGCCGCGAAGATGCGCATCATGCGGGCGCTGCTCTCCCCGAAGCTGTCACGGGGCAGCGGCTCGACGGGGCCGATGGCCACGACATGCTGCCGGTAGACGCTCCACTCGACGCCCGGGAGCAAGCTGATCGGCGTCCCGGGCGGCGCTGGAAGCGATCGATCGTAGATCACGTTGTGGTCCGTGACGTAGCTGGCCTGGAATCCCTGGCGCGCGTGCCACGTGGCGAGCCGTGCCAGCGTCCACCCCGGGCGTCCGTCGTGCGATGCGTTGGTGTGCGCGTGATAGTCGATGACCGTCCCCGACCCGCTAGTGGTCGTGAACCGTGGGACGGGGCGGGGCAGCAGCACCGCCGCGACGCCGAGCAGGATCAACACCGCTGGGCCGCCCAGCGCGCGCGCCACGCGGCGGCGCCGCGTGATGGGGGCCGGAGACCGCCGCAGCGCACCCCACGCGCCCAGCGCGAGCATCCAGACGCCGAGCGCCCACTCGGCGCGCGCCATGGTGAAGAATGTGAGCGCATCGAGGGTGTTGGAGAGCGGCGCGAACATGACGTACAGGATCGGCCGATCGAGGTCCGCGTCGCCCGGCACGGAGCCGGTGACGGCATCGACGAGCGGAGACAGCGGGCGGATCGCGGTGACGAGGAGCAGGAGCACCAGCGCGATCGCAACCGGGTGGCGGCGCAGCAGGTTCACTCGCAAATTCCCCGCATGTCGGGTCGGATGGAAACTAGTAGTCGGCGGCCCCGGACGCGATGACGATCGAGCCCCAATGGCTCATCATCGGCGGCGTCGCCGCTCTGGTCGCCGTCATAGCCCTGATCTCCAGGGCGCAGGAGCGCAAGCGCCGCGCGGCGTATGAAGAGTTCAGCCTGATCCGCGGCTTCACGTTCGAGGCGCAGCGGCCGAACGGCGAACGGCGCTTCAGCGAGGTCTTCGAGCCCTTCAACGAGGGCCGGCGGCGCACCTGGGGCTACACGATCAGCGGCAAGAAGAATCAGGAGCCCTTCACCGCTTTCGAGTACAAATGGGTCACCGGCAGCGGCAAGAACTCTTCCGCACACCGGTTGAGCGGGATCGTGTGGGAACGGGATGCCATCGCGTTGCCGAAATTCGCACTCTCTCCTGAAGGGTGGTTCACGCGGCTCGGCGAGCTGTTCGGTATGCAGGACATCGATTTCCCAGACTCTCCCGAATTCTCGAAGACCTACCGCCTCAGGGGACCGGATGAGCCCTCGGTGCGACAACTATTCACAGAAGACATGCGCCGCTTTTTCGAGGCGACGCCGAGCCAACACGTGGCAGGCGGCGGCCGCTTCCTCTTCTGGTTTCGCAACTTTCATCTGCCCTCGGCTGACCAGCTCGACGAATGGCTCGAGCAGGGCGATCACGTACGCCGGCGGTTCTTCAAGGCATGAGCCCACCCCTGCTCGCTGAGCTGTCCACGCTCGTGCTCGGTCCGCTCCGGGGTCGGGGCGACGGGGAGTGGGAGCGAGGGCCGGCGGGAAAATGGACGCCGGCCCAGATCGTCGAGCATCTCGCCCTGGGGCTGGACTGGAGCGCGGAGAAGTTCCGCGCGCGGCGCAATCATGGACCCATGGCGCGCCGCCGTCGGACGCCGGCTGAGCAGATCGCAAGGGTCTTCATCTTTGGCCTGCGCTGGTTTCCGCCTGGCCGGAAGGCGCCGGAACGTTCCGTGCCCGCCCCGACGATCTCGCGGGCGAGTGCGGAGGCGCATTTCCTGGCCGGCCTCGAGGCATGGGACCAGCTCGATCGGGAGTTGCTGCCGGAGAGACGCAGTAACCTATTCGTGAAGCATCCGCGGCTCGGTGACCTGACAATTGAAGAATGGATGCGGTTCCATGTGGTCCACGCGCGACACCATGCCCGGCAGATCAGGCAGCGCGTCGGGAAATGAGTCGCAAGCGGGAGAAGAAGAAAGTCGTCGTGCGCGTGCCCAATCCGAATGCGCCGGTGAAGGAGCGTCTAAAGACTCCCTCGCACAAAGTCCACCGTTCAAAAAAGGGGTATCGCCGGCGCGCGAAACACCACAGGCCGCCCGACGTCGACTAGAACCGGTAGCCGGCCGCCAGGTTGAGATGGTTGACCACGAAGTCGCCGGCTTGATAGCGAGTCTCGAGTCGCCGGAACTCGAATCCAAAGACCAGCGGGCCCCCCCCCGGGGGACGCCACTCGACGTGCCCCTCGCACACGAAGTTGCGGAACCGGCCGGCCGCCGGGACGTCCGCATCTTTCGGATCGTCCAGGCCGCAGCCGCCGCCGAACATCCACCCCGCGCGCGGGCGCAGATTCAGCTGTACCCAGCCGCCCGTCGTGCGCACCGGGACGCCACCGGCGCCGTTATTCTGGCCGATCGCGCCACCGCCGAGTCCGGCAACCGCCTGGCCGACGAACGCCTCACCGAGCAGCTCGGCCCGGCCAAACTTGAGTCGTGTGTCGAAGGTGAGAGCGTGGGACGTGAGCAACGAGTCGCCTGACAGGCTGTCGAGCCCACGCAGCCAACCGATGTGACCGCCGAGCGCCACCTCGCTGGGATCGTCGGCCGGCCCCCACGCCAGCCGAACGCGTCCTTCGAGGGAGGGGCGGCTGGTCCGCTCGCCCGAGTCGGCTTGCGTGGTTGTCAGTCCCTGCACGCCGGCAATCGGGGCCAGCACCGCGCCTTGCACCGCCAGGCGCAGCGTATACCCGTACTCCGCGGTGAGGCGCAGCTGCGGAATCCAGAGCCACAGATTCCCCGCCGACGTGAAGTCCGGCACGCCAATACTCGCCAGTGAGTGCGGATTGCGCTCGGCGACCAGTGGTGCTTCCTGCCCGAGCATGAGCTGCAGATGCGCCCATTGCACGGTCGCAATGGCGCGGCGGAGCCGCACCAGCGGGAACGTCCGGTTCCCCGCGGCGGGTTGCTGGCCACCGAAGAAATCGAGGTCGATCTCTCCGTTGAAGCTGCCGCCGAGCACATCGGGATCGGTGACGATCACGCCCAACCGTGTCTGCCGGAGCGTGGCGCTCGATCCCTTCACGCCGACCGCGTCGCTGTCGGCGAATGTGGGAGCATCGCTGTTGTTGGTGCGCGCACTATTGTAGAAACCGTTCATCAGCACGGCGCCGGTGAGCTCGACGGTGCGTTTTGGGGGAGTTGGTGAAGCAGGTTGCTGCGCGGTGATACAGAGAAAAAGCAGGACCCGCATCACAGCACGCTCCTGGCGAGTTTGGTAGCAATACACTAAGCTCCACGCCCTCAGACGCAACAGTTTCGGAGAAATTCGCGATGCGCTTGCTTGCGGGAGTCGTTGCGGTATTCGTGCTTGGCGTGGGAGCCGTCGCCGCCGGCCGGGTCGCCGGTCGGATCGTCATTCTCGAAAAAGACAACAAGCCGTCGCCCGATCTGGGCGATGCCGTGCTGTACCTCGAAGGCGCCGCGACTTCGGCAACTCTGGCACGGCCGGTGACGGTCGAGATTGCCATCACCGACAAGGTGTACGCCCCGCACGTGGTCGTGGTGCCCGTCGGCTCAACGGTCCGCTTCCCCAACCACGATCCGTTCAATCACAACGTCTTCTCGGGCAGCGAGGCCAACACCTTCGATCTCGGCCTGTACGGCCGCGGCGAAGTGAAGAGCTACACCTTCGAGCACCCCGGGCTGGTCCGGATCTACTGCAACATTCATCCTCGCATGGTCGCGTACGTCCTCGTGATGGCGAATCGTTACTACGCGCAGCCCGGCAATGACGGCAGTTTTGCGATCGAGAACGTCGCCCCGGGCCGGTATCGTCTCCACGTCTGGCATGAGCGCATCCCCAGCGAGGTCGTGAAAGACGTCACGGCCGGAGCCGGCGGCGACGTGCAGATCGCGCTCAACGCGCGCGGGTATCGTTGGCAGCCCCATCGCAACAAGCACGGTCGCAATTACCCCACGAATGCCGGACGCGAGCGCTACTAGACCGGCGTTCGGCCTGACCGCCAAGATCTTTCTCGCCTCGGCATTGCTCGTCGTGGCGGTGTTGGGCATTACCTTCGGCGTCACGTCCATCCAGGCCAACCGCACCGCCGACATATCGATTCAACGGGCGTTGATGTCCACGCGACGCGCGGTAGACGACTATCTGGCCGCCCGGACCCGGACGCTGGGACGGG
>Ga0193739_1000557_pt1 | contig 10344 bp, 12 predicted proteins | sample L2a2metaG_FD_144926 | JGI IMG/M metagenome (GOLD analysis project Ga0193739, IMG submission 144926) | Soil microbial communities from a riparian zone of the East river system, Colorado, United States - L2a2 | ecosystem: Environmental > Terrestrial > Soil > Riparian zone | place: USA: East River...
CACGTCGAGTCGACCCGGATGCTCGGGCGCCGCGGGCCGAGCGGCCGACGTTCTTGTACGTTGGGCGCCTCAAGCGTTATAAAGGAGTGGAGATCGCGCTGCGGGCATTGGGAGTGGCGCGTCGGACCAGGCCCGACCTGACCCTCGAGATCGCTGGACAGGGCGACGACCGGCCGCGGCTCGAGAGCATGGCGCGCGCCATCGGTCTCGGCGATGCCGTCCGCTTCCTCGGGTTCGTGCGTGAAGATGAGAAGCGCCGCTTGCTGCGGCGCGCGTGGGCCCTGGTGTTTCCCAGCCCGAAGGAAGGGTGGGGGATCTCGAACGTCGAGGCGGCCGCGTGCGGGACTCCCGCGCTCGCCTCGGACAGCCCCGGGCTCCGCGAGTCGGTGCGCCACGGCCAGACCGGGTACCTCGTGCCTCACGGCGACGCGAATGCGCTCGCCGAGCGGATGCTCGCGCTGGCGGCCGACCCCGAGCTCGTGGCGCGACTCGGCCGCGCCGCCCGCGCCTTCGCCGAGGGATTGTCGTGGGAGGCGGCGGCGCGCGCCACCGAAGCGCAGCTACAGCGCGTCGCCGCACAATCAGGAGCTTGACCATGCGGATCACGATCACCGCCCGTCACTGCGAGATTCCCGACGAGCTGCGCGCGCGCGCCCGGACGCTGCTCGAGCGCCTCGGCAAGATCGCTGCGCGGCCGCACGACGCCCAGGTGATCTTCGCCGATGACCACGGTGAGGCGGCGGTCGAAGTCCGACTGCACACGGCGCGCGGCAAGGTCCACGTCGGCAAAGCGCTGGGCGATGATCATCGCACCGCCCTCGACAGCGCGGCCCAGCGGGTGCGCCGCCAACTCGACAAGCGCTCGGTGCCGGTCCGATGACGGCTCTCAAAGTGCGCGACCTCCTCGCCAAGCGCAGCGACCCCCTGCAGCTCGAAGCGCTCACGGGCGATGCCGGGCTGGATCGGGTGATCCCGTCGCCCGAGGCCTCGAGCCCCGGCCTCGTGCTGGCGGGCTACACGGCGCGCTTCACGGGCACCGACCGGATGCACATCCTGGGCGAGACGGAGATCACCTACCTCGCCTCGCTCGACAAGACCGCTCGCCGCAAAGCGATTGAAGCGTTTCTCAGCCGCGATTTGCCGTGTGTCGTCGTGACCAAGGACCAGCAACCCCCCGAAGAACTGGTGACGCTGGCCGCCGCGAAGGGGATCGCGGTGATTCGCACGCGCCTCAAGACCGCCGAGTTCTACCGGCGGTTGAAACCCTTCCTCGACGACGCCTTCGCACCCACGACGACGGTGCACGGGTCTCTCGCCGACGTGTTCGGCGTGGGACTGCTGTTTCGCGGCCGGTCGGGGATCGGCAAGAGCGAGTGCGTGCTCGACCTGGTGGAGCGGGGGCACCGGCTCGTCGCCGACGACGTCGTGCACGTCACCAAGCGCGGCCTCGACGTGCTCATCGGCCGCGGCCATGAGATCTCCCGTCACTACATGGAGATCCGCGGCGTCGGACTAATCGACATCAATGCCCTGTTCGGCGTCCGCTCCGTGCGCCAGCAGAAGCGCATCGAGGTCGTCGTACAGCTCGAGGATTGGGATACCACCCGCGAGTACGACCGCACCGGGCTCGATCTTCAGGAGACCGATCTGCTCGACGTCAAACTGCCGCTCGTCACGGTGCCCCTGAACCCCGGCAAGAATCTGACCGTGATCTGCGAAGTGGTCGCGATGAATCACCTGTTGCGCTACAGCGGCGTGGATTCGGCGCATGCGTTCAACGACCGCCTGATCAAGCGCATGCGTGAAAAGCGGGATCTACAGGAGTACCTCGAGGAGGACTATGAGTGAGCCGCTCCGCGGCGTGATCGTCTCACACGCCGCGATCGCCCAGGCGCTCGTCTCCGCCGTCACCGTCATCACGGGGATCGACGGCGCGCTGGTGCCGATCAGCAACGAAGGGTGCGACAACGATGCGCTGGGCGAGCGGCTGCGCCAGGCCGTGGCCGAGCGGCCCGCGGTGTTGTTCGTCGATCTGCCCGGCGGCTCGTGCCTCACGAATTCGATCCGCTACGCCAAGCAGCACGCCGACATCGCGGTCGTGACCGGCGTGAACCTCGCGATGCTGCTCGATTTCGTGTTCCATCGCGACGTCTCGCCCGCCGAGGCGGCGCGCCGCGCCGGGGACGCGGGCGCCAAAGCCATTCGCGTCACCGCGGCATGAGCATCGCGCTCTTCCGAATCGACGACCGCCTCATCCACGGCCAGGTGGTCGTGGGGTGGGGTCAGCCCCTCGATTGCACCTTCATCGTCCTGGTGGACGACGAGGTGCGCGAGAGCGATTGGGAGCAGGATCTCTACCGGATGGGCGTTCCTCCACATATCGAGATCATCTTCGCCTCGGTGAGCGAGGCCGCCGAGCGACTGCCCGGCTGGGAGAGCGACCCCCGCGTCGGCATCCTGCTCGTCCCGGACATCGACACGGCGGCCGCGCTCGTCGGGAAGAGCGACCGGGTCAAGCGTCTCAACGTGGGCGGCATCCACCACCGCACCGGCCGCACCGAGCGGCTGCGCTTCGTCTACCTGACCGACGAGGAGCGCGCCAAACTGAAGCAGCTCGCTGCGGCGGGGATCGACGTCACGGCGCAAGACGTTCCCACCGCTCGCGCCGTCCCGTTGGCGGAATTCGCGTGAGCCCGTGACCCTAGAAAGCCTGCTCGCCTTGCTCGGATGGGGGACGCTCGTAGGCGTCGACCTCGTGAGCGTACCCCAGATGATGATCGCGCGGCCCCTCGTCGCGGGTACGGTCGCGGGCGCGATTCTCGGGGACATCGATACCGGACTGAAACTTGGTGTCGTGTTCGAGCTGCTGCAGTACGACATCCTCCCCGTCGGCGCCGTGCGCTACCCCGAGTATGGCCCCGCGACCGTCGCCGCCGTGGCGACCGCGCACGCCGCTGCCGGTGCGCTCGGGCTCGGCCTCGGCGCCGTCGTCGGCCTCGTGACCGGACTGGTCGGCGGCGTCACCATGCACCTCATGCGGCGCATCAACTCGCGCATCGTCCACGAGGCATCGGTCGCGCTCGAATCGGGGGACCCGCGGGTGCTGTTGCGCTTGCACGTCGGGGGGATCCTGCGCGATATGACGCGCGCGGCGCTCGTCACCGCGCTGGGGCTCGCCCTCGCGTGGATCGTGCCGCCGTACCTCACGGGCGTGCTCACGCCGCGGGGCGAGATGGTCCTCGCCGTCGCCGCCATCGCGGCGGCGCTCGCGGCAGGCGCCGCGGGCACGCTGCGGCTGGTGGGCCGGGGTCCGAACCTCGCGTGGTTTGCCGCCGGGCTGGGTGGCGGCATCGTGGCGGCGACATGGCTGCGGTAACCCCGCGGTTCGGCCGCGCGCTCCTGCGGCTCTTCGCCGTACAGGGGTCGTACAACTACGAGCGCATGCTCGGTCTCGGCGTCGGGTGTGCCGAAGAGCCCCTGCTCCGCGGCCTCCCCGCCGATGGCGCGACGAGCCCCTACCGGGCAGCGGTGGCGCGCGGCGCGCATTTCTTCAATTCGCATCCGTATCTCGCGGGACTGGCGGTCGGCGCCGCCGCTCGCGCGGAGCACGACGGCGCGCCGGCCGAGTTGATCGAGCGCTTGCGCGCGGCGCTGTGCGGCCCGCTGGGTTCGATCGGCGACCGTCTGATCTGGGCCGGGTGGCTGCCGCTCCTCTCGGGCCTCACCCTGGCCGCGATCAGCCTCGGCGCCGGCTGGACCGCCGTCGTGGGGTTCCTGGTGGTCTACAACATCGGCCACGTGACGCTGCGGTGGTGGGCTCTCCGCGAGGGCTGGAAGCACGGCGTCCGCGTCGCTTCGGCGCTGCACCATCCAGTCTTGCAGCGGGGCGCCGCGCTCGCGGGCCCGGCGATGGCCTGCGCTGTCGGTGCCGCGCTGCCGCTCACCGCGCAATACCTCGCCGCGCCGCTCGGGGCTTGGGCGCGCGTCGTGCTCGCCGCTGCCGCGGTGGTGGGCTTCCTGGCCATCCGCTGGCTGCCCGGGCGCCTCACCGGCCTCCGGCTCGCTCTCGGACTCGCCGGCGTCGCGCTGGTGGTGGGGTGGATATGGCTGTGATCGAGCGCGAGGCCAAGATCGTGAACCCGCTGGGCATGCACGTCCGCCCCGCCGCCGAGTTCGTCAAGGTGGCGAACCGCTTCAAGGCGGCCGTGGAGGTCCGCAAGGACGACGTCGCCGTCAACGGCAAGAGCATCATGGGCGTGATGACGCTGGCCGCCGAGTGCGGATCGTCCCTGTTCATCAAGTGCGACGGCGATGACGCCGACGCCGCCATGGAGGCGCTCCTCGCCCTCGTGGCCGACGGATTCTATGAGATGCACCTGAAGCCCGACGAGGAAGGCGCGACGTGACGGAGCGGCAGCTCAAAGGCATCGGGGTTTCGCCCGGCATCGCGGTGGGGCCCGTGGTGGTGGTGCGTTGGGCGTTGCCCGAGGTGCCGCACCGTGTCGTGCCGCGCTCCCAGGTAGAGCGGGAGATCCGCCGGTTGCGAGCCGCCATCAAGGACGTGAAGCGCCACCTGGCGGAGCTGCGCGACCGTACTGTGGACCGGGCCGGGGTGGACGAGGCGCGGATCTTCGACGCCCAGATCCTGATGCTCGAGGACCGCGTGTTCACCGGCGGGGTCGCCGAGCTGATCCGCGAGAACCACCTCACCGCGGAAAAGGCGTTCGAGTTCAAGACCCTCGAGGTGCGCGACCTCTGGACCGGCGTCGGCAGTCCGCTCCTCAAGGAGCGGCTCGCCGACGTCACCGGCGTCGCGATCCGCGTCATTCAGCACCTGATGCACCGCGGCGAGGATCTATGGGAAGGCATCTCCCAACCGTCCATCGTCGTGGCCAAGGAGCTGTCGCCAGGGCTCACGGTGCAGCTCGACCGCGAGCACGTGATCGGCTTGATCAGCGAGGAAGGCACGCGCACCTCGCACGCCGCGATTCTGGCCCATTCGATCGGGATCCCGGCGATCTTCGGCCTGCGCCACGCGGTGGAGCGCATCCGCCCGGGCACGACGGTGATTCTCGACGGCACCCGCGGCACGGTGCTCCTCGACCCGACTCCCGAAGAGCTGTCGGAGGCCGAGCGCAGCGAAGCGCGGCGCAGCGAGATGACGGCGCGCCTCGAGGAGGCCGTCACACAGCCGTCCGTGACGCTGGACGGGTCGCGTGTCGCCCTGCGCGGCAACGTGGACCTGCCCGATGAGATCGCGGCGGCGCAGGCGCACGGCGCCGAGGGCGTGGGACTGCTGCGCACCGAGTTCCTGCTGACCGGTCACTCCACGCTGCCCACGGAGAACGAGCAAGCGACCTACTTCAAACGCGTCGCCGATGCGTTCCCCGGTCACCCCGTGGTGGTGCGCACCTACGACCTGGGTGGGGACAAGTTCCCGGCACCGTTCCGCACCGCGCCCGAGCCGAACCCGGCGCTCGGGTGGCGCGCCATCCGCGTCTGTCTCGACGAGCCCGAGATGTACCGCACGCAGATCCGTGCGATCCTGCGAGCCGCCGCCCGCGCGCCGATCCAGCTCATGATCCCGCTCGTCACGCGGCTCGACGAGGTCGAGCGGACCCGCGTGTTCGTGGCCGAGGAGGCGGAGGCGCTTCGGAAGGCGGGCATCGAGGCCGCCGCGTCGGTGCCGGTCGGCGTGATGGTCGAGACGCCGGCGGCGGCCGTGATGGCCGACCGTCTCGCGGAGATCAGCGATTTCCTGAGCGTCGGTACGAACGACCTCACGCAGTACACGCTGGTGGTCGACCGGGGCAATGCGCGACTCGCGGATCGCTTCACACCGCACGACCCGAGCGTGCTCCGGCTCTTGAAGCTCGTCGCCGAGGCCGCGCGGGCGGCGGCGAAACCGGCGAGCGTGTGCGGCGAGATGGCGTCCGAGCCGCTGTCGGCGTTCCTGCTGCTCGGGCTCGGCTATGAAACGCTCTCGGTCGCGCCGCCGGCGCTGCCGCTCATCAAGTGGCTCATCCGCCAGGTCACGACGGCGCAAGCGCGGGCCGCCGCCGACGCCGCACTCGCGGCGCGCAGCGCGGAGCTCGCGCTCGACATCCTCCGCTTCTCGCTCGCGGAAGCGGTGGATCTCACCCTCCTCGATCCCGACGCACGGTTGCCCGCCGGACGGCGCTCGGGTAGCTTGAAAGCCTAAGGACAACTATGCCTGCACATCGCCACGTTTTTACTTCCGAGTCGGTCACGGAAGGCCATCCCGACAAGATCGCCGACCAGATTTCCGACGCGATCCTCGACGCCATCCTCGCCAACGATCCCAAGGCGCGGGTCGCGTGCGAGACGCTCGTCACCACGGGGATGGCCATCGTCGCCGGCGAGATCAGCACCACCACCTACGTCCCCATTCCCGACATCGTCCGCGGGGCCATCACGTCCATCGGCTACACCGACGCCTCCTTCGGCTTCGACGCCCAGACGTGCGCGGTCCTCACGACCATCGACCGCCAGTCCGGCGACATCGCGATGGGCGTGGACCGCGGCGGCGCCGGGGACCAGGGGATGATGTTCGGGTACGCGAGCGACGAGACGCCGTCGCTCATGCCTCTGCCCATCGTGCTCGCGCACCGCCTCGCCGAGCGGCTTGCCGCCGTCCGCAAGGCCGGCGAGCTGCCGTGGCTGCGCCCTGACGGCAAGACACAGGTGAGCGTGATCTACGAGGGGGCGAAGCCCGTCGGGATCAGCAAGCTCGTCGTTTCCACCCAGCACTCCGAATTGGTCGCGAACGATGAGCTGCGTGACGGTGTGATCGCGCACGTGGTGCGGCCGGTCGTGCACGACGCCGGCTTCGAGGTAGCGGACCAGGACATCCTCGTGAACCCGACCGGACGGTTTGTGGTCGGCGGGCCGCAGGGCGACGCGGGGCTGACGGGCCGGAAGATCATCGTGGACAGTTACGGCGGCATGGCGCGGCATGGCGGCGGCGCCTTCAGCGGCAAGGACCCCTCCAAGGTCGACCGCTCCGCCACATACGCGATGCGCTGGGTAGCGAAGAACATCGTCGCCGCGGGGCTGGCGCAGCGCTGCGAGGCCCAGGTCGCCTACGCGATCGGCGTCGCTGAGCCCGTATCCGTGATGATCGAAACCTTCGGCACCGGGACCGTGCCCCAGGAAGCCATCGAAGACGCTGTGCGGGAGGTGTTCGACCTCACGCCCGGCGGCATCATCCAGGCGCTGAACCTCCGCAACCCCATTTACCGGCCCACGGCCGCCTACGGTCATTTCGGGCGCGCGCCCGAGCGGCGCCGGGTGGCGGACCGCGACGTCGAGCTCTTCACGTGGGAGCATGCCGACCGCGTCGAAGAGCTCAAGGTTGCGGCCGACCGTGCGTCCCGCGCTACCCGAAAGGCGAAGGTGTGATTACTGCGTCGAAGCAAGACCACGACATCAAGGACGTAAAGCTCGCCGACGAAGGACGCCGCCGCACCGAATGGGCCGAGCGCTCGATGCCGGTGCTGCGCCAGCTGCGCGAGCGGTTCGAGAAGGAAAGGCCCCTCGCCGGCAAGCGCCTGGCCGCGTGCCTTCACGTCACGACCGAGACCGCCAACCTGGTCGTCGCCCTGCAGGCAGGCGGGGCCGACGTCGCGCTCTGCGCCTCGAACCCCCTGTCGACGCAGGACGACGTCGCCGCGCACCTGGTCCGCGATCACGGGACGAAAGTCTTCGCGATCAAGGGCGAGGACCACACGACCTACTACGATCACATCCGTGCCGCGCTGGCCCATCGGCCCGACATCACGATGGACGATGGCGCGGATTTGGTGGGCGCGCTGCACATGGTCGCCCTGAACCGGCTCGACGATCTGGCGCCGCCGGTGCGCAAGTGGGTCGAGACGTTGTCGGCCGCCGAGCGCAAAGCGCTCGTGGCCGGTGTGGCCGGCTCCACCGAGGAGACGACCACCGGCGTCATCCGTCTCAAGGCGATGGCCAAGGACGGGGTGCTGCAGTTCCCGGTGATCGCGGTCAACGATTCCGACACCAAGCACCTGTTCGACAACCGCTACGGCACGGGTCAGTCGACGCTCGACGGCGTCATTCGCGCGACGAACATGCTGATCGCGGGGAGCACAGTGGTGGTGGCGGGGTACGGGTGGTGCGGGCGCGGTTTCGCGCTGCGGGCCCGCGGCGCCGGGGCGAACGTGCTGGTCACCGAGATCGACCCAATGAAGGCGCTCGAGGCGCAGATGGACGGGTACCGCGTCACGACGATGGCCGAAGCCGCGCGCGTGGGCGACCTGTTCGTGACGCTGACGGGCAACGTGGAGGTCATCCGGGTGGAGCACATGCGAGCGATGAAAGACGGCGCGGTGCTCGCGAACTCCGGGCACTTCAACGTGGAGATCGACCTGGACGGCCTCAAGAAGGTCGCCCGGGGCCCCGTGGCGGTGCGTGATTTCGTGGAGGAATGGCAGCTGGACGGCAAGAAGATTTTCGTCCTGGCCGAGGGGCGGCTGATCAATCTGGCGGCAGCCGAGGGCCACCCCGCGAGCGTGATGGACATGTCGTTCGCGAACCAGGCGCTGGCCGCGGAGCACGTGGTCCAGCACGCCAAGACGCTCACGAAGGACGTGCACCGCATTCCCGGGGAGCTCGACCGGGAAATCGCGCGGCTCAAGCTCCAGGCGATGGGCGTTGCGATCGACGCCCTGACGCCGGCGCAGAAGAAATACCTCGCCTCCTGGGATCTCGGCACCTGACGGCGATGATCCAGGTCCGCGTGGCCCACCTCGGGCTGGACCGGACGACCAACACCCCGGTCGTGATTCTGCAGGAGCAGGAAGGGGAGCGGGTGCTCCCGATCTGGATCGGTCCCGCCGAGGCGAGCGCCATCGCGATGGAGCTGGCGGGCGTGAAGTTCTCGCGGCCCCTCACGCACGATCTCCTGAAGCAGGTCATCGTCGGGCTGGGTGCGGAGCTTCGCAAGGTGATCATCACGCAGGTGAAGGACAACACCTACTTCGCCGAGTTGCACATTTACCGCGGCGACACCGTCATCCAAATCGACGCCCGGCCGTCCGACTCGATCGCGCTCGCGCTGCGCCTCAAGGCGCCCATCTTCACGCAGGAGAACCTGCTGGAGCTGACGTCGGTCGAGACCGCCGAGGGGGGCGTCAACCCGGCCGCCGGCCCGCTCGACGCCGATTCGCTCAAGTCTTACCTCCAAAACCTCGATCCTGAAGACTTCGGCAAGTTTACTCCTTAGCCTCCTCGGTGCCACGCTCTCCGCTCAGTCGGTGACCGTGAGCGGGCGAGTGCTCTTAGGCGGCCGCGATTCGGTGCCGCTCGCCCGCGCGCAGGTGGTGCTGCACCGGGTCACGCGGGACACGGGCGGGCCGGTCGATTCGGTTCGCACCGATGCCGCCGGCCGGTACCGCATGACGCTGGGGCGCCCCCGAACCGCCGCCGATTCGGCCGCGGTGTACGTCGTCAGCACGATGTACGACAGCCTCGCCTACTTCTCGCTGCCCCTCAACGTGCTGGGCCGGCCCGCCGTGCGCGTGGAGGATCTGGTGGTCTATCGGACGAGCAAGAATGCTCCACCGATCCACTTGGTACGACGCCTCGTGACGATCGCACGTCCGGCGCCCGACGGGACGCGCGACGTCCTCGAGATTCTGGAGGTCGAGAACACGGGTCTCACGACGCGAATCACCGACGACACGCTCGTGCCGACTTGGGCCGGGGCGATTCCGTCCACAGCCGTCCAGTTTCAGGCCGGCCAGGGCGACGTCTCGCCCGAGGCGATGATCCAGCGCGGCGACAGCATCCTCGTGCTCGGGCCCATCCCACCGGGGCACGTCAAGCAGCTCAGCTACGGCTACGTGCTGCCCGCCGGCGGATCGGGCTTCGTGCTGCCGATCGACCAGGCGACGCAGGACTTGAACCTGCTCGTCGAGGACACGGCCGCGGTCGTCGACGCGCCGAAAATCGAATCCCTCGGCGTGCAGGCGATCGAGCAGCGCCGCTTCGCGGCGTACCGCGCGGGACCACTCGCCGCGGGGGACCGCGTGACGGTCGGCCTGCCGCGCGGCGCGTTCCGGCCACAGGCGCTGTTGCCCTACGTCATCGCGATTCTGGCGGCGGCGATGGCCGGGGCGCTGGTCTGGGCGCTGCGCCGCAAACCTCTTGCGTCCGGTCCCTCCACTCCGTAGACTGACTTCGATTACGCGAACGGGGATATACGGAAGCCGGTGCGAGTCCGGCGCGGCCCCGCCACTGTAACGGGCAAGTCGTAGCGGCTCACAGCCACTGAGTGGTTCACTCGGGAAGGCGAGCCGTTCG
>Ga0193739_1000558_pt1 | contig 10342 bp, 10 predicted proteins | sample L2a2metaG_FD_144926 | JGI IMG/M metagenome (GOLD analysis project Ga0193739, IMG submission 144926) | Soil microbial communities from a riparian zone of the East river system, Colorado, United States - L2a2 | ecosystem: Environmental > Terrestrial > Soil > Riparian zone | place: USA: East River...
CGCCATGTAGGCAATGCGCTTCCCGTCCGGTGACCAGGCGGGATTGGAGATGCCGAACTTCGCCTTCGTCAGCTGCCTCGCCTCCCCGCCGTCGAGAGGCGCCGCGAACAGCTGGTTCTTCTCCCCTCGGTCCGACACGAACGCCAGGTGCCGTCCGTCGGGGGACCAACGCGGGCTATGGTCCTTGTTCCCCTGCGTGAACCGCCGCGCAGGCGTCCGGCCGTCGAGCGGCGCAATATGGACGCTCATGCGGGTCTCATCCGCGTCGCGGTCTGATCGCGTGACTATGTACGCGACCTGCTTACCGTCCGGCGAAATCTGTGGGTCGGCGACAGTGTGCAGCAGGTAGAGGTCCTTCGGGCGGACTTTGCGCTTCCTGGTCCGTGGCATGGCGGCCTCCTTCAGCTACTTGATCAGAACGGAGAGCTTCGCGAGACCCCGGAAGCCGGGCACCCGGCGCCAGACGAGCGTCGAATCGGCGAGTCTCATCGCGGGGAAGCGCTGCACCAACGTCCCGACGGCGATCTGCGCCTCTGCACGGGCCAGGGGAGCGCCGAGGCAGTAGTGCACGCCGCCGCCGAACGAGTGATGGTCGGGCTTCTCGCGCGTTATGTCGAACCGCTCCGGGTCCGGGTAAGCCGCGGGGTCACGATTTGCAGCGGCGAGAATCGGCGTCACTGACTGACCGGCGGTGACCTCGGTCCCCGCGATTGTGCGGTCCTCAAGCGGCGTTCTTCCCGACATGAGTACCGGGCTCTCGAAGCGAAGCATCTCTTCGACCGCGTTCTTGATCAGCGACGGATCGTCCTGGAGCTTCGTCAGCTCTTCCGGATTGCGAAGTAGCGTGAGCACTCCATTGCCGATGAGGTCGGTCGTCGTCAGGTTACCGGCTGCGAGCAGCAGGCTGCACATCGACACGATCTCATTGTCCGTGAACTGATCGCCGCCCTCTTCGGCGGCGATGAGAGACGTTATCAGGTCGGCGCGTGGCCGCTCTCTGCGTTCGTCGATCACGCGGCGCAGGTACCCGTCCATCGCCGCGCCCGCCTCGTCCACGCGCTCTCGTTCCTCGGGCGTGAGCAGAGGATTGAAGTTCATCACACCAAGGTCCGACCAGCGCTTGAAGTCCGCGCGGTCCGCCGGATCAACGCCGAGCATCTCCGCGATCACTATCGTCGGCAGCGGCCCCGCGAACGCTTCGATCAGATCGGTCTCCCGGTCGGTCTCGATCGCAGCGAGCAGCTCGTCCACGATCTCCTGGATACGCGGGCGCATCTGCTCGACGGCCTTCGCAGTGAACGCCTTGCTCACCAGCCCGCGAAGCCGCGTGTGATATGGCGGGTCCGAGAACAGCATGCTCGGCTGCCGGTCCGGGTCCCCGAACCCGAACATCGACTCGAAGCTGCCGGGCGCCGCTTTGCGCGGGTCCACCGATAGGCTGCGGTCCCACAACAGCTCGTCCACGTCGTCGTGGCGGGTGAGAACGTAGCGGCTGAGCGTCGTGTCATGATGCATCGGATCGAGCTCGCGCAGCTTCGCAAGCACAGGGTAGGGATCCTCCTGGAAGGTGGGGTCGAGGGCGGTCAACTGAACTCCGGTGGGGACGGTTTCGGGCTTGGTGCTCGCTTCTTCGGTCGTCATGGGGCTCCGCTCCTTTGCGACCCTTCAAGAGGTTGAGAACAGCCCTTCGATGGGCTGAGGACAGGCCCCATCCTACCAAATAGTAAATGACAGCGCCGAGAGTCCGATGCTACGATGCGCTCGTGCCGCTTGTAAACGTCTTCGACTACGAAGAGCTTGCCCGCCAGAAGCTCTCGCAGCCGTTCTTCGACTACCTGGCCGGCGGCGCCGACGACGAAGTCACCCTTCACCGCAACCGCGAGGCTTTCCAGAGGATCGAGCTGCGCCCGCGGGCCCTCGTGGACGTATCCAACGTCGACTTAGCGACGACCGTTCTGGGCCGGGAGGTCGCGATGCCGGTGCTGCTGGCGCCGGTCGCTCTCCAGCGACTTGCGCATTCGGAAGGGGAGGTCGCATCTGCCCGCGCTGCCGCGGAAGCGGGCACGATCATGGCGCTCAGCACGATGGCCAGCGCGACGATCGAGGAGGTTGCGGCCGCCGCTGACGGGCCGAAGTGGTTCCAGCTCTACGTCCACCCGGACCGCGATGTCGCGAAGCGCCTCGTCCAGCGCGCGGAGGCGGCCGGTTACCTCGCGATCTGTCTGACCGTCGACGTCCCACATCTCGGCCGCCGGGAGCGCGATCTACGCAACCGGCTCGAATACCCGCCGGATGTGACCCACATGAACTATGCAGGCGAGATCGAGGCGCCACCGATTACGGTTGCGCCGGGTCAGTCCGCTCTCGCTGCCTCGGCCGGCCACCTCATCGACCCCTCGCTGACCTGGGACGTGCTCGACTGGCTGCGTTCCGTAACCGCACTGCCGATCCTCGTCAAGGGCATCACGATCGCGGAAGACGCTCGCCTCGCCGTCGATAAGAGCGTCGCCGGCATCGTGGTGTCGAACCACGGCGGGCGTCAGCTCGACGGCGCGCCGGCCACAATCGATGTGCTCCCGGAGATCGTCGCGGCGGTGGAGGGAAGGTGCGAGGTGCTGTTCGACAGCGGCATCCGGCGCGGCACCGACGTGCTCAAGGCGCTTGCCCTGGGCGCGAACGCCGTCCTCATCGGTCGCGCGTTCATGTGGGGTCTGGCGGTCGGTGGCGAGGAAGGCGTCGCGCGCGTACTCGCGATGCTGCGAAACGAGCTGGAGTTGGCGATGGCGCTGTGCGGGTGCCGGTCTGTGGCGGAAATCAGCCGAGACGTGGTGCGAGGACGCTAGGCGTCCGGCCAATCACCCTCGAACACGAACTCCGCTCCACCACTCAAGTAGACGTCGCCCTTACCATCCCATTCTACCGTCAGAAGCCCGCCCGGCTGCTCGATTTCCACGCGGTCGCCCACGCGGTTGTGCAGCCGCGCCGCCACCATCGCCGCGCAACAGCCGCTGCCGCAGGCAAGCGTCTCGCCCACGCCTCGCTCCCACACGCGCACCTCCATCCGATCGGGTGAGCTGACGCGCGCGACGCCGAAATTCACTCGCTCCGGGAACGCCGGGTGGTGCTCGACCTTCGAGCCGTGCGCGTCGAGGGGATAGCGCTCGACCGGCTCTTCGATGAACAGCACAGCGTGCGGATTGCCCATCGAGACGCAGGTTACGGCGAGCCGCTGACCCTCGACCTCCAACGGGAAGTCGATGACCGGCTCCATCTCGGCGATTACCGGGACTTCGTTCGGAGTGAAGCGGGGCGGGCCCATCGACAGCCGCACGGCTGTCACCGTTTCGCCGTCCATCGACGCTTCCGCCTCCAGGACGCCGTGCACCGCCTCGATCGTCACGCGGCCATCGCGCGGCTTCGCCAGTCCGCGTTCAATTGCGTACTTCACCAGACAGCGAACGCCGTTTCCGCTCACCTCTGCCTCGGAGCCGTCGGCGTTGAACAGCCGCATGCGCACGTCCGCCCGTTGCGACGGGAGAACGACGATCAGACCGTCTGCTCCGGCGCCGTAGTGGCGCTCGCAGATCGCTTGGGACAGCGCCGTCCAGTCACGCCCTTCTGAATCTCGTGCTACGACGAAAAGGAAGTCGTTTCCCGTGCCCTGCATCTTAGTGAACTTCACGAGCTCTGATCCTTGAGCAGGAGGTCTCGCGTGACGTGGATCTGTCCCAGGTGCATCGAGGCGTGCTCGAGTACGTGCGCGAGGGCCTCACGACGCGAAATCTCGTTAGGTTCGCCCTCGCCCCACAGCTCTTGTGAGGGCACGAACCGGTCGTTCAGCGTCGACGGATCGAGCGCCGCCAGCGCCTCGTTGATCTCGTCTAAGAGGGCGGAAGCCGCTTTGGCGAGGGCGTCGTAAGTCCCCGACGAGGCGAACTCCGCCGGGCGGTCGCGGCTAAGCGGCTGCCCGCAGGCGATCCCGAGGACCCACGCGCGGACGTTGCCGAGCACGTGCGTTGCGATCACGTAGCCGCTATTCGCGCCACGCACGTCGGGACGCTGGTTGAGCTGCTCGTCGTTCACCCGTTGAAGCGCAGCGTAGATGTCCGTGATCTGCTTGCGGATGTACTTGCTGTAGGTCTCGATCTCAGGGTTCATATCGAAGATTCGCTCCGCGCTCTGCTAAGCCGGGTCAATTATAGCCGCCGCCTTCAGCGAGAGGCCGCCGGAGTCGCGGATTCCAGAAGGCGCGTAGCGGCATCGGCCGCGTGCTCGTCAGCATCGATCCAGTTGATCCGCGGGTCCGACTGCTTGAACCATGAGTTCTGGTGACGCGCGAGCCGGTGCGTCCCCGTTTTCGTCCGCTCGATCGCGGTCGCGAGGTCCATCTCGCCGGCGAGGTGCTCGCACACTTCGCGGTACCCGATGCCGGACACAGACGCCAGGTCGGGTGCGTATCCCATCGAAAGCAGCCTCTCCAACTCCTCGACGAGCCCGCTCGCGAACATCGCCTCCACGCGTTCATCGATCCGCCCGTAGAGCTCCCCTCGCGCAAGCCGGAGCCCGATGACGGTGGGCTCGAACGGCGGAGGTTCTTTCGTGCGCCAGTACGAGAACGGCTTGCCCGTCGCGTGGTACACCTCCAGCGCCCGCACCACCCGCCGCACGTTGCGTGGATCGACGAACGACTCCGCTTCGGGGTCGAGGCGTCTGAGCTCGGCGAGAAGATCGTCGGCCGGTCGCGACGTCAGCTCCTGGCGCAGTCCGTCCTGAGGGGGGACGCGCGGCACGCGCCAGCCCTCGAGCAGCGCCCAGACGTACTGCCCGGTGCCGCCCACGAGTAGCGGTTGCTTTCCGCGCACCCAGACGCCATCGATCGCCTCGTGCGCCAGATCCAGCCAGCGGCCGAGGCTGAACGGCTCATCCGGATCGACGACGTCGATCAGGTGATGCCGCGCCGTCGCCTGCTCCTCCGGCGTCGGCTTGGCGGTGCCTATGTCCATGCGGCGGTAGACCTGCCGCGAATCCGCCCCGATGATTTCGCCGTCGAGATGCCGGGCGAGGTCAATACCCAGCTGTGTTTTTCCGGACGCGGTGGGACCGACGATTGCGATGAGTCTTCTCATGGCGATCCGATTATCCCACGCCGGTAGGGGCGCAAGGCCTGGCGCCCCTACGATCACGCTGTTACGCGCGCCGCGCCCTCGACGATCCCAGCGAAGCTGTCGACCTTCAGACTCGCGCCGCCAACCAGCGCGCCGTCAATTCCGTCCACGGACATGAATTCGGCGATGTTGTCGGGGGTGACGCTGCCGCCGTAGAGGATGCGGACGGTCTCCGCCTTCGCCTCCCCGAATATGCCCGCGACCTCCCGCCGGACGAGTGAAATCGCCTTTTCGGCGTCCTGGGCAGTCGCCGCTGTGCCCGTGCCGATGGCCCAAACCGGCTCGTAGGCGATGATGAACCCATCGGGGATCTTCACTCCGCCCAGGCCTGAGCGCGTCTGGCGCACGAGGACCTCCGCAGTGCTTCCCGTTTCACGCTCGGAGAGAAGCTCGCCGACGCACATGATCGGCTGAAGCCCTACCGCCAAGGCCGCCTGAACCTTGCGGTTCACCATCTCGTCGGTCTCGCCGAACTGGTGGCGGCGCTCGGAGTGGCCGATGATCACGAAGTCGCAAAGCTCTTCGATCTGTCTCGGCCCCACCTCGCCGGTGGCCGCCACGTCGTCCTCCCAGTGCGTATCCTGCGCCCCGACCTTGATCGACGACATTGAGAGCGCGACCTCGACCGTCGCGAGGTAGATGAAGGGAGGACAGACGATCTTCTCGATCCCCTCGACCTCCTCGATCCGCTCGCGGATGGCGGACGCAAGCTCGTAGGCGGTATCGAGCCGCATATTGCACTTCCAGTTGCCAGCGATCACGGGCGTTCGGGACATCCTTGCTCCGAGCTCCTGGCTCTCCTAAGCTCCGTACTTCTTGAAGCGCCCCGCGTGGGCCATCGCCAGCGGCAGCGCCTCCATAGCCGGGAACGTTCCGAGCGAACCCCGCTGTAGCTCGGTTTCGCTGAACATGCCGCACTCGTCCGCGCGGATGTTCTTCGAGCGCAGGATGAACGGTACCGGGTGCCAGGAGTGAGCGGCCATCGTCGCCGGGGTTGAGTGGTCCCCCGCGATCATAAGCACATCCGGCTCCAACTCGATTAGCGACTTAATCGCGGTGTCCGCTTCCGCGAACTTGGCAACCTTGCGGTCGAAGTCGCCATCTTCGCCGGCGGTGTCCGTGTACTTATAGTGGACGAAGAAGAAGTCGAAGCGTCCCCAGTTCTCCTGCAGTGTCGCGATGCTGTCGTCCAGAGCCGGCTCGACGGCCAGCGCCTCCATACCGACGAGCTTCGCGAGCCCGCGGTACATCGGGTAGTGCGCGACGGCGGCCGGCCGCAGCTTGAAGACGTCCGGCATGGCCGGCCAGCTAGGCAGCCTAGCGAAGCCGCGAAGGAGCGCCATGTTCGCGGGCGCTTTATCCGCGAGATATCGCCTAGCCTCCTCAACCCACTTCGCGACGAGCGCAGCCGTGGCCTGGCCGGCGGGCGAGATGGCGCCCGCGGGGAGCGGCTCCGCCCCTTCCTTCTGCGGGTCCGTGTCCGCGACCGCGTCCGACAGTCCATCGCCGCGCAGGACAAACACGAAGCGGTGCTCGCGAACGGGCTCAACGAACGCCTGCACGCCATCCACCCGAATGTTCCGCAGACCCTCCACCAGCCGCGTGCTCTCCTCGGTGCTGATGCGACCCGCCCGGCGGTCGATAATTCGGCCAGACGCGTCGACGGTGCAGAAATTGCCGCGCGCCGCGACATCCGACGGCTGGAGGTCGAAGTCGATCCCCACCGCCTCCAGCACGCCGCGGCCGATGTTGTAAACGAGCGGGTCATACCCGAAAAGCGCGAGGTGCCCGGGCCCGCTGCCCGGCGTGATGCCCGTTCCGACCGGTACGGTGAAGCCGCAGGCGCTTTCTCGCGCGAGCATGTCAAGGTGCGGCGTGTACGCCGTCTCCAGCTCCGTGCGGCCAGTCTCGGGATGCGGCAGGCCGCCGAGGCCGTCCATCACGAAAAGGACGATCTTGGTATCGGCTTCCTGCGCCAACTCCCGCACTAGGTCGAGGTCCATGCGGGACGATTATGCGGGATTGGGCGCTTCGTTGGCCACAGCCATGCGTGTCCGCAATTCGTATACGAAGCGGTCGGCATCCACAACATCGAGGTGAAGAACCTTCACCATAGTCAATCCGCTGCCGAAAACGCTCAAGTGCCATCTCTTCAAATGAATATCTGTGTGAGGTCGGTCGGGGCGGGAGAACTGTGGGATCCACCAGAGCGCATGGAAGTCAGAGTGGACCACATGTTCCTCTATTCTTTCCACCAAGGCATACAGGATTTCAGTGAAGCCGGACTCCAGTGGCTTGTAAACGCGAACCTTGAAACGGTCATCCAGAAGAACCACAAAGTTTCGCTCCGGATCGGAGCACCCCCTGAAATAGATATAGGCGGATTTGACGCCCGCACCTCCAGCAGCCAAAAAGATCAGACTAACCGGATTAAGCTGTAGAGCGAGGCCAACTGTGCCCAAACCGCAAATTAGCGCGATGACGCCGACCGGCACGTAAAGGGACCACCTCGCCAGTCCGGCGGTGTTGAATCTGAATGTCTCGACGGCTTCGTCGTTCATCGCCCGCACCGATTACCTGACGTTTCGCTCTCGAACCGCGTTGCATGACGTGACTTGTGCGGTGCGAGATCAGGCGGGCGCGAACTCATCCACCAGCTCGATCGCGTACGGCGCTTGCTCGCGGCAGGCGTCGCACTTGATGCACTTCAGCTGGTCGATGCGATAGTGTCCGTTGTCCCGCACGACGGCGTTCGTGGGACAGATCGCCTCGGCGGCGGGTAGACGCTCGCTTTGGTGCACGACCTCGTAGCGGACGAGGCCGCGGCAGACCTTCGCCGGGCAGCGCTTGCGCTCGACGTGCTCCAGCAATTCGTCCTCGAAGAAGCGGAACATCGACACCACGGCCGTCGGCGCGCCCTGGCCGTGGAAACAGTTCGCGTTTTGCGCGATCCTGCCAAGCAGCTTGATCAACTCCAAGTCTGCCAGCCGGCCGCGCCCACTGCTGATGCGTCGCAGGATCTCCAGCATGCGCCGCGTTCCCGCGAAGCACGTGGTGCAGCGTCCGCACGACTCGTCCTCGGCGAACCACTCAAAGTAGACGCAGAGGTCGACGATGCAGTTCGTGTCGTCCAGGATCACGAGTCCGCCCGAGCCCATCAGGACGCCGCGTTCGCGATAGGGGTCCGGCTCCAGCGGAATGTGGACGTCGTTCGCCGGTATAACACCGGAGAGCGGGCCGCCGGGCTGGATGCCCTTGAGGGAGCGCCCCTCGGGTGGGCCGCCGCCCATCCGCATCACCACCTCGCTCGTTGGCGTGCCCAGCGGGACCTCGAGGATGCCGACACGCTGAATCTGCCCGGAGAGCGAGAACATCTTCGTCCCCTTGTGCTTCTCCGAGCCCATCGAGGCCCACCAATCCGCGCCGTGGCGCATGATGAGCGGCACGTTGGTGTATGACTCGACGTTGTTGATGTTCGACGGCATCGCGAAGACGCCCGCCTGCGCCGGGAACGGCGGCTTGATCTTGGGCATCCCACGCCTGTCCTCCAGCGACGAAAGCAGGCCGGTCTCGTCGCCGCAGACGTAGCTCCCGGCGCCACGCACTACCTCGAGCTCGAAGTCGAAGTTGCTCCCGAGGATGCCTTTGCCGAGCAGCCCTTTCTCGCGGGCCTGCTCGACGGCGCCGGTCATCCGCTCGACGGGCACAGGGTACTCGTCGCGGATGTAGACGTAGCCCATATCGGCGTCCGTCGCGAAGCCGCCGATGATCATTCCTTCGACCAGCAGCTGGGGGTCGCTCTCCATCAAGTTGCGGTTCACGAACGAGCCCGGGTCGCCCTCGTCGGCGTTGCAGATGAGATACTTCGGCTCGCGTTTGGCGTTCAGCAGGAACTCCCACTTCAGCCCGGTCGAGAAGGCTGCGCCTCCGCGTCCCCAAAGGCCCGAGTTCTTCACCTCCTGGATCACGTCCACCGGCTTCATCCGCAGTGCCCGCGTCAGGCCCTCGTAGCCGCCGCGCGCGATGAAGTGATCGATGCTGTCGGGGTCGGTCACGCCGCAGTTCGCCATCAGCCGTCGCACCTGCCCGCGCCAGAACTCGAGCGAATCGAGCGCAGGAATGCCGCTCGCCGCCTGGCTGCCGCTCGAGGCGAGCGCCATGTCCCGCGCGATCCCATCATCCCTGAGCGATTGATCAACAAGCGAGGGCACTTTGTCGGCCGTGACCTTCTGGTAGAGCACCGATTGGCCGGCCGGGCGGGTGATTTCCACCATTGGTTCCGCAAAGCAGAGGCCGAGGCAGCCGGTGGGCATGACATCGGCGTCCAGTCCACGGGCCTGCACCTCTTGCCGCAGCCGCTCCAGCGTCTCCGCCGCGCCGACCACGCGCGAGCAGGTGGTATCGACGACGCGGATCAGTGTTCGCGGCGGGCTAGCGACGCGCGCCCAGACCTCATCGGCCTTCGCGCGCAGGTCCTGGTACGTCGTGAGTGTCATTCGACTGAAGTTGCCTCCTGTGGCGCCGGACGACCGGCGCCGCCCGTTCCATTCCCGTGGCTCGCGGCACCTTGCTCCTCAGGCCCAACGAGGCGACGCGCGAACTCAACCGTCTCGCTGATCGAAAGCGGCCCGATGTAGCGTCCTTCGAGGCGAACGAGCGGTGCGACATGGCAGGTGCCATCGCACTGCACCAGCCGCAGGCCGAACCTCCCGTCTGGAGACGCCCGGTTCATCTGGCATTCCAGGACCGCCTCGAGGACGCGACGGATGTTCATCGAGCCCTTCAGCAGGCAGGCGGGGCCGCTGCACCATTCGACTGTCGTCTCGGCGGGAGGCGCCGTCCGGATCTCGGAATAGAAGTCGATCGTGCCATAGATGATCGCGGGCGTGGTGCGGAATTGCCCGGCCAGCAGCGGGACCGCCTCCGGTGGCACGAACCCGAACTCGTGCTGGATGCGGTGGAACGCCTTCAGCAGGTCCACGTCGTCCGCCCGCAGATCTGCAATCATCTCGCTGATGCGAGCAATGACCTCGGTGCCGCCCGCGACCGGCTCGACCGGCGTCAGCCGCGAATTATGACTGGCGTTCGAAAACAAGCGCTATCTCAAATCCCGATTGTGCCAACCGTCACATAGCATACAGGAGCCCACAACTAGCAGCTAACGGCTCAGCGGAGCG
>Ga0193739_1000559_pt1 | contig 10336 bp, 8 predicted proteins | sample L2a2metaG_FD_144926 | JGI IMG/M metagenome (GOLD analysis project Ga0193739, IMG submission 144926) | Soil microbial communities from a riparian zone of the East river system, Colorado, United States - L2a2 | ecosystem: Environmental > Terrestrial > Soil > Riparian zone | place: USA: East River...
CCTTATTACGCCTGGGCGGCTTGTGCGGAGATCTCTGCTGAAACCCACATCAGTTACCTGGAGGCGCCCGTGAAGCGGGTGTTGTCGATCATGCCCAGCAAGTACGAGGACATCTGGACCGCTGCCAAAGGCTTCTACAAGCTCGAGCCGATCGTCGCCGACGGCGGCGAGGTGATCATTTATGCACCCCACATCACTCAGGTCTCGGTGATGCATCCGCAGATCACCGAAATCGGCTACCACAACCGCGACTACTTCCTTGGCCAGTGGGAGAAGTTCAAGCATCAACCGTGGGGGGATCTCGCTCACTCCACTCATCTCCGCGGCCAAGGCACCTGGGACTCCGCAGCCGGCGAGCGCAACCGTGTCACCGTCACTCTCGCCACCGGCATCCCCGAAGAAGTCGTGCGCGCCGTCAACCTCAACTACCTTGATCCAGCATCGGTCGACATTGGTGCGTACGAAGCCGACCCTGACACGTTGGTGGAACCTCACGCAGGGGAAGTCTTGTACCGGCTGAGGCAAGGTCAACGTGGCACATCACCAGGTGAGCCTGATGGCCGTGGCCCTTCGCTCGCGGGAGGGGACGGATAAGGCCATCAGGCCGTACGCACCGTCGGGGACCGCCGTGCAAGCCGATCCGAGCGTGCCTTGAGCAGCAGCAAGGTAAGCGTTCCGGCAACCGCGATGGCCGACAAGTTGATCACCAGCTGGATGGCCGACCCCATCGCCTCGCTCGGAACCCAATAAGCAAGTGCCACGGCCACATTGGCGGCGGCCGGAATGGTCGTCACTGAGATCAGGACGCCTACCAGCGCGCCGGACTTGGCCGAGGTAAGCGCCAGCATCCCAGCAATGCCAGCCAAAAAGCCGACGACCCAGGACAGGGCATCTGGCTTCCAAATAAAGCTCGTCAGTGGCCGCTCGGCTATCAGCATGGACTCGTTGAGAAGTCCCACGGCGGTGAGGATCCACGTCAAGATCACTGCGGCTGCCATGCCGACGGCAAAGCCCAGGATGAGGGTGCCCAGCGCCCGGGTGGCATGTCGCGGGCGACGGCTCACGATGCCGATGCAGAATGCGACGAGCGGACCAAACTCGGGTCCGACCACCATCGCGCCGACAATGAGGATCGGCTGGTCGAGCATGACCCCGATCCCGGCGATCATGGTCGCCACGATCATGAAGCAGAGGTAGGTGATGGACAGTCGAGTTTCCTCGCCTGCGCTCTGTTCCAGGCCCTCCCAAACCACAGCGTCCGCCGGTTCACCAGGAGTTTCTTCCTCAGCCTTGGCCGCCGACTGCGAGATGCTGATGTCAAGGTTCTCGACCACGATGGCGCCCTCTCGCTCCAAGTCGAGCCCTCGTAGGGCCTCCAGAACGCTGGTCGCACCCTCTCGGGCGACGTCGAAGCTGACAACATCTCCCGAGGGCTTACGCGCCGCCTGCTCGTTGACGCAGAGGTGGGTCACTGCTGGGCTGGCATCCAGTAATTGCAGCACTTCGGACGTGGTTTCGGGTGGGGCGATCAGGCGTACGTGAAGCATCAGCCAGCTCCGCTCGGTAGGGGGTTGCTCATAGCGTGAGGCATTTACCCAGTTCTATAGGGCGGTCGTGAGCAGTTAAGCGGTCCGCTGTCTCGGCTTGCTGGTTCCGTTCGAAGAAGTCTTCTGCGGCGCGGCGCTATCGAGGATTCTCTCGACCTCGGCGAAGAAACCGTTGGCCGCCTCGGGTCCGAGAGCATCCCCGAGGCAGTACCTGCGGTACTCCCGGCGTGCCGCAGCGAGGGAGTCCGGCCCGAGCAGCTCGTCAAGGGCCTCATGCAGTGTGCTCAAGTCAGGTTCGATGACGTAGGCGACGCGCGCTATCGGGATCGCCTTGCGAAACGCAGCGCCCTTTTGCTGAATCGCGACAATAGCCATGGGCTTGCCAGTTGCCAGGAAATCAGACGCCACCGACGACACGTCGGTGATGAGTGCATCGCAATGGTTGACGCAGGCGGGGATATCCCAGTCGCCCTCCGCAGCACGGCCGAAGACGTGTTGCCGACCGCTGGCCTTGCGGTCGGCCTCAAGCCGCCGCTGAATGTCCCGCGCGATGCCTGTCTGCTGCGGGTCGGTATAGGTATGGGGATGTGGTCGGAAGATCACTGTGATTCGGCGGGCCAGCAGCGCGTCGACGATCTCGGAACCCAGCGGAAGCGAGGAGTAGTTCGTGCTGGGTCTGCCACCGTGCCAGGTCGGCGCGTACAGCACGGTACGCGGAGCCTCCGCTGGCGGCGGGATATCTCGGGTCTCGATGCGGTCGATCTGTGGGCGCCCGACGATCGCGAATTGTTCCGGACGGATCCTGACTCCATGCGCCGCGTACCGGTCAACGCCTTGCTGCCCAGGGACGAAGATCTTGTCGAAGTCTGAATGTCGCGCGCTGTAGTTGGCCGCTTTGTCGGAGTCGCCATGGTTCAACCAGATGTGGGTCAGCTTGTTGAAGCGCAACATATCGACGTTGGCCGCGTGGTTTTGGACATAGAAGGCGGCCTTCATCGAGTCGACGACAAGATGCCACAGGCGGCCGTGCGCGCTTTTGATCTTGGGAACCACCACCGGCGCCGAGGTCAGCCGAGTGATTTCAGGCACGGTCGTCGAATGACGCGTGATCACAATGAACCGCCGGTTCAGACGCTCGAAATACGGCAGCCACATGCCGAGCTGGTATCCGGCGCCGTACCGGGCGGCGTAGTACACGGCGAATTCAGGCCGATACTGCTGGAGCGCCTGACGGACGCCGATTCCGGAGCGGCGGACGACCAGTAGGGCTCGGATGGCGTACCCGCTCATGATCAGGGTCGGCACAGTGCCGAGGATGACGATCAACAGGTAGCACCATCCGGGGCCTCCGGCAGCAGCCAGCAGTACTCCCACAATCGCGTCGTACTCAAAGGTGGCTGTGGTACTTCAGGAAAGCCAGGCAGGTGGACGGCCACCGGTGAGGCCTCGCTCATCAACAGCCGGAGTGACGGCTCGAAGAGGATCGTGAGGATCGCCAGGCCAGTCGCCATCCAAATCCAAACGGCGTCGTCTGGCCGACGGGCCAGGTAGCCGGCCGCGACGGCGATCAGGACCATCGTCCGTGTGGCCTGGTAGGCCGCCAACAGGGCGCGGCCGCGGCTGATATCGCGGCGCAGCAGCCAGCCGAGCATGATCACCGACGCCACACCCAACGCGACGCCGAGCCAGAAAACACCCGAATCGGTGGCAACGAACATCACGACAGCGCCGGCAACCACGCAGACATTGCAGAGGTTGTTGACGACGAGGTCGACGATCCTCGACTGTGTGGCGCCGGCGAAGTTGGACCAAGCGCCGATTTTCATACTTCGAGCCGGCTTAGTTGACTCCATGGCAGGAGCAAGGCTATATCGCGCCAACTCGATGGGTCTTCGTACCGCTCGCTGCGAGCGTCGGTGGGCGGGTCCAGGAGCGCGCCGCGCGAGCAGAGAACCAATCGCAACTGCCGGTTATCTCTGGTCCTGACGGTTACGATGAAGCAGTGGCACGAGGTGATGGCCTGCTGAACCACGACATCGATCCCCAGGATCGTGGGCCACAGGATGCATGTGGCGTCTTCGGGGTCTGGGCGCCGCGCGAGGAGGTCGCGAAGCTCACCTACTTTGGGCTTTACGCGCTGCAGCACCGAGGCCAGGAGTCGGCGGGAATTGCGGTCAGCAAGGGCTCACAGATCGTGGTCTTCAAAGACATGGGCCTGGTGTCGCAGGTCTTCAACGAAGCGACGCTGGACTCGCTGGGCAATGCGCACCTGGCCATCGGTCACTGCCGCTACTCCACGACCGGCGCCAGCGTTTGGAAGAATGCGCAGCCAACGTTCCGCTCGACTGCCGTCGGGAGTCTCGCGCTGTGCCACAACGGCAATCTGACCAACACGTTGGAGCTGCAGACCTGGCTGAAGGAACGCGACAAACATAATGGCTCGCTGCTCCCCGGATCGCTGTCCAACGACGCGACCAGCGACACGTCGCTGATCACTGGACTGATGGCTACCTACTCAGGTTTCAGCACCGAGGAGGCGGCGTTGGAAGTGCTGCCCAAGCTGCGTGGCGCATTCAGCCTGGTCTTCATGGACGAGGAAACCCTGTACGCGGCGCGGGATCCGCAGGGGATCCGGCCATTGGTGCTGGGCCGGCTGGAGCGCGGCTGGGTGGTCGCGAGCGAGACCGCGGCGCTGGACATCGTGGGGGCTACGTTCATCCGCGAGATCACACCAGGTGAGCTGATCGCCGTGGATGCCAACGGGCTGCGGAGTCGCACTTTCGCCCAGGCCGACCCGAAGGGTTGCCTGTTTGAGTACGTCTATCTGGCCCGGCCCGACACCATGATTTCGGGTCGCCGGTTGCACTCGGTGCGGGTCGAGGTTGGGCGTACGCTGGCCCGCGAGTTTCCGGCGGAGGCTGATCTGGTGATCCCGGTGCCTGAATCGGGCACGCCGGCGGCGATCGGATACGCCGAAGCCTCGGGCATCCCGTACGGGCAGGGGCTGGTCAAGAACTCCTACGTCGGCCGTACCTTCATCCAGCCAAGTCAGACCATTCGCCAGCTCGGGATCCGGCTGAAGCTGAACCCGCTCCGCGATGTGATCACGGGCAAGCGTCTGGTTGTAGTTGACGACACCATCGTGCGCGGCAACACGCAGCGTGCGATCGTGCGGATGCTGCGCGAGGCAGGAGCGAGCGAGGTGCACGTACGCATCTCAGCTCCGCCGGTGAAGTGGCCGTGCTTCTACGGCATCGACTTCGCCACGCGCGCTGAACTCATCGCCAATGGCCTGGACACGGACGAGATCTGTCGCTCGATTGGGGCGGATTCGCTGGGTTACGTCTCACTGGACGGTCTGGTTGCAGCAACGCAGATCGGCAAGCAGGCGCTCTGTCGCGCGTGCTTCGACGGCATCTATCCGGTTGAGTTGCCGCTCAGCGAGCGGCTGGGTAAGTCCATCCTCGAGGACCCGGCCGACCTGGAGCCCGTGGCTTCTGGAGTCGGTGCTGCCGATGCCCTCACCCGCCCATAACTCCCTCACTCCCGCCGACTTGTCAGAATCTGAGGGGGCTATAGGCCCCTCAGCTTCTGACAAGTCGGCGTACGCGGCGGCTGGCGTGGACATCGCAGCCGGTGACCGCGCTGTCGAGTTGATGAAGGAATCGGTCGCCAAGGCCCAGCGCCCAGAGGTGATCGGTGGCATTGGCGGCTTCACCGGATTGTTTGACGCGAGCGCGCTCGCGCAACGCAATCATCCAGTTCTTGCCACCTCGACCGACGGCGTGGGCACCAAGGTCGCCATCGCCCAGGCCCTGGACCGCCACGACACCATCGGGTTCGACCTGGTCGGCATGGTGGTCGACGACCTTGTCGTGTGCGGAGCCGAACCGCTGTTCATGACCGACTACATCGCCTGTGGCAAGGTCGATCCGGAACGCATCGCGGCAATCGTGCAAGGAATAGCCATGGCCTGCACGGAGGCCGGCTGCGCACTCTTGGGCGGCGAAACCGCCGAGCATCCTGGACTGCTGCGACCGCATGAATACGACCTAGCCGGTGCCGCAACCGGAGTGGTGGACAGAGATCAGATCCTGGGCGCAGATCGGGTCAGATCCGGCGACGTCGTGCTGGCCATGGAGTCTTCCGGGCTGCATTCCAACGGCTATTCACTCGTCCGGCACGTACTCGACAAGCAGCCGAGCTGGACGTTGGACCGCTACGTTCCCGAGCTCGGCCAGACCCTCGGCGACGAGCTGTTGACGCCGACCCGCGTCTACGCCCGCGACTGCCTCGCGCTGATCGGGGGAGTCGAGATGCATGCGATGAGCCATGTCACCGGAGGCGGGCTGGCGAGCAATCTTGCTCGGGTCATTCCGGACTCATGCCAGGTCAACATCGACCGAACGACGTGGCATCCTGCACCCATCTTCAGACTCATCAAGCGGCTCGGCGAGATCTCACAGTCCGACCTGGAAGCAACGTTCAACATGGGCGTTGGCATGGCGGCGGTGGTGCCTTCAGCTTCCGCCGACGATGCCGTTCGACTCCTCGCGGAGCGCGGGCTGCGCTCCTGGGTTTGCGGGTCAGTTGTGTCCGCCGGCTCGCGCGGTGGGCCACCGGTGAGCTTGTTTGGGCAGTACGCGGGGGGATGATCCAGCGTGGCCAGCACCATATCCACCAGGCGTTCCGACACTGGTACCGTCGCTTTGCACCCTTGGGACCATTAGGTAGCCTTTCCCTCACGACATTAACCATTCTGAGCCGCGGCCACGCCGCAGGCAGACAACGTGCGAGGGGGTCGACCCGATATGGGGCGCGGCCGTGCAAAAGCAAAGCAGACGAAGGTTGCCCGCGAACTTAAGTACCGATCCTTCGATACCGACTTCTCATCGTTGGAGCGCGAACTTCGGTCAGGGTCAGAGGCCCATGAAGTGCCACCGGCATATGCCGACCTCGTAGAGGAATATGAGGAAGACGACGAGGATCCCTCCGGCGACGAGCGCGAGTACGGCCACCTTCGGAAGTCAGGGTAAGAAACCCGCCCAATCGCCTCCTGCTGGCAATAGCCTGATCGCATGAGCCAGAACCCTCAAGACACGCCCGATCAACCGCAGTTCCCGACTGAGCCTGATCCGGCCGATCCTAGCGAGACAGTCGCCAGCCCCAAGCGGGCGGCCAGCGACAGCGCCGCTGACACCACCCCAGACTTGGCCGGTACCGCTGACACGACCCCAGACTTGGCTGGTGCGCCGGCGTCTGAGGAGACGGGCGCTGGGCCTTCCGACCCGTACGGATATACCGCCCAGCAGACTCCACCGCCGTACGGTCAGCCAACCCCCGAGGGATACCAGCAGCAGACCTATACCGACCCCAACTCCGGCTATCAGCAACCGGGTTATCAGCAGGATTACGGCAGCCAGTATCAGCAACAGGGCGGCTACCAGCAGCAGGGCTACCAGCCGTACGGCGACCCGAACCAACAGGCATCCCCCCAACAGGGTTATCCGCCGCAGGGGTATCAGCCGCAGCAGTACGGCCAGCCCGGCTATCCGCAGCAGCCGTACGCGTACGCAGGCCCGACGCCAGTGTCGGAGAGCGATGAGAAGACCTGGGGGATCATCTCCCACATCAGCATCCCGTTCTTCGGTTTCATCGGCCCACTCATTGCCTACCTGCTCTACAAAGATCGCAGCGCGTGGTTGAAGCAGACCACGACCGAGGCGCTGAACTTCTCAATCTTGTACAGCATCGCTTATGTGATCAGCGTGATCACAATCACCTTCGTCATCGGGTTGATCTTGTGGCCGCTGGTGTTCATCGTCGCGTTGATCTTCTGCATCCTGGGCACGATCGCCGCCAACAAGCACGAGTTCTACAGGTACCCGATCAACATACGGTTCATTAAGTCGTAGACCCTCCTGGGACTATGGGGGAGTGACCACCTGGAGTCCCGACTTCCTGGACGGCTACGAAATAACGGAACTCGCCCTCCCTAGCGTCGAGCCTGCGGCTGGTGAGCCTCCCGATGTCGGCGTGGTGGCAACGCTGATCCGGAAAACATCCGATCGGGTTGCGAGGCGCGCGGTCCTCTACCTGCACGGCTGGAACGACTACTTCTTCCACACCCACCTCGCCGATTACCTGAGCGACCTTGGCTATGACTTCTACGCGCTCGACCTGCGACGTTACGGGCGAAGCATCCGGCCAGGTCAATTCCGGGGGTTCATCACCAACCTCGACGATTACTCACTTGAGCTTGATGCTGCGGCTGATCTGATTGCGGCTGACCATGATCGACTGCTGCTCATGGGCCACTCCACGGGCGGGCTGATCGCCGCCCTATGGGCTGCCCGCAACTCCGAGCGCCTCGAGGGTCTGATCCTCAACTCGCCATGGCTCGACTTGCAGGGCTCGGCCATCGTGCGAACCCTAGGCACGCCAGTGATCGACAGGCTGGGCAGTCGAGCGCCTACATCGGTCATTCGGCTCCCGGAGCTTGGCTTCAACGCACGTGCCCTCCATATCAGCTTGGGTGGGGAGTGGGAATACGACCTGCAGCTGAAATCGACGCCCGGCCCGGCGATCCGAGCGGGCTGGTTGCGGGCGATTTTGCTCGGGCATCAGCGGGTAGCGGCTGGGCTGCACATCGGCGTTCCGATCTTGGTACTCGCCTCAACGACAACGGACTTCTCGCGGCGCTGGCATGAAGGACTTCGGAACGTCGACGTGGTGCTCGACGTCGAGCAGATCGCGGCACGCGCGGTGCGCCTGGGCCCACATGTGACCGTCGTCAGAATCCCGGAGGGCCTGCACGACATCACGTTGTCCGCGCCGCACGTGCGAAAGCACGCGCTGGATGAGATCGGGCGATTCGTCGAAGCGTACGTGAAGCGCGGACCATCCTTCTCTGATGGGCCTGTTGGAGGCGGCGCGCGCACTGATTAGATGAGTCTGTGACCGAGATGCCTCATGTTGTGGTGGTCGGCGCTGGCTTCGGGGGCATCGCGGCGACCGACGAGCTGTCCAAGGAAGGGTTCCGAGTAACGCTGATCGACCGGTTCCCCTACAACACCTTTCAGCCGTTGCTTTATCAGGTGGCGACCGGCGGACTCAATCCCGGAGACGTCACCTACGCGCTTCGCTACTTCGCCGCACGGCACGAGGGGGTTCGGTTTCGCTCCGCCAGAGTCGTCGCCATCGACCATGATCAACACGAAGTGGTCTGCGACAACGGCGTCCGGTTCGGTTTCGATTATTTGGTGATCAGCAACGGAATCACGACCAATCACTTCGGAATCCCGGGCGCCGAGGAGTACACGATGTCGATGTACACCCGCGCGGAGGCGCTCCGGGTCCGCGACACGATCTTCGGCAGCCTGGAGATCATTGCCGGTATGTCCGATCCGAACAGGAGCGGCTTCACAGTAGTGATCGTCGGCGGCGGACCAACCGGGGTGGAGATCGCTGGTCAGCTGGCCGAGCTCAAGACTATGACCATCCCGTCGATCTATCCGGAACTCAATCCGGCGCGAGTACATGTCGTCCTCGTCGAGATGACGCAACACCTCTTGGGTCCGTTTGACGACTCGCTGCGCAGGTATGCGTTGCAGGAACTGATCAAGCGCGGCGTGGACGTTCGGCTGAATACTGCGATCTCCGAAGTCGAGGCAGATCGTGTCGACTTCAAGGATGGCTCCTCGATGCCAGTCGATCTGGTCATTTGGGCGGCTGGCGTCTCAGGTGATCCGCTGATCCGGGACTGGGGATTGCCGATCGGTCGGGCGGGGCGGATCGAGGTCCACGAAGACACCCGAGTACTCGGCGAGGAGCGAATCTTCGCGATTGGCGATGCCAGCATCGTCGTGAACAACCCGCTTCCGCAGTTGGCTCAGCCGGCTCTGCAAATGGGAAAGTTTGCCGCACGGCAGATCGCCCGGCTGCATCGCGGCCTGGACACCCAGACGTTCAAATACAAAGACAAAGGCATCATGGCGACCATTGGTCGAGGTGACGCCGTACTCCAGATGCCGATCGGGCTCAAGCTCACCGGCATCCCTGCGTGGCTCGGCTGGATTGTGCTGCATATCGCCTATCTGCTTGGCGGGCGTAACCGGGTGCAGACCCTGGTCAACCTCGGTTCCCGCTACATGGGGCCGCGGCGCTCGAGCGCGATCGTGGGCGATGTGCTGCAGACGCCGAAGTTGCGCGCCATCCGGAGCAAGAACGGGTAGCGGCCGGCGGTCTTTCCCAAAGTGCTGGCAAATTGCATCGTCGTTTGATCGGACTGTGCAGGTTGCCAGCAGTTTCTGGGGAATCAGCTCAGCAGTTGGGGTGGCCAGGGCCGGAATCGAACCGGCGACCTTTCACTTTTCAGGCGAACGCTACTACCGACTGAGCTACCTGGCCTCGTCCTGGTGATTGATCCATCACCGCTCTCGCGACCCCGACGGGACTCGAACCCGCGACCTCCGCCGTGACAGGGCGGCGCGCTAGCCAACTGCGCCACGGGGCCTTGTGGCCCAGGGTACGCACCCTTCCGGGCGCCCGCGAAACTATAGCGCAGCACGCGGACCGGGCGGTAAAGCGGACGGCTTTGCGGGCATCAGCATGGTCGGTCGCTGGAGCTCGCTCACGCTATGGTTGCTGTGCTGATCAAGTCCCCATCGTCTAGCGGCCTAGGACTCCGCCCTTTCAAGGCGGCAGCGCGGGTTCGAATCCCGTTGGGGACACAAGATAAAACCGCCTCTGACCAGGTCAAACACCTCGCATCCTAGTGTGCGACGTCA
>Ga0193739_1000561_pt1 | contig 10305 bp, 7 predicted proteins | sample L2a2metaG_FD_144926 | JGI IMG/M metagenome (GOLD analysis project Ga0193739, IMG submission 144926) | Soil microbial communities from a riparian zone of the East river system, Colorado, United States - L2a2 | ecosystem: Environmental > Terrestrial > Soil > Riparian zone | place: USA: East River...
CGTCTACGCCGACTACCAGGCGATCAACCAGACCCCGGGCGTCACCCCCGGCCTCGGGCTGGACGTTCCCGAGACGGCGACCACCGTGCGGGTGCAGGACGGCAGGACGCTGACCACCGACGGCCCCTTCGTCGAGATCAAGGAGGCGATCGGCGGTTACCTCCTGTTCGAGGCCGACGACCTCGACGCGGCCATCGAGCTGGCCGCGCGGATCCCGGCGGCACGCCTGGGTGGCGCGGTCGAGGTGCGTCCGATCGTGGAGTGGTAGCGATCCTCGAGCAGGTCTTCCGCGACCAGTGGGGCCGTGTTCTCGCTGCGCTGATCGGCTTCCTCGGCGACTTCGACCTCGCCGAGGAAGCCACCCAGGAGGCCTTCGCGATCGCCGCGGAGCGCTGGCCTCGAGACGGGGCCCCCGCGAACCCGGGCGCCTGGCTGGTGACGACGGCGCGCAACCGAGCCATCAACCGCATCCGCCGCGATCGCACGCTGGCCGCCAAGACCCGCCTGCTCCAGGTGCCGGAGGCAGCGGAGGACACGATGGACGCGACGGCGTTTCCCGACGAGCGACTCGAGCTCATCTTCACCTGCTGCCATCCGGCATTGGCCACCGACGCGCAGGTCGCGCTCACCCTTCGGACGCTCGGCGGCCTGACCACCGGCGAGATCGCCCGCGCCTTCCTGGTCCCCGAGCCGACGATGGCCCAGCGGCTGGTGCGCGCCAAGCGCAAGATCAAGTCGGCGGGGATCCCGTTCCGCGTGCCCCCCGACCATCTGCTGCCCGATCGGCTCGTCGCCGTGCTCGCGGTCGTCTACCTGATCTTCAACGAGGGCTACGGGGGCCGCGGCGAGCTCGCGGCCGAAGCGCTCCTGCTCGGGCGGGCGCTGGCCGAGCTGATGCCCGATGAGCCGGAGGTGCACGGCCTGCTGGCGATGATGCTGCTGCTCGATGCCCGCCGCGAGGCGCGGTTCCGCGACGGCGACCTGGTGCTGCTCGACGACCAGGACCGCTCGCTCTGGGACACGGCCCAGATCGCCGACGGGCGGGCGGTGCTCGACCGGGCCCTCGCCCTGCACGGACGCGGTCCACACGTCCTGCAGGCGGCGATCGCGTCCCTGCATGCCGACCAGCCGCGCGACTGGCCTCAGATCGCCGCCCTCTACGGCGAGCTCTCCCGCCTCACCGGCTCGCCGGTGGTTGAGCTGAACCGAGCCGTCGCGGTCGCCGAGTCGGAGGGGCCCGAGGCGGGGCTCGGCATCGTCGATCGCCTCGATCTCGACGACTACCGCTACCTGCACTCGACGCGGGGCGAGCTGCTGCGGCGCCTCGGCCGAACCGAAGCGGCTCGCGACGCGTACCACAGGGCGCTGGAACTGGTCCACGACGACGCCGAGCGGCGCCTGCTCGAACGGCGGCTGGCAGCGCTCGGAGGGGCGCCGGCCCCAGGACGACGATGACGCCTTCCGCCGAGCTCGCGGGTGCAGGCAACATGGGTGGGCACCACCGCTAGGCGAGCAGGTCGGGGGTGAGGTCGGCCACCCGGGAGGCCCCGCACAACGCCATCGCCAGCTGGAGCTCGGCCGTCAGCCCCGACAGCACCTGTGCCACCCCTGCCGGCCCACCGGCCGCCAGCCCCCACAGCACCGGCCGGCCCACCAGCACCCCCCGTGCCCCAAGGGCCAGCGCCTTCACCACGTCGGTGCCCCGGCGCACGCCGCCGTCGACGTACACCTCGCCCCGGTCCCCCACCGCCCCGGCCACCTCGGCAAGGGCGTCGGCGGTGGCCAGGGCGGTGTCGAGCTGGCGGCCGCCGTGGTTGGAGACCACCACCCCGGCAGCGCCCGCGTCCAGGCAGGCGACCGCGTCGTCGCCGCGCAGCACCCCTTTGACCAGCACCGGCAGGCCGGACCGCTCGGCCAGCCAGGCGATGGCGTCCGGGGTGAGGCTGGGGTCGAACTGGCCGGCCTGGGCGAGCACGTCGGCGAGGCCGTCGTCGTCGAGCTGCCGCGGGGCGTTGGCCGGCCTCAGGCCCGTCGGCAGCCGGAACCGGTTGCGCAGGTCGCGCAGCCGGTTGCCGAGGAACGGCACGTCGGCGGTGAGCACAAGGACCCGGTAGCCGGCGGCGGCCGCCCTGGCCACCAGCTCTGCGGTCCAGTCGCGGTCGCGGACCACGTAGACCTGGAACCAGCGCAGGCCGTCGGGACCTCCTCGACCGACATGGTGGCCTGGGTCGACAGCACGTAGACGGCCCCGGCGGCGGCCGCCGCGGCGGCCGAGGCGGCCTCGCCGTCGGGGTGGGCCAGGCGGTGATAGGCCATGGGCGCGACCATCACCGGGGTCGGGGCCTCGACGCCGAGCACGGTGGTGGCGGTCGACACCGCGGCCACGTCGCGCAGCACCCGCGGGCGCAGCCGCAGCCGCGACCAGGCGGCCAGGTTGTCGGCCAAGGTCAGCTCGGCGTCGGCCCCACCCGCGATGTAGTCGTAGACGCCGGGCTCCAGCCGTTCGCGCGCGCTGGCCTCCAGCGCCTCGAGGTCCAGCGGGTCGGTCACGGACGGGTGACCGCCGGGCTAGACCCCGCCCTGGACCCTGGAGAGGAGCACCTGGGCGGTGGAGCGCAACCGGTCGTCGAGTGCCTCCATCAGCTTGACCACGGTCTCGGCGGCCCAATCGGCCAGCGCCCGCCGCTCCTCCCGGCTGCCGAGGTCGCGGACCTCGCGGTAGTCGACGATGCGGGAGGCCCGCCGGTCGTCGAGGCGCTCCCAGGACAGGATGCGGCCGACGGCGGTCTCGATGGCCAGTCGCTCGGCGAACAGGTCGTCGAACAGGCGCTTGGTGGCCGTACGCTCCTGCATGTCCAGGTAGACCCCGGCCCGGACGGCGCCGTTGGCGGTGAAGGCGACGTCGTAGAAGCCGAACGGTCCGGCGGCGAAGCCGACCCAGTTCTCGTAGCCGAACTTGGGGATACGGAAGCCGGGACGACGGATCGCGACCGAGTCGAACATGGCCTCGAAGAAGCGGTGGCGCAGCTCGACCGGCTGCAGCCCGCCGGCCTGCTCGGACGCCATCGGCGGGGGCGCCGCCGGCATGGAGGACCCGGCCAGGTCGGACGCCGCGGGCGGCGGGGCGGCCGTGGGCTGGGCGGCCGCTGGCGGCGGGGCGGTCATGGGCGGCGGGGCCGCCGTCGGGGGTGGTCCGGCCACAGGGGAAGTGGTGTCCGGCGCCACCTGGGCCGGCGGCTCCCGGGAGGGCGGTGACTCGTGCTGGCCGCGCAGCGGCCCCGCCGCCGTGCGCATGGGCAGCGGGGGCGCGGCCGGCTGCAGGAGGTCCTCCGGCTCGGCCGGCAGCCCCGGGATCGGCGTGCCCATCGGCAGCGGCACCTGCCGCCGGCCGGTCTTGCGCCAGTTGCGGGGCTGCACCACCACATCGAGGACGGGTGCCGGCAGCGAGCGGCCGATGCGGACCAGGCCGATCTCCACCCCGAAGAAGTCGACCTTCTGGTCGGTGCGGTCGTTGAGCCAGTCGAGGCCGCGCCGGAACTCCTCGTGGAACCGGGGCGCGACCCAGATGACCACCGCCGCGTCCAGCCCGGAGGCATGCACGATCATCTGGCCGAGCTGGTTGTGGTCGGTAGCTTCCAGGCGGTTCTCGATCACGATCGGGCGGCCGGTGGCGTCGGACCCGAGCACGTTGAAGGCGCCGGTGTCGACGTTGATCTCGCGCTCCAGCGGGGTGATGTCGATCCCGAGGGTCTGGCTCAGCAGGTCGATGTTCTGGAGGAACCAGGGGGTCAGGTCCGGCAGCTGCTCGCCCCAGAACGACTTGAGGTCCAGCCGCTCGAGCCGGCCGAGGCCGAGTCGCTCGATTTCCGTTCTGGCCGCCATCACGCTCCTTCCCGATCGCCCCCCCATTCCGAAGGGCAGTTGTACCGCGGCCCGCTAGGGCGCCGTCAAACCGGTCAAGTCGTCCATACCGCTGCGCTTGCGCCAGATAGGTCGCCGCTGGGCAAACGCGGGCGGGTCGTGACCCGGAGCCGCAGCTTACCCGGGTCGACCGGGAGTTGCTGGGACCTCTCACCAAGGTTGGCCACGACCAGTGCCCGCGACCCCGACGGGTCGCCCCGCTCAAGGACGACCAGCCGCCGCTCCGGGTCGACCCGGGCGATGGCCAGGTCGCGCCGGCAGTTGCCGAGCGCCGGGACCTCGCGGCGCAGCCGCAGCAGGGTCCGCCACAGCTCGAGCACCGGCCCGCCGGCTCGGCCCCAGTCGAGCTTGGACCGCTCGAAGGTGGCCGGGTCGTTGGGGTCGGGCACACCGGCTGACCAGTCGAAGGCGGCGAACTCGGCCCGCCGGCCCCGCCGGACCGGCTCGGCCAGCTCGGGCCGGTGGTCGGTGAAGTACTGGAACGGCCGGGTCTCACCCCATTCCTGGCCCTGGAACAGCAGGGGCAGGTACGGGGCGCAGGCGACCAGCACGCTGGCCACGGCGTCCAGGTCGGGGCCGACCAGGGCGGCCAGCCGCTCGCCGAAGGCCCGGTTGCCGATCTGGTCGTGGTTCTGGCTGCAGACCACGAACCGCTCCCCGCCAAGCTCGGCCGGGTCGCGGCCGTGGCGGCGGTCAAGGGCCGGGTAGTACTGGCCGGTGAACACCCAGCCGGCCTGGAGCGCCTTGGCCAGCAGCTGGAGCTCCTGGAAGCCGTCGTACCAGCCGGAGGTCTCGCCGGTGAGGGCGACGTGGAGCACGTGGTGGAGGTCGTCGGCCCACATCGCGTCGATCCCGTACCCGGTGACCAGCTCGGGCTGGTGCAGGTCGCTCTCGGCGACCACCGCAGCGCCCCTTCTGGCGGCATGGACCCTGGAGGCCAGCTCCTCGAGGATGTGGACCGAGCTGCGGTCGTGCAGGTGCCCGACGGCGTCGAGGCGTAGCCCGTCGATGCCGTAGCCGGTCACCCACAGCTCGGCGTTGTCGAGCACGAACCCGCGCACGAAGTCCGACCCCGGCCCGTCCAGGTTGACCGCGGCGCCCCAGGGCGTGGCGTACCGGTCGGTGAAGTAGGGGCCGAACTCGGCCAGGTAGTTGCCGTCCGGGCCGAGGTGGTTGTAGACGACGTCGAGGAAGACGGCCAGCCCGGCGGCGTGGCAGGCGTCGACGAAGCGGCGGAGGCCGGCCGGCCCGCCGTAGGCGGCATGGACGGCGTACAGGGCGACGCCGTCGTAGCCCCAGCCGCGCGCCCCCGGGAACGCGGCCACCGGCATGACCTCGATCGCGGTGACGCCGAGGGCGGCCAAGTGGCCGATCCGGCCGACGGCCGCGTCGAAGGTCCCCTCCGGGGTGAAGGTGCCGCAGTGCAGCTCGTAGAAGACCAGGTCACGTAGGGCCGGCGGGGTGAACGGGGCCGGCGGGGGTTCCAGGTCGACCAGCCGCGACGGGCCGTGCGGGCCGTGGGGCTGGAGGCGGGAACGAGGGTCTGGCCGCTCCCGCTCGCCGTCGAGGACCAGGACGTAGTCGTCGCCCGCCTTGGCCCCCTCCACGCTCCCCCGCCAGACGCCGCGCTCCCCCGGTTCCAGCGGCACCGTCCGGCCGCCGAGGCGGACGGCCAGCGAGCGCACCTTCGGGGCCCAGACGCCGACGGTCGCGCCACCGGGGACCAGCCGCGGCCCCAGGGGAGCTCCCCCCGTCACTGCGGGGCGAGCCAGACGGTGGCCAGGGGCGGCAGGGTGATCCGGGCCGAGGCCGGCTGGCCGTCCCATTCGATCGGCTCGGCCTCCACCACCCCCAGGTTGCCGACGTTGGTGCCGCCGTAGGACTCCGAGTCGGTGTTCAGCACCTCGACCCAGCGTCCCAACCGGGGCAGGCCGACCCGGTAGTCGTTGCGCGGCACCGGCGAGAAGTTGCAGAGGCAGACCAGCGGGGCGCCGTCGGCCGCGAACCGGATGAAGGTCATGGCGTTGTCGTCGACGTCGTTGGGGTCGATCCAGGAGAACCCCTCCGGCTTGGAGTCCTGCTCCCACAGGGCCGGCTGGCCGCGGTAGACCCGGTTGAGGTCGCCGACCAGGGTCTGCACGCCCTGGTGGTTGGGGTCGGCCAGCGAGTCCCAGTCGATCGAGCGCTCGTGCGACCACTCGGCCTCCTGCCCGAGCTCGCAGCCCATGAACAGCAGCTGCTTGCCGGGATGGGCCCACATGTAGCCCAGGTAGGCGCGCAGGTTGGCGAACCGCCGCCAGGTGTCGCCTGGCATCTTGCCCAGCAGCGAGCCCTTGCCGTGGACGACCTCGTCGTGGCTGATGGGCAGGATGAAGTTCTCGCTGAAGGCGTAGATGAGCGAGAAGGTCAGCTGGTGGTGGTGGAAGCGGCGGTAGATCGGGTCCATGGAGACGAACTGCAGGGTGTCGTGCATCCAGCCCATGTTCCATTTGAAGCCGAAGCCGAGCCCGCCCAGGTAGACCGGGCGCGAGACGCTCGGCCAGGCGGTGGACTCCTCGGCCACCGTGATCGCTCCCGGGTTCTCGCGGTAGGTGACGGTGTTGAAGTCCTTCAGGAACCGGACCGCGTCCAGGTCCTCGTTGCCGCCGTACTCGTTGGGCTCCCACTCCCCTTCCTTGCGGGAGTAGTCCAGGTAGAGCACGGAGGCGACGGCGTCCACGCGCAGGCCGTCGATGTGGAACTCCTCCAGCCAGTACAGGGCGTTGGCGACCAGGAAGTTGCGCACCTCGTTGCGGCCGAAGTTGAACACCAGCGAACCCCAGTCGGGGTGCTCGCCACGGCGCGGGTCCTGGTGCTCGTACAGGGCCGTGCCGTCGAACCGGGCCAGCGCGAACGCGTCCTTGGGGAAATGCGCCGGCACCCAGTCCACCAGCACCCCGATGCCCCGCTGGTGCAGCTTGTCGACCAGGTGGCGCAGGTCGTCGGGGCTGCCGAAGCGGGCGGTGGGGGCGTAGTAGGCCGAGACCTGGTAGCCCCAGGAAGGGGCGTAGGGATGCTCGGCCACCGGCATGAACTCCACGTGGGTGAAGCCGAGGTCGGCGAGGTAGTCGGGCAGCTGCTCGGCCAGCTCCCGGTAGGACAGCCCGTAGCGCCAGGAGCCGAGGTGGACCTCGTAGATCGACATCGGCGACGCCGGCGCGTCGCTCCGTTCCCGCGCGGCCATCCAGGTCCCGTCGCCCCAGGTGTAGTTCGAGGTGTAGACGACACTGGCCGTCTTGGGCGGCCGCTCGGCCGCGAACGCGACCGGGTCGGCCTTGAGGGTGAGCGCGCCCGAGGGGGTGACCAGCTCGTACTTGTACCTGGCGCCGGCGCCCACGCCGGGCAGGAACAGCTCCCAGATCCCCGAGGAGCCGAGCGCCCGCATCGGATGCAGCCGCCCGTCCCAGGAGTTGAAGTCGCCGACCACGCGCACGGCGCGGGCGTTCGGCGCCCAGACCCCGAACGCGGTGCCGGCAACGCCGTCGACGGTGGTCTCGTGGGCCCCGAGCCGCTGCCAAAGCCGCTCGTGCCTGCCCTCACCGAGCAGGTGCTGGTCCAGCTCGCCGATGGTTGGCAGGAACCGGTAGGGGTCGTCGATCGTGAAGCTGCCGGCGTCGTAGGCGATCTCCAGCTGGTAGGCGGGCGGGACCGCCGTGCCCCCGAGGGTGCCCTCGAACAGGCCGGCCGGATGGATCTGGTCCAGCTTGACCCGCTCGTCACCGGCCACGGCCGTCATCCCGGTGGCCTCGGGCCGGAAGGCGCGGACGACCACCCGGTCGTCTTCAAGATGGGCGCCGAGCAGGCGGTGCGGCTCGTGGTGCTCGCCGCGGATCAGCCGCTCGACCTCGTCCTTCGTCATGGGCTCGCTCCCAGGAGACGTCGGATGCCGCCGAGCGGGATCTGTAGCCACGGCGGCCGGTGTCTGGCCTCGTACATCACCTCATACACTGCCTTGTCGAGCTCGAATGCGCGCAGCAGCAGCTCGTGGTCGCCGGCCAGCCAGACGGAGTCGCCGGCCCCGGCCAGGTAGCCGTCCAGGAACGCATCCCGGTTGGCCTCCAACCAGGCGGCGGCCGGCCCTTCGAACCGGGCCAGCTCCTGAAGGCTCGGTCCCGGCGTGTCCGGATCCTCGCCAAGCACCAGCGGCTGGAAGGCGGCGTAGTCGAAGGAGCGCAGCATCCCGGCGACATCTTGCAGCGGGCTGGCCAGCCGCCGCCGCTCCACCAGGCTGCGGGCCGGCTCCCCCTCGAAGTCGATCACCACCCAGCGGCCGTCCGGGTCCTCGACCTTGAGCACCTGGCCGAGGTGGTAGTCGCCGTGGATGCGCTGCAGGTAGCGGCTGCCGCCGCCGGCCGCCTCGGCTTTGGTGTAGACCTCCTCGATGGCGTCGCGGTAGCCGGTCACCTCGGGCACGAGGGCGGCCACCTGGGTGAGCTGGCCGAGCAGGCGGGCGCTGAGCCGGCCGAGGTCGGGCTGCCCGGAAGCCACCTTGGGCAGGGCGCCGGCCATGGCGGTGTGCAGCTCGGCGGTGAGCCGGCCCAGCGCACGGGCGTCGTCGGCGAAGTTGCCGGAGTCGCCGTTCTTGGACTCGTAGTGGTCGGCCACCCGCTCGGTGGCCAGCTTCCAGCCGTCGACGCTGCCGGGATAGAACCGCTGCAGGATGCCGAGGGTCGAGCCAAGGCCCTCGATCCAGCCGAGCGGAGCCGGGCAGGCCTCGAAGCCGGCGCCGGCCAGTGCCCTTGTCACCTCCAGCTCCGGGTTCTCGCCCGGCTCGAGCAGGCGGAACAGCTTGAGGATGAGCCGGTTGCCGAAGACCAGCGAGGAGTTGGACTGCTCGGCGTCGAGCAGCTTGCCGGGGCCGCGCAGCGTCTCGGTCCATTCTGGCATGCGGTAGAAGCGCAGCTCCTCGACGTTGGCCGCCCGTGAGAGCAGGTCGAGATAGACGCCCCCGAGCCGCTCGTCGCGGGCCGCGTCGTAGAACGGCCCGCCCTTGGGGCCCTTGGTCTCGTAGATCACCGCGTCGGGGACGCGGTCGGTGAGCTGCCTTGCCTCCAGACCGCGGTCGTGGCCGACCGGCAGGTGGTAGCGCTCGACCCCGCCGTCGACGTAGGCGACGGCCGCCACCACCGCGTACAGGCTTGGCAGGGCGGTACGCAGGGGGACCGAGCTCTCGACCCTGACCTCGGCGACGGCCCTTCCCTTGCCGGCGAACCAGCGCTGCTCCGGCAGGAACTCGGCAAGGGCCGTCTCCAGCTCGGTCACGGTCTGCCTACCTGGGACGGACGTGGAGCACGTGGGCCGGTTCCCAGTAGGGATCGAGGCGGACCCAGTTGGAGGACCCGTGCCAGGTCCAGGTGTTCCCGGTCAGCTCGTCGTAGACGTCGAAGGCGTCGGTGTCCCAGCTCAGGCCGAGCGCGGGCATCCACAGGTGGAGGAAGGCGTCGCGGGTCTCACGCGGGTTCAGGTTGGCCACCACCAGCACGACGTCCTCGCCGGTCTGCTTGGAGAAGGCCATCACGTCGGGCGAGTCGACCAGGTGGAAGCGGAGGTTGCGCAGCCAGTGCAGGGCCGGGTGGGCCCCGCGGATCTCGTTCAGCCGGCCCAGGTAGCCGGCCAGCGACGGCTGCGACCAGCTCCTCGGCCGGTACTGGTACTTCTCGGAGTCCAGGTACTCCTCGGAGCCGGGTCGCACGGCCTGGTGCTCGTACAGCTCGTAGCCGGAGTACACGCCCCACGACGGCGACAGCATGGAGGCCAGCACCGCCCGGACCTTGAACGCCGCCGGCCCGCCGTGCTGGAGGTAGGCGTGCAGGATGTCGGGGGTGTTGACGAAGAAGTTGGGTCGCATGTACTCGGCCGAGGGCGAGTGGGCCAGCTCGTTCAGGTACTCCTCCAGCTCGACCTTGCCGTTGCGCCAGGTGAAGTACGTGTACGACTGGGTGAAGCCGATCTTGGCCAGGGCCCGCATCATCGGCGGGCGGGTGAACGCCTCGGCCAGGAAGAGCACGTCGGGGTGCTCGGCCTTGACGGCGGCGATCAGCCACTCCCAGAACTGCACCGGCTTGGTGTGGGGGTTGTCGACCCGGAAGATCCGCACCCCGTGGGCGATCCAGTGGTCCAGGACGCCCTTGCACGCGGCGTGCAGGGCGGGTGCGTCCGGGCTGTCGAAGTTCAGCGGGTAGATGTCCTGGTAGACCTTGGGCGGGTTCTCGGCGTAGGCGATCGAGCCGTCGGGCCGGATGCGGAACCAGTCCGGATGCTCCCTGACCCAGGGGTGGTCGGGCGAGCACTGCAGGGCGTAGTCGAGGGCGACCTCCATGCCCAGCTGGTTCGCCCTGGCCACGA
>Ga0193739_1000562_pt1 | contig 10291 bp, 15 predicted proteins | sample L2a2metaG_FD_144926 | JGI IMG/M metagenome (GOLD analysis project Ga0193739, IMG submission 144926) | Soil microbial communities from a riparian zone of the East river system, Colorado, United States - L2a2 | ecosystem: Environmental > Terrestrial > Soil > Riparian zone | place: USA: East River...
ATATGAATCAAATCCCCAACTCAATGATGTAGGTAAAAATATTGGAATTACAGAGCCAACTAAGACTGGCGGTAGTCATTTTGCGTGGGAAATTAATGACTTTCAAAGCAAGCAAAAGTATTACGTAGATTCAGTAATAGCCGAAATAATTTCCAATTCTAGTTATAAATGACTTAATTAATTTGTAACAATTTAGATTTTCTAATAATGGTATTAAGGGTGCCTTTCTGGGTTCTGTAAACTTAAAAGGAAATTACCTAGACCATTATAATTCACGTAGAAAGGGAAACGAAATAATTCGACATTCCTGAGGCTCACTTTTTACGGTGTCCTCCTAGTCTGAAATCCAGACTCAACCGTACTAGTATTATATACACTCTAGTTATTCAAATACCACTTTAAGAAACGTAGATGGTTAACACATGAAGCCTACTTATTGACGAGGTATTGGATAAACTACAAGCACTATAACTTAAAGTTCCATCTCTAGGCATGGAACCTTTGAGTCTATCGTTTTACGCTCTCCCTCCGTTGTTGGTGACTTAAATATTAAATTCTCAGTACAGGAATTGATTGTATGATTGTAGTTCAGATATTACAGCAAGAAATTAGAGATTCAGAACTTTTGATCTCTCGTGAAAAAGAAGAATCAATCTACAAAGGAGATCTTAAAAAAAGAATTGAATTAATCAATTGGGTTCTTCAAAATATGAAAAATCCTAATGTCGAAATTTGCAGTCTTATTGAATCCAGGATGAATGAAACTATACAGGAAATAAAGAAGTTAGATTCGATATATGAATCTGATATTTTAGATAGCGAATTACGAATTTTGGATTGGATCTTCTACCAAGTATGTAAAGATCAACAAAAGAAATTGGCTGGCAATCTATTTTACTCGTAACCCCATTAGTCATGAACTAACATTCTAAACTTAACTGAAAAAGTGGGCTGGAACCAATAGCATTTTTAGTGTTTTGTAGACGGAAATTTCCCTAGGTTTTACTTCTAAAGCATGTTGTCTCAGGATGAGCCTCTACGAAAGCCTCACAATCATTTTCTTTGATGAAGCACTGAAATATGTCAGTACCAGATGCGCAATAACTAATTTTTGCTTGGACAGCATTTGGAACTGCAAATACGATAATTGCAGCAACCAGTGTGACGGACACCAGGACAAATATCGCAATAGAATTCATTGTATGGAAGATCATTATAGCGATATAAATGGGTTACAATACGCAAGCAAGCCGCAAAAAAGTAAATTTTCATTTCACCTTCCACATTTAGGACCAAAGTTTCGTTATGCGGTGGGAGGAAAAGTTGGCCTTGCCGAGGAGAAATGGCCTTGGACTTTCCTGGTATTGATTCGCAGGTTGCAAAGAAAATATGGAAGGAATAATACCTACAATATCCAAATAAAACTAATACGCAAATACGAAAACTTTTCTTTAACGTAATATTATTCTCGTATATGATGATGGGTAAAAAGGAGATAGATGGACGATATTATCTAAGTGGTTATGTAGAATCGTCGCCTAGACAAAAAAACGTCTACATTAACTTTATGATTGATACTACCCAAAGATATACAACTATAAGCAAACCAGATGCTGAAAAAAATAATATAGACCTTAATTCTTTAGATATAGAAGACGGGAAGTTTGAAATAAGAAATGAAAAGATAGATGCTTACGTATTTCCAAATTGTAATATCGATGTTCCAAACCAAAACGGTAGGCCTAATTATTCGGTAAAACTTCCTAGTTTACATACCGTTCCACAAACTTTCTGCAAGTAGTGTAGAGGCCGACGTTAGTAGATTGGAGTTAGATTTTTTTGAAAATTTCTCTATTGAATTTCAAACACTTGATCTTGATAGAGATCAAATCATAATTTTGGAAGACAAACTGTAATCATAAATTCCGAAAGTTACCAGACACATCAGGTATTAGACTGTTGCTTAGAATACTAGATTGCTTAAACTTTTTAGGAACAGTGTATTATGTTCTGATATGTCCTTGAGTTACAACGGAAAGTGTGACAAATGTGGGAAAACACGTCCTGACATATTGATAGAGGTTTATAAGGAAAGAGGAGACGGTGTGCTTACTCCAATGATTTGGTGTTTAGAATGTCTACGTAGTGGTTAGTCAAATCATTAACAAAGTTATTCTTATTTTTAAATTAATCTAGTTGATACTATATCCTTTCTGAGTTGTTAACAGATCTCTATAACATTCTTACCAACTTCTTAAATAAAAGAGCCCACCATTGCTATCAGTCTAAACACAAGGCAACTGGTGGGGCTTGGTTGTTTGCTTGTTCATCCGACCGGCGTTCCGTCAGTTGCTTGACTACCTTTTTTAAATGTTCTGTTACTGATGTTGCCCTCTTTATAAGTGATAGAACGGTACAAGGTGTACATGACAAAAAACAATATGAAATTAGCAGTAGCGATGACACTAGCAGTTTTCACAATGATAACTGGTTTAGTAACAATGCAAACAACAGCCGCTTTTGCCGGTTTTTCACAAGTGAATACTTCTCAAGCAGCAAATCAAACAGGCAACCAAACAGGCAACCAAACAGGAAATCAGTCAAGTCAACTCTCGGCACTTGAACAACCACTATATACTCCATAATTTTTTTTATTAACCAGGACTTTTATCGTGTTTAATGTTATACCTTTACTCTTATTGCGTATTTGTTCTATATCAGTAATATCAAACTGGTCTCTAATCAAAAATCAATCCTTATGCAACTTTTCTCCATTTTGGGTCTCCTGAATTGTAAATAAGCATCAAGAAAAGAAGCGCCTTCTGGAGTACAAAAAGTGAAATATTCTTCGTTCGTTCCTTCGTAGACTGTTATTTTATAAATTGAATTAATCTTTTCAATGTTTCTTAATTTTAGTAAGGGAATTGCACCTATCCGCATTCCACTTGATGCCATTAGAAGGATGATGCTCTTCATTCGTAGGTCTGAAACATCTAGTATCTTCTTGATCTCTTCGTGCGTATATGCTCTATCTACCGTTTTCATAAATTCTCCCTTAAACATGTTAATTTTTTTCTTGTTTAATGGGACATCATTCATTTCGTAAAAATGGTAAATTGCGTGAAGATTAAGCCTAATTGAATTGAATGATAATCCTTTTTCTCTTAGTGACATCAAATACTTTACGATCTGTTTTTGTGGCTCTATGATTGTCAAGAGATCCGATAACTTTTCAACGCCACAAAAATTCATGAATTTTTTTATTTCCCTTTCATAGGTTTTCTTTGTAACGTCTGATTTGAGAGAGTTTATGAAATTAAAATAGACATCCTCTTCATTTGCCGTTTCATTGCTTAAGATCGACATTTTGATAGATTACCTAAGCCGGTATATGATAACTAAATATTAAAGACTATTTAACCTACCAGTAATTCTAGTTACAAGTAGATTCCTTTAGCAACCAAATTATAAGACCTGTAATTTGCATATCTCATGCAGGTTGAAGGGAGAGTAATTATCTGCGATACTATAGATGACATAGGCGTAAGCATTCTAAAAAAAGCCGGTTTACTAGTAAGCTACAAACCCGATATTGAATCAAATGAATTACTATCCGCTGTAAGAGAGTGTGATGTGATTGTAGTAAGAAGCAGAACAAAAATAACAAAAGCGGTAATTGATGCAGCTCCCAATGTCAAAATTATTGCAAGGGTAGGAGTCGGATTGGACAATATAGATACACATTATGCTGAATCTAAAGGAATTAAGGTTTTGAATGCTGCTGAAGCTGCAATGAACGCAGTATCAGAACTGGTAATTGGCCATATGTTAGCGTTGTCCAGAAATATTCCCAAGGCAAGTGATGGAATCAAGAATGGTAAATGGTTAAAAAAAGAACTTGTTGGTGGCGAATTAAGAGGAAAATATTTGGGAATAATAGGAGTAGGAAATATAGGCAGAAATGTAGGGCGAATTGCAAAATGCCTTCGAATGAACTTGATAGGATATGATATCTTTCCGATAAATCAAGATTATGTCAGGGAAGTAGGCATGATAAAAACAGATTTAAAGACACTGCTGGAGAATTCAGACTTTGTAACATGTCATGTACCGCTGACTGAAGAAACGAGACATCTTATTAATTCTGAGACATTATCGTATATGAAACCAACTTCTTTCCTGATAAATACATCAAGGGGAGAAATAGTAGACGAACAGTCCTTATTTATGGCGTTAACTGAGAAAAGAATCGCTGGAGCAGCACTTGATGTTTTCGAAGTGGAACCTCCCACCAATACGGAGCTAGTAAACCTCCCAAATATCATTTGCAGCCCTCATATTGCTGCTCAAACTAAAGAAGCACAGGAACTTGCTTCAAATGTCATAGCAGAAAAAGTAATACAGACCTTACTCACGAATACATGAAAAATTTCAAATCAAATTCTAACAGTTTGTATCTTTCCTTTTCTTAATCTTCGATTTAACAAAATACAGAATTCCAGTTGAAAATTATGATATGTTTTGTAGACGCATAAAAAAGACCACTGTCATAACCATAGACAAAGAAGAAAATCAGATAATGATAGGCGAAACTCGGAAAACCTTGGGTCAGAAAAATGCCAAGGGCGAGTCCAAACAAGCGCATTGCTGGGCAGGTATCAGGTTGACCCCTGAGTATCATAGAGAACTTCTAGAAGCCAAGGCTAAAGCAGACAAGGACACTGTGGATGGACATCAAAGACTTTATGATTATGATTAAGTTTTCAAACTATTGACAAAATTTTGTCAACTTCGACGATCAATTTTGAAGTTTAAGTTTGTTATAAAACGAACTATTGCCTTGGCTCTTCGGTAAAGCCTGTCCTTTCATAAACCGAGACTAGGTCATTAAAGTTGTCTTCCGTCGCTGACGTCGTTGGCTTGACCTTCGTCGTATATTGAACTGTCACTGTCACGTCTTTGCCTTCCTCTTTTATCTCGACAGAATCGCCGGTTTTGTTGGAAAGTTTCTTCTGTTTGGTCATTACTTATACTACCCCAACAACTCTCTTAAACGTACTGCTTACACTACAAGCAGCTGACAAAACTAGGATCCTGACAGAGCATGAGACAGTTAAAAAAAGCTAATTTTTCCGAGCTTTTCAGCTCAAAAAAGCTCCCCTTCTCGCAAGGTTGACGACCAAAATAGGGTTAAGCAATGTCTTTGATATTATCCATGATCGTCTACATGTATGATAAATTATACGAAGCAGCAAAGTTAGATCTCGAGTCGGTTAAGATTTTAAACGACAATGATCTTTTTGCACCTGCCATTTACCATTGTGCCCAGGCGGTTGAAAAGTGCTCAAAGGCAATCCACGCTTATTATATGATAAAACTACAACATGTGTCTCGACATGATGTAGGTGAGATTAAGAAAAAAATATGGGCACAATTTGCTTGAACCCACAAGAGTAATTGTCAAATCTTTGCTCGAGTTGTATATTGAGAGTGAGGTTAGCCAAGACAGGAAAAAAGGAGAGTTAAAAAAATTACAAAAAATAGTTGGACCTAAAGAACCACACATTCGTAAAATTGTTCGTGATTTTTATGTGTTAGTGAATGTAATCTATAGTAGATATAATTTTATTATTAATGAAAAATACGACGAAATAGATCCCATACAGCAACTAATTAAAACGGAAGTCTCAGACGTGAATAAAAAATATCTCAGGTTTCTCTATATAGTATTAAATCTTTCAGGCATGTTAATTCGTTTGGAAGAATATTCAAGGTATCCAATGCATGATCTGTCATATGATAATATTAATTTACTAAATAATAGTATTAACAAATCTGAGATCAATAGAATATTTATTATGATCGATGACCTAGTCGGTCTAGTGCCTAATGTGTGGAATCAAATTGATTACTTTAAAAATAAAATCAACAAATAAATAAGCTTTTTCTGGTCTCTGAATTAGTAAACTTGTTTATTTTTAAAAGGTTATCAGGTGACTTTTAGAACACTCTTTGCTAATCATCATTAGTCGATGAATTGAGGCTTGCTGGATCCATTCAGTGAATAGAGACATGTAAAAAACCACTTCAACGGTTTCCTTCAAAGGCGAAATAATTAGAATTTGTAGGCTTTTATCAGGTTTAAACAAAGTGATATACAGATATTAAGCTCCTATCTGGAGTTATCTGTAATATGCATCAGTATATGGCTGAAATGTGGACAAAAATGTGGAAAACCAACTCAGAAGAACTAAAGGAGAAAGCCATGGCGTGGAGAAAGGAACCAACCATACACAGAATTGAAAAACCTAGTAGATTGGATAGGGCCCATAAATTGGGGTACAAGGCAAAACAGGGCATAATCGTAGTTCGTACAAAGGTTGGAAGAGGCGGAATGAGAAAGCAACGCCCTAAATCTGGAAGAAGACCAAAACACCTGGGTGTAGTTAGAATTAAACAAACAGATAGTATGAAACTAGTTGCTGAAAGAAGAGTAAATGAAAAGTATCCTAATATGGAAGTTATTGGTTCTTATTTCCTGTACAAAGACGGTAAAAACATTTGGTATGAAATCTTGTTGGTAGATCCTGCTCATCCATCAATTTCAAGAGACGTCGAATTTAAAAAGAGGTTAAAGGCTTTTGCAAGATAAGCTAAATGCTAACTCGAATTAGTATTAATTTTTTGAGTCAGCAAATCTATCAATTTTACTAGTTCTTCCCTCCCAATGTCATTATCCAGAGTTATGTAATAATATGCTACCGATTGCAACGGAAAGGTCAAAGTTAATACCTTCTCATTTACGGTAAGTGTGTACAAGGTGGTACCTAGTGTCGAATCAAATGTTTTTCTAAGATGGTTACGAGTCGCCTCGATGAAATGTTCATTGATTGCTTGTTCAACATTAAGTAATGGGATGAGACCCGACCGTAGCTGTCCTGCAACCGTCCTACCAAAATTGTTTATCACTCCAACATAACGGATTTTTTGAGATAATAAGAGTAAATTATGACATTTTTCTTTGTTCCTGATAGATTCTTCTCTTGCAAGTTGATTGGGCTCTTTTTTTTCCATAATAAGTAAACGAATTTTGCTAGATATATTTTTTAATGTTGTTAAAACGAATCAATAAGTTTTAATGGTCATTCCAATAGATTACAAGAATAAATCCAAAATGAAAAAGAACACAATATATAGTTTGATAGCGATTGCGATTATTATTGGAGGAGGTCTACTTTCTATATACACATTTTTTGGATCATTCAATCCCTTTTACGTGGTAGTAAGTGGGAGTATGATTCCAAAGATAAACATTGGTGATATTGTCATTATCAAGAATAATTCTTTTGATACTTTATTTAATAATCTTAATGTTGGGGACATTATTGTTTTTAGAGCTTCGGAAGCAACAACAGAAGATGGAAAACCCAAGGTAATCGTACATAGGATATCTGAAATTGGAACTTTTTTTGGAAAGGAAGTTGTGAGAACACAAGGAGATGCAAATCCGTATTCCATTCCTGGTATAGACTTTCCAATATTTATGGAAAACTATGTTGGAAAAGTAGTATATATAATCCCAAAGATAGGAACAATTTCAATGATTATAACCCCTCCCATAAACTACATAATTATGGCAATAATAATTGGATTGTTAATTTATTCCATTAAACCTAGAAAAGTAAAACCCGAGAATGAAACTGTCTGATCTAGATTTTTCAGATTAGAATGTGAATCCAACCATCTCTAACTTCTGTGCTATAAGTTTTGAGAGGTTCTTCAGCAGGTAAATTCTCAGGGACCCCACTCGCTAAATTAAATCTGGACATATGTAGTGGGCAGGTAACAGTATTTTCATCTTCATTTAAAAATCCTGTTGAAAGATCAGCGTATGCGTGAGTGCATATCCTATCAGTGGCATAAATCTTATTGTTTATTTTTGCTATCAGAATTTTTTTATCCTCATGATCAAAGTCTACCATATCACCGTTATTCAGCGCTTTTAGTTCACATGCCTTGATCCATGAAGCCATAACAAATCACAGTTAGCAAAGTCGTCTATCTATACTTATAATGTTTTTCGAATATGTCTTCAGTTTCCCTGTATCTTGATTTTTCGACTTCAAGAATGTGTTCCATCGCTTCATCAGTTTTGAGCATTAATGGTTTTCCAAGCCATTTATTTTCCATCAAATAATTCACCCACGCTCTTATAGTAGGACCCATTTTACGAGATAATGGTTCTAAGAAGCCACTTACAATTTCTCTTTTTGCTTCTTCGTTACTAAGTCCCCTAGACATAAGATAGAAAATTTGATTTTCATCTATCTGGGCTACAGATGCTGAATGAGTGGCCCTAACTTCATTTGTCTCAATTTCCAGTCCAGGAATTGTATCTGATTTTGCGCCCTTATCCAACAGTATAGCATGCCCGGCAAGATATGATTCTGCAGATTTACCGTTTTTATCAATTTTTATCATTCCCTTAAAAAGAGATTTGGAATTGTCTTTCATTACTGATTTTGATAACACTCTACCCCTCGTATTTGGGCCGTAGTGAATCAAGTTAGATGTCACATCAAATGACTGGTCATGAATACCAAAAATTATTTCTACATCCTCAGCGCTTGCTCCTTCGCCCTTCATTATATTGTCGATTTTATATCTTGAAAGCTGACCTCCAAAAAGTCCCATATACCATGACATTTTTGCATCCTTTTCAACGAACGCTTTTCTATTTGAAAAATTAACTGAATTCTTCTCATTCATTGCTTGAAGTGTTACGACATCTAGTACTGCGTTTGCTTCAACATAGCATTCTAATAATTCAAACAGTGATTGCTGAATTTTATCATCAGATTGTTTATTACTATATAATTCTTGTACTATACTTGCTTTTGAATTTGATTCGGCAATTACAATATTTCTTGTTATGGATGATGTTCCATCTGGTGCAAGTACATCGATTATTCTTATTGGTTCATCAATGACTATATTTTTTGGTATATATACAAAAATACCCGAGTCAAAACAGGACATTTCTAAGGCAAGAAACTTGTCTTCAGAATAGTCAAGTTGACTTGAATGCATTCTATCTTTAATGATACTTCCATGATCCTTTATCGCATTTTTAAGATCTGAAATGACTACACCTTGTTTTAGTAGCTTATCTGAAACTTTTGAGTGAACTATGGAGGAGCCTATTTTCAGAATACTTGTATCATTATCAAGCTCTCTTATTCTCTCCTTAAGATCCCCTTCTGCTTCGTAAGTTTTAGTCTCGTGAGAAAGATAGACACGATCTGGATATAGGAGATTAGCATCAGAATATTTTTTATATAGTGGTGAAACTTCATGCGGTAGAGAAGAATAGTTTGAAAATGCATTATTCCTTATTTCCATCAACCAGTCTGGTTCTGAATTTGTAGTACTCTTTTCTTTTACATATTTGTCATCTAATGATGATAGGGAAATAAGACTAGTTGTCATGAATTAGATGATAAATATGAATAAACATATTATCTATCTTTCTATTTATTCTAACTTTTGATCCTGAGCGCCTTTTTTTGACAAATCTTGGATATTTGTGCGATGGTTGATGTTTGTTGAAATACTTCAAGTATTTGGGATAGAGGCTAATCCACTTTATTGAATTTTATCATGAGAAAAATTAATAAATACTGATTTAAACAAACTCACCCTTTCAAAACAGATAAAAGTTTGACAGGAATTTTTTCTACTGATGAGAAAGAAAATCATTGTTCTTACGTTAATAATTTTGCTTTTAGGTTCAACTTTAGCTCTTATTGCAAATATTAATGAGAGCAATATTTCTTACGCTGCCTACGTAAGGGCCTTGCCAGAAAGTAGTGGACAGGTACTAGTTGATCCTTCTTTGAAAGTTGAACTATTCTTTAAGGATGGCCTCAAGGGACCAGCAACCAGCATGGCATTTCTTGCCCCAGATGATATTCTCGTACTGGAGAAAAATACTGGTAAAGTCCAGAGAATCGTAAACGGAAGTCTTGAACAACCCCCTTTGCTTCAGGTAAAAGTGGGAACAGAAGTAGAATTGGGAATGTTGGGAATAGCGATATCAAAGAATCAACAAGGTAAAACTTTTGTCTTCCTATACTATACTGAGGCTGATAGTTCTGGAATTGTCATTGGGAATAGGTTATACAGGTATGAGCTCATAGACAACAAACTTTTAAATCCACTCTTACTTCTGAATTTGCCTGCTACTTCTCCCATAGTAGGACATGAAAATAATCATAACGGTGGAAAAGTG
>Ga0193739_1000565_pt1 | contig 10272 bp, 12 predicted proteins | sample L2a2metaG_FD_144926 | JGI IMG/M metagenome (GOLD analysis project Ga0193739, IMG submission 144926) | Soil microbial communities from a riparian zone of the East river system, Colorado, United States - L2a2 | ecosystem: Environmental > Terrestrial > Soil > Riparian zone | place: USA: East River...
TCCACGAACCGGGCACGTGCCAGGACGGGACGAACGCGCACACCGTCGACACAGCGCCGAAGGCCAGGGTCAGTGCAGCCAGCACGTTCTCGCGGGTGATCGCCACGTTCATAGCTCGCCAGCCTGTCGATAAGCGGCAGCACCGGCAAGCCGATCATGCCGACACGCTCCCGATGTTCCTCGCCCTCCGTCCGGCCGGCAGTCCCCAGGACACCATCCGGGCCAGCCGCCGTTCCCCGAGCAGGTAGGCGAGTTCGTAAAGTCGTGCCATGACGCGTCGTCCGAACCCTCACGTAGCTGTGATCAGAACCAGCGGCTGTGGAGAGTGGCATGAGGGGTGTCGCGGCGCTGGTATCCTGGCTTCTCGGCCCGGCCGGTACGGGAAGACCGTACGCCGGGCCGCGCGACGCACAGCCCTCCTGCCACGGAGAGACCGTGGCCGCGAAGACCACAGGAGGTGATCGGCAATGCGTCATTACGAGGTGATGGTGATCCTCGACCCCGAGCTCGAGGAGCGCACCGTCGCTCCCAGTCTCGACACGTTCCTCGGCGTCATCCGCCAGTCCGGCGGCACCGTCGAGAAGGTCGACATCTGGGGCCGCCGCAAGCTCGCGTACGAGATCGACAAGAAGAGTGAGGGCATCTACGCCGTCCTCGATCTCACCTGCGAGCCAGCTGCAGTCCAAGAGCTTGACCGCCAGCTCGGACTCAACGAGTCCATCCTGCGTACCAAGGTCGTCCGTCCGGACGCCCACTGATCTCCAGGCTCGCATCCAGCCCCTTCGGGAGGGACCACCTATGGCAGGCGAGACCGTCATCACCGTCGTCGGCAACCTGACCGACGACCCGGAGCTGCGCTTCACCCCCAGCGGTGCGGCAGTGGCGAACTTCCGTGTCGCCTCGACACCACGTACCTTCGACCGGCAGACCAACGAGTGGAAGGACGGCGATCCGCTGTTCCTGTCCTGCTCGGTCTGGCGGCAGGCGGCCGAGAACGTCGCCGAGTCGTTGCAGCGCGGCGCTCGGGTCGTCGTCACCGGCCGGCTGAAGCAGCGGTCGTACGAGACCCGCGAGGGCGAGAAGCGCACGGTCGTCGAGCTCGACGTCGACGAGATCGGGCCCAGCCTGCGCTACGCCACCGCCAAGGTGACCAAGACACAGCGGTCTGGCGGCGGTTTCGGCGGCGGGGCACCCGCTTCCGGCGGCGCCGACCCGTGGACCACCGGCGGTCAGCCAGCTCAAGGCGGCGGCCAGGGCGGTCAGGGCGGTCAGGGCGGTCAGAGCGGACAGCCGGATCCATGGTCTGGCGGACCTGCTGCTGCCCCCGCAGGGGACGAGCCACCCTTCTAGGTCAACCACCCACCCATCCCGGTCGCCGCTGCCAGCGAGGCGAACGGGCTCCGACTCCACCAGGGAGCACCACGATGGCAAAGCCCGCTGTGCGCAAGCCGAAGAAGAAGGTCTGCGCATTCTGTAAGGACAAGGTCAAGTACGTCGACTACAAGGACACCGGCGTGCTGCGTAAGTACATCTCCGACCGCGGCAAGATCCGGGCCCGCCGGGTCACCGGCTGCTGCACGCGTCACCAGCGCGACATCGCTGTCGCGATCAAGAACGCCCGTGAGGTGGCGCTGCTGCCGTACACCTCGACGGCGCGCTGAGGGAGGGTGACGTCACGATGAAGCTCATCCTCACGCAGGAGGTTCCTGGCCTCGGCGCCGCCGGCGACGTGGTCGAGGTCAAGGACGGCTACGGCCGCAACTACCTCATGCCCCGCGGCTTCGCCATCGGGTGGACCCGTGGCGGCGAGAAGCAACTGGAGACGATCCGGCGGGCGCGCACGGTCCGCGAGATCACCGATCTCGACACCGCCCGCGAGGTGAAGACCCGGCTCGAGGCGGCGCCGGTACGGCTTCCCGCCCGCGCGGGCGACACCGGCCGACTGTTCGGCGCGGTCACGCCCACCGACATCGCCGCCGCCGTCAGCCAGGCCGGCGGGCCCATGGTCGACAAGCGCCGGATCGAGGTGGGAAACCCGATCAAGACGATCGGCGCCCACACCGTCACGGTGCGCCTGCACCCGGAGGTGGCGGCGACTGTTCAGCTCGAGGTCGTCGCCTCCTGATCGACCGCGCTTGCTGCCCGGGGAGGGCCTGTCGGTGCGGTTGCTTACACTGCTCTGGTGAGCAACGCGGAAGCCATGGGGCAGCCGTACCACCCGTACGTGCATCCACCGCATGTGCGCTCCACCGACGCCGAGCGCGAGACCGTCGCGGCAATGGTTGGGACGGCGGCTGTGGACGGTCGGCTCCGCCTGGACGAGCTCGACGAGCGTCTGGACGTGGTCTACACCGCCAAGACCCACGGTGAGCTCGCCGGGGTCATCGCGGACATCGTGCCGGTGCCGTTGCCCGGGCCACCCGGTGCGCGACGGCCGACGTACCCGGCGGAATCGACCTCCCGCGTCAGTGACCGGACGATTCTGCCGGCGTTCCTGTTGTGCTTCTTCTTCGGGATCTTCGGCGCGCATAGGTTCTACGCGGGCAGAACAGGTTCTGCCGTAGCGATGCTCGTGCTGTTCTTCGTGACACTCGGCGTCGTGCCGACCTTCTGGATGCTCATCGACCTGATCATCCTCGCCACCAGTTCGTTCAAGGACGGGCAGGGCAACATCATGCGCAAGTGGATCTGACCACTCGACGGCTGATCGGTCAGGCGCGGCGGAAGATTGTGGCCAGCACACGCAGACCAAGCACGGAGCTGACCACGAGCAGGTTCCGCACCAGGCCGAGGCGGATCCCGAGCAGGCGCTGTGCTGCGAGACCGAACACGAGGGCGGTCAGGAACGAGAACGCTGCGATGACGGGCAGTGCCAGGAGGTCCATTCTCGCCAGCCTTCCACGGCCCTGAGCTGCTGAGGCCGCCGGACCGCGTAGCGCACCCACCCGCTCACTTGTGGCGGGTTGTCAACGCCTGTGGACGCTCCGAGACGTTGCGAACCCGCCACAAGTCGGGCTCTAGCGTCGTGGTACTCGACGGCAGCTGCGCGAGGTCACCGATGCGGCCGGCCGCCAGCGTGCCCCGGCCTGGCTGGTCACCGCAAGGCGCCGGTGACCAGCCAGGCGCCTGTGCGCTCGCGGTAGGTGAGGGTGACCAAGCGGGCGAGCACCCACACGCCGATCGCCGCCCACAACGCCGTCAGCCCGGCGACACCTGAGAGGCCACTGAGCGCAACCGCCAATGCGGCAGGAAGGAAAGCCAGCACGCTCAGTACCGACGCGAGCGCGAGGTAGCGCCCGTCGCCGGCACCGATCAGGACGCCGTCGAGGACGAAGACCCACCCGGCGAGCGGTTGCATGACCGCGACCACCAGCAGGGCAGCCACCAGCAGGGCGCGTACGTCGGGGTCGGAGGTGAACAGCCGTGCGTAGACGGGAGCGATCGCGGCGACGACGAGCCCGAGACCGGCGCCGGCGAACAGACCCCACTGAACCATCCGCCGGGTCGTCGACCACGCAGCATCGACGTCGGCCGCTCCGAGGGCACGCCCGACCAGCGCCTGCGCGGCGATCGCCACGGCGTCGAGCACCAGCGCGAGCAGCGTCCAGGTGGTGAAGGCGACCTGGTAGGCGGCCAGCTCGGCAATGCCGAGTCCGGCCGCGACCACCGTCGCGCCGACCAGCGCGACCCGCATCGAGAGCGTCCGCACGACCAGCGGTACGCCGGCCCCGAAGGACCGCCGAATGCCTGGCCAGTCCGGCCGCAGGCTCGCCCCGTGCCGACGCGCTCCGCGTACGACGACGCGGGCGAAGGCGGCCGCCATCGCGGTCTGGGCGAGGACCGTGCCGAGCGCGGATCCGCCGATGCCGAGGTCGAGGCCGAAGACGAAGACCACGTTGAGTACGACGTTGCCGACGGCACCCGTGACGGCGACGACCAGCGGGGTTCGCGTGTCCTGAAGGCCGCGGAGCACGCCCGTGCCGGCCAGGACGAAGAGCATCGAGGGGATGCCGAGCAGGCTGATGCGCAGGTAGGTCACGGCGTACTCGGCCACATCAGGCGACGGCCCGAACAGCGAGACCACCCAGTCGCTCGCCGGCCAGCCGGCCAGCAGGGTTACCACACCGACCAGCAGCGCCAGCCAGCAGCCGTCGATGCCCTGGCGCATCGCGCCGCGAAGGTCGCCGGCTCCGAGCATCCGGGCGACCGCCGCGGTGGTCGCGTACGCGAGGAAGACCGAGACGTTGACCAGCGTTGCCAGGACCGTGCCCGCGATGCCGAGCCCGGCCAGCTGTGGCGTGCCGAGGTGCCCGACGATCGCGGAGTCGGCCAGCAGGAACAGCGGCTCGGCTACGAGTGCGCCGACCGCGGGCAGGGCGAGCCGGAGGATCTCGCCATCCGCAGGATGGCGCTCGAGGACGGCTGGTCGGCGAACGCGGGGCATGGCAGTACCGACGCTATGGGTGACACCTGACATCCCTCGATCGTCGTCTCACATGATGAGATGCCGCACAGACGGCTTCCTTCCACATTCGGTGGATTGTCGTCCGGCCAGTTGAGAGCCGACACGGGTGGGTCGCATGTCCGCCTGTGCACCAGTTGTCCCCAGGCTTGTGCACAACCTGGGGACGGCTGTCCACGGGCATTCCACAGGCCCTGTGAACCGTGCGCTTTCCACTGCCTCGACCCGGCCATAGCGTTCGGCGGAGTTCCGAGCCGGCCCGGCAGTTCCCGGTCCGTGGAACCTGTCGGTGGGTGCGTGGTATACGTATCACGGGTCGAACGCGTGTTCGAAGGGGGCTGTGAGGTGAGTGTCGCCGAGCTTCCGGATCGGCGAGACGACCATGCCCCCGCCGCGGGTTACGACCGCACCCCACCGCAGGACGTCGCCGCAGAGCAGTCGGTGCTCGGCGGCATGCTGCTGTCCAAGGACGCGATCGCCGACGTGGTCGAGGTCCTGCGCGGCCACGACATGTACCGGCCTGCCCACGAGACCATCTACGAGGCCGTTCTCGACCTCTACGGGCGTGGCGAGCCGGCCGATCCGCTCACCGTGGCCGACGAGCTCAAGAAGAGGGGCGAGCTCGGCCGGGTCGGTGGGGCGCCCTACCTGCACACGCTGGTCTCGTCCGTCCCGACGGCGGCCAACGCGGGCTACTACGCCGAGATCGTGCGCGAGCGGGCGGTCCTGCGCCGGCTGGTCGAGGCGGGTATGCGCATCGTCCAGATGGGGTACGGCGGCGATGGCGACGCAGACGACATCGTCGACCGAGCGCAGGCCGAGGTCTACGGGGTCACCGACCGCCGCACCTCCGACGACTACCTGCCGCTCGGCGACGTCATGGAGGGCACCCTCGACGAGATCGAGGCGATCGGCTCCCGCGGCGGCCAGATGGTCGGCGTGCCGACGGGCTTCACCGACCTCGACGCCTTGACCAACGGGCTGCATCCCGGCCAGATGATCGTCGTCGCCGCCAGGCCGGCCATCGGCAAGGCGCTGGCGCTGGACACGCCACTACCGACCCCTACCGGTTGGACGACGATCGGTGTGGTACAGGTCGGCGACGAACTGCTCGGTGCCGACGGCAAGCCCGCCCGCGTCGTCGCCGCAACCGCAGTGATGGAGGGCCGGCCCTGCTACGAGGTCGAGTTCTCCGACGGTTCGATCATCGTCGCCGACGCGCAGCACCGATGGGCAACGACGACCCCTGTCGCGCGTCGAGCCGCTTCAGATCGCATTCCGGCTGGCCACTACGCGCCCGCCGAGTTGAAGCCTGCGGGCCGAGTCCAGCCGGCCGGTGGTCCGAGACGATCCCATCTCGATCGCGCGGCGGAGCGCGACCACGTCGTCACCACCGAGGCCATGGCCGCGACGCTACGCCGCTCGTCTGCCGGTGGCCGACGCAACCATGCGGTGCGGCTGGCGCGACCGTTCGACCTTCCGGACGCCGATCTTCCACTGCCTCCCTACGCGTTCGGCACCTGGCTCGGTGACGGTGATTCCGCCGGAGCCGACAGCGTCCTTCGCAGCATGGGTGTGCTCAGCGAGAAGCACATCCCGCGGGTGTATCTCCGCGCGTCCGAACGGCAGCGGCGCGCCCTCCTTGCCGGCCTGCTCGACACCGACGGTGCGATCAACGAGACCGGTTGCGTCCTGATCGACGTGCCGAGCCGCCGTCTAGCCGAAGGCACGCTCGAACTGATTCTCTCGCTCGGCTACGACGCCCGGTTCCGAACCGGTCCGGCAGACGGACGCGGCGTAGCCGCCTCATGCTGCTATCGGATCGCCTTCACGCCAGGCGACGCGGTCTTCAGGCTTCGCGGCAAGCTCGAACGTCAGCGGTTCGAGCACGCTCCGACCAGCCGCATGGTCGTCGACGTCCGCCGGATCCCGTCGGTGCCGGTGCGCTGTGTCGAGGTCGACAACACAGAGCACCTCTACCTGGCGGGTCGTTCGTGCATCCCCACCCATAATTCGACGCTCGGTCTCGACATCGCCCGAGCAGCGGCCATCCGCCATCAGCTCACGTCGGTGATGTTCTCGCTGGAGATGAGCCGCAACGAGATCACCATGCGGCTTCTCTCCGCGGAGGCCCGGGTGCCTCTGCACCACATGCGCTCCGGGCAGATGACCGACGACGACTGGAACCGCATTGCCCGGCGCACCGGTGAAGTCTCCAGCGCACCGCTGTTCATCGACGATTCACCGAACATGACGATGATGGAGATCCGGGCCAAGTGCCGGCGGCTCAAGCAGCGCCACGATCTGCGGCTGGTGATCATCGACTACCTGCAGCTGATGACGAGTGGCAAGCGGGTCGAGAGCCGGCAGCAGGAGGTCGCCGAGTTCTCTCGAGCGCTGAAGCTGCTGGCGAAGGAGCTTGACGTCCCGGTCGTCGCGATCAGCCAGCTCAACCGGAGCGCTGAGCAAAGAACAGACAAAAAACCAATGTTGGCTGATCTACGTGAATCCGGATCAATAGAGCAGGACAGCGACATGGTGATCCTGTTACATCGCGAGGACGCGTACGAGAAGGAGTCACCTCGTGCCGGCGAGGCCGACTTCATCGTTGCCAAGCACCGCAACGGTCCGACGGCAACCATCACGGTCGCCTTCCAGGGCCACTACAGCCGCTTCGTCGACATGGCCCAATGACGGCGGCCTCGCCTGTCGAGATGCCGCGAATACTTCCGAACGCGTCTTGCATCATTTCCTGACTCGATCGGTCGAGATTCACGCTCAGCAGAGGGCGGCGGGCCGTCTGTGACCCGATCGGCGTCACGCACCTTGACATGCAAGTAACTACTTGCCTATAGTGTCCGGCGTGGCCACCGTGTTCAGAGCGCTTGACGACGAGACCAGGCGTCTCATCCTCGATGAACTCGCTGTCCAGGACGGACAGACGCTCTTCGCGATCTGCGCCCTACTCACCACCAAGCATGGACTCGGCTCGACCCGGCAGGCCATCTCTCAGCATCTTGCGGTGCTCGAGGACGCCGGCCTGGTGGTGACCGAGCGACGGGGACGCTCCAAGTTCCACTACCTAGACACTGAGCCACTCGCTGCCATTACCAAGCGCTGGCCGCTTCACACGAAGGGAACCTGATGAGGATTCACCTGAACAGCATCTATGTCGACGACCAGCGCGCCGCGCTCGCGTTCTACACCGATGTGCTCGGCTTCACCAAGCACCACGACATCCCCGTCGGAGACGACTTCTGGCTCACCGTCGTCTCGCCCGACCAGCCAGACGGGCCAGAGCTGCTGCTAGAACCGGCGGGCCACCCAGCCGTCAAGCCCTACCGCGACGCCCTCGTGGAGGACGGAATCCCGCTGGCTCAGTTCGCCGTCGACGACGTCGCACTCGAGCACGAGCGTCTGACCAAGAAGGGGGTCGTCTTCACCCAACCGCCCACCGACATCGGGCAGGCGACCGTCGCGGTCTTCGACGACACCTGCGGCAACCTCATCCAGCTCGTCACCGAGAAGAAGCAGGTCTCGGTCTGAATTGCGGTCGAGCGAGCAACGCGTTCCTGTCGCGAGATCCTTTCGCCTCCATCGCTGTCTGCCGGCGTTTCGTACCCTTCGCTGGGCCCCATCACGGGGACCAGTTGCGCAGAGTTCGTCGCGGAGAGACGTTCAATCTTTCGGTGTATCTCGACATCGCCGGCATTCCACCTGAGGATGGGCCGGAGGGTCTTGCGCGCTGCGTCGGTCGGATCGCGTCCGTGGCCGACTGGCCACTTTGAGGTCGTCAGGAAGGCCATGGCCTGCCGATGTGTTTCCCGTCCCTCGACCGTCTGACCCTGGGACAGGCCAACCCCGACAGGCGGAGGATAAGCACCATGGGCACCACCCAGGACCGACCGATTGGCGCCGACGAGGCCCAGTTCATGAAGGTGGCCCGCGCCGGCGACGCTGGTGGGTTCGCCCTACTCACCGAGATGTACCGGCGCGAGTTGCACGTGCACTGTTACCGCATGCTCGCGTCGTACGACGACGCCCAAGACATGACGCAGGAGACGTTCCTGCGGGCATGGGACAAGAGGGAGTCGTTCGAGGGGCGGGCCTCGCTTCGCACCTGGCTCTACCGCATCGCCACAAACGCCTGCCTGGACTTCCTGGACAAGCGCCGCGACCGGGTTCCCCTTCCGGCCGAGACCACCGGCGCCGGCACGGAGGTGCTTTACCTGCAGCCCTACCCGGACAGCCTGATGTCCCGCGACGACCCGCATGAGATCGTCGTGGCGCGGGAGACCGTTGAGCTCGCCTTCATCGTGGCCGTGCAGCACCTGCCGCCACGCCAGCGTGCAGTGCTGATCTTGCGCGACGTCCTCGGCTGGCCCGCCAGAACACCGCGGAGGCGCTTGCGCTGACCCTGGCCTCGGCAAACAGCGCCCTGCAACGGGCCCGGTCACCATGCGCGAGCACCTCCCGGACGGCCGCGTCGACTGGAGCGCACGCACCCGCCACGAGCTGACCGCGGACGAGCGCGCCCTCGTGTCGGCGTACATGGAGGCGCACGAGCGACTCGACGTCGATTGGCGCTGCCTGCTCACCTCCGCCAACGGGCAGCCCACGGTGGCGATGTACCTCCGCCGGCCGGGCGACAGCGTCTACCGGGCCTTCGCGCTGGACGTGCTGCGCATCGCCAACGGTCTGGTCGCCGAGATCACGACCTTCGAGGACGGGGTGTTCCCGGCGTTCGACCTCCCCTCCACGCTCGGCGACTAGCAGCGGCGCGCCGAGAACTTGGCGAACCGGAACTGCAAGAGGCGTCGGGCGACCTCCCGTCGCGGGAGTGACGAGACCGCCACCCTCCTGGGCTCCCTGGAGCGCCAGCGCGCGACCCTGGCGTGGGAAGTGCGGGGGACTGGACGCGGCGGGCCTGAGGGACGCGACAGGGACGACAGTCCGTTCCGTCTCGACCTGCGGCCGTTCGGCGACCGGGCACCGTGCGCGGAGCCGCTCCTTAGCTGTGCGCCTCACTGCAGGCCGCGGCAAACGATCACCGTGATCGACGAGATCCAGGACTGAGCCAATGTTGACCGAACGCCTGGCCGCCGAGGTAGCTACCGCCTTCGGGTTAGGTGGTGACGCGGTCCTCGTCGGTCCCGTCGCGGCCGGACGAGTGGGGCAGATCTGGCGCTTGGACACGACTCGGGGTCGGTATGCGGTCAAGGAGTCCTCCTACGGGTGGGAACCCGCAGACGCCGACCGGGACGCCGCATTTCAAGAGAAGGTTCGAGCCCAGGGCGTCCCCATGCCTGCCGTCGTGCGGAGCGCGAGCGGTGCCGTGCTCGCTGATGTGGACGGCAGTCAGGTCCGGGTGTGCGAGTGGGTCGACGTGCTCGAGCCCACCCGGTTCCTCGACCCGGCGGCGGTCGGGCGCCTCGTCGCGGCCATCCACGCCCTCCACGTGCCGACGACGCTCCCCGTCAACTCGTGGTCCTGTGCGCCGGTCGGGCGCAACGCGTGGGATGACATGGTGGGCCGGCTCGCCGGGGTTGGCGCCCCGTTCGCGGGACGCCTCGCCAACGTTGTCCCCGACGCCGTCGCGGCGGAGGCACTCCTCGCTCCGCCGGATGCCGTCCGGTGGTGTCACCTGGACCTCTGGGCAGACAACGTGCTGCGCACGCCCGGCGGTGCCCTCACCGTCCTGGACTGGGAGAACAGCGGACCGGGCTCGCCGAGCCAGGGGCTCATGGCCGTCCTGTTCGAATACGGGTGCGGTGACCCGCACCGGATGAGGGAGCTGCATGCCGCGTACG
>Ga0193739_1000566_pt1 | contig 10249 bp, 13 predicted proteins | sample L2a2metaG_FD_144926 | JGI IMG/M metagenome (GOLD analysis project Ga0193739, IMG submission 144926) | Soil microbial communities from a riparian zone of the East river system, Colorado, United States - L2a2 | ecosystem: Environmental > Terrestrial > Soil > Riparian zone | place: USA: East River...
GAATCGCAACCGAGGCGCGCGCGGGACCAATCGCCCACCCGCGCACCAACACGGTAGGCGACGGCATCTCGATCTGAAGCGTGATGCGTGAGAACCGGCGCGACGGTCGGAAGCGTGCGCGACCCCCCGAACCGCTTTCCACTGCGGGCGGTGCGTCCGCAATGCCGACAACGGTCGCGACCCCCGACGCGTTCGCTGCCGACCCCGCCGTTGCACCGCTGACAGCAGATGCCTGCGAGGTACCGGACGCCAGAGCGTTGGACCCCGCGTTGGCGTCAATGCCATCCGCTTGCACGGCCGCCGTCCCGACCGAGGCCCCCGCTGACAGCGAGACCGTCGCGCTCGAAGCAAGAACAGTTGACGTTCCGCCGGCGCTTGCCGGCGACCCGACGGTGGCAGCGCCGACAGCCGCAACCGTCGAACTGCCACTCGCAACGCCCTGCCCCCCCGACGCACCGTCCGCCCCCTCGGCCGATGCAACGGCGACACCGGCGCTAGACGCATCGGCCGCCGCAATAGGAACCCCTGCGACAGCGGAATCGGCAATACCAGCCGCCGCCCCGACACACTCCAGCACTGTTGCGCTGGTTGCCGCCCCCGTCGCGAGGCCAGGGGCACTCGCCACGGCGAGCCAGAGCGCCGCACCAACGACAACGGAAGAGGCGAGTCCAGCCGCAGCCGTAACGCCATTCCAGATCGCGACGGCCACGCTGGCGACGGTCGCCGCACCAGACGCACTGCCGTCCGCCTCCACGATGGTCGGACCGCCAACGCCGAAGAAGCTCCATGGGATGTGGCGACCCGGCATTTAGCTCGTCTCCGTCGTCCAGTTGCGCGTGAAGCGCGTGGCGCTGCGCGTGCCCGGATTCGTGGCCCGCCAGCGCAACCGTACCGTATTCAGTGACTCATTGGCATAGACCACAAGGTGCCCTGGCGTCGAGGTAGTGAGACCATTCAGCGTGCGCAGCCCCATGCACCCATGCGCCACCGCCTGTTGGAGGGTGACGCTCACCGTCAGAGTGCCGCTCGCGAACAGCATTAACCCGCGCAGCTCCGCGCAAACGCCCGAAAGGCGCCAGAGGTCGTGCTGTTCGTTTGCACGTACCAGACGAGGCAGCCGATGACCTGCGAGGCGTTCACCAGTTCCGTCAGCCCGTCGATCTGCGTGGTCGAATCCCGCTCCAGGTAGATGTTGGCGGCCAGGCCCGGCACGTAAGCCAGCGGGAACACGAGGTTGAGCGCCACCGCACCAGCCGAGTGGGCGACCGACCACCGAATGCCCGCTTGGACCGAGCGCACCCCGTAGTCGCCGTCCGCGAGCGCGATCCACGGCGGCGCGGAGAGACCCGTGACCACGCCGCCTGGCTGGAGGCGATGCACGATAGACGACGCGATGCTGTCCGCGGTCTTGGACACCTTCGCGGCCGTCCCCGCTTGGTTTGTGTAGCTATCGAGCGTGAACAGCCCCGCGCCCGTCCCGAGCGCGGTCGTCACATCGAGCGTCGCCATGACGCCCGCGCCGAGCGTCGAGCCGTACTGCCGCGTCTGCGCGACCGAGTTGACGGTGATCGCGGTCGTGACAGTCGGGACGATGTTCCCGCACCCCACGAGCAGATCCACGAGGATGCCCCAGTCGATGGACGCCGTAGAGCCGTAGCCGACGGTCAGGAGGTACTTCTTGTCCGTCCCGCCCGGATCGACCAAGCCGTTCCACGCCCCGACCGAGGCCCGGGTATGGACGGCGCCACCGGGGATGGCCGTATACGTCCCGACCGTCGGCAGCCCGGCAGCCCGGAAGAGCGTACTGAACGCCTGCGCCACGGTCGTCAGCGTGGTCTTGGAGTACACGACATCGTTGGCCTGGCCGTTGGCGCGGGCGTTGATGATGCCGTCGTAGGTCGTGATCGCGGCGGCGAGGCTCCGAGCCGCCAGCACGGTCGGAGAGACGGACAGCAGCTCGATCGCCGCGCGCTCGCTGTCGAGCAGAAGGCGATGAACGCCGCGATGCGTGTAGGCGCGCGCGTGGTCCTGCGGGTCGATGCGTGGCATCCAGCGGTCCCATCGCTCGCGCATCCGGTCCACCGCCGAGCGTTCGTAGACGCCGGGAATGGGGCGTGTGATGCCAAAGGCGCGCAGGTCGGTGGCGAGCGCGAACCCGCGTCCCGGAAGGACGCGGCCGAGGTATCCGCCCTCGGGCGTGTACGTCGGCGTGCTGATGCGGTCGCCGTCCCAGGCGGGCGGCGCGCTCAAGCCCTTCTGGGCGGCCTGCGCGAGCACGAGTGCTGCACGATCGGGGTCGTAACGCATTAAGGTTAGTCCTCCGTGCGGCCGTGCTCGCCGCGTTCGTAGCGTTTGATCCAGTTGCAGTTGGCGCACAGCAACTGATACTTGTCGCGGGCGGCCATCACAATCTTGAACCACTGATTACGATTGCCGGTCCGTCCGCGGTCTTGTCTTCCACCGCCCTTCACATGGTCCACCTGTAGGGCGCGCCAGTCGGCAAACCCGCACTTGACGCATTTCCCACCAAGCGCGTCAAGCATCCGTCGCCGCAATCGCTGCTGTGCAGCCAACTTTTGCAAAGCGTTAGGTGTGTTCTTTTGCCACTGGCGGCGCCCCTCTGCCCAGCAGGCCGACATACCCACGCTTATCCTGGCGCGAGCTTCTAACGAATGGCGGTATCCCACAGGAACTGGCATCTCATCAATCTTCGCTGATCGTCGACGTGGTTTTCAAACGAGGGATCACGCCGACTGCAACTGTGATCGATGGACTGACCGTCCCCGAGTACAGGAGCTTGTTGGCCACGCCGGTCCCCACGCTGAAGTGCGTGATGGCCGCGCCGGGCGCCGCTGTGCATTCCCCGAAGTCGATGTTGGCGACGGGCGAGACCGACCCCGACGCAACCGTCCAGCCGCCCGTTGTCCGGGCGACCGCGATCCGCGCGTAGCCCGTGTAGGCCGTCTCGCTGGTCGCCTGGGTGCCGGCCTCGCCGGGGTCCGCCGTGTGCAGCGCGACGGTCAGCGTCGTGGCAGGGGACGTGGCATCGTTGTCGGCCAAGTCCGCAATGGCCGTGGCGTTGAAGATCAGCTTGAGGATATCATCCTCATATGTATTGCCCTTGCTCATGGCTTTTCCTTTTCAGACCGTGAGTGTGAAACCATCGACGTAGACCAGACCGCCCTCAACCAACACAGGCGGAGTAACGCGCAACTCGGAACCAACACCAGACAGCAACACTAGGCCGTTCTGCTGTCGCAGCTCATAGCGCGTCGGTTCCCCCGATGCCACTACGGTTCCACGCTCAAATGGGCCGGCCTCTAAAAGACCCGAAGTCGGACTCTTAACGTCCGGCACAGGCAGCACCGCAAGCGTGCGACCGGCCTCCGACAGCAAGAACAACCGGCTCCCACCAAGGAGCGCGGCCAGAGCCGCAGCGATCGCGTTGCGCGTATCGGACGAGTAGGTCGCCACGCTTAGGCCTCCTCTTGCGTGACGATCTTCTCGCCGGTCTTCGGATCCTTTGTCAGGCGCAGCTGCTTCTTCTTCGGAGGCAGAGCCGCCGGCGGATCATCGACCTGCCCCGCGGGCGGGCCTAGCGGTTGCGCCAGAAGCCCGCGCATCTGCGCGTCCTCGCCGGCCAGCTTCTCCGCCGCGGCGGTCAACTCCGCCTCGTTCTCCGGCGTCACGATGCCCAGCCGCTTGAGCCACCGAATCGCGAGGGCCGCCTTCGCCGCATCGGGCACGGGCAACGACTTGTCCAGCAGGTCCGATGATTCCATGAGCTCGAACTGATCGATCGCGGCGCCAGCCGAGGTCTCGTCAAACGGAATCCCGTCCCACGCGGCGATCTGGCGCAGCACCTCGAGCATCCCCTTGCGCCCCACCGGCACCCGTTTCGTCTGTCCGAGGTAACGCGTCCGGAGCCGCTCGATCTCCTCGTCGACGTTCAGCGGCTGGAAGTTGTCGTCTCGCTCAACCCGCGCCTTGAACCACTTGCTGCTGTCATTCGGGAACACAGCCTGCTCGAGCCGCCACAGTGTCTCGTTCTCGGCGTCGTCGAGGCCCGCCTTCAGCATCTGCAGGAAGGCGCCCACGCCGGATGCCACGTCCTGGCGCACCTCGGTCGCGGTCTTTTCCTGCGCCGTGTCCGAATACTCGCGGAAGAAGGTCTTGTAGAACTGCTCGACCTTCTGATCGAGAACCTTCGTTGCTATCTCAACCGAGGCGGTCGGGGGCGCCGCAAACGCGATCGTCTTGGTCGAGTTCGGATCGTCCTGCAGGAGGAAACTGCCCGCCTCCACCAGCTTTTTAACGGCGGCGAACCCGTCATCCAGCGCTGGCACGATCATCTTCGGGAAGTTGGCGGAACGCAACAGATGATCGCGCTCCGACTCCTTGTTGAAGATCGCGACGTTCTTCTTCGCCAGCGGGTAGCCGACGTTCCGGCGCAGCGGGAGCCGCACCCGAAAGATCGGTAGCTGCACCTGGCCCGCCGCGTCCACGAACTTGTACGGCGTGAAACCGCCCACCTTCGTGACCGTGGCCTTGGCGGCGCCTTCGGCCTTGGTCTCCCGATACCGCTGCCACCCCTCACGGGTGAACACGACATACTGCTCCACCGAATCGGGGTCGGCCTCAAGGCTCGTGCGCAGGTCGATCTGCTCGCACACCTTCACCATCGCGATCCCCGCTTCGTCTTCGACCCAGTCGACCACGCGCTCCGGCTCCACCAAGGTGATGCGGGCCGAGTTGTTGACCGACGCCAGCAGAACCCAGTGACAATGCGTGATGACGAACTCGATGCCCAGCTGCTTCCAGAGCGTGGGGTAGCCCGTATTCGCACCGTCCGCGTCCCGATACAGTTTCCCGATGATCGAGGCGGGGTCGTCGGGTTTGCCGAGATCGCCGAAGACGCGCGTCGCGTCGTCCTCAACATGGAACAGCATGCCGGCGAGCGCGTCCGCGCAAAGCCCGAAGTGTGACGTGAAGTCGGCCAACCCCTGACGCTCGTAATAGGCCGGGAGCGATTCTCCCGTCCCCTTCCGAATCAGGTAGCTGCCGAGGTTCTCCGGATCGAGCACCTCGCCCGTATACACGTCACGGGCATAGCGCCACTTGATCCAGTTCTTCTTCCACTCGGGATGCCGGTAAGACAGCCAGGTGTCGCCTTGCGAGGCAACGAGCCGGGACGCGTAGTCGGGCAGGTAGTACGAAGCAGCCGCCGTCAAGGCGCCGCTCCGCGCCAGCGCGCGATTAGCCGCCGACCATCTTGGAACAGCGCCTCGCTATTCCCGTCGCCGCAGAAGACGAGCGTGAAGAGCAGGCGAGGATCCGCGAACAGGACGTTCGCGTCAGGATAGGAATGGGTACAGACGTACCCGATTTGGGTATGATCGTGCGCCGCACCGATAAGGCCTGGCGCATCGGCGCAGCCCGTCTGCGGCGTTGAGAAGTAGACGTGGTACTCGTCCGCCGAATCGCTCGCGGCCGGCGTCGCCCCAGTCACCTGTACCACGAGCCACCGTTCGCCCTCGACCGCGGTGTCTCGTACGGCGCCGGTCAAACAGATCGCGGCCTCGTTCGGAAACGCGGCACGGAACTGTTCCACAATCAACGCCATCACACCGGAATCCAGTGTGATCTGCGCGATCTGCCGCGTATCCGGACGCGGCACCATCGGGACGTAGGCTTGGGGGACAGGAACACAGGCGGGAGCGCACGCGATCATCAGGCCCAAGGCCCAGTCAAAGATGCGTGCGTGTTTGCGTGCCACGGGGCGGTACTCCGTAGGTGTCTACGAGAGTATACGCCCCGCTACGGTTTCTACCTCACCACTGCCCCTGCGCGCCGAGCCACGAAATGTTGCCCCCACCGCTTCCTTGTCGCGCCCAGTTCCAATAGACTACGGCGTCCGCCTTGTTGGGGGAGCGCCGCAGCAACCGCCGCAAAAACTCCTTCGCCTGAACGACGATCTTCCCCTTACGCATCTCCCACTTCACGGAAACGAGTTCCTTCTGCAGTGCTTTATCGGCGAAGGCGGGACCCCCCACGAGCCCCCGTTGTAGATCGAGTGCGAGTTGCCACCACATTTGATCCCGTAGGCAACCGTACTGCTCAACCTCACTCTTTCGCGCCTCCGCAGGATTACCGGACATGATGGCGCGTACGAGGTACCCCAGCCGCTTCAACTCGCTCACCGCGCCGGCCCCGACCCCCACCGCATCGACACCGACTCGTTTCGGAGCGATTCCGGCCGCCAGGAGCGGGGCGACCCGTTGACGCGCCATCTCGCTCCCATCGGGGCAGCGGAAATCGACCACACTCTCGAGCCGCGCCCCGCTGCCCCGCGCGATGGCGGCGAAGTCCCCGTTTTCCGAATTAGCCACGTCAACGCCGAGCGCCGCCGCCCCGCCCGGCACGTCGCGAATCGCCGCCGCCTCCACCCACTCCAGACGAATCAATGCATCAACCGCCTGCGCCGGACTAACACCCCGGACGCGAGACTCAAACATCGGCGCGCCCACCCCCCACCGGGCGATCGCCTTCTCAATACCGCCCACCGTCACCGCCCCCTTGATCACGTCGTCGTCCTCAAGAACGACGTTCGGGTGATCATAGGCGGAAATGCGCAGATGGACGATGCCCGGCTGTACGCAGAACGCGTGCAAGGGGTCCTGCTGACTGTCGGGATTACCAATCGCTAGGATGAGATTCTGCCGCGGGCGCACGCACGTCTGCTGCAGCGCCGTCATCATCGCTTCCTTGACGCCCGGCGCCTCCTCCACAATGATCAGCATGCGCTCCGCATGAAGACCCTGTGCCTTCGTGGCTGACGCCTCCCTGGCCCCCACACCAGCAGACATCCCGCTCAGAAGCCAAGCGTCGTGCGGCGGGTCCATACGTAACTTCAATTGGACGAGGTCAGCCTGCGGACGCCGGCGCACAAATCGCGGCCAGAACAGCCCGATCTCTTTCCACAGCGCCGCATGGAGCTGCTTCTCGTTCGTCGCGACCGTCGTAACCCTGCTGCCAGGGAACACTTCGAGGTACCAAAGCGCCAGAATCGCGGCGAGAAACGTCTTCCCCGTGCCGCTCCCACTTTCCACCCCGACCCACTCACCACGAACCAGTGCCTCACACACCCGCTCAAGCGGATCAACGTCACCGTCCCACACATGCGCGGCGTACGCCCCGCCATACTGCGACCATCGCAGACTTCGCGGATCAATCCCCAACGCCGCCTCCGCCCAACGAATCGGGTCCTTCTGGTACTCGAGCCGCAACGCCTCATCCGGAGGCAACACCGGCCCACCATGCCGAGCGAGCCGGGCCGCAGCCCGCTCCGCCGCGCGCTTCACGTTCTGCCGCTCCACCTTGCGGAGATAAGCGGGCGATCCCTTCTGGACGGGCATCGACTAGCGGACCGCGGGGTAGGTGGCCGCGCCCGAAGGGGTCGCCCCGGGGCACCGACGCGAGCGATACCCCCCTGCCGGGGGGTCTAAACGTCCGTGGTTGCGTGGGTTAACTGGTGCGGCGTCGAGCGAGCGAATAGCAGTAGATCCTATGTGGGGGCGACAGGGCACGCATCTCAAGCCGCGGCGCGGGGTTGTGGCTGCTCCTGGCCAAGACGCACTACTGAGTAACAATCAGTAGGTTCTTCCCTTACATAGCAACGACTTAGCCGCACCATCGTGGCAGAAATCGTGGCAAGCGTGGGTCACCGGCCAAGAACCTTGAGACGTCTGAACTGAGCACGGCACCTGCCTTGGTGTGGAGAGAATACGCCCGACTCGGATAGTAGACCTTGCATACTAACCGAGACGCTCAGTATCTTCCCTGTGCTGAAGGAGACCTGGCGCGAGGGCGCGCCGTTGTCACTCCTCGAAAATGGTGTAGTATGGCTACGCGTAAGCCGTTCCTCGTTCGTCTGCGAGACGCTGAACGTAAGATGAGCGCGGATCTGGCGGAGGCAGAAGACATCTCGGAGGCTGAGGTCGCACGACGCCTACTCGTGCCGGCGCTCATACTCGCCACGAAGTACGGCCTTAACGAGGTATCGTCCGAACTACGCAAGCAGGCCCAGGAGGCGCTGGGGTTGAGTAACGTCACGTTGCGTCGGAAGGTTGCCCGAGCGAAGGCAAAGCTGCCCCTCAAGTCTTCACCCCATAGCGGCGGGCCGAAGATGCGATTCGGGTAGATCAACGTCGGGTCCACGATCTTCCTGAAGGCCTCGAGCACAGAACAACTCGCCCTCGCTCGGGGCCTTTTTCTTTCCACCCATTCCAGCCAGGCCACTTTCCTTCCTGACCACGTTAGAGCAGTGTCTGACCGTTCCCCCTAACAAGGGGTGGAACGGGTCAGAACACTACTCAGCTATTCCGCGATTCCGCACCGAGGCCACTCGGAATGGCCTCGGTCGTGGCGGCCCACATCTGCGCGTTACGTGATCCGGGTACGCTGTCTGCTTTCCCTTGCTGCTGGAGTTCGGCGAGGGCAGGGGCAACGTATTTGTCCTTCCCAACGACGCCTGCTTTGATCCGTGTCACCGTGACGCGGTCGGGTTGCTGCAGCAAGAACGCCAGGATGCGTGCTGCGGTCTCTTGGAGCCGCACGGCGTGGTCGATGGGGGGTTCTGCAGTGAGCGTGTCAAGTGCGGGGCCAAGAGCCTCGAGCTGACGGACAACGGCGGCGACGCACGCCAGGGCGTATTTCGCTTGGTGGAGCAGTGGGCCGGCCATTCGATTCCCTTCCTAAGAGGTTCACAGGTAAGTATACGCCGCTCCTGTGCCGGTGACCCTGTGTAGGCGCCTTCCTACACGCCTCGGTCCGAAACTGACCGTCTACAACTGTTGACAGGCGTATCATTCGGGCGTATAGTCACCGTGTCGAGACGGTAGCGATGCGCTGGTTCACACTCCGCGCCTGAGGCTCTCTTGTTCACACACCGCGAGCTTGGTATCGAATACAGCACGCCGGCCCTGTTTGGGCATGCTTTTACACCGGAGCTGCGAGTTCGAGACCTAAGCGGTCGGTGGTTGAGCGCCAGTCCTGCTTCTCCTGCCTCACGCGCCGTAGCCCACGCGCTGTTGACCGAAAAGCGAGCGTTTGGTTCCTCTGAAGCTCGCAGTATTTCCCGCCCCGTTGTCTGGCCAGTCTACGCCACGAACCCCGCCACATCCGCTCGCGCTCCGGCGCTGCGCTCCGACTCTCCGCTTGCGACGATCTATGTTGCGTGGACCGCGCATCGCGAGACCTGTCCCGCCTGCCTCAAGACCGATTGGTACGAACACGACGACCACAAGCAGCGCTGCGAAGCTGGCTCCCGCCTCTTTGCTCGCTGGACCTGGACCGCGCAGCACACATCCAAAACCCAGCCCGAGGAGCTCGCCGCGTGAGCAACGGATCATCGCTCGTCATTCTGACCGAAGTAGAGAAGCGCCTCGCCTCGTTGGAGACGGTGACGGAGGCGACGGACATGATCGCGCAGTTGGAGGCGATTCGGACCTTGGCGCAGAACGCGCGCATGGACGTGACCGACATCAACAAGGTCGTGGCGCTGTCGGTGCGGACGAAGAAGCGGGCCGGCGAGTTGCTGCGCGATACGCCAAAGAAGAAGCCCGGTCCGGCCGGAAAGATCAGTGCCAGCGTGGCACCGATCTCCCTCAAGGAACTACTCGGGACCAAGACCGAGGACGAGGCGAAGCACTTGTCCGCCCGCTGGCAGTTGCTGGCGACGTTGACGGACGCGCAGATCAGCGCGGTTGCTAAGTTGTTTAACGACAATGGGTTAGAGCTAACTACGGCGGCGTGCTATGCGGCCGCGCGTGGTGATGCTCCGGTGACCGAGGCCCGCGAGACCACCGCAGTCGAGGACGAAGCCGGGGCGCAAAAGGACTTCGAGCGTGGGCTCGACAAGCTGGTAAATGCCAAAGACAAGGGTGGCAAGGTCGGGCCGAAGCTCGCCGCGGCGCGCCAGTTGGTCGGTCTGTTCCGCAGCGCCGCGAAGGAAGCGGCGTGAGTCGTCTCCTCTTTGTTCTTCGCCTGTGGTGGGCCTGGCGCCGCGCCCCAGAGCTCGCCTTCGGCGCTTTCCTGAACGTGGCGCTGTCAGAACGCTACTGGCGCGACTTCGACCCGTGGGTCAGTGACACGACGCTGCTGCTTGCGGCGCGTGCCTTCCGTACATGACACACCAGCCTGGTCTCGGAAGTATACGCCCGCGCCCCATCCCCGACGCCGGCGACCCAGG
>Ga0193739_1000567_pt1 | contig 10247 bp, 8 predicted proteins | sample L2a2metaG_FD_144926 | JGI IMG/M metagenome (GOLD analysis project Ga0193739, IMG submission 144926) | Soil microbial communities from a riparian zone of the East river system, Colorado, United States - L2a2 | ecosystem: Environmental > Terrestrial > Soil > Riparian zone | place: USA: East River...
GTCGGCTCTTGTTCGCGCGGGGCCGGTTGAGGAGGTTCGCGTAGGGCGGTGAGGTGAAGATCAGCTTGACCGTCCCCGGGGCGACGTGGCGGGGGATGTCCCGGGCGTCGGCGCGGAGGGCGCGCTGGAGGGCGCCGTTCGCGGGCTCGGCGTCGAGCCGCTTCCCGGAGAGCGCGACATACTTCTTCTGGAGGTCGAAGCCTATCGCGTTGCGCCCCGCGTCGCGGGCGGCGACGAGGGTGGTCCCGCTCCCGACGAAGGGATCGAGGACGAGCTCGCCCTTGTGCGTGAAAAGGTCGATGGCTTTCCGGGCCAGCGAGATGGGAAAGGTCGCGGGGTGGAGGGTCTTGTCGCGGACGTCTCGCTTCTCGTAATAGAACTGCCACACCCCGAGCTGGCTCTTCATCCAATCCTTGGCGAGGATGCAGCTCAGGTGCTTCGGGCTGCAGGAGCAGGTCGGGGTCGAGGGGATCTGGTTTTTCAGGGGAGCGGGCCCTCGCCCCGGATTCTAAGCGCGCCGGGGGAAAAAAGAAAGGGACCGGCTCGCGCCGGTCCCTTTCGGGAATTCTCGGTCGAGATTACGGCTTGTCGGCGTCCTTCGTGGCGGGGCACTCCTTCTCGCACTTCTTGGCGTCGTCGCAGGCGCCGGCCTTGCCGGCCTTCTTGCACTCGGCGCACATCGCGGAGATCTCCTTGCCTTCGCAGCAGCCGGCCTTCTTCGCCTCGGCCTTGGTTTCCTCGCCGCAGCCGGACTTCTTCTGGGCGGCGGTCTCGGGGCAGCACTTCTTCGCCTCTTCGGCGGGGCAGCAGGACTCCTTCGACGTCTCGGCGGTGCAGAAGCCCTTCTTCTCCTTGCCGGTCATCATGCCGTCCGAGCCGGTGGACGACGTGCTGCAGCCGGCCACGAACAGGGCGGCGAAAGCCGCGGTCAGGATTCCATACGATTTCATGACAAGCTCTCCTCAGTTAGGGGGTCAGGGGATCATCTTCTCAGAATACAAGCATTCCGGCACGGTTTTTATTCGAAATTTCCGCCTCACTTGCCCGCGCCCTCCATGGCCCGGCGAACCTGTCCGGCATCGAGCCGAAGCCCGCGCCAGAGGACCCGTCCGTCGGGGCCGATCAGGATGACGGAACCGGAAAGCTTGAGTCCGAACGCCGCCTCCGCGGTCTGCTCCTCCTTCAAGAGCGTCGTGAACTTGAACTCCTGCTTGTCGAGGTACTTTCGGATCTTCCGCTCCTTCTCGAATCCCGAATGGAACGCCAGCACGACAAGACCCCGGGACTCGAAATCCCTCCGCAGCTGCTCCAGTTGAGGAAACTCCTCAACCTCATCGCGTCCTCATCAGGGGAAGTACCACGTGAAGAACAGGACGGGCTTTCCCCGCCATCCCGAGAGCTTGACCTTCTTTCCCTCGAGGTCTTTCGCCTCGAACTCGGGCGCCTCGGCCCCGACGGCGATGAGCTTCTTTTCGTAATCGACGCTCCAGTTGTACGGCGTCGCGTCCGCCGGGGGCTCGAACCGGAAGGCGCCCTCCTCGATCTTTGGTTCGGGGTCGATCTTCCCATAGGTGACGGAGAGGAAGGGCTCGCCTCCCACCGTCCTCTCGAGACGGCGGACCGTGGACGTTCCATCGATCCACAGCTTGTATTTGACGTCCGACGTGTACCGGACGCGCCACTCGACGACTGAGCACGGCGTCCCGTCGAGGCGGTCGGAAGTCTGCTTGAGATCCTCGGCGAGGTCCATCCATCGGGTCAGCGGCTCGCCGAAGAAGAAGAGGCGGACCGGGTCGTCGTAGGGACCCCCCGACGCGTCCGGGTCCTGCGGCCTGCAGGTGTATTTCTTTTCCTTCTCCTTGGGATAGAAGCCCCACTCATTCTTTCCGTCGTAGACGAAGACTCCGGGGTCGTCGCGGCCGGAATCTGTCCGGTAAGCGCCCTCGAGGCGGACCAGGTTGGGCCGCTTGAGCATGATCCGGCACTCGAATCGCGTGAATCCCGCGCTGTCCTTGAGGTACCAAGTGGCCTGGTACCCGATAGAGCCCGCTCTCTTGAGGGGTTCGGCGGCCCGCTTCAGCGTCTCGCGCGCTTCCTTCTCCCCGCCGGCGGGGGCGGCTGGGAGCTGGGTCACGCCGTTCACGGCCGCCTTCAGCTGCTCATTGGCCATCGTCGCGATCAAGACCTTGCCATCAGCGCCGATCAGGTACAGGCTTCCCCACAGTTCCGCTCCAAAGGCTGCGGTGGTCGACGCATCCTTGGGGCGCAGGAGCCGGAACGTGTGCTTTTTCGGATCGTACGCCGCCTCCTTCTTTCCGCTTGAGACGGCCAGAACGATGACGCCGCGCGGACCGAAGTCGTCGTGAAATTCCTGCGCACGGTCGGACTCCGACGAATGGCTGTACTTTCCGAATACCAGGACGACCGGCTTCCCCCGAAGCTCGGAGAGGCGGATCGGCGCGCCTCCCCGGTCGGTCGCTTCAAAATCTGGTGCAGCCGTTCCGACCGCGAGGTGCTTCGCGCCCGGCTGCTCGTTCGTCAGGTCCCGCCAGCCCGCGCCGGGCTTGAACGCGAAATGGCCCTCGGGGATAGTCGGGGACAAATCGAAGGATTCGTACTTCGTCGTCGAGGATCCCGAACGACCCTGGGACGACCACTCGGTGACCAGCTGGAGCGGCCGGCGGTCGGGGTTGATCCAAAGTTTGAATTTCTGGCTGTAGCCGGACCCCGGCGCCGTTTTCCAGCCGATGATGTCGCATTCGGCGCCCTGGAGGGTCGCCTTCTCGACCGTCACGTCCCGCGTTTCGCACAATACGAGGGGAGCGCCGGGCTCTAGAATGAGTGAAGCCAGTGGATCGGTATTTCCCAGGTGCTGGGTCGGTCCCGCGAGCATGGCGTACTTGCGATAGGTGCGCTCGGCCACATCGACGTGCCACAAGTCGGTTCCATCGCAGAGCATGAGGCCGGTCGCCTCCGCCTCGGAAATTCCGCTCGCCCTCCGAAGCAGGTTCGCACGCTTCAGGGTGATGAAGGTCCGGCTCGTTCCGTTGACGGGGTCCTTGATCGTAGTTTCGTATCGCACGGTCTCGGCTTTGCGGAAGGCTTCCTGGACCTTCTCGAGGATTTTCTGCGCCTTCTTCGCCTCCTCGGTGGTGGGAATGCGGCGGCGGCGGTGCTCGTTCGGATCGGCTAGTTTCGCGCCCGGGGGCGGAGTGAAGGAGAACGTATCGTCGGAAATTTTCGGGGCGAGGTCGATTTTCGCGTACTCGGAGGTGTGGGTGAGAATGACGTCCCTCGACTCGTACTGCTTGATGTATCTCCGGGGGAGGCGGTCGGGGCCGAGCCAGAGCGTGAAGTCGGCGCTCTCCATCTGTTCGCGGGGGGGCTTGGCCTTCCAAGTGATGACGTCGTACGTGACTTCGCATTCCTTTTCCTGCCGGACCCGGACGTCGCGGGCCCCTTCCAGGGTCTTCTCGGGCGTTTCTCCGAGGTAGAGGGCGTTCAGCCGGTCGTCGCGCATCCAGTAGTCGGACCCGCCGGCCTTCTGGGGGTACTTGCGGTACTCGTTCTTCTTGCGGTCGAGCTGCCACAAGTTGGTGCCGTCGAGCACGGTGATCAAGTCCCAGTCTTTGCCGGTGGCGTCCGTGACCATCTGGTTGGGACGGCGCAGGATCACCTTCGACACGTTATGACCGTACGGCTCCTTGGAATTCTCCTGCTGTTGGCTGGACGTCTTTTCGAACGCAATGGCGGGCGCGGCCTTGAGCTTGGCCGAGGTCTCCCCGAGGAGGGCGCGCGCGCGGGCCGCGTCGTCCTGAATCAGTAGCGCCAGGAGAAGGAGGGCCGCGTTCATGGGTCACCCCCGGGTTCAACGGGATTTGTTCGGGTCCCGATCAGTATAACGATTCCGGGAGCCGGGCGGCTGCTTTGACTTTTCGCGCCGGGCCCACTACAATTCTCGCCTTGTCGCCCGCCTTCATGGGCCTGTAGCTCAGCTGGGAGAGCGCTGCACTCGCATTGCAGAGGTCGTGGGTTCGAATCCCATCAGGTCCACCACTCAGAACCGGCTCTTCACCCGGAAGAGGGGCAAAGGCAGTTCTGACAGTCGGCATCGAGGACGATGATAGCAGACGGCTGGTTGGGCCTCTTGCTCTTGAACCACGATGTAGCAAGTGACACCGGCCCGGGTTTTTACAGAATCCTGGGAATCTTGGCACCAGGCTTCGAACTTCCGGCGTATACTTCTCCTGCGACACGGAGAAGCGCCTCCGGATGCTGTGTAGGGGTCCAGGGTTTGGGAGTCGAAGTATGGCTGGCCCCCTGTGCGTCATCGCTTTTCCCACCGACTGTGCTCACTTTCGCTTCAGGGATCACCTCTCCTTCGAGAACTCCGACAGCACCGCGATTCAACACCTGGTCAACGCGGAGGACAGCACTCGGCCTTGAAATCTTCATCAGCAACTCGGGGGACACCTGCCATGGAAGTGGGGGTCCTGCGGTTTCGAAAGGCGTGGTGGTGGAGATGTCGTCCAAAGGAACAAAACGCACGGATTGGAAGGCGCTATCGGACTCTCATCTTCGAAATGCAGCTGTCCGAAGCGATGCGACGCGAGAGGCGGCTTGGAGCGAGCTCGTTCGACGCCACGGACCGGGTGTGGCACGTGCCATCCTTGGCACTTTGATTCATCTTGGCAGGCCATCAGTGAAAGGCGAAGTCGAGGAACTGGTCGAGGCTACTTGGGTGCGCGCAAGTAGCGGGGATAGCAAGACTCTACGAGCCTGGAATCCGAAGAAGAGGGGCAGTTTGGGTGCATTCTTGGCGCGTATTGGAATATTGGAAGCCCTGACACGGGGGCGATGGATAGCACGCCGGAGAGAGGTGCATTTCGACGAAAGGAAGATGGTAAAACGGCCCGACAGGCAGCTGGGCCCTGAACAAACCCTGTGGCAAAAGGAGGCGGAATCTGAACTGAAGGCATGGGAGGTGAGGTTGGCGCCAATAGAGCGAAAGATGATCAAGCTTAAGCTTCGGGGAATGGGAGTTCGCCAGATTGGGCAGCGTGTGGGAGAGTCGCGGATGACCGTTAATAGGCTACTTCAAAAGTTGGAGTGGAAACTCCATCGGCTGCTGACAAGCTGGAGGTCCTGAACGAACAAACACAAAAACCACCACTGGTTAGCCCATTCAGCCCCAATGCTCTGCGAGAATATTGAGATTTATGTGGAGTTTTTTGGGACACTTGAGGGTCTGGTGACGAATATAATAAGAAAGGTGTCTTGACCACGGAGGGTTGCGCGCCCCCGTGCTTGCTCTTCGTGATGAATACAACGGGAACCCATCGTGGCTGAGGGGGTGAAATCAATCTGCTCGTGACTGGTGGGGTGAGTTCGATGGATTGTTGTAATGCTAAAAGTTTCGTGTGTCCGTGATAGAGTGATGGTGTCTGCCATTTGGAAGGTGTAATATGAAATCTCAGCGGTTCTTTGCGCTATTGGGCCTCATTGGTCTTTCGATCGGCGTGATTGTCCTACCAGGGCTTTTCTCACCGGGCAAAGTCGAAGCTCGGACATCATGTAAGGTCGACTCCTGTGAAGGGGATTTCTGCGAGGCACGCCCCACCCCGCTATTCTGCGCGGGTTCCTGTACTTTGCCCTACATCTGCGACGCGGTCCAAGTTCAAGACCCCGTAGATCCCAACATTTACACTTACTTTTGCGCCTGTGATTTAGGAGGCGCAGGATATGTGCCGAGTTGTACAGTAAAGGTAAAGCGGAAATGGAATGGAACAGGTTACGACGTCTTGGAGATCAAATGCACCTCCAGTGAAATGTGCCCCTCTCAGCCCGTTCAGCAAATATGCCAGAAGGAATCGTTTACCGATTCCGAAGGTCGTACATGCTGGCGATGCCGATGTGTGAACCCGCAATGAGGGGAGCCTTTGCCACCGACGAGTTAAACGCGAGCCTTATTGGGTGGATTGCCTCCAATGAACTAGCACGAAGTGTTGGGGATTGGGGATTATGGTTAGAGTGCAAAGTACATTTGGTCGGTACGCAATTATCGCACTTGGGATACTGGCATTTGGCATCCTTGGGAGTCTTTACTTATTTCGACATGATTCTGGGGCTCTGAGAAAACGGCCGCCGCAGCAGGTGCCCACGGCAGTCGCACCAGGGCTCAAGACGGAATTCACCGATAGCGAAACGAGTCGTCCGACAGTCATTGTTGTCAAGGCGTCTTGGAAGGACGCGATAACTTCTAAGCTCCGGGAGGTCTCCAACAGGTTGCCGAATCTTGAGAAGGCTGATGTCGAATCAGCTTTGAGGACGCTCCCAATCCGTAGGGTTATCAAGACTCTGGTTGATCAGGAAGGGAGAATCTGCGAAGTTAGCTTCTCCGAGCCGACGGACCATAGAGAGCGGCTCCACGCGCTACTCTCGCCCGTTGCAGCGAGTAGGGGCAAGGGCTCCTTTCCCGATGGCTTCGACCTAATCGACGAGATAATAATTAATAACATACTCAAAAGTAGTCTGAGTGATCCTGAAATTGACCCCACGACTACGATGCTGGAAATCCTCGGTGTTAATGATGAAGCTCTCGGATCGGACGAGAGCGCCCGCCAGGTCATGAAGGCCTTCCGTTGGCGCGTCGCTATTGCCTTGAGGGGATTGCCACTTTCATCCGATGCCCGTACAACTGCTGAGGAACTAGGCAGTAATCATCCCGATGATATCTTAAGAGGAGCTGTGGTCGGCTCACTCATGGCATTCAAACCCACTAACGACTATGTGAAGGATTGGTTCGTAACTGAGACATCGGAAAGAGCGCTAGCCGCGGCTCTAGTGGAGTTGAACCGCAGGACTGTTGTGTTGAAAGCGACGGATTCAGGGAAAGCTAAGATCCAAATTGAGGAGAGAGATGGAGATCAGGGAGCGAGATGCCAGGACGACTATGTTACCCGCAGTGCATACCCTGTTAGCGGAAGCGAACTCGGGGGCGACATATTGGCACTTCTCCAGCAACGACTGAGACCGCCCCACCCCCGACCTCCCCCAGTTGAGCTTACGTCGGACGGGCGCCTTAAACCCGTTCAGCAATTCTCAAAGATCGCAAGTGACTTGGCTTTGGCAGCACTCCATCTACGGGTCGATGAATCAACGGTACAACAGATTGTAGGCGTGATTGGCCGAGATTCCGATGGACACCTGCGGTCATTGCTCATTGGGGCCCTTCGCTTCGCTCAGGATTCGGGAGGAGAGAGTATCTTACATTCCTATTCACGAGATGAAGCAAGGCCTTTCATAGAGAGAAATGAGGCAATGCTCGCCCTAAGTACATACAGAACCGAGAGGACAGGCGCATTTCTTAAGCAACTGACCCAAGATGCGTCGCCCCAGGTACGGAATGCGGCGTCGATGGCGTATTATTTATGTTCGCGAGACTTGGGAATCTTCGAATACCTGGCGGAGAGAGATCCGGATCCTTCCGTGCGTAGCGCAGCTAAGGCACGATTGGAAATTGAAAAGAAGTGATCCACGACGAGGTCGTAGTCCAATCCTCGGCGGGCAATCCTGAGAATATTGCGAAGTCACGTGAGCTCAGGGCACATCCGGCGTCTTCGCAACGGTTAGTTTCGCTGCTGTATGTCGTTCAGATGCTCTTATGCATCCTAGCCATTCAATCACAGGATAGGGAATGTGCCGGATGTATACGTTCTCCTGCAGAAGCTGTGATCGCCGTGACTGGTCTAGGATTTTATTCATTGGCCCTTTTGGTCCGTTCATTATGGAATCCGAGAGTGGATAGGCTCTTTGTACCAATTGCCCTAGCTGTACAATGGATGTTATTGGTAGAGATGATCCTTCAAGAGAAGGCGTGTATCCCCTGTCTTGCGGCAGCCGCAGGAAGCGTTTTGTTGGCGTGGGTGGCATTTCCGAACAAACCTTCTGAGGCATTGGTGGTCGCTGGCTTAGTAGTAGCTAGCGCGCTTTGCTCGGTTGTATTCAGGCCATTCCTAGTATTGGAGGGCTATCTAGTATTGCGAAGTCATGGAAGAGATCAAATACTCCTGGCAGAGGAGTATTTCTTCGACAATAAGATCAGTATGGTGGTCATTGTGGATCGGGGTTGCAGAGTGTGTGATGAATTCAAACGTGAGTACGACCCGAAGATTCGTAGTCGATTCGGGAATGGCATCTCTATCAAGTACTTGGACTTCAGGAAGGCAGGATCCGGGGTACGTAAAGTACCGACAATTGTTATAGGTATAGCTCCTTCTAAGGCCGTTACGATTGATGGCCTTCCGTCCCTTGAGTTTCTTAGTACCATGCTTGCTCGTCTGACAAGGACGTGAATTTAAGGTCCTTTGAAGTGTTCGCGTTGGAATGATCGAGATGTTCTCACATCAGAGCGATGTGCCCGGATTCTTACGCAAGGGGGATAGGCTGATTCGAATGTTGAAAACTTCAGTACGCAGGTAGGGCAGGTGCGGATATCGGTTTGGTTGTGTTCGAATCCCAATATTCCGAATGCCTAGGAAGGCAGGGAAGATGTGCAGTGCATGTGGATCGAGCATTCACCATGCAGAGGTAGAAACCCGAAGGATTGGGTCGGTACCGTATGATATAATCTTCTGCGGGAGGCTGTCACCGATCTTCTGCACTTTGGGAGGATGGGATGCGCTTAAATTCAACGATTTTAGCGGTGGTGGCGGCCGCGGTCGGGGGCGCGCCCGTGGTTCATGGGAATTTGCCGCAGGATTCGAAAACGATTACTGTCGAACTCAAGTTTGTCGAATCAACGGCAAGACTTGAGGGTGCGAAAGAGGGAGTCCTAACGGCACTACTCCTCGAGATGGAAGCCAAGGCGCTTAGGGAAAAGCTGAGCAAGGACGATAAGTCTCGTTTCATTCATACCCCGACCATTTCGCTCGTAGACGGCCGCCGGGGGTCCATTTTCCTCGGAGACCGGATTCCGCACACAACCGGATTCCAAGTGGAAATCGACAAGGATGGGAAGCCTTCCGTCGCTCCGATTTCGAAGCTCGAGATGATAGGGACACAAGTGATCCTAACAGCCTGCGCTCGAGACGGTGTCGCTTTCGACGAGTTCGAGGTGACGCTGACTGAGCAGCGACGTAAGCCAGGAGAGATGAAAAGGATTGCGACCCCGCACGGAGAAATAGTGGATCATGAGCTGCAAACCTTCAAGTACAAATTGAGGTCGTCCGTGAAGGAAGGTGAAATTCTCCTCATTGGCCCCTTGGAAAAGCCGTGGTGTGGCAAGGAGGATCCGAAGCTGTGGATTCTTGTGACGGCCAAGGTCATCGGGAACGCGGGGCCTTCAAAGTAGCCGCATGCCCTGACCTTACCTCTTGGGCTCGGATACCGGCCAAACTTCGAATGTAACGTAATTGGCCGGCGAACACACCCTTGACGTAGTTCCGATTGGCCGGTGAATTTCCGCGATTTATTTGAAACCGAGTTTCGACCATGAGGCGGTCGGCTTCCACCGGCAGGGCAGGAGGGCTCCGATCCGGCTCGCCCGTTACGGCTGCTCATCGAAGATGCCCACACGATCGTCGTCGGGCGCGTCGGAGCAGTTGTTCCCAGACCGCCTGCTGCCGGAGCCAGGAGGGAGTGGAATACTCATTCGACGCAAATCACCTTAAGCGAGTGTTGGAAGGGAAGGGCGCCAGTTCCAGTAACAGTTGTTTTCCCGAAAGGCCTGATGTGTCCCGCGCCTCCCGAGTTCCAGGAAGGCGAACTGATCGTGGCGTTCCTCCAGCGGGAAAGGGAATCAGGCGAATGGGAGGTCGTCTCGCTGAGCTACGGAACACGACCGATTCCGGTCCCCGAGGCTCGCGACGCCTACCACGCGCGCGTCGTGGAAATGACCAAGATCCTGGAGATGGAGGAATCCAAGTCGAGAGGGGAGGCGATCTTGGACTGGCTCATGAGGTGCATTGAGTCGCCATACACTCGCTTGGACGGGGCATAGCCGAACGGCTTCACTGACCAGAGCGATGGTTCTTCGGTTCAGATCGATCCAATAGACTTTGGCGAATCTGTGACGTACTGTGTCGTTTTCGTTGCCTTGCACACATTCCACACCTTAGATTGCGCTCAAGAATCGAAGTTTCGAGGCCCCCTGCGAGTCTCGCATTGCAGAGGTCGTGGGTTCGAATCCCTTCAGGTCCACCATCTGAGACCCGCCGGCTCTTCACCCGGAAGAGGGGCAAAGGCAG
>Ga0193739_1000568_pt1 | contig 10238 bp, 12 predicted proteins | sample L2a2metaG_FD_144926 | JGI IMG/M metagenome (GOLD analysis project Ga0193739, IMG submission 144926) | Soil microbial communities from a riparian zone of the East river system, Colorado, United States - L2a2 | ecosystem: Environmental > Terrestrial > Soil > Riparian zone | place: USA: East River...
CATTCAACGTCACGTTAGAGCCGTGATCCCAGAACATCACGAGCGGATCGATCAGCGGTGTCGTCGGCGTGTCGTTGTAGATGCCGTAATAGCGAAATGGTCCCATCGCCGCACCCGATGCCGTGAACACGACTTGAGCCGCCTGGACCGTCGTGATGCCGCCTGCTTCGGCAATGGTCAATGGCCCGCCCAGAGTAGCCGGAACATAGCCACCCGTCGCGGCAATCTGCGTGATGTTGGCGAGCACGGTGTTCGTGTTCACTGGCAAGTTGTTCGTCAGAAAAACCTTGAAGACATCAGAGCCCCATTTGTGGGTGCCCTTGTTCTTCTGCTCGCTGTAGTTGTTGAACTTTACTGCGTTAGGCATTTGAATCTACTCCTAGGCCAATACGGGCCGTGAACGTGATTGATACATGCGCTGGCGAGCCGCTCGAATAGTCGCCTCGCTTTGCACTTGTGCTGACTGCTGCGCCGCTGTGAACGTAGCACCGATTGTGTTCCCTGCATCCTGCCGATTTTCTCTGCGCAATTGTGTCACCTCTTGACGCAGCGCCCGCAACTCCCCTGAGAAGTCCGGCAGACCGCGAAGGAATGCTGATTCATTTTGAGGCAAGACCATTTCATCCTGATGAAGCAACGCAGGATAGTTATTGAACGGGACACGCGACAAGCCTTCGGCATGCGGATAGCCCAGAGCATAGACTTCACTGCGCGCAGAATTGAGTTCCCACAGCGCTTCATTAACGCTGATGAGCGTTGTGTCGATACTCACGAGATAGCCTACTTGCACTTCGAGTTGATGCAACTGATTCTCGGCGATGTCCTGCCTGTACCTTGTGGCACCGGCTGCTCCCTCCATCTCCTCTGTGATCCTCTTGAACAAGTCATCATAGCCCGCACCCGAAGCGTACATTTCCCTGCCGCCTTGCAGCAAGGCTCGCGCAGTCTCTTGCATGCGCGCTACGTCTTCGGCTTTGTAGCCGCCCATCACCGTTTGCTGACGTGCTTCGCTGTATTGCCTTTCGAGTTCTGCCATCCGCTCTTGCGGATTAAGCGTGCTCAATGCCTGATCGACTCTCAGTGAATCGTTGAAGTCTAAGAACGATTGCGTAGCGGACTTCATCGCGTCACGCGTCGTTGTCAGAACATCTTTCTGCCGATCATAGGCACCGCGCAAGTTCTCTAGTGCGTTGTCATATCTTTCCGTTGCCTTGGCAACAGCCTCAGACGAATCTTTAAGTTCAGCAAACGTGCCCGCGATTTTCAACAACGAGATGTAGCGCATCCTGTCGCCTTCATCTTCGAGGTTGAGCCCTTCGATAATCTGACGAAGACGCGCAGGACTATAGCTTCGCAAAATAGCTTCGGTGTAGCCTGTCCATCCGCTGCCTGCTTCATTGAGAGATGCGGCCATTTGCTGATAGGCCATGCTCTCTTTCTCAGCGTCAGTGAAGAACTTCTCGTGATACGTGGCAACACTGGACGCAAGATTGTCGACACCGCCAGCAAGATCAACAAGTCTGTCCGCAGCCATTTGCGACACTCGACTCAGATAACTTCCCTGAGTCCCTAGCGCCCGTATCTGCATCCACATATCATTGATCGAATCATTAGCCGCTCTCGCTTGCTTATCGAGTTCAGCGAAAGCGCCTGCGGCTTGCATCAACGATGCGTAGCGCATCCTGTCGCCTTCTTCCGCGAGATTCAATCCTTCAACTACTTCTCGGAAATGTTCTTTGCTCCACGTGCGAAGAATCGTTTCCGAGAAACCCTCCCAGCCTGTGCCAGCTTGATTGAGTTGATTGGCTAGCGCTTGATAGCCGATGCTCAATTGCTCGGTGTCGGTGAAGAAGTTTGCGACGTAGCCGGAAATACCTGCCGATAGATTTTCGATGCCACCGGAAAGCTCGGCGAGACTCACAGCGGCTTCAAGCGAGATCGAGCTAAAGCCCTTGACAACATAGCCCATCGCTTGCATGGACTTCCAATATTTTCCAACAGCGGCAACTTGTTCGAACGCACCGAGCTTCGCTTCATCAGTCATGCCAACAGTGACTTCATCGAAGTAGGCGAGCATCTGCGCATCCATGCCAGAATTGCGCAACGCTTCGACCATGACTTTCGCGGAACCTGCTGCCAATGCTTTCTGTAATTCTTCGGCTGTGCGTCCTGCGTTTCGATCCACCGATTCACTGATCTCGCTGCGAATCTGCACCATCGATGGTGCTGTGCCTGCCGGGTCCATCGAGTAACCAACACCGAAGCCCATCTCTTGCCGCGACGATCCAAGCATCTGCGCCATGCGCCGGTACTGCGTGCTCAAATCGCTCACTGCACGCATGGCATTGGCATCCATTGCATTGCCCATGTTGCCGATCAACGAACCGGCCTCGAAGCCCGCAGAGCCTTCAACCTTTGGCCCGCCTTTGTGATTGCCCCACTTCTTGTAGGCAGCATAGGCCGCAACCGCTGCCAAGGCTATCCAGCCCGCCACAGGGATTGCAGCGAGCCCCGCACCGGCACCCATGCCTATCGCATTGGCCGCAGGCAGGCCCGCCGCCATAGCGCCGCTGTACGTCGTCGTCGCAGCGGTGCCGACACCGGCAAAGAGGGACGATCCCGCCGCCTGTCCGGCCAGCGAGCCCATCGTGCCACCGAAGCCGCCGCCGCCGCCACCACCACCAACCGCGCCGCCCGTTGCGCCACCGACTGCACTGCCCATGAATGAACTGCCGATACCCTGCGCCGCTGCCATGATCGTCGGGCGAAGAATCATAGTCTTGAATAAATTCTCAATGAGTTCTTTCGCGTTGAGCGAGCCCTTCATCAATTGATCGGTGAGCGATTGCCCGATCTGATCCCACGCCTTTTCATACGCCTTCTTTATTTCTTCCGCACCCTTCTTCGCCGCGTCAATCGTCTCGACACCTTTGAGTGCTGCGTTGATCTTCTTTTGATTCGCAATCATGGCTTCTAGATGAGCCTTCATGATTGGGTCGCTCTGATGAACAACCAATTGTTCTTCTAAGCGCAGCAACGTTGTCGCGCCGATCTCGCTCTTCAACTTGCCGCGCCCCTCAAGTTCAGCTTGCGCAGCAGCTACCGCTTCGTTAGACGCCTTCAGTTGTGCATCACGATCCTTCTTCGCGTTCTCGTATGCATCTGTCTCTGCCTTGATGTAATCTTCAGCCGCTTTCGCTTGCTCCTTAAGCCCGTCTGTATAGTACGGTTGCTGCTGAAGTAAATCGTCAACGATCTGTCTATACTGCGTTTCAGTGATGTTGCGCCGTTGAAGCTGAATATTAATCAACTTCATATCTTCGATGAAGCCTGGATCAAGACCGGCGGCTTTGAGAGAAGCACCCTCCTGCATCTTCGCGAAGTCTTCGTCCTGCTTCTTTATTAGCTTCGCGAGTTCAGCCGCCTTCTTCTTCTCTTCTGCTATTTCTGCGTCAGTCTTACCTTTGACAATCGTCAAGGTCTGTTCTGCGGCATCGGCCTCTGCATTGATCCGATCTCGCAACTGTTTGTCCTGGGCATCACGCAAAGTTTTGCCGAACAACTCGCGCTTCAAAATATCCTGAGTCGTCTTTGCATGTTCAGCGAACGCTGCTTCTACACCGCCCCAATCGAGCTTTGCAGCGGCAACAGTTGCTTTCGCAAGAGAGGTGATGCCAGAGATAAGAAATTCAACGGTGCGAGAAACAATCTGCACGGCTTCGATAACTTCACCAATCAGCGTCACCGCGCCTTTTGCGAATTCTTCGATAGCCTTGTTCGACGCAAGAGAATCCATGCCCTTGCCCAAACCGAGCGCATTCATCACCGCTGTGCCCATTGCAGCAGTGAACGCAGAGATCGCCGGTGTTGCTCCTATCGTCAAGAACTGAACCGCTTGCTTCGTTTGCGATGCCCACAGCGCATTTGAATCGTTCAAGTCATCGACACGAGAGATCATTTCACCAGTGAGCTTCGTGTTGAATGCTTGCTCATTCGCAAGCACCTTCAATGCTTTACCTACTGCGCCCGCACCTCTGCCGAAGATGGCTTGCAGAATCTCAGTCTTAGCAACACCGTCACCATACCTGCCCATCTCTTGCCCGAGCTTCGCCATTTTCTCGGCAGGGTCCAACGCTTGAAAGTCTTGAAAGTTGATGCCGATTTTTTGCAGCGCTCGTGCGGCTTTGTCGCCTTCTTCATCAGTCGCTGCAAGTACACGCGTCATCTGATTCATGTAGCCTGCCATCGACTCCATCGACACACCGGCCACATCGGCTGCTGTCTGTAGCTTCGCGACCGAGATCGGCGAAGTCACCGGCCTGCGACATCAACGAATAGAGTTGCTTGACAGATTCAATGGCTATCTCGACGCCTTTCTTAAAAGCATCGGCAGCAATGGTGCCCTTGAAGATACCCTTCGCTGCGTCGTCGCCGCCTTTGCCGCCTTTCGAGCCGACCTTATCCATCGCCTCTGCGGCCTTGAGTGCCGCACGCGTCAATTCGTCAAGCGCACTACTGCCTTGACCGACCTGACTTGAGTCAACGCCGATGCCGAGTGTTGTTATGTCCATGCGACATTACTCCACGACCTCTTCTTCATCTGGCCTCTTCTTGTCATCAGAAGACGCTTCACGCATGGTCCTGTCCATGCGAATGAGTGTGTCAAGCTCCCAGGATGTAGGTACGATATTGCGATTGCTGAAGAAGGCTCGAAGCTCCAACTCTGATATAGCTGACACGCCGAAGCCTGCCGCACGTGTGCTACTGAGACGGATGAACCAATCCCAAAGATAATCTGTACCCGTTGGCATTTGATGCGAACGAAGTTGAACAAGTTCTTCAGGAGCAACACCCGTCATCCTTTCAACAACTGTGAGCGTCTCGTACAGCGTTACGCCGTCTTTACCTCTTTTGCCACCGTGAGCACTGGCTTCGACGAAGGTGCAGATGTCGACTGTGATGGCTTCAAAAAAGACGCTTCATCCTCAAGTGCTGCAAGTATGCGGTCTTTCCAACTTGGCTTTACGGAAAGTATCTGTATCACTCGCTCTTTGACGAACGGCGCAGCTTGCCCTTTAACCGTGAAACCAAACCAACCCACAACAACCGCAGCAGCCATTTCAAATTCGTTCTGCCGTAGCGTTGCGTCAAGTTGCTCAGCACCTTCTTCGGTCTTGAGATCGAAGCGTGTTCGCTTGATTGCTTGTCGGCGAATCGCTTTCTGCCGCTGTCCGGCGATTGTTTTCTGGTATTCATCCGAGTCCTTGCCGACGATGATGAAGCCGTCAGTAGGTTCGCCTTCTTCGTCCCACGCAACAGCAACGCGTTGTGTATTGGGCTCTTCTTGAACTTGATCTAATTCCATTTACTTTCCCGTGATGTTGAAATCATAGATAGTCACGTCGCCGGGACCATACACAGCTTCGATGCCGATCTGGATGTTCGTGCAATACTCGACGCCGCGTGCAATGTTCACATTGCCTAAGCCCTTGTGCGATGTCATGTGCGCGAAGAACTTCGTGAAGTCGAGATGAATGTTGCCGCTCGCATCAGTCGGATGATTGTCGCCGTCGTGCTGGAACACAACGAACTTCCAACCTGTGCGCTTGCCGCCTGTCTCTTCATTCGTGAAGTTGCCGCGCATGCCGCCGCCGAATGAGTAGGCCGCGCCCGCAAGATAGACGTGATAGAGCACACCGTCAATCGTTACGTCGTGGCTATACCACCCAGGATTGCGCCCATTCGGATGCCGCCCGTAGAGGCCCCAATTGCCCATTGGAATCATGATCTCGTGCGTGAGCGACGCGTTGTTGAATCCGAAGGCTTGATCGGTTCTTCCACTTCATGTCGGCAACAAGCGAGCCCGGTGCCATGCTGTTCAAGCGCTTCGGCAAGGCATGCCCAGGCGCAGCACCACACGGCACGCGACGAATGACCGATCCGCCTTTCGGTTGCCATCCGTTCTTCACAGTCGGTGGCGCATTGTCCGGAGGAGTCTGCACGACAACACCGTCAGGAGCGCGCACAGCGTACTCCCACGCGGGCCATTGGTCCGGACCAGAGTGACCCGGCGCAGGCCCGTAGATGATGCCTGGATAGCCCTTGACTTCGCTGTACGCAGGGTTGTCGTTGATCTTCTGGCCTTGCTGATTGAACTCAGGCCATTTCCATTTGATGCGGCAAGCAATACCGCCATTCGCCGACACGGTATCCAGGCGATTGATTGCCTGCATGAAGTCATACGATGCGGTGCCTTCGTTGATCCCGGCCTTGCCCCATCGGTTATCGATGATCCAATACTTGTCGATCTCTAGCATGTCGGCAGGATGTCGAACAACATCTTCGATAACCGGCATGCCTGTCGACGGTGCCGGTGCCGGTGTGGGTCCAGGCGCAGGAGATGGCGCAGGCGTCGATGTCGACACACGCGGATCGAATGCATCGACCCATTTGTCACTCTGCCACTTCCACCACCCGCCAGCTTCGTTGTTCTGATAGACAGTGCCATTGTGATAGAGCATCAGCTTCACGTTCGATGAGATGGTGTCAGCACCATTGCGACGAATAGCGCCGCCGACCACAGACCAGCGTGCGCCCGTGCTGTCAAAGATTGCGGGCGCAGGCGGCATCGTCGTGCCGTTAGGACTCTCTGCCTGCACCGCAGGAGGTGCCGGTGTCGGTACAGGCGCAGGAGATGGAGCAGGCGACGGCGCAGGCGCATCAGCGGCAGTGAACGTGCCCGTAAACGTACCGACGAATGTACCTGTGAGCTTGTCGCCTTCAGCCATGTGTATTCTCCTTGAGTATTGTTTACGCGGGAACAACTGCACTGTCTTGCAATTCAATCGTCGACGCATTCGCCGACAACAGAGGCCCGCCGACATCGTTGAACAACGCGACGAAGTTGTATGTGCGCTTCAAGCCCGTCTCAACGTCATCAGGGGTACTGGAATTGAGCTTGACCTTATGAAGCGAAAACGTATTGAAATCCGCCGTGTCTGCATTGCTCGCCGCAAGAGCAGAGACGATGCTCGTTTCGACTTCGTCGTCATAAAGATCGGGAATGTCCGCACTGTCATAGTATGCAGTGAAACTCCCGCTCGCCATGAGCTTGCCGGTGAACACGTCAGGACGAATCACGTCACCCACAACAGGATCAGCCACAGCGCCGCGAGCGTCCAGGGTCAACGAGAGATCAGTCACCGTGCCGCGACGCACACCGCCGACGATCAAAGCGCCGCCCGCTGCCACCATGACGCCCGTCGTGGTTTCGTTTGCCGGTGCTGCGAAGTAGCGTGCCGGGTCTTTGAGTTGATCCAGGCCCAGGAACGACCAATCAAGACCGGCGTTGCCCGATCCAGGCAGGCGCACATTCACCGATGCGGCCTTCACGTCCTGATTGCGTTGGCTGCGCGGTACTTCAGGGAACCACTCTTCGAATGTATAGTAGATGTCGGTGTGTCCCGTCTCAGGCACGAACGTAATGCCGCCTGGGAACGAGAACGACGACGACGGGATTGCTGTCTCAACGGCGAGCCCTTTGCGATTGAGCGGCATCACCGTGATGCTCGTTGCCGACACCGCAGTGATTAAGCAATTGCGCCGCGAGCCACCAACACCGGCAACACCGGCAGCAAGACCCGCAGTCGGACGAATGACGCGACCGATCTTCGCGCCGTCTGTGAGCCACGAGCCGGTGCTGCGTCCGATGGTGTACGTCGGGCCACTGCCCACGATTGCAACTGTTGCCGTCACGTTTGATATGGGCGGGATTGCGGTGAACTCGCGCATGAGCAACGCAGCGAAGAAGTCGGCGAACGTGCCAGGAGAGAACAGCGACGACACAGAGCCGTTGACAGTCACAGCACCATGCCGCGAAGACATCAACTGCTTGCGCGATGTCTGTTCAGACTCAGTTGTATATGCTTCTTTTGTCCTGTCGAATGTCGATGTGTCGCGACGAATGACTTGTCCACCCGTACCGGGAACCGCGAGCGTTCCCTTTGCCGGTTGCCGCTTTGCGATTAAGAGCTTATTTGCACCTTTTGCGATTGCCATGATGGTGTGTCCTCAAGAAGAACGTTGATCTTTAACTTTCTACTTGCGCTTGCCAGTAGATAGTTACCGGAACCCGCCACTGACCTTCAGCGGGCACAGCAGCCGCCACAACAGGCACGCGGGTGATAATTGTTTCAATACCCTCTTCTGTCAAAGTTGTGCCTCGACGGAAGTGCGCGCGCAATGCATCTACTCGGTTCTCAGCGTCCCTTGGACCTTTACCCTGGGGATAGAACAACGCGACTTGCAAGAAGCCTTGCTCAATGAATGTGAGCGAGTCCATCGGCGTGATCGGCTCAGTAGGAACGAAGCGGGCTTCTTGATACACCGAGCCATCAGCCGGTGGCGAGAACCCCACGTTATCCCATGCCGTAGGAACAGATGGCGTGAGCGCTGCCAAATGTTTTTCTAACGCACGACGAATTTGCGGCATGCTCACTTGATGTCCTTAACTTCTGACGCAATGTATGCGGCATAGCTTTGCACTGTTGCACGCACGATGCCAGGAGGTGAGGGAGCTTTCTTTGACCAACCGTATTCCAGCCGCCTCGCGTATGGCAATGAGTTGGTGACGTAGAGCACACCGCCAGCTTGCGCATTTGCGAAAGCCGCAGTGATGCGCGCTATGGTTGTTGATCCATCAGGATCAACTGCGTCGATGGTTGACGTATCTGGCGAGCCAATACCGGGCATCCAGTTTGCACGAAACCGGCCTGTGTCTACTGGCGACATCTTGACCATTCGTGATCCCATTTGAATGATGACTTTGCGCACAAGCACATCCATCGACAACTTTGTCTTCTGCTGAAATTTCCTGATGTCGTCAGCGAACTTTGCGTTATCGAAGTTGCTCATGTTCCCCTCGCCTGTACTTCATGTAAGACGACCACGCCCGCAGGCTGTAGCGGGCGAGACTCCACAACTTCGAGACGGTACGCGCCAAGCGTGATGACATCACCGCTCTGCGGAGTCGTGCCCAGATTAGGAGCAATAAGCACGCGACGATCTCCACTCTGTATGAGAGCACCGTCGACTTCACGCTGGTTGTATTCAAATTCAACACCGCTTGCACTCCATACAAGAACTTCGCCTTCATCAACTAGACCCGCGTCAGGGTCATACCCTGCACCGGGAGCAGGCCGAGTAAGCATCACAATCTGTCCTAGCTCATTGAGCAAGTCAACCGCTGCTTGTGCTAGCTCGCCATACAGTGCAGATGCCATCAGACTCTTTCGAATAGCACAGAGCCCATGCCCGCGCCGCCGCTGCGTTCAATCAAGCCATACAGCAAATCGCCGATGATCGGATAATGTGCCGCTTCATCTATAGCGGCAGGCTGTGCATAGCGCAGCGTTAGAGGCCCGACTGTCTTTTCAAGCACAGGCGCAGAGTCTAGATCGCGATACAGTGTGCCCTCGACATGGCGACGTGCCGCTTCAGCCGTTGCCGCAGCGACATTCGGATGCACACGCGCAATGGCCGGTGTTACCGATGTATCCCACAATGCCGCCGGAAGAAGTCGGCGCGCAAAGATAAACTGTGTACCGCGCCTCAATGCTGCTTCGCGTTCAGTCGTTGTCTTATTGTCCCAGACGTTTTTCGCAAAGCCGAGCGCAGTTAGATATGTATTGGCATCCTCTAGGCTGATGAAGCTGTCATAGCCCGGAGCCGGGTAGACGGCTACAGCCATGATGCGTTAGACCCCTTCTTCTTTGTCGAGTCTCTTCCAGCCGGAACGCTCGTGAATCACCACATCGCCGACGCCGATGTCGACTTCTTGACCATCCTTCTGCATGCGCACAGTCTCGCCTTCGGCTTGTTGTTGAAGCGCATTGTCAACAACAGCAGTCATACCGAGTTCTTCGCTCGGTCCCTCCGACGGTGCACCATTCGGTGCCTCGCTCTTAGACGCAGGCATGGCCTTCACGTTCTGCCGTCCGACATCGACCGATGGCTTGACTTCATCGGGTTGCATGGGTGCAGGTTCATCGTCGTCAACGATTGACGTTGATCTTGTCGCTGTTTTCATCTTTAGCCTCTCGATTAAAAATCTCCGGACCGAAGTCCGGAGCAAAATCCGACCGACCAACATCGGCCACAGGAGATGTCAGGGTTTGTTCAGCGGGTTGATCTGCGGTGTGTCGCCACCGGGCGCAGTCGTCGGGCCGCTCTGTTCGTCT
>Ga0193739_1000569_pt1 | contig 10213 bp, 10 predicted proteins | sample L2a2metaG_FD_144926 | JGI IMG/M metagenome (GOLD analysis project Ga0193739, IMG submission 144926) | Soil microbial communities from a riparian zone of the East river system, Colorado, United States - L2a2 | ecosystem: Environmental > Terrestrial > Soil > Riparian zone | place: USA: East River...
CGCCGACCTCGTCTGCTAGGTCCTCGTACGCCTGGACTGCGTCCCGATGCTTGGCGAGGCTCTGCGCCGCACGGCCTTCGAGTCGCCGGACGCCGGTGTTCTCCTTCTTGATCACCCCACCGAGCAGGCCGCCCTGCAGCGGTGACCAGGGGATGATCCCGAGCCCGTAGCGTTCCGCGGCCGGGACGACCTCGAGCTCGATGTCGCGGACGAGCAGGTTGTAAAGCGATTGCTCGCTGACCAGGCCCATCAGGTTTCGCCGGGCAGCTGCGGCCTGAGCGTCGGCGATGTGCCAGCCGGCGAAGTTGCTACTCCCGGCGTAGAGGATCTTGCCCGCCTGCACCGCTACCTCGATCGCCTGCCAGATCTCCTCCCACGGGGTGTTCCGATCAATGTGGTGGAACTGGTAGAGATCCACGTAGTCGGTCTGCAGCCGGCGCAAGCTCGCATCGAGCGCCCGGCGGATGTTGAGCGCCGACAACTTGCCCTCGTTGGGCCAGCTATCCATCTCGCCGTAGACCTTGGTGGCGAGGACGGTCCGCTCCCGCCGGCCGCCGCCGTTGGCGAACCAGTTGCCGATGATGGTTTCCGTCTCGCCGGGCTCGCTGCCGTAGCGGTTGGCGGTGTCGAAGAAGTTGATCCCCACGTCGTGGGCGGTGTCCATGATGGCGTGCGCGTCTTGCTCTGAGGTTCTGGGCCCGAAGTTCATGGTGCCGAGACAAAGTCGAGAGACGCGAAGGCCGGTACGGCCAAGATGAGTGAATTCCATTCCGGCAGCCTTTCACCCTCGCGCAGCGAAGGTCATCGAGGTACCTCGGGAGAGGCGTTGGGCGCTGCTGGGGCTCTGAATCCGCCTATGGAGAGTTCTTGACATCGGCCACCTCGATGACGACCTTGCCGTGCTTGCCCGACGCGAGACTGCGCTCGAACGCCGCGGCGGCCTCGGCGAGCGTGAATGTCGAGTCGATCGCAACGCGAAGCTGACCGCTATCGACGAGTTTCGCGAGCTCGATCAGCTGCGCCCGGCTCGGTGCCACAACAAAGTACGACCCTTCCCCTGGCGGCTCCGCTGCGACCGAGACCAGGCGACCGCCCCTCGCGAGTAGCGCGGACGCACGCCCGAGGAACTCCCCGCCAACCGTGTCGAAGATGAGATCGACCGCTTCGAGCTCATCGTCGAACTGTCCGCTCCGGCCGTCGACAACTTCGTGCGCTCCAAGCGCCCGTGCAGCCTGGAACGCATTCGGCGACGCGGTCGCGATGACATTGGCCCCCCGCCAGCGCGCAAGCTGCGTCGCGAACTGACCGACACCGCCTACCGCTCCGTGGACGAGCACCCTCTCGCCGGCCGCCAGGTGACCGTGGACGAAGAGCCCCTGCCAGGCGGTGAGCGCCGGCAGGGGGACCGCGGCGCTCTCCACGTGGCTGAGCGATGCCGGCTTCGGCGCCAGGAGCGTAGCCGCGACGGCGGCGTACTCGGCCGCCACCCCGTCGCGGTCGAACGGAGTAAGCGCGTACACCTCGTCGCCGGCGGAGACCTCGGCGAGGTCGTCTGCGGCCGCGACCACACCGGACAGCTCGTACGACGGGACCGCCGGCAGCCGATCGAGCGGCCACTCCAGCTCGTCACGAGTGATTGCCGCGGCGTGTACTTCGACGAGCACCTCGCCCGGTCGAGGTTGTGGTGTCTGGATCGTCTCGTGTCGAAGCCCGTCGACGCCGGTGGCGTGCAGGCGGATTGCCTTCATCGTTTGAGGAATGATCATGTAGGCTCCATTCTCTTATTCCTCTAGCAAGATATACTCTGGAGAGTTTCTTCCCCGCTACTATAGACTCTCGATAGTGAACGAGGCACAGGACCACGTGGACGAGCTTCTGGCGCAGTGGCGGAGGGAACGCCCAGACCTGGACGTTGTTGCTCTCGGCGTCTACGGGCGCCTCTTCCGCGTCGTCCAGCTCTCCGACGACGAGCTCGCGAAAGGACTCGCCCAGTACGGACTGCAGCAGGGCTGGTTCGACCTCCTCGCGGCGCTGCGGCGTGCCGGCGCACCATACGAGCTCAACCCGACAAGCCTCATGCGCGCGACGCTGCTCTCCTCGAGCGGGATGACCAAGCGGCTCGACCGCATAGAGGAGGCGGGACTGATCGAGCGACGCCCCGACCCGAACGACCGCAGAGGAACGCTCGTGCGCCTCACCCGCCGCGGCAAGAACGTCATCGACCGAGCGGTGGAGACGCACGTAGACAATGAGAAGCGCCTGCTCGGTGTCCTCACTACGGCCGAGCGCCGCACGCTCGACCGCGTGCTGAAAAGCCTGTTGATCAATCTCGAGCTGGCCGAAGGCAGGTCATGAGCTCCGGTCGATGGCTTTGTCTCGATCGGAGCGATGGATTTCAGCCCGGTCCCGGATCGAAGAGTTATGACTAACCACAAGATAGGAACACGCGAGGAATGGCTCGCCGCTCGCGAACGGCTGCTGGTACGCGAGAAGGAGCACACCCGGCTCGGCGACGAGCTCGCGCGGCAGAGACGCGAGCTGCCCTGGGTGCGGGTGGAGAAGGAGTACCGCTTCGATACCGACGACGGCGAGAAGTCGCTCGCCGAGCTGTTCGACGGGCGAACCCAGCTGCTCGTCTACCACTTCATGTTCGGCCCGAGCTACGAGGCGGGCTGCCCGATCAACTCCTCGATCGCCGACACCGTCAACGGGTTGCTCCCACATCTGCATGCTCGCGACGTGACCTTCCTGCTGGTCTCACAAGCACCGCTGGGGAAGCTGCACCCCTACAAGCGCCGCATGGGCTGGAGCCTTCCCTGGGTCTCGACCGCACCCACGGACTTCAACTTCGACCTCGGCTTCTCGCACACAGAGGAACAAGGCCGCGAGGTGGTGGAGCAGATGACGGGGAGCGGGCTACCGCCGATCGTCCAGCAGAACGCCAGGGCGACGGGCACCGACGTCGCCGGTTACCTCACCGAGAGCCCCGGCTTCAGTACGTTCGTACGAGACAACGGCTCCGTCTACCACACGTACTCGACGACGTGGCGCGGATTGGAGTTCGTCATGGGCTACTACCCAATCCTCGACCGCGCACCGAAGGGCCGCGACGAGGGCGAGGCGTGGCAGCTCTGGATCCGCCGACACGACGAGTACGAGAGCAAGTGACGAAGCCGGTGAGCGCGATGGCTCTGAATGCCTGCCGGGATCAACGCTGACATGAGCGCCAACCAAACACCTCCCCGGCCGGTCGTGCATCTGGAGCTTCACACCTCCGATCAGGTGCGGGCAACCGCCTTCTATGCACAACTGCTCGACTGGCGCGCGCAGGTTGTCCGAGCCGCGGCCGGCTCGTACCTCGCCTTCGACATGGGTGGGCAGCTGGGTGGCGGGGTCGTCGAGTGCGGCACAGGCCGGCCGCTCTGGCTGCCCTACGTCGAGGTCGACCGGATCGACCGTTCGACAGACCGGGCACGGGAGCTCGGAGCAGTCGTGCTTCTCGAACCGCGGGAAGGACCGTTCGGCTGGCGCAGCGTCGTCTCCAGCCCGCAGGCCGGAGAGATCGCTCTTTGGGAGCCGAAGCGATGACCGACGAACGCGAGCTGCTCGAAGCTGCCCGCGTAGGCGACGAGAAGGCGTTCGCCCTCCTCATCGGGCCTTACCAGGCCCAGCTTCGCACGCACTGCTACCGCATGCTCGGCTCTTTGCACGACGCCGACGACGCGCTTCAAGAGACGATGCTTCGCGCTTGGAGCGGACTCGACGGCTTCGAGAGTCGAAGCTCGCTCCGCTCCTGGCTATATCGGATCGCCACCAACGCCAGCCTGCGCATGATCGAGAAGCGGCCCAAGCGTGTGCTCCCGATCGACTACGGTCCGGCGGCCGATCCACACGTAGCCTTCGGCGAACCGCTCACTGAGTCGATCTGGCTCGAGCCCTACCCCGACGCCCAGCTCGGACTCGAAGCCTCGATGCTCGGCCCGGACGCGCGTTACGAACAGCGTGAGAGCATCGAGCTCGCCTTCGCTGCCGCGTTCCAGCACCTGCCAGCCCGGCAACGGGCGGTCCTCATACTCCGCGACGTCCTCGGCTTCTCGGCTCGGGAGACCGCCGACGCACTCGAGATGACGCCGGTCTCCGTCGACAGCGCGCTCCAGCGGGCCCACAAGGCGATCGAGCAGCGCGTACCCGGCCGCACGCAGCAGGCGACGCTGCGGGGGCTCGGGGACAGCGAGCTGCGCCAGATCGTCACCCGCTTCGCAGATGCCTGGGAACGCCACGACGTCGACGCCGTGGTCGCGATGCTCACCGACGACGCACGCATGACGATGCCACCGTGGCCAAGCTGGTACAGGGGCCGCGACGCCATCGCGACTTTCCTCCGCAGCTGGCCGCTCTCGCACCGAAAACGCTGGCAGCTCCTTCATACCGGCGCCAACGGCCAACCTGCCGTCGCGGGTTACCTCTGGGATGAGCAAAGAGCCGCCTTCAGACCGGAAACCATCATCGTGCTCACCTTCCGGTCCACGCGGATCGTGGAGATCACCGCCTTCCGCTCGCCCGAACTTTTCCCGCGCTTCGGCCTGCCCGAGCAACTCACTGACGCCCAGGGCTGAGGAGGTAGTTGACAAGGCCAACGAAAGGAGAACCGAAATGGGAACGATCGTCGTCAGCGAGAACGTCTCGCTCGATGGAGTCATCCAGGACCCGGCCGGTGACGAGGGCTTCAGGGTCGGCGGCTGGGTCGGCCTGATCAAGGACAGCCCACAGCTCAACAAACTCGCGCTCGACGAGGCGCTGGACGCCGAGGCCTTGCTGCTGGGCCGGCGGAGCTACGAGTGGTTTGCTGCGCGCTGGCCATCCCGGAGCGGAGCGTTGGCAGACAGGTTGAACAGCCTGCCCAAATATGTCGTGTCCTCGACCCTCGAGGATCCCGCCTGGAACAACTCGACGGTACTCAGGGGCGACCCGGTAGCAGAGGTCTCGAAGCTGAAGCAAGAGCTCAGAGGAGGGATCCTCGTGCCGGCTAGCTTCCAGCTCGTGCGCGCGCTGATTGAGCAGGACCTGGTCGACGAGCTGCGGCTGAAGATTTTTCCGGTCGTGCTCGGGGCCGGCAAGCGCCTCTTCGGCGAGACCAGCGACAAGAAACCTATGCGGCTGGTCGACACCCAGACAGCCGGTGACGGCGTCGCCGTCCTCACCTACGTGGCGGTCCGACCCGCCTCTTGAATGCTCAACGACCTTGCCGCGCTAGCCGAAGGTGAAGACGTACGCCTCGACGCCTGCATCGAGGAATGCGATCTCGAACGTGCGGTCCATGATCGACCCGGGCTCACACACCAGCTGATGGAGCCTGGCTGGACCAGTTTTCCCGGCCCTCCTCGTCGACATCCGGTAAACGGCATTCCGGAAAGTGGTCAAGGACAACAACAGATCGCCAATGAAACGTGTTGTCTTTGACCACTTTCCCGGAGCACGCGGCCGAGGTCCCGGCCTCCCGCAGCCGGACCCGAGATCAGCTGAAGCGGCTTGAACTGCCGCTACATGGTGCGGGCTTCGGGCTCGCCCGCCTTCAGGAATGGATCCGGTGGTCGGAGTCGGAAGTCAGCCGCAAGAGCCTGGATCCGTTGCAGCCGGTCGAGGCGGAAGAACCGGACATCCTCGCGGAGACGGTCCCAAGCGAGGGCATACCAGACTGGCAGGTTGTAGTAGAGGTACTGCGTTTCGATCTCGCGATCAGTGACCGTACCGGACTGGTCTTGGTATCGGATCGACGCAACGTGCTGGTAGAGGAAGGCCCGCATCAAGCCCTGTGTGATGCTCGCCTGCGGTGGCGTGTAGGTGGTAAGAACGCGGTCTGAGGCCGGCCCTCCGACCAGGACGCGGCGGCGCAAGGCGCGGATGCGGCGGGATTGGGCCGGCGCGAAGGCGGCGCTGACCTTGCGCCGGACCGATCGGAGATCGTCGAGGAGGAGAGGAGACCCGATCTTCTCCGCGATTGTGAGACTGAGGAGCATGCCAAGAGCCTCTGATTCGTTGAGGTGAACCCGCCCAAGAGACCAACCGGGTTCCAGCCGGATTCCTCCGCCGCGTCCCCGGTCGCTCTCGATCGGCATTCCGAGGTCACGCAGGGCGACCAGGTCGCGCTGCACGGTACGCATGCTCACCCCCAAATCGGCCGCGAGGTCGCCCACGGTGGTGACGTCGCGGTCAGCCAGCAGCGCCTTAACCGCCTCCAGCCGGAGCACCCGGCTGCTGACCGGGTCATGATCGACCATGCCAGAAATATGACATTGATTGTCGTATTAGCAAATAACGTGGATTGTGTACGCACGAAAGGAGCAGAAGACCATGCACATCGTGATCGCGCCATTCAGACCAAAGCAGGGAGTCACCGAGGATGTGATGCTGGAGACCTCCGATGACTTTGACGAGCAGTTCGTGCGGAAACAGGATGGCATCTTGAAACGCATCGTCGTCAAAGACGGGGAGGGCGGCTACGCCGACATCGTCTTCTTCAAGGACGCCGCGGCGATCGACCGGGTAACCGAGGCCGAACAAAACAGCGACGTCTGCGCAGCATTCTTCGCCCTCATCGAGGATGACCACCCTCACATCTACGAGGCACTGAAGACCTACGAATGACGACCACCCCAGGCACCTCTCGCCCGACACTGCACAACCAGGCAAGGTTGCCAGAACGAGGCCGAGATCGGCAGCATGCACCTGTCATCTCCGCCTTCGGCCTGGAGCCTAGAGGTAGTCGCGACCGGAACCCACCCAGGTATGCATGATCCGGAACGCGTTGGCGAAGATCGTCAGTACCGGATTCACCCCGCCGTTGGTTACGTGCAGCGAGCCGTCGATCACTCGCAGGTTGGGATGGTCCCAGACCCGGCCGTAGGGATCGGTGACTGAGGTCGCCGGGTCGGTACCCATCCGGCACGTTCCGGCCTGGTGCTGGCCGCTGCTCGGCACCTCGTTCTCCGGATTGGGGCGGTAGCCGGTAGCCGTGGTGGCGCCCGCGGCCCGCAGCCAGTCGGCGGCGCGCTCCCCCAGCAGCTGCTGCACCGCGACGTCGTTGGGGTGGAGCCGGCCGCTGAGCCGGGCAACCGGCACGCCCAGGCTGTCGGTCACCGCGGGGTCGAGCCGGACGCGGGAGTCGGCCGAGGTCACCTCCTGCACGGGACCGACCACCCGCTGCATTCTCGGCAACAGGCGCCGCAGGCCCTGCTTGGCCGCCAACCCGTGCAGCCCGATCAGGCCGGCGTGCCGGAGATAGCCGAAGGTGCTGACCGGCGTCGGAACGAACTCGTTCGCGATCATGCCGCCGCCCACCAGACCGTCGTTGCCGTGCCGGAAGTCGTGGGTGGAGATCGACGGACCTGGTCCCACCAGATCGTTGACCACGTCGTCGAAGATTCCGATCGCCCCGCCGTACAGGTGCCCTTGCAGGTGGCGGCCGACCTGGTCCTGTGAATTGCCCAGTCCATTGGGCTCCCGGTCGCTCCCGCTGGCCAGCAGCAGCCGCGCCGACTCCACCGCACCGGCTGCGACGACCACGTCCTCCGTGCCTACAGTGAGGCGCCAGCGTGACCCGCCGACCTCACCGACCAGGTCGACGCCATTGACCCGTCCTGTGACGTCGGTGACGATCCGCTCCGCACGGGTCCCGAGCAGGACGCTGAGGTTTCCGGTCGCCGCCGCCCGGGCGAGCACGGTGTTGTGCGAACCGTTCTTGGCCTCGACGGGGCAGGTGAATCCGACGCACTGCCGGCAGCGAGGGCACGCCGCCCGACCGTCGTAGGGCGTGGAGTTGATCGCCAGCGGCACCGGCACAGTGGTCAGGCCGATCGCCTCGGCACCCATCAGCAGCCGACGGGCGGGCGCGGTCAGGGGCATTGGTGACATCGGGTACGGCCGCGAACGTCGAGTCGACCCGGCGTGGGGTTCGGCGGAGCCGCAGACCCCGATCTCGTACTCGGCCTGGGTATAAAACGGCTCCATCTCGTCGTAGCCGATGGGCCAGTCGGCCAGCGCGCTGCCGTCCGGTATCCCGTACGTGCTCGCCATGGCGAAGTCCTCCTGCATGAACCGCCAGGCCTGCGCGCCGTACACCCGGGTGCCGCCGCCGAACGTGTCGGCGTTGCTGCCGTAGCGCGGGTCCCACGCCGGTAACACGACCGGGTCCGCGCCCAGCAAGAGAGTGCGCGGGTTCTCCGCCGACGAGCGCAGCGTCCGATGATCCAGCCCACTGTCGGTACGGGCGTTGCGCAAGTGATCGCGAGCCAGGTAGGCCGTGTCCGGGTAGTCGCCCCGCTCCACGAGCAGCACCGACCGGCCGGACTGCGCCAGCGCCCAAGCCGCTACCCCGCCGCCAGCACCCGAACCCACCACCACCGCGTCGTAGCGCGCGGCCACCTGGTCACGCCGAATGATCGGGCCGCGGGCCGGCATCCAGACGTCCTCCGTCAGCCAGCCGCCCGCTGGGGCCGGACTCCAGCCCAACATCCGCCAGGAGACGGCATCGTCGTTGCCGCCGTTGCCGGGGTCGGCGTAGAACCCGGCGTTGACCAGCTGAGCGAACCAAACGAAGTCGGGGTCGTCGACCAGACCGTCGAGGACAGCCGCGCGGGCGGCGACATCCAAGTCGGCGAACCGCCCCCCGGCCCGTCGGTCGAGCATGTCCAACACCGCGATCACCCGGGCAGCCCAATCCGGACGCTCACTCCCGGTGATCAAGCTCCAGAACCGCAGCCCACCGGCCTGGGAGGCCGAGGGGAAGTCGTCGGCCGGCACAACGGCGTCGATCGCGACCCGCAACCGCTCGACCTCGGCCTCGGCCTCGGCCTCAAGTGCATCCATCTAGTGCGTCCTTTGCATTCAAGGTCGAGTCGAGTCGGCGGTTGGGACCACGTTGAAAATCGACACGTGAACATCGGCCAGTGCGAGGGACGGGCCCCAGGCTAGGAACTCGCCGATCTCGTTCCCGGTTGCATGACGTCACGCTAGACCTCCCTCGGTCAGTCCAGGGAGTCCCTGAAAGTGACCCCGTCCGGTTGCGGGCATAGAAGGTCAGCAGCGGCGGAGCCCTTGGCAGTGCTCGCCATTGCAGGCAGCCGTCCGAGGCATCGAGAAATGCAAATGGCGCACTTGAAGATCGATACCTTGCGAAGTGCCGGTAGGACGCCGTGCCCGCCTGCCGCAGTTCAGGCATTGGAGCCCGAGACCCTGATACCAAGTGAGCCCCGCTGGCCGCGACGCCATGGCTGCCGGCAGTCCCTTAGTGTTTGGTGGTGGGGCAGCCTGCCGCACGGGCGACCTGGTGGCGGGCAGTCTGGGTAGCCCGGGTGCGCGGCCGCGCCGGGCAGCTCCAGGGCCGCCTCGCCGTCCAGCAGCAGGGGCGCCCCGGCTCCTGGTCCGGGGCCGGGCGCTTCAAGGTCACCAGCCGCGCCCCTTTGAGCGCCGCCGCGGTTTGGTCCAGCTCCCGGCCCCGGCCGATCGTTGTGCGCGGGTGCAAGACCCCGGCCAGGGCCGCCGCTGCTTCCAGCAGATGCTCACAGTTATCCAGCACCAGCCCCTGACCTTCTCGTTGCGAAGGCATGGCGTCGATCTGAAATAGCTTGCCGCTTGGGGTATCCAGGATCTCCATTCGAACGCCCGATCGGGCCTGGCGAGGCCGACGGCGCGGGGCTGCCGGCTGGGACGGTGACGCACGGTGCCCGGCGCCGACGCCGACCCGAGATCTCCATACCTGGCCCCACCCAGACTCAGTCGCCGGGGGGGAGGCTGAGCCTTAGCCGTGTGCCCCACAGCGGGCGCGCTTGCCGCCACCCAGCCTGAAGCTGCCGCGATGATTCAAGGCGCCGCTGGAGCCTATGTAGCCGAATCGCCTACACCCTCGCTCAGACCACGCAAGCCCTCAACGATCTCCAATCCGGGACTCAACCATGAGCAAGTCGCCCCGGAGGACATGCCAGGAGCGGCCATTCGGCTCGACGCAGAGCTCATGTCGAATAGGTCCTCAGCGCCAATCGGACTCTCACTCGCCGCGCTAGACCGCCGACTGCGGCAGATAGTGCAGACTCCTCATCGACTGTTGACTCATCGCTTGATCCCTCTTCCATGGATGCGTCACAGGCCTAAGCCATCACGACGAGTTGGGCGGTCACAGTCGATCCCTTTGACCTGCTTCGCGCACCTCCCTCCAGAT
>Ga0193739_1000570_pt1 | contig 10209 bp, 10 predicted proteins | sample L2a2metaG_FD_144926 | JGI IMG/M metagenome (GOLD analysis project Ga0193739, IMG submission 144926) | Soil microbial communities from a riparian zone of the East river system, Colorado, United States - L2a2 | ecosystem: Environmental > Terrestrial > Soil > Riparian zone | place: USA: East River...
TTATTCACTCTTATTACATATTTGCTGTTTGCTGACAATTTGAATTTCGGCAATCCAACTTCTGTCCCTAGTAATCCTTTGAGTGCACGCACTATTCCATACTGTGACGAAAAATCAGGCCTATTTGGATTATATTCAATCCTTAGATTCTCGGCATCGATTCCTTCTATATCTAGACCAGCAAATGGGATAACCTCTAAAATCTTGTCAATTTTAATTCTTGGAAAGAATTTTTGCAGTCTTCTTAATGGAAAAGTTATGACTGGTATCTCGGAACACTCCTTAGCCAGCCCAAATTATTAGAGTACAGATCTCGGACGTCATTTAAACCGAAACGTAGCATCGCTATTCTCTCTATGCCACCACCCCAAGCCAAAACTGGATTTCTTATGCCAAGGGGTTCTGTCACCTCGGGTCTGAATATACCCATACCAAACAGTTCAACCCACTTCCCTAGAGATTCATTAAAAATCATAGACTGAAGGGATGGTTCTGTATAGGGAAAGAAAGTAGGCCAGAATTTTACCTTGTTTATTCCTAGGTTAGAATAAAACTCCATTTGCAGGCCCATCAAATCTCGAAGAGTCACACTGTTCCCAGTGACAACACCCTCTATCTGATTGAATTCTACTAGATGTTTATACGATGCTTTTTCATTTCTGAAGACCTTTCCAACAGTAAATAACCTAGCGTCTGCTGTTTTATTACTTGATAAATACCTAAGTGTTATAGGAGTAGTATGGGTGCGTAAGACTGTTCTTTTAGATTCTTCGGGGTCCCATTCATATTGCCATCCCTTTTTGTGGACTCTGGAAACACTATCGACTATGTTTCGATCTTTTGTGGGTATTGTTTGGTACGTTTGCTGAATGTAAAATGTGTCTTGCATTTCTCTAGCAGGATGATCCTGAGGTGTAAAAAGGACATCAAAGTTCCAGAAGCTAGACTGAATGAGCGGTCCGTCAATTTCTAAAAAACCCATACCAATAAAAACCTCTTTTATTTCGTCGATCAGGTTTTGAAGTGGATGTTTTTTTCCAGCATGAAGTGAGGTAGTTGGTGCTTCTACATCAAGTGGACTAAATCTTACGTCCTTCCATCTTCCAGATGCGATTAACTGTGGTGTGAGCTGGCTCACTAAATGTTGCTCAGCTTCGTCTTGGAAGCGTTCGTTGTCCAACTTTAGCAGTGTTAACAATCGTCTGCCTTTATCCGACAAAATAATTTCCGAAACTTTATCTGTATGTTCGACTATGAAATGACGTTTCTTCAAAGAGTTGAGTGCCCTTAATTCTTCTTGGCTCAAATTAGAAACTTGGTCTTGAGACATGGCTGATGCCATGTGAATCTTCTTCAGTAGGGCCTCCTCTGGTGATGCTTCGTCAGAACCAGGCAAAGTTACTAGGGTTGCATCACTCCCAGGCTTAGATGGAGGGCTCTGATGTAACCACTTGTTTAGGTAAACGGCATGTCTAAAGGCAGCGGTACTCTCGTTATTGTCATGAAATACACCAACATCGGATAGTTTTTGCATGGTATTGAATCGCTGTTTTACCAATTCCACGAGTCTTCTCTCAGGAAATCGATTTTCTAATGCATACAATCCATTTTTCCCTATCGATATTTTAGTAATTGATTTATCATTAACTGAAATTAGACCCTTATATTTGAGCCATTCAATACCCCTTCTCACCTGGTCTACATTTAGACCAGTCAACTCGGAAAGATTTTCGGCGGAAATAGGGCGATTGCTAGCCAGCGTTTTTAACAAGGACTTTTCAATGGGGTGGAGCTGGCTCTCTCTATCTTGCATTAATCGCAGAATGACTGGGTGAATAAGACTTTTTAAACCTTTAACCATTGTAGAGTTATACCATACTGATCGAGAGATGAACAAGGACTTGAACAAACTAAACAGTCAGAATAGCGACGAGATTAGTAGTATTGGAAATGATAGCTTGGGCGATACTGATAAAGGGCTCAAAAGTAGCGAATATGAAGATGCCTCTGTGAGAGTTACTCCTTGGGATGTTGAGGGTCAGATTGATTATGATAGGCTGATAAAAGAGTTCGGTACTCAATCTATAGATTCTGACATACTGGAACAGTTCAAAAAGATTACAGGTGAAGTTCATCCTTTGCTAAAGCTACATTATTTTTTCTCTCATCGTGATTTAGACTTTATTTTACACAAAATAGAGAGTGGAGAAAAAATCTATCTTTATACTGGAAGAGGCCCATCGGGTATGGTCCACATGGGTCATTTGATGCCCTGGATGTTCACCAAGTATCTCCAAGACAAGTTTAGTTCCAAATTGTTGTTTCAGCTAACAGATGACGAAAAATTTTTGTACAGTCAGGACCGAACTAGAGAAGAAATCAAACGCTTCACGTATGAAAATATATTGGATATTATATCGATAGGTTTTGATCCTAGTAATACAAAAATCATAGTAGATACAGTACATATCAAACACCTTTATCCTATTGCCCTTGAAATTGCAAAACGAATTACTTTTTCGACTTCTAAAGCGGTGTTTGGTTTTTCAGGTTCGACAAATATTGGCATGATAGGATTTCCTCCGATACAGGCGGCTCCTTGCTTCTTACCCTCAATAATTGAGGGAAGACCTACACCGGTGTTGATACCTGCAGCGATAGATCAAGATCCTTACTGGAGAATTACTCGGGACGTTGCGGAGAAAATGGGTTTCTATAAACCAGCTCAGATTCATAGCAAATTTCTTCCAAGCCTGAATGCTACCGGAGGGAAGATGTCTTCTTCAAAGCCTGAGACTGCGGTCTTTACAACTGATGAACCTGAAGTCATCGAAAAAAAAGTGTGCAGTGCATATACCGGCGGACAGGCTACTGTTGCGTTGCAGAGGCTTTACGGTGGGAACGCATTGGGGTGTCCAGTTTTCTGGTATTTAAGGTATTTCTTTGACGATCAAAAGGAATCGGATGAGCGCTTCGTCAAGTGTATTAGCGGAAACCTTCTTTGCGGAGAATGCAAGAGCGATCTTGCCAGGGAGTCAAAATCCTTCATCGCTGCTTTAAAAATGCGACGAGAAAAGGCCAAAGATCGCATCCAGAAATATATGTATGAGAATGAACCTTTTGAATTTTGAGGACTATATAGCGTGTGGCGATTCATATTATGAAGACTGAGACATTTGAATGTGAAGACAGTTATGAAGCCAAAAAATTAGCGGGGCTATTGGCTGTTCAGAAAGATAACTCGATATATGTTTCAAGAATTGCGGGTGCAGTAAAGAATGAGATCATCATTATGTTAAAAGATAAATCATCTCATAGTGTTACCCTAAAGGATGACAAGAATGTATGGAGACTAAAATCACTAGTGGAGGATGTAGTTGCAGGAAAAAAAACAATTTCGGAATGTTTATGTAAGAATCACGATAGCCAGGTAAGAATCTCTACTCAATGATGATATTTGTAGGTTAGGCTGTTTGGATATTTAACAAGGTTCTTGGTTTGCCTTTATTCTGGTATAGGGTATAAATCCTACCACAAGTAGCAGCTCAATCGTGTTTTGATGGGAGAATGAGATGTCAATATCATTTGACTAGACTATTTTAGATCAAACCGGATTAGATTAAATTCAAATGAGATCAATTAGAATGGATCGGACCTACTAATATCCTCCTACAGACTAGTTCACTCCTCTTAATGAGACCACACTGTTTTTATCGTAATTCCATAGTTATCTCGTCAGCAAGGATCTGTTGTACCTTCCTAAAGTAAAGGCCCGTAGAGTAAGGCATTAGAGGAATATATTCTTCTATGACCCTCATAACATAAGGTACCGCGCGTTTTGAGACATCCATTCTAAACTTCATCCAGAGAACCCGGTCTTGACGAAATCGAATTTTGTCTTTTAAATTATTCGGCACATTATCTATTGATTTATCTTCTATTCGCTTGTACCAATATGCGAGCAATTCGGGGTGCAAGCCCTCTTTCAAATTCTTAATTCCTTTGGTAATTGTGTATAGAGGAAAATCGACATTATTTTCTTTATACATTTTTTCTGTGACTTTTTCGACTATTTGAAAATAAAATCCTTCTAATCAAATATAATTGCTGATTGATATTACTATTTTTTGCCTTTAGTTCTTCTCAAAATTTTTCCTGAAGCATCTATCTCCCCGGCTCTTATTCGAGTTGACGAAATAGCGCTTCCGTCTTCAGCTTTTAGAATATTCACAGTGACTATCGATATAGGATTTAATTTATTAATTTTTCTAATTTTATTAATTTTATGGACCTTAAATGCGGTTTCGGAACTTGCGACCAGTGCGTCAACAGGCCCTTCAGTCACAGTTGGACCAAATTCACTATCAAGCTTTGCGACAGTGTATCTGACTTTGCGACCGAATTTTTTACCTATGATGTCATGTAGATTTCTAACTCTCTGTTCATAATCGTGATTTAACCTTGTTTTCTTTTTTACTTTGGATGCAAAATCATCACTTGTAATGCCTATTATGACTTTATCTCCAACTTCAAACGCCTTGGAAAGCAATGCCAAATGACCAATGTGTAATTCATCAAAAGTACCTCCAGTAGCCACTAAATCGAATTTATGCTTAATCGTACGGGGTCGCCATACTAATCTCAAAAATAATGCAAAACATGCCCATTTAATAGGATGTTCGCTTATGACTTAGATCTACAAGGTTGCAATTGCTATGTGATGTCAAAGACGTTGCGAATTAAGATAAACTATACATAGCATTGATTTGAGCGTACACTGAGCTGCTCTGATTCCCTTCGCTTCAGGTACTATCCTTTCTGAAATATCTTGACACATTGTGGGGGACATACGTTTTCACAAGCCATGCAAAATATGCAATCCTTTTCCCTTATCATAAATGGTTTCTTTTCAGATGCTGGGTGTCCAGGTGTTTCTAACCATTCGAACACGTTAACAGGACAGGCCTCAATACAAGCTCCATCAGCTATACAAATATCAAAGTCTACACATACTTCTGTACCCCATATACCTAACTGACCTGGTGGATCTGTAGGACCCCATACTTTTATTCCTTGGAATGTACCAACTGGCTGTCTTTTTGTCTTAAATGAGGGGTCAATAGGACCTTCTACCTTTGAATAGTTAGTTCCACTTCCCGTAAGAGATATGGAAGTATCTCCACTGGCTGATATGATATTGCTAGGTCTGGGCTCGCGTTGCGTCATAGGTTGCTCCAGCTGAGGAGGATTTGCAGACGCACTAGAAGCTGCTGGCAGTTTTTGCTGTTCCGCTGGAGGGACTGCGCTTCTTGTCTTAGGATTCTTCGCCAAAGGGGTTAACTGTTCTAATTTCTTTATAGCATCTTCCAAAGAGAGCTTCTGTGATTTCTGATAGTGCAAAATCAGTTTATCACCAATAGTTGTATTTCTAACTATAGTGTCAATAACCATCTTGGCGTTATCGTCTGCTTTTTTCCTGTAGTCTCTAACCCAGTAATAGTCGCCAAAGAATTCTATTGGTTTTATCTGATAAATGATATCGACTACCTCTCCAGTCACTATTTCCACCGTAATCAATAAATCTGCAGAAAGATTTTTCCTAGTCATTGGATCTGTGTTCTTCTCAGTCCATTTGTAAGTTACATATATTCGATCAGCAAAAGTTTCAGTTTTGAAACCGGTGCTTTTAAGCTCATTTAAAATATTAGTGATAGCAGAGCGCTCAGTAATTTCTACAGGCATTCTATAAACGCCCAATCTAGAAGCATGCAGAGGATAAATGCCTCTCTTAGCGACTTCAGACAGCATTACCCAAACCCTATCTTTCAATAAAGTAGACATCACCTGATTCTGAACACACAAACTCCTAAAAGGCTTTCTATTTTCACAGTTTGATAGTGATGTAGCAAGAGGTAATTCAAGGCTCTGTCACAACAATCAGCCAATTCAAATAGGCAAAACTCATCCCACAGATGGCAAATATTTGGCTAGCTTTACAGAACGCAACGAATATAAGATTTAATTATGAAGAGACAAGAAATATTCATAGTGGGCCGGTGGTTTAGTCCGGTAGAATACCTGCCTTGCATGTTCTGCATTCTTGATAACGTAGCAGACAGAGGAAACGTAGGTGGTCGTGGGTTCGAATCCCACCCGGTCCATATTTCTTGCCGTTTTCATTCAATAGCATCTTTATAAGTTGGTAGTACGAGTCCTGAGGATATTGGCATATTAAGGTGATAAAGCTTAACAAGATTTACCAAGAAGATTGTATACATTTTATGAACAGGATGGTCAGCGATGGCATATCTGTTGATGTCATTGTTACTTCGCCACCGTATAACTTAAATAAAAAGTATCAAAGCTACATAGATAGAAGGGAAAGAAAAGACTACCTTTGCTGGCTTTCAGACATTGCAAAAACAAGTTATAAAATCTTAGGAAACGATGGCTCATTCTTTCTTAATGTCTCCGGCACGCCTTCAGATTCGTTGCTTCCTCTCGAGGTATCAACGGTCTTTACTCATTCAGGATATAAATTGCAAAATACAATCCATTGGATAAAATCCATAGCTATAGAAAGAGATGATCTCGCTAAAAATGGATTTTTTTCTCCATCCGAGAGTGTATCCATAGGACACTTCAAACCCATCTCGAGCGGACGCTTCTTGAATGATTTCCACGAATATATCTTTCATTTTACAAAAGCCGGAAATGTAAAGCTTGACAAACTCGCTATAGGAGTGCCATATCAAGACAAAACCAACATTGGTAGATGGAAATCTTCAAAAGAGGACAAGAGAGACAGAGGGAACATATGGTTTATACCCTATCAAACTATAAGAAAAGAAAGACCCCATCCGGCCGTATTTCCAGAAAGACTTCCTTATTTATGTATAAAACTACATGGTATTAGAAAAGGTATGATAGTTTATGATCCATTCATGGGAATTGGAAGTACCGCTTTGGCCTGTCTTCAGCTAGATGTAGACTTCATAGGAACTGAGATAGATCACGGATATATCAAAGCTGCTAAAGGAAGCATAGACAAATTGAAGGGGAAAATTTCATTTAATAACTAAGCACAAATATCAAACCATAGGTTTTTTTAGTCTATTTTCCAGCCTATGAGGATTTTTTGTCGCTTATAAAGAAGGGGCATAATTAAAATGTCACTTCTAAATGCAGCGACCGCAAGATATATTATGTTTTGAGGTTATGGTTACTTCTAGAATGTCCTTTTTTGGTGGAGATTCAAGTAGTAACGTAGACAAAAGCAAGTACGAACACTTGACACTAAGCATAAAGCAGACTGTGCTGGAGAGAGCGCGGTATAGGTGTCATAATTGTTCAAAGAAGTTTGGCCCGAGCAATCACCCCCATTTTGAGCATATCAATGGTTCTTTAAAAGACAATAGACCCACAAATTTGCGACCATTATGCAGCGAGTGCTTTAAGCCTGTAGAGAAAAAAGAAACTAAAAAAGGTGGGCTTTTAGGCAATATGCGAAATACTATCGGGGGAATGTTTCAAAAATGAAAAATATGACAGTGTGAAATTAGGTTATCTAGTAAGATTCGAAAATAGAATAAAACAATATGCATTCTCAGGCAGCTCAAAGCTACTATTATCTATATTCTGAAAACATTACGTATCAACTTCATTCGATCCCAAGAAATAATATTTATGTTCCTCTGAACAGAACTGTTCAATTTTAATTACTCCTCTATTAGAATCCCCCTCTACATGAGGCCAACTCTCGTGTGAAAATTCTTTGCCACAGAAAGCACAAACCTTTGTTTCCAACCTCTTATGATAATACTCCCCAGATATATTATAGTTCCATTTCTAATGAGACAAAATATATTATGGTTTGGTACGTTTATTTAACATCTAATAATAAATGGTGAGATATTAGAGGGTGATAGTACAGCAGTTGATTTGTGATATATGCAAGAAAGTAGTGCTGGAAAAAGAAGGAAAGTCAAATTTGGATAATGGACAATTTCCAATATCTAAAGAAGAAGCTGAGATGATAGACAGGGAACATAGAGGACACGAGTGTCATATTGAAGCTGTTGAAAAGCTATAACTACCAATTTCTTTATTGATTATTATCGTTCTATTTTGAACGCAAACTCATCCTTTGTGACCGTTTGAATAGGTAGTCTGCGTCCCTGGTAACCAAGAACCATTGGGAGAGGTCTGTTGTCAACCCTGCCAAATGCTCTCCGTCTGCGTAACAAATCGTTAGGTAGAATTTGAGGATAACATATAACATTACTATGATCTCCCTTAGGATACTTCTAACATGAAAATTGTGGAAGATACTAATACGTCATGTGTTTGTAATCATGCGAAATCCATGATTCTACGTAACGGAACTCAGAGAAAGTAGAATACCCCCTTTTCCAGGTCAATTGATAAGGTTTCTGGCAAAAGCAAAAATCTTAGCATTTCACAATAAATGTTGGTAAATTTTAAGGTATGTTAGAATTAAATTTGAACACGAAGACGCTTGCTAAAGCCCAACCCCTAATCACCGTAATCTATCCGAAACAGAAAAATGCCTATAAATTATACGGTAAATCATACCGCTTTGAAAAATATAATCTGGCGCGATGATTTTTTGGGCATTGGATATAGGTATCATGATGTATATATGAATGTCTTTCCAATATTCGAGGATAAAAGATATGCTTCCAAGCTATGGGACAAAACCGTACGATGGTGGCCGGACGACGAGATCAGATTAAGGTTTGTGGAAGAAAGATTAGAAAACAATTATTGGTTTATTCTTTACAACACCGCGCAGCATATGGATGAAAACACAGGATTTGCAAAAAAGCTGGACTTATCAGACAACTTTCAACGGTTTAAGGCCGGATATGAAAAACAGGTTATCTTGCGTTTCGGAATCTACAATGAAAAACCAAAAAAGGAGAAGAAGGGTAAAGATAATAAGAACTTCGGGCTCGAGTTATTAAAAAAACACAAAACGGTCTACGACATCCAGTTCATAAATTTTTCAAGTCTTTCAGAACAAAGCATTGAAATGGAGTATATCGCTGATGACCGGAAAAACATTAAGACATGAAATGTTAAGAAAGTTTTCATGTATTTCGGAGTGCTCTGATTGCTGTATAAATCGTGAATATTATCCTAGTACTGAATATGGAAAAATAGGTGTTCTGATTCTCCCAGATGAAAAACAAAAAGTCGAAAGGTATGCAAAGGAAATGGGTTTAGTAATAACAATATTGCCACGATTGGGAATTGGATTAAATCGATCCAGAAGTGGGCCCCGAACTATTATCGCATACCAGCTGATGGGAAAAGAATCTGATGGGAATGTTTGCCCATTTTTGGATTTAGAAAATTCACAAAGGTCTCCACACGGTGGTTTCAAGTGCAAAATTTATGACAAAAAGCCAATTGCATGCACCGCCTATCCTGTTAACTTGGAAGACAAAAGAACAGTGACTTTAGATAACAAATGCAAGTTTTGTCAAGATAACAAGAATGAACAAATGACAGGGTGTACTAAGGCAGACAAATCTGGTTTAGAAAGGGAAGTACAAGCTCTAAGAAAAATCCAGAAGTCTATGCACGTTGATGAAATAATTGATATATGGAGATATGCCACACGAATAGGAGAACGAGATAAGCAAAACCTGTTCTATTCGCGGGGATGGGTACTTCAACGCTGACACTGATGGAATAAACTCTTTTTTGGAATGCTGATTATGGCTCAAGCAACAAAGACAAAAATCAAGGGCAAATCATTCCTATCCTATGCACACCCAAGAGAAAACTTAGTAATTAATAAGAACCTATATTGTGTAAAAATGTGAGTTAACTGAAAATTTATCCGGTTATGTCAAGCGTTGGTGGAATTATGCATAGGGGGCAAACACATAAATCTAATAGGCTAGACTTCGTGGGTCAATGCAAAAAAATAAAGAGATAATCCACTCTATATTATATACTATAGCCATTTCAACACTATTTATAGCGTCATTCATGTTATCAGGACAATTTTCTCAGCAGGCATTGGCGATTCATGAAGGAAATGCAACGACAACCCAGAACCAAGCTGTTGGCGGTAATACTACCACAACAGATATCTCCGCCCAGAATCAGGCAGGTCTTGATGGTTCTACTCTTGCGTCATCAGATACAACGTCACAGAACCAAGCTGCTCCTGGC
>Ga0193739_1000571_pt1 | contig 10206 bp, 10 predicted proteins | sample L2a2metaG_FD_144926 | JGI IMG/M metagenome (GOLD analysis project Ga0193739, IMG submission 144926) | Soil microbial communities from a riparian zone of the East river system, Colorado, United States - L2a2 | ecosystem: Environmental > Terrestrial > Soil > Riparian zone | place: USA: East River...
ACCGGTGAGCAGCCGCGGTGCCGGCTCACCGCGCAGGACCGCCTCACGGCGCAGCAGCCCGAACGCGTAGGAGTGGAACGTGCGGGCCAGCGGCTCGCGTACCGTGCGGGCGAGCCGCCCGGCGATCCGCTGCCGCAGCTCGTCCGCGGCGCGGCGGCTGAAGGTGAGTGCGAGGACGTGTTCTGGATCGACACCGTCGCGCTCGACCCGGTCGACCACCGCCTCGACCAGCGTCGTGGTCTTGCCCGTGCCGGGCCCGGCGAGGACCAGCAGCGGGCCACCGCGATGGTCGACGACCGCACGCTGCGCCGCGTCGAGCGTGGGGGCGGACACCGGTTCGCGCGGCGTTCGCACGAGACGGACGTCCGGCCGCTTCACCACACCCCCAGATGTCGTCGGAACGCCGTCATCCCACCACGACGGGCGGACACCGGCGCCGTCGAGCCGGCACTTCGCGGGTCGACCGTGGTGTTGGGGCCGTGGTCGCGTTCGCCATCAGTCGGGGTGCCATGCGGCGCGCCGGACATCCACGCGGGTGCCGTCGGAACTCAACGGGCAACCCTCCGCGGCCAACTCGCGCAGCGCGGCGACCTCGTTGCCCGGCGGAAGCCGTCCGGAGGCCGTCACCACCCGCCACCACGGCACCGCACCGCCGTAGGCGGCCATGACGGCGCCGACCAGGCGAGGCCCCCCACGCGCCAGCGACTCCCCCACCACCTCGGCGACCGCGCCGTACGCCATGACCCGTCCGATCGGGATCCGCTCGACCAGGCTCAGTACGGCCTCGACGTACTCGTCGTCCACGCGGCTATCGTGCCCCGTGGGGTCACGCCACGCGGGTCCCGGCCGCACAGTGGTCGGTGCTGAGCGCGGCCCGGCATGGAACGATCGAGGTCGATGGCGGACACCGACGTGGCGGCAACGCGGATTCCGGTCCGGGATATCCCGGTCGAGGAGCCTCCGCTCCCTCGGCGTGCCCGCCGGCCGATGGACATCGTCCGGCTGATCCTCACTGTCGCCGGCGTCGCCGCGATCGTCGGACTGGCGATCGTCGCCGCGCAGACGCTGACCGGGCTCGGCGAAGACCTCGAAGAGCTCGGCAGGCGAGTGCCGGGCGGGCTCATACAGATCCTGGCGTGGGCAGCCAGCCTGGTCGGCGTGATCCTCCCACCCCTGCTGGTCGTACTGCTCATGGTGCGCGGCCGGCTGCGAACCACGGTGGAGGTCCTCGTCGCCGGCATCGTCGCCGCCGTCGTCGCCGCGTTGGTCTCGCTCTGGCTGATCAACGCGGCACCCGATGTGCTCGCCGAGGCGTTCGGCACGGCGTCGTTCATGCCTACCGACCCGGCCGACGTCGTGACCGACGAAACCGCCGGACCAGTACCTCCCTACCCCGCCCTGCTCGTCGCGATCACCACCGTGACCGCCTGGCTGGACATGAAACTGGTCCGTCAGGCCGCGCTGTTCGCGATCAGTGCGAGCCTCGCGGTCGGCCTGCTCAACGGCAACGCCTCGGTCGCGGGCACCGCCCTTGCGATCGGCATCGGCCACCTCGTCGGCCTCGGCGTGCGGTTGGTCAGCGGCCGGCCCTCGACCGCCCCGGACGGCCGCACCGTCGCAGCCATGCTTCAGGCAGAGGCGTACGACGTGCGCAGCGTCCGCGCCGACGAGGTCGACCAGCACCGCCGCTACGTCGTCGAGACCGGAGGCGGCCCACTGGGAGTGCTGGTGCTGGACCGGGAGAACGAGGGCGCGGGCATCCTGGGCCGGTTGATCGCGCAGGTCCGCACCCGGCAGGAGGTGCTGCCCCGCGAGGCCGTCGCCATGCGCGCGGCCCTCGACCAGGCGGCCCTGCTCTCTCTGGCAGTCAGAGAGGCGGGTGCGCGGACCCCACGGCTTCGCAAGGCTCTCAAGGTCGGCTCCGATGCGGTCGCCCTCGTGTTCGACCACATTCCGGGACGGCCGCTCGCCGACGTGTCGGCGAACGAGATCACCGACGGAATGCTGCACGACCTGTGGAAGCAGTTGAAGAGGCTGCACGAGAATCAGGTCGCCCATCGGCGGCTGTCCGGGCGGTCCATCCTCGTCGGCGACGACGGTCAGGTTTGGCTCCTCAACCCGTCCGGCGGAGAGATCGCCGCACCCGATGTGGCGTTGCGGGTCGACCTGGCCCAGGCGCTGGTCGCGGTCGGCCTGGTCGTCGGAGCCGAACGAGCCGTCGCCACCGCCTTCGACGTGCTCGGCCCCGCCCGGGTGGCCGCCGCTGTCCCGCTGCTGCAGCCGATCGCACTCGCCCGCATAACCCGCCGGGGCCTCAAGAGCCGGCGCACCCTGCTCAGCCAGTTGCGCGACCGCGTCATCGCGCGGGCCGACGTGACGGAGTCCGAGGTCATCCGTGTCGAGCGCCTCCGCCCGTTGTCGCTGCTGACCGGGGTCGGAGCCGTCGTCGCCGTCTACCTCGTCGGCGCGCAGCTCGCCGAGGCCCCGCTCGGCTCACTGATCTCCGAGGTCCAGTGGGGGTGGGTGGGAGTCGCAGTCGCGTCGATGACGTTGAGCTTCGTCGGAGCCACCTGGGCGCTACTCGGGTTCGTCCCCGAGCGAGTGCCGTTCTGGCGCACCTTCTGCGCCCAGGTATCGCTCGGCTTCGTCCGCCTGATCGCACCGGCGACGGTGGGCAACGCCGCGATCAACATCCGGCTGCTGACCCGTGCCGGCGTGGCCGGACCGCTCGCCGCGGCAAGCGTTGCCGCCAACCAGGTCGGCAACGTCGCCATCTCGATCCCGCTGATCATCGTGCTGGGAATCGCCACCGGGTCGTCCGCCGCAGCGGGCCTCGATCCGTCGCCGACCACGCTCGCGATCATCGGCGGGGTCATCCTGCTCGCCGCTCTGCTCCTGCTCATGCCGCCGATCCGGAGCCGGGCACGCGCGCTGTGGCAGGAGTTCGCCGGGCGCGGGCTGCCACGCCTGCTCGACGTGCTCGGAAACCCCCGCAAGCTCGGCGAGGCCGCGGGCGGGATCGTGCTCCAGGCCGCCGCGCTGGTCTTCTGCTTCTACGCCTCGCTCCAGGCACTCGGCGCCGACGTCAACGTCGCCGCGCTCGCCGTGGTGCAACTCGTCGGCAACACGGTCGGTACCGCCGTCCCCACGCCGGGCGGGCTCGGTGCCGTCGAGGCTGCACTGACCGCCGGCCTCACCGCGATCGGTGTCGGCACCGGGGTAGCCGTCTCCGCCGTGCTGTTGTTCCGGATCGTGTCGTTCTGGTTGCCGATCGTGCCCGGTTGGATCCTGTGGACCCAGATGCAGAAGCGCGGCCTGCTCTGACCCCGCGACGCAGGGTTGTCAGCGCGGGATGGCTCAGTAGGACGGCTGGCTGGGGTCGATCTGGTTGACCCAGGCCGCGACGCCACCGCCGACATGGACGGCGTCGGCGTAACCAGCACCCTTGACCACCGCGAGCGCCTCGGCCGAGCGGGCGCCGGACTTGCAGTGCAGGACCACCTGCTTGTCGGCGGGCAACCTCGGCAGCGCCTCGCCGGTGAGGAACTCACCCTTGGGGATGAGCACGGCGCCAGGTATGCGGTTGATCTCGTACTCGTTCGGCTCCCGGACGTCGACCAGCACGAAGTCGCGCTCGCCCCGATCGCGTGCCGCCAGCCAGTCGGCCAGCGTGCGGACCGAGATCGTCGAGTCGACTGCCGCCTCCGCGGCCTCCTCGCTCACCACGCCGCAGAACGCCTCGTAGTCGACCAGCTCGGTGACCGTCGGGTTCTTGCCGCAGATCGCGCATTCGGGGTCCTTGCGGACGTTGACCGCGCGGTACGACATCTCCAGAGCGTCGTAGACCATCAGCCGCCCGAGCAGCGGCTCGCCGACCCCCGTCAGCAGCTTGATCGCTTCGGTGACCTGGATCGATCCCACCGAGGCGCAAAGCACGCCCAGCACGCCGCCTTCCGCGCAGGACGGCACCATGCCCGGCGGCGGCGGCTCCGGGTACAGGCACCGGTAGCACGGGCCGTGCTCCGCCCAGAAGACCGATGCCTGACCGTCGAAGCGGTAGATCGAGCCCCAGACGTACGGCTTGCCGAGCAGCACGGCAGCGTCGTTGACCAGGTAGCGGGTGGCGAAGTTGTCGGTACCGTCGACGATCAGGTCGTAGCCAGCGAAGATCTCCATGACGTTGTCGTTGTCGAGGCGTTCCTCGTGCACGACGACGTTCACGTACGGGTTGATCTCGGCGACACTCGCCTTGGCGGACAGCGCCTTCGGGGTGCCGACGTCGGACTGGCCGTGGATCACCTGTCGCTGCAGGTTGGACTCGTCGACGACGTCGAAGTCGACGACCCCGAGTGTGCCCACTCCGGCTGCCGCGAGGTACATGAGCGCAGGCGAGCCGAGCCCGCCGGCGCCGATGACGAGCACGCGGGCGTTCTTCAACCGCTTCTGGCCGGCCATGCCGACATCAGGGATGATCAGGTGCCGCGAATAGCGGCGGACCTCGTCGACGCTCAGCTCTGCGGCAGGCTCGACCAAGGGTGGCAGCGACACGTCATCTCCGTTGCGTGGTTCGGTTCTGAGGTCGCCAACGGTGCCACGGAGCCCGGCATTCCCACGGCCCGGGTCCACCCCGTGAGACGTGCTGTCCACAGCGGGAGATCGTCGGAGCCGTGGGTGCCGGTACGCTGCTGATCTCGCCGACCGTCCAGGAGGCTGGCCATGTCCGAGAGCGACAACAACGGGGACATCTGGTCGCCGGACGGTCCACCGGATCCCGGTGCCGTAGAAGCACCCGAGGCCGACGCGGTCGAGCAACGCCAGGACGTCGTCGACCACGAACCCGACCAGCCGCAGAGCGTTCCCGACGACGTCAATCCGGCCGATGCGGTCGAGCAGCGGCGCGCCGTCGGCTACGACGAGGACGACTACCGCTGATCGCGCCAATCCGAGGTCAAGGCCGGCCCGGAGGTACGATCCGGCCAGCCGATCATTCGAGGAGCGCCGTGACGAGCCTGCCCGACCTGCCCGCCCGCGGCGTGCGCCTGCCCCGGTTGGCGCGCCGTGCCCAGCTCCTCCGAGCCGCCAGCGACGTGTTCGTCGCCAACGGCTACCACGCAGCGGCCATGGATGAGATCGCCGAACGGGCCGGCGTCAGCAAGCCGGTGCTCTACCAGCATTTCCCGGGCAAGCTCGACCTCTACCTCGCCCTCCTCGACGACAGCGGCGAGGAGCTGCTCCAACGCCTGCACGCCGCGCTGCGTTCGACCGACGACAACAAGGAACGCGTGACGGCGACGATCACCGCCTACTTCGCGTTCGTCGACGACCCCGCTGGTTCCTACCGGTTGCTGTTCGAGTCCGACCTCACCAACGAGGTGGCTGTTCGAGAGCGCCTCGAACGGCTCAACGCGGCCTGTGCGGACGAGATCGCAAAGATCATCGCGGAGGACACGGGTCTGCCGGTCGAAGAGTCCACGCTGCTGGCGATCGGCCTGGTCGGCATCGCCCAGGTGACCGCCCGTTACTGGCTCGACGCGGACGGATCGATCCCCCGCGACGCCGCCGCCGACCTGGTCGCCACCCTGGGGTGGCGAGGCATCCGGGGGTTCCCCAAGCGCGAGGACGGCTGAGCGTTCGCCGAGGGCACAGGCTGCCGGGCGATCGTGCCGGCAGTCCTCGACTAGCCTGGCGAACCGGGGAGTCCGGGCGTGACGGGTGCGCCCGCCGAGCACCGAAGGGGTGACCGTGGAGGTCAAGATCGGCGTTCACAACGCCACGCGCGAGATCGTGCTCGAGAGCGCACAGACTCCGGAGGAGGTCCAGAAGGCCGTCTTCGACGCCCTCGGCGGCAAGGGCGGCGTGCTCGACCTCACCGACGAGCGCGGGCGCCGCGTCATCGTCGTCACCGCACACCTGACCTACGTAGAGATCGGCGAGCCGATCGAGCGCCGGGTCGGCTTCGGAGCCCTCTAGACGACACGCCACGGGAAGTCGCACGCAGCGCTTGCTGCGCTGGTACGTCCCGCGCGATGATCGGTCCGCCAGCGGCCGTTCCTGACGGCGCGGCGTACGAGAGGAGCAAGCGTGGAGATCGTCGGTCTGATCATCGCCGGGCTCGTCATCGGGGCACTCGGCCGCTTCGTCGTTCCCGGCACGCAAAACATGCCGATCTGGGTCCACCTGATCGTCGGCGTGGTGGCCGTGCAGGTCGGCTACTGGATCGCCGCAGCCCTCGGCGTCGAGGAGACCTCAGGCATCGACTGGACCCGCTGGATCATCAGCATCGTCTTAGCGGCCATCGCCGTGTACCTGGTCGCCAGGTTGGGTGCCCGGAGGGAAACGGCCTGACGGGTCAACCGCGGAGACAGGCGGCCCGCTCAGCCTGTACCTCCGTGGTGATCACCGGGTTGCCTACGCCGTGAGCCCTAGCGCGTCCATGCGCTTGGCGTGGTTCTCGGTCAGCCGGGCGAAAACGAGCCCGATCGCGGCGAGATCCATCCCTGGCCGGTCGACTCCGCCGGCGATCAGGGCCGACAGCGAGTCCCGGTCCGCCGCGACTCGTTGGGCCTGCGACAACGCCTCGCCGACCAGTCGGCGTCCCCACAGCGCCAGCCGCCCGCCGACCCGCGGATCGGCCCCGATGGCGGCCCGCACCCGGTCGACCGCGAAGTCGGCGTGGCCGGTGTCGGCCAGCACCTCGAGTACCAGCGAGCGGGTCTCGTCGTCGAGGTAGGCCGCGACTTCCCGGTAGAAGTCCGCGGCGAACCCGTCACCCACGTACGCCTTGACCAGCCCCTCGAGCCAGTCCGCTGGTGCCGTGTGGTCGTGGAAGGCCTCCAGCGGCTCCCGGAACGGCGCCATCGCCTCGTCGGCATCGACGCCGAGCTCTCCGAGCCGCACCCGCAGCCGCTCGAAGTGGTGGAACTCCGCCACTGCCATGGCCGCGAGCGCCGCCTTGTCGCCCAGCGTCGGCGCCATCTCGGCGTCGGCAGCCAGGCGCTCGAAGGCTGTCAGCTCGCCGAGACCCAACACCCCCAGCAGGTCGACCACTGCGGCCCGGTACTCCGGGTCGTCCAGCGCTGCCGCTCTGGTCATGCCCGCACGATATCGGCCGTGGTGAGGACGGGGGGTGGTGCGCAGCAGGGCCCAGACCTCGACTTCGTGGTTACGGCCGCGATGAAACCAGGCGCCGCGCGACAGCGACTCGAAGGTGTAGCCGCTCTTCTCGGCGACACGTCTCGACGCCTGGTTGCCGGGATGGATGATCAGGCGGATCCAGTTGTGCTGCTTTCGGTCGAACAGATATCCGGTCAGTAGGCGATCTGCCTCGGTGGCGACGCCGCGGCCGGTGTTCTCCGAGCCGTAGATGATGTCGCCGCGGTTGCTGATGTCGTGGTGGTTCTCGTAGATCCCTTCGAGGTCGGTGTCCCGCACGGTCCTGAGCCCGATCGTCTCGACCGATGGCCGCCGATGATAGTTCGCGAAGAGCGTCCAGGGGGCGCCGTGATCGATAGGAGGGAATCGGCGCCTGACCTGTACTGTTGACCAGGTATGCACGGCGTCCGGGCGAAACGGGCGCCCCTCGAGGACAGCCCCCGGCGTCCGCGCAGCACCGCGGCGAGGCCCTCTGCCCACGCAGAGAAGCGCCCCGCGGAGCGACGACGAACGGCGGTCCGCGCCTCGAGACCGACGACCGAAGAGGCGAAACGCCCTGACCACCTTCCGGGACCTTGGAGTCCTTCACACCATCGCCGACGCCCTCGAGCGCGTCGGCATCACCGAACCCTTCCCGATCCAGCAGATGACCCTCCCGGTCGCGCTCACGGGCAGCGACCTCATCGGACAGGCCCGTACGGGCACCGGCAAGACCTTCGCCTTCGGCGTGCCGCTGCTCCAGCGCATCGTCGCTCCGGGCGACCGCGACTACGACCAAGCCGCCGACCCGGGCAAGCCCCAGGCGCTGGTCGTCACTCCCACCCGTGAGCTCGCCGTCCAGGTGACCGCCGATCTTGTCACCGCGTCGGCGGTTCGCGCCGTGCGCATCCTCACCGTTTACGGGGGGCGCGCGTACGAGCCGCAGGTGGACAGCCTGCGCTCAGGGGTCGACGTCGTCGTCGGCACGCCTGGTCGACTGCTCGACCTGGCCGGACAGGGCCACCTCGACCTGGGCCACATCAAGGTGCTCGTGCTCGACGAGGCCGACGAGATGCTCGACCTGGGGTTCCTGCCCGACGTGGAGAAGATCGTCGGACTGACCCCCGAGCTGCGCCAGACGATGCTGTTCTCAGCGACCATGCCGGCCGCAGTGGTGAGCCTGGCCCGCCGCTACATGCGCCACCCGCTCAACATCAGGGCGGAGTCCCCCGACGAGACCCAGACGGTGCCGGCCACGGCGCAGTTCATCTACCGCGCGCACTCGCTGGACAAGGACGAGATCATCGCCCGGCTGCTGCAGGCCGAAGGCAGAGGACTCACGATGATCTTCTGCAAGACCAAGCGGCAGGCCCAGCGGATCGCCGACGAGCTCGTGTCGCGCGGCTTCGCGGCGGCCGCGGTCCACGGCGACCTGGGCCAAGGAGCCCGGGAACAGGCGCTTCGCGCCTTCCGCAACGGCAAGGTCGACGTCCTCGTGGCGACCGACGTCGCTGCCCGGGGCATCGATGTCGAAGGCGTGACTCACGTCGTCAACGTCGCCTGCCCGGAGGACGAGAAGACCTACCTCCACCGGATCGGCCGGACCGGTCGGGCCGGAGCGTCCGGTATCGCAGTCACGCTTGTCGACTGGGACGACGTTGCCCGCTGGAAGATGATCAACCGGATGCTCGATCTGCCCTACGACGAGCCCGCCGAGACCTACTCGTCCAGCGAGCACCTCTTCCACGATCTCGGCATACCGCCGGGCACGACCGGTCGCCTGCCCGAGGCGGCCCGGACGCGAGCCGGTCTGGACGCCGAGGAGGTCGAGGACATCGGCGAAACTGGCAAGCGGAGGGCCGGCGCGCAGGGCGGCCGTGCACGCGGGCGGGGAGGCGCCCCACGTGGCAGCCGCGAACGTGGGGGCCGTGAACGCGGAGGCCGGGCCGGGGGCCGCGGCCGGGCCGAGCGCGACGCCTACGTCAGCGACGGCGCGGTCGAGCGATCGACCCGCCGGGACCGCAACCGTCAGCGCACCCGCGGCGGTGTACCGGTGGCCGAGCCGGGCGGCCCGGCGAACAGCCAACTTGCCTCGGACTCCGAACCCACAACGAGTGGTACGCGGCGGCGTCGTCGACGCCGCCGCAGCGGCGGCACCGCACCGTCGGTCGAGAGCACCTGACGCCGACGGTAGCGACCGGGGCGAACTCCCACAGGGCCGCAGCGTCCACGACGTCCTGGCGGACGCAGCCGTCGGACAGCGGGGTGCCCAGCTCGGACAGCGTCTGCACCTCCGTCCCGCTCGAGGTGTTGATCGGGATGTCGTGGAAGCCGATGTTCGAGCGGGCGCCCCGGTGGAACCGGACCATGTACTCCATCGTCTCGGTGCCGTGCCAGCCGGTGGCGTGGCGGGACGTCGAGAAGACCTCGTAGGCGCCCGCGTCGAGTTGGCCGTACCGGCTACCGGACACTCTGTACGTGCGGGCCACCTCGTTCGCCTCGTCGACGAGCCACACCTGCTGGGCGCCGATGGCGTAGACCACCCGCTTGCCCGAGCCGCTGTCGGCGGGCAAGGCTTCGGGTGCCGGCGGCTTCACGTCCTCGCGCGGTGTCTCGGGCGCTGCGGTCACAGTGAGCGCCGGAAACGTCACCGTCCCGGCAGCAGCCCCGGCATCGTCCGACGGTGCTCGGCCGACCGCGGCATCAGGCCCCCCGTACCGGTGCGAGGGCTGGTCCGGCAGAGCACGGGTCATGCTCTCGCCGGCCGTCCCCGGCGACGGCATGGCGTCGACGGCGACGAGCGTGACGAAGGCCGCGATGACGGCAACACCAGTGACCACGGCCAGCCGCCGGACCCGCAGCCGACGCAGCACCACCCGGCGCGTATCACGGCGGGAAACGCCGCTGGGCCCAGGCATCCGACCGCCCTTTCGTCTCCGACCACACCGTAGCCCCTGCGCAACGCTCCGAGAGTACGCGCCGATGATCGGTCGATCCCCGGGGGTTGGCGGACTCGTGCGTGTGAGCCGCGCGCGTCGATCACGGTCATATGGGTACCGTGACGCCGTGAGCACA
>Ga0193739_1000572_pt1 | contig 10202 bp, 8 predicted proteins | sample L2a2metaG_FD_144926 | JGI IMG/M metagenome (GOLD analysis project Ga0193739, IMG submission 144926) | Soil microbial communities from a riparian zone of the East river system, Colorado, United States - L2a2 | ecosystem: Environmental > Terrestrial > Soil > Riparian zone | place: USA: East River...
CTCGGCGACGAACGCGTCCAAGCACCCGGGACTGCAGAAGTACCACGTCTGCCCGTCCCGCTCGGTGGTCCACCGGGCGCCGGCGACGTCGACGGTCATTCCGCAAACCGGGTCGACGGCCTGTGCCGGTGGTGGCTGCGACGCACTGACGGGCACGCGCAACTCGCCCGCGGCACGTCTCGTGACCAGCTCTGCGAGCACCGCGACCGCGATCTCGCGGTGGTCGGTGGACCCGAGGTCGAGGCCGGCCGGTGCCTGCACCCGGGACAGGTCGGCCTCGGCGACCCCACGGTCGCGCAGGTAGCCGAGTGTCGCCTCGGCCCGCTTGCTCGACGCGACCAGCCCGACGTAGCCGGCACCGGTCACGAGCGCCGCCTGCAGTGCCGCCTCGTCGTCGTGACCCTGGGTTGCGACGACGATCGCCGTACCGGCGTCGACCGGATGTGCGGCTATGTCCTCGGGCGTCTCGGCGACGGCAGCCCGCCAGCCCAGATCTCGCACCAGCGCCGCCAACGTGTCGACCGCGGGCGAACTCCCTACGGCCACCACCAGCGGCGCCGGCACCACGGGTTCGAGGTACACGGCGAGCGACCCCTCACTCCCACAGGCCATCGGCACGACGACGGCTCCCTCACCCAAGGCGGCCGCAGCCTCCGGCGGCACACCGAGCAGGAGCAGCCGTGAACGCCCGTCCGCCAGCGCGGACAGCGCCTCGCTGCGCACAGCGGGCTGCGCGCAGGCGCCGCCGAGCCAGCCCCGCATGGATCCGTCCGGCATGACCAGCGCCTTCGAACCCACATGTCCCGACGACGGCGCCTGCCGCCACACCACCGTGGCCAGCACGAACGGCTCGCCGCGGCGCTCGAGCGCTGCGGCCTCGGCGAGCTGCGGGTCGCTCACCCCTGGGCCGCCCGCGCATCCTTCATCGCCGACCACACGCGGGCCGGCATCACGGGCATGTCGATGTTGCGCACCCCGAGGTGTGCGAGCGCGTCGATCACCGCGTTGACGAACGCCGCAGGGGACCCGACGGTCGCCGACTCTCCGACGCCCTTCGCGCCGATCGGGTGGTGCGGCGAAGGCGTGACCGTCGCCCCGAGCTCGAAACGCGGCGTCTCCCACGCCGTCGGGACCAGGTAGTCCATGAAGTTGGACCCGATGCAGTTGCCGTCCTCGTCGAAGGTGATGAACTGCATCGAGGACATCGCATACCCCTCGGCGAGCCCGCCGTGGATCTGCCCGTCCACGATCATCGGGTTGATCCTGACACCGCAGTCGTCAACGGCGACCATCCGGCGCACGGTCCACTGACCGGTGTCAGGGTCGACGTCGACCACGACCACGTAGCTGCCGAACGGGTAGGTCATGTTCGGCGGGTCGTAGTAGTGGACGCCCTCGAGGCCGGCCTCCATGCCCTCGGGCAGGTTCGTGTACGCGGCCAGCGCGACGTCCTGGATCGTCACCGACTGGCCGGGGGAACCCTTGACCGAGAATGTGCCCGCCTTCCACTCCATGTCGTCCTCGGACGCCTCCAACAGGTGGGCGGCGATCTTGGTCGCCTTCTCGCGCAGTTTGCGCGCGATGACGGCCGTCGCGGCGCCGCCGACGGGCGTACTGCGTGAGGCATAGGTGCCCAGGCCGTACGGGGTGTTGTCGGTGTCGCCCTCCTGGACCCGGACGTCGGTCGCCGGGATGCCGAGCTCGTTCGCGACGATCTGGGCGAACGTCGTCTCGTGGCCCTGGCCCTGGCTGCGGACGCCGAGCTTGAGGATAGCCTTGCCGGTCGGGTGGACCCGCAGCTCGGCGGAGTCGAACATCCGCAATCCGGCGATGTCGTACTCGGAGCCCTTGCCCGCGCCGACCACCTCGGTGAAGCTCGCGATGCCGATGCCGACCAACTTGCCGTCGGGCCGGCCGGCCGCCTGCTCGGCGCGCAGTTCGTCGTACCCGACCATGTCGAGCGCCATCTGCAGTGCTCTCGGGTAGTCGCCGGAGTCGTAGACGAAGCCGGTCGGCGACTCGTAGGGGAACTGCTCGGGCTTGATGAAGTTGCGCATCCGGATCTCGGCCGGGTCGATGCCCAGCTCGTACGCGGCGTTCTGCACCAGCCGCTCGATCAGGTAGGACGCCTCCGTGACCCGGAACGAGCACCGGTAGGCCACGCCGCCTGGGGCCTTGTTCGTGTAGGTGCCCTGCGTCACGACGTGCGCGGCAGGGTAGTCGTAGGACCCGGTAACGATGTGGAACAACCCGGCCTTGAACCTGGTCGGCTGGGCGTCGGCGAAGAACGCGCCGTTGTCCGAGAGCATGTCGACGCGCAGGCCGAGGATCTTGCCGTCGCTGTTCAGCGCCAGCTCGCCGTGCATGTGGTAATCGCGGGCGAAGCCGGTGGAGATGAGGTTCTCGGTGCGGGTCTCGACCCACTTGACCGGCCGGCCGATCACCAGCGAGGCCGCGGTGGCGACGACGTACCCGGGGTAGATCGGAACCTTGTTGCCGAAGCCGCCACCGATGTCGGGCGAGACGATCCTGATGTTCTGCTCGGGCAGGCCGGTGACCATGGCGAACAGGGTCCGGTGGACGTGCGGCGCCTGCGACGTCATGTAGATCGTGACGTGCTTGGTCGCCGGGTTGACGTCGGCGACGCAGGCGCAGGTCTCGAGCGGAGCCGGGTGCGAGCGCGGGTAGTGGGTGTCGAGCGTGACGACGACGTCGGCGGCCTCGAACGCCCGGTCGGTGGCCTCCTTGTCGCCGGCCTCCCACTGGTAGCAGCGATTGTCGGTCTGGCCCTCCTTCTCGTCGCGGATCAGCGGCGCGTCGTCGGCCAGCGCCTGCTGGGGCGAGAGCACCGGAGGGAGGGCGTCGTACTCGACGTCGATCAGGTCGAGCGCGTCGTAGGCGATGTACGGGCTCTCGGCGATGACGGCGGCGACCTCTTGGCCCTGGAAGCGGACCTTGTCAGTGGCGAGAACCGCTTGGGTGTCGCCGGACAGTGTGGGCATCCAGGCCAGCCCGTAACCCTCCAGGGCCGCACCGGTGAGGACGGCCACGACGCCCGGCACCGCGGCCGCGGCGGCCGTGTCTATGGACACGATCCGCCCGTGCGGGATCGGGCTGCGCAGCATCGCCAGGTGGAGCATGCCCGGCAGCACGATGTCGTCGACATAGTGGCCGTCGCCCTGGATGAGGCGGTCGTCCTCCATGCGGCGCACCGAGTGGCCGACGCCTCCGATCTCGGCAGGGGTGGTCGTCTGGTGGACGGTGTCCGTCGTCATCGTCGCGCTCCCATCACTCGCCCGCGCCGACGGGCTGTGCGGTGCGCGCAGCCGTCTGGATCGCCTTGACGATGTTCACGTAGCCCGTGCAGCGGCACAGGTTGCCCGAGATGGCCCAGCGGATCTCGTCCTCGGTGGGGTCGGGATTGGTCTTGAGCAGGTCGGTGGCGACGAGCATCATCGCCGGCGTGCAGAACCCGCACTGCAGGCCGTGCTCCTCCTTGAACGCCTGTTGCACGGCGCTGAGCTCACCGTTGGTGCGCAGGCCCTCGACGGTGGTGATGCTCCGCCCGTCGGCCTGGACCGCGAAGACGGTGCACGACTTGACCGGAACGCCATCGAGCAGAACGGTGCAGACCCCGCAGCTCGTGGTGTCGCAGCCGATGTGCGTCCCGGTGAGGCCGAGCTTGGTGCGGACGAAGTCGGCGAGGAGCACCCGCGGCTCGACGTCGGCCGCACGCTCGGTGCCGTTGATCGTGACGGTGACGTTCACTGGCTGCTCCTCATGCTCGGCCGGCCTGCTCGGCGGCACGGGACAGGCCCCGCCGCACGAATGTGCTCACCACGGATCGCTTGTAGTCGGCCGAGCCCCGGACATCGGTGCGGGGTTCGGCGGCCGCTGCCGCCAGCTCGGCGGCCTCGGCGAACAGGTCGTCACCCGGCGCCTGGCCGACAAGCGCCTGCTCAGCATCGACGGCCTTGATGTTCTTGGGCCCGACGGCGGTCAGTGCGATGCCCGCCTGTTCGATGCGAGCCTTGCCCGCATCGAGTTGCAGGTGGATGGCGACGCCGACCGTCGCGTAGTCGCCGACCTTGCGCTCGAGCTTGAGGTAGGTGCCACCGGCCGGACCCTGGTAGCGCGGGACATGGATCTCGGTGAGCAGCTCGTCGGGTCCGAGGGCGCTGGTGAACAGGTCGACGAAGAACTCGCCGACCGGAATGGTGCGCTGCCCACGCGTACTCGTCGCGACCATGTCGGCTCCGCAGGCCAGCATCACCGATCCCCAGTCGCCCTGGGGGTCGGCGTGCGCGACCGACCCGCCGACAGTGCCGAGGTTGCGCACCAGCGGATCGGATATCCACGGCGCGGCGGCCGCCATTGTGTGGTTCTCGGCGGTGACGACCTCGGAGCGCACCACGTCGTTGTGCCGGGTCAGAGCGCCGATCGTCAGGTGTCCGTCAGCGACGTCGACGGCGTCGAGGCCAGGCACCCGGTTGATGTCGACCAGGGTCGCCGGGGTGGCGAGGCGGAGCTTCATCATCGGGATCAGGCTCTGGCCGCCGGCCAGGATCTTCACGTCCTCGCCGCCATCGGCCAAGATCGCGAGGGTCTCCTCCACCGTGCGTGGTGCGACGTAGTCGAACGCCGCTGGGTACATGGCGCCTCCTGGGCAGGAAACGGACCCCCGTGACGCGAATCGCGTTGCGGTCAGCCTAAACCGTGATCGTTGCGTTGAGTACCTCTCAACGACGACGCATTACCGGCGAAGGGTGAACCGTGTGGGCGAAACCCCTGCGTCCAGCACGAGATCGGCGATCAGGCGGCCGATCTCGGGGACGAACTTGAAGCCGTGGCCCGAGAATCCAGCGGCAATCGTCAACGAACCCACACGGTCGACGATAAAATCGGCCGTGTCGGTCAGGTCGTAGAGGCAACCGTCCGCTGTGGGCTGCTCCGCGTCCACACCGGGCACCCAGCGCTTGACATACCCCTGGAGCTCCCGCAGCCGGGGTTCGTCGACCCCGTCCGGCACGGCCCTGGGGTCGACGACCGGCCCCACGGCGTGGAAGCCGACCTTGACCCCGTCCTGGCCGGCCAGGCCGTAGGTACCGCGCGGCGTCGCGGCACCGCGAGACGCCGCCTCGACCTGGTGGTGGATGAAGCTCGGCCAGGGCGTCGCCGGGTCGCCCGGCGGGAAGTGCGCCGGCTGCTCGCGGGTCACCGTCAGCCGGGGCAGCGCGACGAGACCGTCGAGCAACCTACCCGTCCACCCACCCGCGGCCACCACTACCTGGCGGGCCCGTAGCGTCTCGCCGGGCGTGCGGACCTCGACGGCGGCCGGCCCCGGAATGACGGTCGCGACCTCGACGCCGTGGCGGATCTCCGCACCCTGTTCGGCGGCGACGCGCTGCAAGGCCGCCAGCGCCAGGTCGGCGTGCGCCCTACCGCCACGCGGATGGAACAGCACGCTGGTCTCGAACCGGAGGCCGGGCCAGCGTTCGGCGGCCTCGTCCGGATCGAGCATCTCCACCGCGTGACCGCGCTCGTCCATCGCAGCGGCGAGCGCGCCGACCGTTGCCGGGTCGCCGTGGTCGACCACCCCTGTCCACGCGAGCAGTTGCTCGCCGCAGTCGTCCTCCAACTCCGCCCAGCGGTCGTACGCGGTCGCGGCGAGGTCGACGTAGAAGGGGTCGTCGTACGAGAGCCTGACGATCCGCGAACTGCCGTGCGAACCGCCGCGGGTATGACCTTGCTCGAACTGCTCCAGCAGGGTCACGTCCACCCCCTGCCGGGCCAGCCGCCAGGCGGCCGCCGACCCCATGGCGCCGGCGCCGACCACGATGATGTCCCGAACCCGCATGAGGTCATTTCTACCCAGGCCGCACGACCGGCGCGTCGACGTGGACCAGACTGGGCGCGTGCCCGAAGCGGTCAACCTGCCGTCGCCGTGCGTGGTGGTGCTTGTCGGCCCGGGCGCGTCGGGCAAGTCGACCTGGGCGACCGCACACTTCCCACCCGACGCCATCGTCTCCAGCGACCGCCTGCGAGCCCTCGTCGGATCGGGCGAGGACGACATCGCGGCCAGCAGCGACGCCTTCGAACTGCTCGACGAGGTCGTCCGGCGCCGTGTCGCCCGCCGTCTGACGACCGTCATCGACACGCTCGGGCTCGATGCCGACCGCCGCCAGGAGTGGCTCGCGCTCGCGCGGCGGCACGGCCTGCCCTGCGTGGCCGTCGGCTTCGACACCCCAGCGGAGGAGTGCCGGGCGCGGAACCGGGCGAGGTCCAAGCGGATCCCCGCCGACGTCCTCACGTCGCAGCTGCGGACGTGGGCGAGCACACGGGACCTGCTGCCCGCAGAGGGGTACGACGACGTACTCGCTCCGCGTCCTGTCAGGGTCGTGCCGGAGGCATTCCTGGGCGCGGCCGCCGCCGCCCGGCGCCAGGACGAGAGCCCGACCGGCCTGCGATTCGGTCTGCATCTCGGCAGCTTCACCTTCCCCGGCGGATCCACGGCGACGGGCGGAACGCTCCGCGACGTAGCGGTCGCGGCCGAGACGGCCGGGTTCGACGCGATCTACGTCATGGACCACTTCCGGCAGATCCCCCAGGTGGGGCGGGCATGGGACGACTTCCTGGAGAGCTACACCACCCTCGGCTACGTCGCCGCGTGCACCGAACGGGTCCGGATCGGTGCGCTCGTCACCGGGATCACCTACCGCAACCCCGCACACCTGGCCAAGATCGTCGCGACGCTGGACGTGCTCAGCGGCGGTCGCGCCACCTGCGGGCTCGGCCTGGCCTGGTTCAAGGAGGAGCATCTCGCCTACGGATGGGACTTCCCGCCCACGACCGAGCGCTACGCCCTACTCGAGGACGCCCTGCGCTTGCTGCCGATCATGTGGGGCCCGGGCAAGGCAGCGTTCACCGGTCGTGTGCTGTCGGTGCCCGACACGGCCTGCTATCCACGGCCACTGCAGGAGCATCTCCCCATCGTGGTCGGCGGCGGCGGCGAACGGCGGACGCTGCGACTCGCCGCGCAGTTCGCCGACGCCGCCAACGTCCTGGGCGACACCGCGGTGGTCCGGCACAAATTAGCCGTGCTGCGTGCCCATTGCGCCGACGTCGGGCGCGATCCTGCAGCCGTCGCGATGACCCACCTCTCGACCGCTCTGGTCGGCGTCGACGACCGCCATGTCGCCGAGCTCGTCGACCGGCATCGCCCGCCCCGTCAGGATCCGGCTCGGTACGCGACAGCGGTCAACGCCGGGACGGTCGACGACCACATCGGACGGTTTCGCGAACTCGCCGAGGCCGGCACCCAGGAGGTCATGGTCCGCCTGCCGGACGTCGCCGACTCCACATCGCTCGAGCGGATGGCGAAGGTCATCGCCGCATTCCGCTAGGTCCGTCCAACGGCTGATGCAATAGCTCGCCCTAGCAACGGCCAACGACGGTCGGTTCGTCACCTTCGACCGCTCGGTCGCGTTGACGCGGTCCATGCGGCGACCGAGCAAACCTCACCGTGCTCTGACTCGCCCCGTGCGATCCGACACGGTCGCCTCGCTTGGAGCACTCCCTGCCCCGCGAAAACTCTAGGGCGAGGGCCGAAGATCGCGTAGGTGAGGGCGCCGGCCGTGCCAACCGCCACGGCGGTGATCGTGGCGGATGTCGTCGCCGGTGGCTGGACCATCCAGGTGACCACTGCTTGGACCGTTGACCCGGAGGGCCTCGGCCAGAGCAGATCCTGCAGAGTCCGGGCCAGCAGGGTTCACGTCAGCGGCGCGATCCAGGCCCTGCTGGCGCCGAGGGTGGCCGCGCCGAGCACAACGAGCCCGCCCATCCCGACGGCGTCGCGGGTGATCTGCCGCGCGGTGGCGAGCTGTCCCCGGGCAGGGCGGTGGCGGTGACGATACCGATGACGGCGGCGCCGGCGGCGATGACGTGCGCTGCGCGTCGTAGCGGCCAGGCGAACGCCGCCGAGCGTGGCGCGGGCGAGCGCTACCGCGCCGAAACCGAGGAAGGCCTGTCCTACCTAGCAGAGCCGATGTAACGGGCTCTTCGTCGTCCGTCGTAATTTCGCCGGCCCTGAAGTCGTTTCATGCCTTGGGGCTCTCGGAGAACAACAAGGTGTCGAGGCCGCGCACGAGACCGACGTTGTGAGGTGCGGCGCGGACGGCGAGCAGCGTGCCCGCGACGTACGGCGTGGGCGTGGCGCCCGCGTCGTGCCGGATCACCAGCCGCTCCTCCGGTAGGGCGAACACCACCTCCGTTGAGACCACGAAACTGGGCAACCGCACCGAGTGCACCTGCGTGCCGGCGATCGTCGCTCCGCGTGCCTCTGGGTGACCGCTGGTGCGGGCGACAGGCACGTCGAGCGCCTGCGTAGACACGCTGCCGAGTCGCTCGGCGAGCTCTCGCGCGGTGCCACTGGGGGCGTCGGGCTTGCTCGCCGATGCGTAGTCGACGATCTCGCGCTGCGGCAGGTGCGGTGCGACGAGCAGTGCCGCCGCCTGCGCCATGGCCGCGGTCAGCGAGAAGTTGCCCGCGGCCACAGCGCCCACCCCGGCGGTACGCGCAGCGGCGTCGATCTCGTCGAAGTCGGCCGCCGTCAGTCCCGACGTGCCGATCACCACGTTGACGCCGCGCGCGACCGCCGTGAGGGCGTGACGCTTGGCGGCGTCGTGGGAGGTGTACTCGACAAGTACGTCGACACCGGCCAGCGCGTCGGCCACGTCGGCCGTCACCGGCACGCCATTGCGCTCGCCACCCCAGACCGCACCCAGGTCTCGACCGGAAGCCGTGCGAGCAACCGCGCTGCGCAACTCGAGGTCCGGCGCAGCCAGCACACCCTCCGCCACCGCGCGACCCACCCACCCTGTCGCTCCTGCGACGCAGACAACGATCATGACCAACCTCTCGGGTCGGACCTTCGGCTACGGGCCGGGTGGCCGCGTACCAGTCCATGACAAAGCAGACGGTCTCGACACCCTAGAGCCGGGCGGATCTGCACCTCCCCTACAGTGCCGATGCCGAGCGCCGTCCGGGCGGCGTACCGACTTATAGCCAGTCGTCTCCAGCGCGCCTGCATCGTTCTGCTCATACCGCCCACGCGCAGGAAGATCCGCTCAATAGCCACGGATGGCACCCGAGTATTGGGCGAGTGGACGATAATGCTGTTCACATCGGCCGGCTTCCTCGTCGACCGCCAGTTTGTAACGACGTGGCCCGTGGCCGGAGTGAGATATACGTCTGGAGCGGGCGGAGCACGCCGTAATGTGGCCCGACCCCCTGTCAATGGCGCGGACCCGTCATCGTGAGGTCGGCTGGTCCGGTCCGGGTCAAAGGCCTTCACCCACGGTCCGGCTTCATCGACGCTTGCCTCGATGGCTTGCCAGTAGCGCACGATGAGCGCGAGGCGATCCCACGAGGTCATCTCCCTGCCACTGGTAAGGAAGATCGCGCGGACGCCGTGTTGGCGGAGCAGCCGGTTCTCGACTGGGTTGTAGCGGATGCGCTTGTTGCGGCCGATCGCAATCCAGCCAGCGTTCCCGACAATCGGTAGCCAGACGGAGTCCGGGGTCTCCGGTTGGATCCCAGGGCAGCGACGGTGCCCTGGGTGCACTACGTCCTTGCGTACGACCGCGAGCGCCTGCCGACGCCGAGAAGATCGGCGTCAACGAAGAACCGGACGTCCGGGAGCGGCGCCGGCGCAACAGGCATGGGAGCTAGGCGGCATCGGGTAGTTCGTACCGCAGCGCTGCCAACCCCGGGACAGCACCAACTGCCCACTACGCAAGACGATCAGATTGGGGGCGTCGTCGACCTCGTCCTGTACCTGCTTGACCAGCTCCCGATCCATCACCCAGGGCCGCTCGTTGGCCAGCGGATACCGTCCGTACCGCTCACGAAGCCGATCCACCACCGGACGGATCCGCTGTAGCGGAACGCTGAGGGCCCGATACTCACGTAGATACGCTGCTTCGACGAACTCACCCGACGTGACGAGATCTTCTGCCGTCGGCTCGGGACGGATCACCGGGGGGTAGGCCGTGCCTCGGAACGCGTACCCCTCGAGCCAGCGACCTAGGGTCTGCGCCGGCACGCGGAGGAACCGCGCAGCATCGCGCACGGTGTACGTGTCCCGGTCGAGCAGATCAACTACCACGCTCGTCATCATCGCCTACACCCCCCGACGCATTCGA
>Ga0193739_1000573_pt1 | contig 10195 bp, 7 predicted proteins | sample L2a2metaG_FD_144926 | JGI IMG/M metagenome (GOLD analysis project Ga0193739, IMG submission 144926) | Soil microbial communities from a riparian zone of the East river system, Colorado, United States - L2a2 | ecosystem: Environmental > Terrestrial > Soil > Riparian zone | place: USA: East River...
CAGTCGGGGACCTTGAGAGCTGTGACCGTCTGGTTGGAATCATCGCTCATCAGCAGCGTGGCCTCGCTGTGCGGCATGTCGAAGGCGATTGTGCCGCGAACCCGATCGCCGGGGTACAGAGTGCCGGACTCCAACATCGCATCTCCGGCACCTTCGAGCGCGGTCTCGAAGAGCCGGCCGGTTTGGTCGAAGACCTGGAAGTTGTAAGGGTCAAAGTCGACCGCGCCCGCGATGCAGGTGAGTTCTACCTCGACCCGGAGGTAACTACCCGATGACGGTGGCACTTGTCCGCTGCTCAGCCACGTGTGCCTGAGCAAGATCAGCTCGCCACTTCCTTCGCTGGTGGTGAACTCGATCCGATCGCCTTGCGCAGCGATCTGAGGGATCGGTTGCTTGCTGCTGACGGGAGCCCGGACCTGGGTGTCAGCAAAATTGGCGACCAGGCTGGCCGCGGCGACAACCACCGCCACCAAGAAGATCACAGCCAAGGAGATCACGGTCGGAAGCCTCGAGGTGGGCTTGGCCATCGATCGAGCGCTACGACCCGGCGGTGGGAGTCCAATGGGCGGCGTGTCACCTGGGACGGGCGCCCAGGGAACGAAGGACGGTCCGCTGGGCGTCGGTCCCATGCCGGTGCTGTCTGAACCGTTGGGCTCGTCCATTTCAGACCACGGTAGCGCAGGATTGCCCCGCTGCCGAGACCAGCGGCGACCGGTTGTCCACAGACGCAGCGAGCTGGCACTCGTTATCCACAGAATTGCTGATGACCGACCGATTCGGTTCCTCATCCGCAACCTGACTGCATGACAGCTTCAAAGAAATCAGCGCGACGGCGTCGTCGCCAGGAGCCGCGCAGGCGGCTCAAGGTCGGTCAACCAGACGAACTGCTGGCCATCATCCCGTACGTAGTGGGCTTCCACCCCGATGAGTCGATCGTCGCGGTGTTCATCAAGTCCGGACGTATCTGGTTGACGGCCCGGATGGATCTTCCGCCGGAATCCGCAGCCGACGAGCTCGCCGAACATATCGACTACTTGGCGAAACGTCATGGAACAGAGGCATTGGCCATCGTGGCTTATAGCGCGGCCACCCTGCCTACTCACCGGCTGCTGACTGGGCTCATGGATCGGCTAGGCAAGCATCACAAGCTCACCGACGTGCTCTACGTCGGACACGGTCGGTGGTGGTCGCTCACCTGCGCTGAGGACTGCTGCCCGCTCAGCGGCACGCCGTTCGATCCCGGCTCCCACCCGGTGTCCGCCGCGGCCGTCTTTGCCGGACTCGGCGCTCGTGCTAGTCGGCAGGAGCTGGCAGCGTCCATCAGCGGCCCGCCCGAGGCAGAACTGCCACGTTTGCGGGCGCTCGCTGACATCCTGCTGGCTGAGCTGGAGGACTTCGACAATCACAGCGCAGCGCCCCGGCGTTTGGCCCGGTTGATGGACTCGGCAACTTCGGACCGCGGCGTCCTCGATGAGAGGACATGCCTCTTGCTTGGCCTCCTGGTGAGCGATGTGCACATGAGGGATCTCGCCTGGGCCCAGATAAGTCCGACCAACGCCGAGGAACATGTCCGGCTATGGGGCGCCGTCGTCGCTCATGTGCCGCCCACGTTGGCCGCTGCACCGCTGTGCCTGCTGGGTATGGCCGCCTGGGTCGAGGGATCTGGTGCCCTGCTGAACTGTTGCTGCGAGCGGCTGACCCTCCTCGATCCGAGCTACTCCATGGGGAGATTGCTCTGCGAGATCAGCGCACAAGCGATTCCGCCATCTCTTTGGCGGCAGATGGGGGAAGAGATGCAGGCTGGACTGCGCGCTGAACTCGCCTCCTAGCCGGATAGGCTTCAGATCACTGCATCGGCCAACACCTCGGCACGCCCAAACCACTAGGTTGTCTCCATGACGCGCTTTGTGGTGTGCGGTGAAACCCTCATAGACCTGGTCCAGGCGGACGTCGCGAGCAGTGATTCATTCAGCTCGACGTGGCTGGCTTTGTCGGCGGGGGGACCGATGAATTCGGCCGTCGCCTTGGGCAAGCTTGGTGCGGACACGCACTTTCTGGGTCGCCTCTCCAAGGATGCTTTCGGTCGTCAGCTGCGACAGCACATCCTCGAAGCAAACGTAAAGCTTGATCTTGCTACCGAGGCCTCGCAGGCCACCTCGATCGCGGTCGTCAGCTTGGATGAGCAGGGTGTCGCGAGCTACACATTCCATTTCAACGACACGGCGAACTTTGGCTGGCAGATCGACGACTTGCCGGAGCTGTCCAGCGACGACTGGCTGCACATTGCATCCTTGTCATGCATTGTCAGCCCGGGTGCGGAAGTGCTGCTCGATTGGATGCGCGACGTGCAGGCCGGCGTCTCTTACGACATCAACGTCCGGCCTACCGTGATCACCGACCCTGATGTCTATTGGAGCAAGGTGCAGCCCTGGCTCCGGGTCGTTGGTCGAAGGCAGGGAATCGTCAAGGCAAGTGATGAGGACATCAAGTTTCTTGCCAAAGCGGAGGCCAGCGGTGTCGGGCAGAGCGGCGGCGATCCGGTGGAGTTGGCCGGCACCTGGGTCGAGCAGTACGGGCTGGGACTCGCAGTGATCACGCTCGGGCCGGGTGGTGGGGTGGCCATCGAGCCAGGTGGCAACATCACCCGAGTGCCTGGCTTCCCGACGACGGTAGTCGACACCGTCGGTGCGGGCGACACTTTCATGGCCGGCTTTCTCGACGGCTGGGTCAAGCTCCATCTCGGGCTCGAAGGCGCGTTGGAACGTGGAGCGGCAGCTGCCTCCATCGTCTGCTCCCGGCGTGGCGCGCAGCCGCCGACCTCTGCGGAGGTTGACGACCTCATCGCAGAACGAACCTGACCCAACGAGGTCAACTCGGCTGCCAGCAGCCGGGAATTACGTGGCGGGTGTTGGCGTAGCCGGGATTCCCGCCGCCATGGTCAACGCATCGACCGCCTCTTGGGTGCGCGACGGATTGGGTGATGAGCCGTCCGCTTCGGTCACGTAGAAGGTATCGATAGCCTGCCCAGCGAGCGTGCTGATGTGCGCCGATCGGATCGATAGCAGGATTTCGCTCAGCGAACGCCCGAGGGCGTACAGCAAGCCGGCGCGATCACCTGTCCTGACCTCAATAACAGCCGCGGTATCGCTGGCGTCACTGAAGAGCTCCACGTACGGCTGGGACACAGCGCCACTGCCATGGGCTCGGGCCTCACGGCGCTGCACCGGCATGAGGACACCGCTCTCACCCGTCTCGAGGCGTACCAGCTGCTTCACCAAGTACGCGGTGTCAGGGAGATCGGTTGGCACCTGCTTGTCGACCCGCCAGGTGTTGACAGCGACCCCTTCGACGGTGTGCAGGACTGCTGAGCGAACTTGAATCGGGTAGCTTCATCCACCAGCAGCTCTTCGGTGTGGTCAGCCAGGCTGTTGATCAGTTGGGCTCGCCACGGTGACCAGGCGGCCGGACCGGCTGCTCGAGCATCTGCCTCGGTGAGACAACGCAACAGTTCAAGGATGTCCGCCCGGCCTTGCACAGCCTCGACCAGAGTGTCCAACGTCGCGGGATCCGCGTGGTCCCGCTTGGTGGCCAGCCCAGCGAGTGTGAGGTGATGCCTCACCAGGCGCTCAACCAGCTCAGCGTCGCTTTGGTTGAGCCCGATCATCTCGACTGCCTCACGTGCAATCGGCGCGCCGCGCGCGGCGTGATGGACACCAGCGCCGGGCAGCTTGCCGATGTCGTGGAAAAGGCAGGCCAGCAACAAGATGTCGGGCCGATCGACACGAGTCAGGTGGGGCTGGGCCTCGGCCACTGTCTGTACCAGGTGCCGGTCCACCGTGTGCCGATGCACCGGATTGTGCTGAGGACGAGCGCGGATCGGCTCCCAGGAAGGAATCCATCTGCTGATGCATCCGGCGAGATCAAGAGCCTCCCACACCGGCACCACGTTTGCCCCGGTGGCCAGCATGTCCAGCAGCGCATCTCGGCAGACCTGAGGCCACGGCGACGGCAGCGTCTGCCCGTGCTTACCGAGGTTGTCGGCCGTCACGGGGGAGAGGACGAGCCCACGCCGTGCGGCCAGCGCCCCGGCTCGCAGGCCAACGAGCGGATCGCTGGCGCTGGTTGTTCGGCCTAGCCCGACCTCGCCGGAGGAGATGATCAACCCGTGGTCGGCCTGGACGTAGTTGGGTTTGCGTTCCCGCTTGATGAAACTGAGAACCCGATGCGGCGGCAGCGCTTGGCGGGCCGCCCGCACGGTCAGATCTACAGCGTGCCCGATTCGGCGGGCCGCCAGGCTGACGTCCCGGCGAAGATCATCAGTCTCGTCATAGCCGAGGCGACTGGCCACGGCCGGGGTCTCGCTGGAGATCAGCCTGTCGAGTGTGCGACCCGAGGCGAGGTGCAATGCGTCTCGTACGTCGAGCAGCCGCTGGTACGGCCCGCCGATGCCGACATGCGGCCGGTCCGTCAGCCAGCTGGCAGCGAGCGCTCGCAGCATCGACACATCACGGAAGCCTCCGCGCGCCTCTTTGAGGTCGGGTTCGAGCAAATAGGCGGCGTCACCGAAAGTAGCGAGGCGCTCGTCGAGGGACGCCAGCAGCTCTGGCAGCCGTTTCCTGGTGTTATTACGCCACTGGTCAAGGAGTGCCGTACGAGCATCCTTGACCAGCTCTGCGTCGCCGGTGATCACCCGCAGATCGAGCAGGCCTACACCGGCACTCAGCTCGCTACCCGCGACGTCGGCACACTCAGCTGGAGTGCGTACGGCATGATCGACCCGGATCCGCGCGTCCCAGAGCGGATACCACAGGTCTCCCGCCAGCGTATTGATCTTGGCCGCGGATTTCCCGCTATGCAGCAGCACTAGATCGATGTCGGAGCGCGGACCCAGCTCCCGGCGAGCCAGACTGCCGACGGCGGCAAGGGCGGCCCCGCTTGCAGGGCCGCCCACCTCCGCGTAGAGCTCGACGAGCGCCGACTCAACAGACTCGGTGAGCAAACGCCGACGATCCGGCCCCGCCGTGGAAGACCACTCGGACCGGATCGCGACGTTGAGACGCTCGTTGGTTAGATCACGCTTCAGAGCGCGTCCAGCCCGCGCTCCCCGGTTCGCACGCGGACGATTTCCTCCACGGGAACCGACCAGACCTTACCGTCACCGATGCGGCCGGTCCGAGCGGCCTTGACCAATACGTCGATGATGTCCTTTGCATCATCGTCGTCTACAAGCACCTCAAGTCTCACCTTGGGAACCAGGTCGACGGTGTACTCCGCTCCCCGGTAGACCTCGGTGTGGCCCCGCTGACGTCCAAAGCCGCTGGCCTCGCTGACGGTCATTCCTTCGACGCCAAACGACTCGAGTGCGGTCTTAACCTCGTCCAACATATGCGGCTTGATGATCGCTGTTACGAGCTTCATGCCGACACCTCCTGACCATTCTTGGTATCTGCCTCGACCTGGCTAGGCGTCGAGCCGGCGTATGACAACGTGCGTCCGCCACCGAACGTGCCGAGATCGTAGCCGGTCTCAGCGTGCTCGGACTCGTCAACGCCTGCGCGCTCTTCCTCTTCGCTGACCCGGAAGCCGATTGTCTTGTGGAGCAGCAGGCCGATGAGGAAAGTCATGATCCCGCTGTAGAACAGCACCGCAAAAGCACCGACTGCCTGGCGCCACAGCTGGTCAAGGCCGCCGCCGTAGAACAGGCCGTCAACGCCGGCCGGGGCAGCGGCGGTTGCCAGGAAGCCGACCGCCAGGGTGCCCCACAGACCACCGAACAAGTGGACGCCGACCACATCGAGGGAGTCGTCATAGCCGAGCTTGTACTTCAGGCCGACGGCAAGTGCGCAGATCACGCCAGCCACGGCACCCACGATGATCGCGCCGATGGGCGAGACCGACGAGCAGGACGGGGTGATGGCGACGAGGCCGGCGACGATGCCTGAGGCAGCGCCAAGGGAGGTGGCATGGCCGTCACGGATGCGCTCGGTGAGGAGCCAGCCGAGGCAGGCGGCACCGGTTGCGACCATGGTGTTCACCCAGACCACCGATGCGGAGTTGCTCGCGGCGACGGCCGAACCGGCATTGAAGCCGAACCAGCCGAACCACAGCAAACCGGCTCCCAGCATGACCAGGGTGAGGTTGTGTGGGCGCATCGGATCGTGCTTCCAGCCGAGTCGCTTGCCAAGGATGATGGCGAGCGCAAGGCCGGCGATTCCGGCGTTGATGTGGACGGCAGTGCCGCCTGCGAAGTCGATCGCAGCCAGGTCGTTGGCGATCCAGCCGCCGACGTGAGAGTCAAGGCTGAAGTCGAACACCCAGTGTGCGATGGGGAAGTAGACCAATGTGGCCCAGATTCCGGCGAAGATCAGCCAGGTTGAGAACTTGGCGCGGTCGGCGATCGCCCCGGAGATCAGGGCCACGGTGATGATCGCGAATACCGCTTGGAAGGCCACGAAGGCCATTGGGGGCAGGCTTGCTCCGGTGTCCTCCATGAGGCCCTGGAGTCCCAGGTACTGCGTGGGATTGCCGAGCAAACCGTAGCCAACGTCGTCGCCGAAGGCGAACGAGTAGCCCCACAGAACCCAGAGGATGGAGATCAGGGCCAGCGCCCCGAAGCTCATCATCATCATGTTGAGGACGCTCTTCGCGCGGACCATGCCGCCGTAGAAGAGCGCCAGACCTGGTGTCATGAGCAACACCAGCGCGCTTGAAGTCAAGATCCAGGCAGTGTTACCCGAATCGATGTCGAGTGGTGTCATGTTGCTTCTTTCGGTGACGGGACTGGAAATGGATAGGACGCCTCGGGCGGCTGGATCCTGGGACGCCCGAAGATACGCAAAACTCTGCTAGCTGTGTGTTGCGCCAAACGTGCACTCGGTTACACGTGGGTCACAGTTGTCAGACAAATGTGACGGCCGTGTTTCGCCCCAACGTTGCTGACCGGCGGTTGAGAGGGCGAATCAGCAAGCGTTGTTGATCACGTGCGCTGCTCCGCGGCTTGCCGAGCAGCCCAGGCGGAAGCAACCATCTCATCGACCGTGTGCCGCATTTTCCAGTCCAGGTCGCGTGCGGCGAGGTCACCGGTCGCCACAATCCGCGCCGGGTCTCCCGAGCGTCGCGGGCGGACTTCCGGCGTGAACTCAATGCCGGTGACTCGGGCCACCGCATCCATGATCTGGCGTACCGACAGCCCGCTTCCGCTGCCGAGGTTGTAGACCGGCTGCAGGGGCTGGTCTGCCTCGAGAGCCTCGGCAGCTGTCACGTGAGACATCGCAAGATCACTGACATGGACGAAATCACGGACACACGTGCCGTCCGGTGTGGGGTAGTCGTCCCCGTTGATGAAAGGCACCTCGCCCGCGACCAGACGCTCGAAGACCACCGGGAAGAGGTTGTGCGGGCTGGTGTCTCGCAGATCGTCGTGGCCCGAGCCAACAACGTTGAAATATCGCAGCGAAGTGTGGCGCATCGGAGCTGGCTCGGACGCGGTGGCGCTGGCCTGGTCGCGCAGCAGCCACTCGCCGATCAGCTTGGATTCGCCGTACGGGGACTCCGGGAGCGTCGGCTCCTGCTCGCTGACGAGGTCGGTGGCAGGGGTGCCGTAGACCGCGGCGCTAGAGGAGAAGACGAAGTTGGCCACACCGTTGGCGGCCATCGACTCCAACAGGGTGACCATGCCGGTCACGTTCTGCGTGTAGGTGTGCAGCGGCCGGCTCACCGAGACGCCGGCGTACTTGAAGCCTGCGAGGTGGACCACGCCACTGATCTTGTGTTCGGTGAAGATCTGATCGAGGAGTTTTCGCTGCAAGACGCTGCCGTCGTAAAAGGGAACATCGCCGCGGACAAAGCTACGGTGTCCGCTGGATAGGTCATCGATGACGACAGCATTGATGCCGTCGGCGATGAAAGCGCGTACGACGTGGGAACCGATGTATCCGGCACCGCCGGTCACCAACCACGTCATCTCGTGCACTCCTCTCGCGCTGCGAGCGTCGGCATTGCGCGAGCAGCTCCGACGGACCCCGCTCAGCGTAGCGGTGAGCGGACACGCAGATCGGTGATCTTGAGGTCGAGAACCTGTTCGGTGGCTGCGATTGCGTCGCTGAAGAGGTCATCAGTCAGCACCGGATGTGGATCGAGCATGGTGACCTCGATGTCGGTGCGACGGTTCTTCGTGATCGTCTTCCAGCTCGCGACCAGCTGCCCGCCGTAGAGCACCACGGGGGAGAACAGGCCATTGACCTTGGCCCAGACCTTCGGCAGCTGCTGCTCGGTCAGGAATCGGGTGCGATGCCGACCGCTATAGCCGACCAACAGCCCGTCGTACTCAGGCAGCAAACGCAATCCCGGATCCGATGAACCGCCCTGGGGAGGGTCGGCAAGATCGAGATAGTCCTCACCGATCGGACCACGCAGGTGGATGACCTCGTCATCGAGGCGGCGCAAGGCGTCGTCCACAGCGCCCAAGCCGGCACCAAAGAAGAACGCGAGATCTTCCCGCAGGGCAGGGCCGTAGGAGCCAAGGTGTACCCGGACGAGATTCGTCAGGGCCTCTGCGAAGTCATATTCACCGAGATCCGGCAGCAGGCTACGGGCTCGCTGATGGAAGATGTCGGTGCGCTTCTCCCATCGCATGTCGCGGGGGCGCCGGATCAATCCGCTGTGTCCCCAGAGCAGGTTGTCAGAGAGAGCCTGAGGCACCTGCAACGCCGGGCCGGTCTCTCGTTCGGCCAACCACTTCCGTGCGTGAGCCACGATCTCGGAGCGCGGCGTCCACTCGTTTGAGGTGAACGCTTCAATCTCCTCAGCCAGCTGCTGCGGCGTAACGTCGTGCAAGCTGAGAACGTTGCGCAACTGAGCCGCCCGGGAGCGGCGGGCGACGGCGTCCAGCCAGCCAAACTGCTCCGGGTGGCAGGTATGGACGGTGCCACGGATATTGCTGGTCTTGAGCAGCTGATGGGACTCGAACAAAGAGCACACCGCGTCGTAGCTGACGCCGGGCAGCCGGGAGGAGACAGTCAAGAAGGGCGCCCGAGGCACCTGGGATTGGATCGGTCCCAGGCATCGGAACAGCTCCATTACCGCCTCTGGGCCACGCCCGCGAATGGTCGGAAACTGCCTGCGCAGTGTGCGCAGTCGCAGTTGGTCGTCGCTGAGCCTGCGCATGCCTTGCACGGTAGCGGCGTGCGCCGACAGGCGGCCACTTCGTGAGATCAGATGCTGTTTTATGCGACGACACGGCGCGGGACGACAGAAGTGTCGGCGGGCGCCGACAAGATGCAGGTCCATGGGGAAGAACAATCGACAGCGACGGGCTGCCAAGCACAGCGCCGCAAAGCGCCACGGAAGTCATCAGCATTCCGGACGACCGGCTGCGGGGACCAGCCGTGCTGCTGGGACCCAGTTTTCTGGCGGTGGAACCACAGACCCATTCACGCGTCGCGATGCAGCACCCGGCATCGAGCAACGACGTCGTGAACAGGCCGAGCGAAGCCTGAACCGGCTGCTCGGCGCTCGGGCGTCGACGCAGCTGCTTGCCCACCTTGTCGAGCAGGAGCTGATCAGTCTCCAGTCCGACGCGCTGCGCAAGCTGGATGAGTTAGGGACGGCGCGTCTTCGATACGTGCTTGCGGGGTTGTGGGAGCACGGCTGGCAGCCGCTGGACCTGCTTCATGTCGTACACAAGTCAAGCCCGCGGCTGGCACCGCTCATCGCAGCCGTGATCACCGATCAGGCCGAGGTGGTGCGCGCCATGCAGCAAGCGCCACAGGATTGGCTCAACCAATTGCAAGTCGTTGCCGAGGAGGCCGGAGAGCTGGCGGGTGGGAATGATCAGCGAACCACGTGGCTACTGGCTGCCGCCTTGTGCAGGTCCGGGCTGGCGTTGGTCGAAGCCTGGGTGGACATCCTCACCGTCGTCAGGTTGATCTCGGAGTTACCCAGACTGGAGCTGATCGCGCCACCACCGTCGGGATGGGGGAAGGTGGTCGACCTGGCACCCTTCGACCCGGCCTCGGAGCGCGGCAAGGTCCTCAAGCGGATTCGAGCGCTGCTGGCCAAGGCGGAGGCCACCGACCATCCAGCGGAGGCCGAGACTTTCACGGCCAAGGCGCAGGACCTGATGACGCGGCACGCGATTGATGAAGCGCTGCTGACTGCTGCAGCCGACGCGGCGATCACGGTGGTCGCCAAGCGG
>Ga0193739_1000574_pt1 | contig 10192 bp, 6 predicted proteins | sample L2a2metaG_FD_144926 | JGI IMG/M metagenome (GOLD analysis project Ga0193739, IMG submission 144926) | Soil microbial communities from a riparian zone of the East river system, Colorado, United States - L2a2 | ecosystem: Environmental > Terrestrial > Soil > Riparian zone | place: USA: East River...
ATCAGCGACGGCTCCGTCCGAGCGCTTTCTAGTTGCCGCAGCCGTGCTGTCCATGCTCGCGGCGCAGGCAGAACAGACACCGGTGCTGGTGCTCGTCGATGACCTCCAATGGGTCGACCGCGAGTCGGCAGCAGCACTCGGGTTCGCGGCGCGTCGCCTCGGCGAGGATCCGGTGTGTTTTGTGTGGGCGGCGCGAAGCGGCTCGATCTCGCCTGAGTTGGTACAGGGAATGCCCGTCGTCACGCTTGCTGGCCTGTCCAGCGCCGACGCCCAAGCAGTCGTGCCGGATCGCGTTGCAGATGGAGTCGTCGAGCACCTGGTCGACGACACGGGCGGCAACCCGCTTGCAATCTTGGAAATCGCCCGGCGCCTTACCGATGCCCAGCGACTGGGCGCCGCGCCGCTGCCCAGCGCGCTGCCGGTGGGCGAGCGTCTTGGGATTGTTTACGAGCAGCAGCTCACCGGCCTGTCAGCACCGGCCTGGCGCGCCGTACTGCTGTCCGCGCTCAACCGCTCGGGCACCTCTGCAACGGTGGCTGCGGCGCTGGTCGAGGAAGGAGTGGACGTTGCCGCGGCCCTGGACGAGGCGCAGGACCACGGGGTGCTGATGCGTCACGACGTCGAGATTGGGTTCCGCCATCCGCTGCTGCGTACAGCGGTGCTGTCTCTGGCAACTTCGGCGGAACAACGGTCAGCACATCGCGCACTGGCGTACGTTCTCGCCGCCGATCCAGACTCGCTCGCGGGGATCTGGCACCGAGCCGAGGCTGCCGCCGGCCCGGACAAACAGCTCGCGCACGACCTGGTACGCGCCGCTGACCACAGCCGCACCCGGCAGGGGTACGCGGCCGCATCTGCCGCCATGGAGCGGGCTGCGCTCCTCGTCGGCGACGCTGCACTGACCGCCGACTGGATAGCGACGGCTGCTGCGGACGCCTATCTGGCCGGGGACGCCGAGCGAACCAGGTCGCTCGCGGCTCGCGTGTTGGACGGGTCGAGTCGGCCTCGGGCGCAGGGCCGGGCCTTGTTCACGCTTGGGATGCTCGAAGAGTCCGCCGGTTCGGTGCCGTACGCCGTCGAGCTTCTCGCCTCCGCGGCGGAGCGGCTCGACGGTGAGCACCGTACGCGGGCACTAGCCGAGCTTGCGCTGGCCCACTTCCAGCTCAACGACGTCGCAGGTGTCGGTGAGTGTGCAGCCCGGATCGAGGAGGCCGCCGACTACAACGACCCTGAGCAGCGGATGCTCTCAGACTTCACGCGCGGCCTCGCCGCCACCCTCACGGGCGACCTGGCCGCCGGCCAAGTGCTGCTCAGAGACGTCACCGAACGGATCGCCCTCCCCCCGCTTCGTGACGACCCGCGCTCGCTCTTTTTCCTTGGTCTGGCGACCGGGTACCTCGGTGACCCACGGGCGGCCATGGCATTGGGCTCCCATCAGCTGAGCCAGGTCAGGAACCGCGGTGCGCTCGGCCTCCTGGTGCCGGCGCTTGCCTTGTTCGCAGCCGCGCGAGCGTGGCTCGGTGACCACGCCGGAGCCTTCGCCGATGCCGGAGAGGCAGCGGAGCTCGGGGAACAACTGGGGTACGCCGCCGACGCCGCCGTCGCCGTGGAGATGGTGGCCTGGCAGTTAGCGGCCCGTGGTCTCCACGAGGACGCTCGCGCGGCACTCGAGCGGGCCAAGGCGCTTACCGACCGGGCCGGGACCACCGGCTTCGCGGCCCACCAGGCGCTTACAGCGGCATTCTGTGCCTTGTGTCGCGCCGACCCGGCGGCCGCGGTGTCGCTGCTCGAGGCCCGCCTCGCCGCCGACGGCGGCGTTGGATCCATGGGCGAGCCGTTAGGTGTCGCTCCCTACCTCGTCGAGGCCTACGTCGGAGTCGGACGACGAGACGAGGCCAGCACTATGGCCGAGCAGTTCGCAGCTGTCACTCCGTCAACGGCACCGTCGTGGCTGCGGGCGCTGGTGGCACGGTGTCGGGGGCTTACCGCCGGCGACGACGAGACCGCCGTACGGGCGTACGACGCCGCACTCGCCGCCCATGCCGACGCGCCCGATGTGTTCGAGATGGCGCGCACCTATCTCCTCTATGGCGCCCGCCTCCGCCGCAGCGGGCAACGCGTCAAGGCGCGGGAACAGCTGCGCACCGCCCACGACGCCTTCGCGGAGATGGACCTCACAGCCTGGATACGTCGTGCCGCCGACGAACTTGCCGCCACCGGGGCCAAGCCGCGCACCCGCCAACCACAACTGACCGAGCCACTCACCTCTCAAGAGACGCGGGTAGCCCTGCACGCAGCGCAGGGCATGTCCAACAAAGAGATCGCGGCGGCTCTGTTCCTCAGCCCCAAGACGGTCGAGCATCATCTCAGCAGCGTCTATCGGAAGCGGGGTTTCCGCTCCCGCGCAGAGCTTGCCGTGTCGTTCCGTCGGCCTGAGGACGGCTGACCCGCGCAGCTACGCGAGCACCCAGCCCGCGGAAGACCCTTCCTCGGCGCGCACCTTCTGATTCTTCTGGGCACGCTCCGTCGCGCTGGTTTGTAGTGTCGCAACAGTGGACTCGATACTCCTGCTGACAAATGTTCAAGCAGGCAGTGCGGACGACGAGAAACTGGGCGCCGCCGTTGCCGTGCTTCGGGCGTCTGCCACGGTTGAGGTCTGCGTCACCTCCCGCCAAGGTCAGCTCGACGATGTCCTCAATAGCCTGGGTCACCGACAGCTGGTTGTAGCCGGCGGAGACGGCAGCTTCCACGGCGTTGTCGCGGCACTGAACCGTCGCAGCGAACTCAAGCAAACGGTTCTCGGCCTCATTCCACTCGGCACTGGGAACGATTTCGCCCGCGCGGTGGGGATCCCGCTCGACCCGGAGGCCGCCGCACGCGCCGTCCTGGCAGGGAAGGTCGGCCCGGTCGACCTGGTAGTTGACGATGCCGAGGATGTCGTCGTCAACAACGTCCGGGTCGGTATGGGCGCGGAAGCCAGCCGCGAAGCGACCAAGTGGAAAAAGCGGCTCGGTCGCCCGGGCTATGCAATCGGCGCTGTAAAGGCGGCACTGCGGCCGCACGTTCTGCGAGTGCTGATGCGCGTGGATGCCGAGATTGTGGCGGATGTCGATCGTCCCGTACTGGACATTTCAATCGGCAACGGCGCGACTGTCGGCGGAGGCCTGCCGGTAAATCCTGGTGCAGATCCTCAGAGCGGCCAGATGGACGTGGTGTTGTCCTTTGCCGTTGGCCCAATCGCGCGGATTAGCTATGGCATCGATCTGTTGCGGTCCCGGCATCTGACGCGATCCGACGTGCTGCACAGGCGCGGAAACGCCGTGTCGATCTCTGGGACAGCGTTCTACCCCAGCTCCGACGGCGAGGCATCGGGTCCCGTAACCAACCGCACCTGGCGAGTCGAGAAGTCTGCTTTCCAAATGACGCTGCCCTGACTCTCACTCCGACTTGTCAGCATGAGTGGTCGCCGGGACGACCACTCATGCTGACAACTCGGAGTTAGGGCCGTGCTCTGTACTGTGGTGATCGACATGTACGTCTTCAGCGCCGAACTGTGGCAGTACGACGGTCCCGGCGCCTGGTACTTCGTCAGTTTGCCGCCAGATTTAGCTGACGACATCAGAGCCAAGTTTGGCGCGGAGGCGGCTGGCTTCGGCTCAATCAAGGTTGAAGCCGCCGTCCGATCGACGCAGTGGAGTACGTCGCTGTTCCCTGACAAGACCCGAGGAACCTATTTGCTGCCCGTCAAGAAGTCCGTGCGGGCGGCGGAGAACCTCGAGAACGGTGACGTGGCGACGGTCACCCTCCGGATCTGACTGCGATGCGGAGGGCGCTCGGTTTTCTCGTCGGCAACTGGTTCGCCAGGGCGTACCTCCTGCTCGTCGCCATCTTCGCCGTCGTGTCCTTGGCCGCGGGCAGGTTCGGAGGCGAGGAGGCCAGTTTCGCGGCCAGCTTCTTCCTGATCCTCCTCACTGTCCCGTGGTCATTGCTCATGCCTTCCCCTGCTGATCTTCCATCGGGTTGGTTCGGCGAGGTGATCTTCTTCGGCGGCGTGGCGGTCAGTGCCCTGCTCAACGCCGCGGCGATCAGCCTTGTGGTGCATGCCGTACGTCGCCTGATCCGGGACCGGGCATGATCAGCAGCAAGCAGTTGATCAGCCGGAATACTGGCGCTGTGAAGGCGCTCCTTGTGGTGCCAGCCGCGCTGCTGCTGGTGGCGTGCAGCGCAGCCGAGCCGAGCAGGGCGCCAGCGCCGGAGGCCTCGTCACCAACCTCAGAAATGGCATCGGCGCAAACGCGCTCACCTGCCGCGACGCCAGCTCAACCAAGTACCAACCCATCACCCAAGGCGACGAAGCCGCCACATCCGATCTCGATGCAGGCGTTGATCAACAAGAAGTACGACGGCCGCGACCTCAAGATCGGTCGACTGCTGGCAGACCATGGGGCGTACCGGCGCTACATCATCACCTACCGGGGTGACGGGCTCACCATCTCGGGCGTGATGAACGTTCCGGACGGTAAAGGTCCGTTCCCGGTGCTGGTCCTCAACCACGGCTACATCGATCCCGACGCCTACTCCCCCGGCCAGGGCATGCGGCGGGAACACGATTACCTAGCGCGGCAGGGTTACGTCGTGCTGCACACCGACTATCGAGGTCATGCTTCGTCTGACAACGACCAGAACGTGGATTACGAGCTCCGGTTGCCGTACGCGGTTGACACGATCAACGCGGTCAAGGCGGTCAAATCGTCAAAGTTGCCGTTCCTCGACAAAGATCGGGTCGGCTGGCTCGGACGCTCCATGGGCGGTGGTGTCACGTTGACCGCACTGGTGGCCCAGCCGGGTCTCGTCGATGCCGCGGTCATCTACGCTTCCGTGAGCTCGCTGGCGGCCGACAACTGGAAACAGTTCTATCGACCATCGGAGGATCGAGCGAGGACCAACCGACGGATGGCGCGGACGTACGGGCTGCCGGACGAGTCACCGGAATTCTGGCGTGCGGCATCATCTCGGCCCTACTTCGATCGGGTGACCGAACCGCTGCTGGTACATCACGGCATCCAGGACGACACCTGTCCGATCCGCTGGTCAGAGGCGACTGTGAATGCGCTCAGGGCGGCTGGCAAGGAGGTCACCTTCGTCAGATACCGCGGAGAGGGCCACACCTTCGAGAGCCAGTGGCAGCGCTCGATCGAGCGGACTGCGGACTTCTTCGACAAGCACCTGGACTAAGCCGGAGGCTGCCCGACCTCGGCGCCACATGCCAGGACAGCCATTTGGTTTGGCCAGCAATGAACAGATTGTTTGATGAATATACCCCTCGGGGGTATATTGCGACATCTAGTAGACGCCAAGGATGGGTATCAAGCCACCAGATTCTGGAGGGGCGATGGCAGCCAAGGGATCAACGGTCGTTCTCGATGTGTCCGGAGTGCACTGGGCAGCCTCGAAGAGTGTGGCCGAGGCGGTGCTGTCTCGCCGCCCGGGCGTCATCGATGTCGCGGCGAATCCCGTGCCGCAGACAGCCACCGTCACCTATGACCCGTCCCGGACCTCGCTAGCTGAGCTGGCCGGCTGGGTGCGGGATTGCGGATACCACTGTGCCGGCCAGTCGGTTCCAGACCACATCTGCGATCCACTCGCCGAACCAGCAGCGGCTCCGGACAAAAATGATCATCCTCAGACGACTAGCCAGGTGCACGCCGAGCACGCCCCGGCGCACGACCATGGCGACACCAAGCACGGCCCGGCGCACGACCATGGCGATACCGAGCGCGGCGCCGGGCATGATCACGTGATCACAGCCGCGCCCGGCGAGCAACGTACGAGCACTCCGGCACCTCATGTTGATCATGCCGCTCATGCGCCCGCGACGTCTCATGACGCAATGGGCCACGGCGGGCATCACGCCGGCCTGTCCATGGACGACATCGTGCGCGACATGCGGAACCGATTCCTCGTTGCCGCGGTGCTCTCCATCCCGATCTTGCTGTGGTCTCCGATAGGTCGAGAGGTGATCGGCTTCGACGTCCCAGCACCGTTCGGGCTACGGGACGACGTCTTCTCCTTGATCTTGAGCCTGCCAGTGATCTTCTACTCGGCGTGGACCTTCTTCGACGGCGCTTGGCGCGCGCTCCGGGCGCGCACCTTGGACATGATGGTTCTGGTCGCAGTCGCTATCGGCGCAGGCTGGCTCTACAGCGTCTATGTCACTTTCACCGGCGGCGGCGAGGTCTTCTATGAGGCCACCACCGTCTTGGCCGCCTTCGTGCTGCTCGGGCATTGGTTCGAGATGCGAGCCCGTGGCGGAGCGAACGACGCGATCCGCGCACTTCTTGAGCTCGCACCGCCTATGGCGGTTGTCATCCGCGACGGGGAACCGGTTGACGTGCCAACTGCCGAGGTCAGCGTAGGTGATGTGCTACTGATTCGTCCGGGCGCCAAGATCCCGGTCGATGGGACAGTCATCGACGGGGAGTCCGAGGTCGATGAGTCCACGGTCACTGGTGAGAGTCTGCCGGTGGCCAAGGCAATTGGCTCACAGGTGATCGGCGCATCGGTCAACACCACCGGCGCGTTGCGCGTACGCGCCACCAAGGTCGGATCGGACACCGCTCTGGCCCAGATCGTGGCGCTGGTACAGGAGGCGCAAAACTCCAAGGCGCCCGGCCAGCGGCTCGCCGACCGAGCAGCTTTCTGGCTTGTGCTGGTCGCGCTGCTCGGAGGCATAGCCACATTCTTGGTATGGCTAGCAGTCGGCCGACCCGTTACTGAAGCCTTACTGTTCGCGATCACAGTTGTGGTGATCACTTGCCCGGACGCGCTGGGCCTCGCCACACCGACAGCGATCATGGTCGGCACCGGACTGGGCGCCCAACGAGGTGTGCTGTTCAAGAACGCCGCCGCGTTGGAGGCTTCCGCCCACATCGACACGGTCGTGCTGGACAAGACCGGGACTCTTACCAAGGGGGAACCTGAGGTCACCGACGTCGTCGCGGACGGCCTTGCCGAGCGGCAGCTGCTAGCGCTCGCTGCAGCAGTCGAGCGCGAATCGGAGCATCCGTTAGCCCAGGCGGTCACGCGTCATGCTGACGCAGCTCGAGTGCCGAGACTCGCGGTCACGGAATTTCGCAACATTCCGGGTCATGGAACCCAGGGGCAGGTGGACGGCCGACGAGTGCTGGTGGGCAACCGCCGCCTGATGACGACCGAAGGCGTTGGCCTCGGCGACCTGGGCCGTCGCCGTGACGAACTGGCCGCTGCAGGGCGTACGGCCGTCCTCGTTGCTGTCGACGGACGGGCCGTCGGGGTACTCGCATTCGCGGACGCTCCCCGGGACACCGCGGCAGCAGCCGTACGCGAACTGCACGCCATGAACATCCAGGTGAGCATGTTGACCGGGGACAACGAAGCCACCGCCCGCCGCATCGCAGACCAACTGGGAATTGACACCGTCATCGCAGAGGTACTGCCGAGCGACAAATCGGCAAAAATCGCTGAGCTTCAGCGGGCAGGAAAACGGGTCGCCATGGTGGGCGACGGCGTCAACGATGCTCCCGCGCTCGCCGTTGCTGATCTCGGCATCGCTATTGGAGCTGGGACCGACGTTGCCATTGAGACTGCCGACGTGGTTTTAATGCGCTCGGACCCGCTCGATGTGCCAACGGCTCTGCGCATCGGCAACGGCACGTTGCGCAAGATGCGACAGAACCTGGGCTGGGCAATCGGGTACAACGCAGTCGCCCTGCCGATCGCAGCCGGCGTCTTCGAGCCCACGTTCGGACTGGTGCTGCGGCCCGAGATCGCCGCGCTCACGATGTCTGGCTCCAGCTTGCTGGTAGCGGTCAATGCGCTGCTGCTGAAACGGCTGCGGCTGCCCGCGCCAGGCGCTTCGGGTGGCGCGGGAGCGCCTGATCAACCGCATGAAGAACTGGCGGCGCGGCGTCAGGAGTAGCTCCGCCCCCGGTGGTTTCGGCGACTGCAGTAGCCAGGCGGAATCCACGCCTATAGCCGACGATGAACACCAATCGAATTCCCCGCAACGGGGTAATAGGCGTGCAATGGGTGAACCAATGGCTCTCATCGCCGATCGATACCGCCTGCAGCACGTCGTGGGCAGCGGTGGAATGGGCGTGGTCTGGGAAGCCTGGGATGAGCGCCTGGAACGCCGCGTCGCACTGAAACAGCTGCATCGCCAGTCAGGAGCCTTGACTAAAGAAGCGGAACTGGCCAACAAGCGAGCGATGCGCGAGGCGCGACTCACTGCGCGACTGAGTCATCCGCACGCCGTACCGGTGTTTGACGTTGTGGAACAAGAGGGCCAGCTATGGCTGATCATGCAATTCATCCCTCGATCCACGCTGGCAGCCGTGCTCGAAGAGGGCGGACCACTCCAACCAGATGAAGCCGCTCAGGTAGGTGCGGAGGTGGCCTCGGCGCTCTCAGCGGCCCATGCGGTCGGCATCGTTCACCGCGATGTGAAGCCGCGCAACATCCTGATCGCAGAAGACGGCACGGCCTTGATCAGCGACTTTGGGATTGCGCACGCCTTGGGCGACGCGACCCTGACCACACGCGGGATGATCCACGGCACGCCGGCGTATCTCGCTCCCGAAGTCGCTCGAGGGAGCGAGGCGGACTTCGCCTCCGATGTGTTCTCGCTGGGCGCCACGCTGTATAGCGCGATGGAGGGCACCGCACCGTTTGGCACTGACGAGAACTCCATGGCATTGCTGCATCGCGTGGCCTCCGGGCAATTCCCACCGCCGCAGAACTCAGGTGTGGTGACGCCCGTGATCTTGGAGATGCTCTCGACCGATCCGGAAGCCCGTCCATCTATGCGCACAGTCGCCGACAGCTTGGCGCGGCTGGCAGCGGGCAGCCGTTCGATCGCGGGTGGCGAGACATTCACCGGCGATGCAGTCGATGTGGGCTCGTCGGCGAACCAAACTCCGACAGCACCGACACCAAGTTCGATTCCGTCGGACCCGGATCAGGATTCGACCGAACCCCCACGCAAACACCGCATAGCGGCGGCCGCGGCCATTCTTGCCGTGATCGGCATTGGAATCCTAATTGCTGTGCTGATGGCCGACAGGGTCGGGAGCCCGGCGGCCAGCTCGGGCCAGACGAGCGCGGCCGCACCCGAGAGCACAAGCCTGTCCTCGGCGCCGCAGGCTCCGAGAGCATCCACAAAGCCGCAGCGGCCATCGCCCACAGCCACCTCGAGAACCAGTACCCGTCCGCCAGCTCAGGATGCGTCCCCGCCAGCTACCCCAGGAACCAAAGCTCCTAGGTCATCCCAGCGTCAATCACCAACAACCCCACCGACGGTTCGAGGGATACCGACGGCAGTGCAGCTCCGGCGAGCGATCACCAGCTATTACGCGTTAATGCCGCGCAACACCGACGCGGCCTGGCCGCGAATGACGGCCTCGTATCAAACCAATCATGCAGGAGGGCGTCAGGCCTACGGGCGGTTCTGGGATGAGATCGACAGGGTCTCGGTAACGGATGTGAGCGGCATCCCGCCAAGTTCGGCGCGGGCAACGATCACCTATTACTTCAAGGACGGACGTGTGGTACGCGAGCGGACCGCGTACGGGCTGATCGACGATGGGGGACGTCTCAAGATCAACAGCACTACCGTACTGAGCAGTGTGACCCTCTAGGTCCGCAAGACCAGATCAAGAGTGTTCACCGCAGTTATCGAGAGGGCTTCTGGCGCCTCAGGTGCGGTTGGCTACGAGCTCTACTTAACCGCCCGATCCTTCACTCTGGGAGCGCTACCAATGTGACGCAGCAGCGGTCCTCACCGGGTTCCAAACGGGCCTTGAGCAGATCAGGCGCGATGGAGTCGACGAACCCGCTGAGCAGCGAATGGTTCAGCCGACAAACCAGATCGGTGTGGCTGATAGCGAGGCGATGGAACGGACAGTTAGCCATGACCACGGTGCGATCAACGCGACGAGGCTCATATGCCTCCTCAGTCAATATGCGGACCGCGAGGTCGAGAGCCGCATCCGACCCGGACGGGAGATCAGCTGACGTCGTGGCGATGGCTGCGCCGTGAGCGGCTGCCGCGTTACTGAGCGCGTCAAGGATTGGCGTGCCGGTGCGCGCCGACTCCGAAATGGCCACGGCCATGATGTGGCCTGCCAGCTCGTAGTCTCGCGCCGGAAGAGCAACT
>Ga0193739_1000575_pt1 | contig 10176 bp, 12 predicted proteins | sample L2a2metaG_FD_144926 | JGI IMG/M metagenome (GOLD analysis project Ga0193739, IMG submission 144926) | Soil microbial communities from a riparian zone of the East river system, Colorado, United States - L2a2 | ecosystem: Environmental > Terrestrial > Soil > Riparian zone | place: USA: East River...
GACGACGTGCAACTCGCCCAGCCCCCCACAGATCCGCCACCGCTGCTCGCGGGCGTGCGCGGGCCGAAGTCCCTGGCCATGGCGGGAAGGGTGGCCGGCGGTGTCGTGCTGGCCGAGCCGGCCAGCCCGTCGTACGTGCACTGGGCGCTCGAGCAGTGCGGCAACCCCGACGGTTTCCACGTGGCCGTGTTCTCGGTGCTCTGCGTCGACGACGATCGGGCCGGCGCCTACGAGACGATGGCGCCCTGGCTGGCATCGTTGCTCGAGGACCCGAACGTGGGGCTCCGCGTGCTGCCGTTCTTTGACGACCTGATGGCGCGCTACGGCCGGCAGGGCGTGAGCGGACTCGCGACCATGCCTTCGGAGTGGTGGAAGGAGATCGGCCCGATCGGCACCGTCGACGACGCCGTCGCCCACATCGAGGCACTCGAGGCGGCCGGCGTCCATAGCATCGGCCTGTTCCCCGCGCCGGTGGTGGAGACTGCCATGGCACAGCTCGACGACGTGCTGCGGCTCGGGTCGCGCTGAGGCGCCTGGCCGCCTGATCATCGCCACCGGTCACCCATCGTGGTTCTCTGCCGCCTGGAGCGCGGTGATCGCCACCGTGTTGACGATGTCACGGACGAGCGCACCCCGGGACAGATCGTTGACCGGTCTCCGCAGTCCCTGCAGCACCGGTCCGATGGCGACCGCCCCGGCCGAACGCTGGACCGCCTTGTAAGTGTTGTTGCCGGTGTTGAGGTCCGGGAACACGAAGACGGTGGCCCGGCCGGCGACCTCGCTGCCGGCCAGCTTCGTGCGTGCGACGCTCGCGTCGACGGCCGCGTCGTACTGGATCGGGCCGTCCACGGACAGGGCGGGCCGGCGTTCGCGCACCAGCGCAGTCGCCGTCCGGACCTTGTCGACGTCGGCGCCCTCGCCGGAGTCGCCGGTCGCGTAGGACAGCATCGCGATGCGGGGCTCGACGCCGAACTGCGCCGCCGTCGCCGCTGACGAGATCGCAATATCTGCGAGCTGCTCGGCGGTCGGGTCCGGGATGACCGCGCAGTCGCCGTAGACGAGGACGCGGTCGCGTAGGCACATGAAGAAGACGCTGGACACGACGCCCACGCCGGGCGTAGTCCTGATGACCTCGAAGGCTGGCCTGATGGTGTGCGCGGTGGTGTGCACAGCGCCGGACACCATGCCGTCGGCGAGTCCGAGCAGGACCATCATCGTGCCGAAGTACGAGACGTCGACGACGACGTCGCGGGCGGCATCGACGGTCACGCCCTTGTGGGCCCGCAGCCGGGCGTACTCGAGGGCGAACTGCTCCCGCAGCTCGTCGTCGTGCGGGTCGACGATCCGAGCGGCCGAGATGTCCAAGCCCAACTGGTCGGCCCTGGCCCGGATCGTCGCCGGGCGCCCGAGCAGGGTGATGTCGGCGATGCCCCGGAGCAGGACAGCGTCTGCGGCGTGCAGGATGCGCTCCTCCTCACCTTCGGGCAGGACGATCCGCCGACGCTGACCCCGGGCCCGTTCCACCAGCTCGTACTCGAACATCAGCGGCGTGACGACGTCGCTAGGCGTGACGTCGAGCCGAGCCAGCAGTTCGTCGCCGTCGACGTGCTCCCCGAACAGTGCGAGGGCGGTGCCGACCTTTCGTGGAGACTCCTTGGACAGCCGTCCCTGTGCCGCGGCCAGCCGGGTTGCGGTCGCGTACGTGTCGCCGGTCGTGGTGACGACGGGTAGGCGTGATCCGAGGCCGTCGACGAGCCGCTGGACCTGGGTCGGCACCGCGAACCCGCCGTTGAGGAACACTCCGGAGAGGGAGGGGAAGGTCTGCGACGTGTGCGCCATGAGCACGCCCAACAGAACGTCGGAGCGGTCGCTCGGCGTGATGACGACTCCGCCGTCGACGAGGCGGTCCAGCACGTGGGGCAGCGTCATGGCGCCCACCAGCACATCCAGGGCTTCCCGTCCGAGCATCGCCGGGTCGCCGCTGAGCAACTCGCCGTTGCAGGCCTCGAGCAGGTCACCGACGGTCGGAGCGGTGAGCAGCGGCTCGTCGGGGATCGCGTATGCGGGAACCGCTCCGGTGATGGCCGCGCGCACGGCGTCGACGGCAACCGGATCGACCCGGTTGGCGACGATGCCGAGCAACCGTCCGTACTGAGCGGCGAGTTCAGCGGCCGCAAGGTCGGCGGAGGTGCGGATCTCGCCCGGCCGGCGGCGCTGGCCGGGCACCACGAGCAGCACGGGAGCGCCCAGGTTGACCGCGATCCGGGCGTTGTACGAGAACTCGGTGGGGCTGCCGACGTCGGTGTGGTCGCTGCCGACCACCACCATCGCCGTGCAGTCGCGGGCAGCGTCGTGGTAGCGGTCGACGATCGTCGACATCGCGCCCTCGGGATCGGTGTGCACGTCGTCGTACGTCACGCCGGCACTCACGTCGTATGGCAGGTCGACACCGTCATGGTCGAGCAACAGCTCGAGGACATAATCGGGCCGGTCGCCGGAGCGCACGATCGGGCGGAACACGCCGACGTGGCCGACCCGGCGGGTCAGCAGGTCGACTACGCCGAGCGCGACCGCTCCCTTCCCGGTCTCGCCCTCGGCCGACGCGACGTACACGCTGCGGACCACGATGGCGAGGCTAACCCGGAACCCTCGGCATCGCCGCCCTTCATTCCACCCGCTGCACCGGCCGGTGCTGCTGCTCCCCACCGCCGGATCTGGTGAAGAAGGAGAACGTGCCGTCGGCTTCGAGGACAACGAGGTCGACATCGGCGAGATCGCGCACGCCGTGTTCACGGGCGGCGGCGAGCAGGTGGTCGAGGGGGAGCCGCTCGTAGCGCAGGACGTCCTCGTCGACGACCCCGTCGCGGAGCAGGATCGTCGGTTCGCCGTCGAGCACGGGCCGGGAGGCGTTGAACCGCCAGCTCACCCAGGAGAGCAGGATCGACAGCAGGGTGAACGTGGCCACGGCAAGGGCGCCGCCGGTGAGGGAGAGGTCCTCCTGCATGACGGTCTGGCTGATCAGGTCGCCGAGGGTGACCAGCAGGATCAGCTCGAATGCGGAGAGCTGGGTCACCTGCCGCTTTCCCGAGACCCGAAGGACGAACCACAGCAGGACGAAGACCAGCGTTGCGCGGATGATCACGTCCATCAGGGCAGCACCACCATCCGGAAGCGGACCTCCGCCACCGCGCGGCCGTCCTCCATGACCGCGACCCAGTACCGGTGGGCGCTGGGCGGTTGCGTAGGGCCGGTGCGGGCGTCGAGGGTGATCGAGAGGACCTCGCCGCCGGGCGGGTCGAACTCGTACACGATCCGGTGCGGTTCGGCGGTCTCGGCGGCGGGGTTGGGATAGAAGTTCTGGAAGTCCAGGCGGTCGAACAGGTCCTTGTCGAACGCCAGCGTCACGGGTCCGCCGAAGCCACCGGCACGGGTGACGTTCACCCGCAGCGGCGTTGCCAGGCCAGAGCGCGTGACCTGGGCGTAGTGAACCTCGAGGCGGTGGGCATCGCCGTCTGCGGCGACGTCTGCTGTCCGCGGCCCGAGAACGCCGGCCAGCCCGGCGGCGACCAGCACGGCGAGCGCAACGATGCCGATGCGGCGCAGGTCGCGGGCTCGCCGGACGCCGTCGGGATCGCGATGACCCGGAAGCGTCGCAACATGGTGGGCCATGTGACCGTTTCTACTGGTCGGCGGGTCCGTTCCGGTGAGGGCTCGCCGCCCGAGCCGCGAGGTACGGTCACCCCATGGCGCCCCGACCTGACGAGATCCTCGTCGCACCCAAGGTGATACTGCACGATCATCTCGACGGCGGCCTCCGGCCGGCCACGATCATCGAGCTGGCCGGCGAGATCGACCACGACCTGCCGACCCGGGACGCCGTCGAGCTGGCGGCCTGGTTCATCGAGTCGGCGAGCTCGGGATCACTGGAGCGCTATCTCGAGACGTTCTCCCACACCGTCGCGGTCATGCAGCGTCGGGACGCCCTGGTCCGAGTGGCCGCCGAGTGCGCCGAGGACCTGGCTGCCGATGGTGTGGCCTACGCGGAGGTGCGGTACGCCCCTGAGCAGCACCTCGCCGGCGGGCTGGCGCTCGAGGATGTCGTCGAGGCGGTCGAGGAGGGCTTCCGCCTCGGGGAGGTGCGCGCCCAGCGGAATGGTCACCCGATCCGGGTCGCGACGCTGTTGACGGCGATGCGCCATGCTGCCCGGTCCACCGAGATCGCAGCGCTCGCCGTCGCCTACCGCGACGCCGGGGTGGTCGGCTTCGACATCGCGGGTGCCGAGGCAGGCTTCCCGCCCACGCGGCACCTCGATGCGTTCGAGTACCTGCGGCGCGAGAACGCGCACTTCACGATCCATGCCGGCGAGGCCTTCGGCCTACCCTCGATCTGGGAAGCGCTGCAGTGGTGCGGCGCCGACCGGCTCGGCCACGGGGTGCGGATCATCGACGACGTGACCGTCGCGGCCGACGGCACGGCTGAGCTCGGCCGGTTGGCCGCGTACGTCCGCGACAAGCGGGTGCCGCTGGAGATGTGCCCGTCGTCCAACGTCCAGACCGGTGCGGCTCCCTCGATCGCCGAGCACCCGATCGGGCTGCTCACCCGGCTGCGTTTCCGGGTCACGGTCAACACCGACAACCGGCTGATGAGCGGCACCTCGATGTCGAGAGAACTGATGCTGCTCTCAGAGGCGTTCGGCTACGACCTCGACGACCTCCAGTGGTTCGCGGTCAACGCGATGAAGAGCTCGTTCATCCCGTTCGACGAGCGGCTCGCGCTCATCAACGATGTGATCAAGCCCGGATACGCCGCTCTCGCCGCGCAGCGTGCGTTCGCCGCCGTGCGCGGCCCCGTCCGCTGACCCCTCCGCTGTCCGTTCGCTCGGCAACCTTCGGCAGTTGATCACGTTCACCACCCTGGCGGACGGTTCACCAGGTTCCGGAACCTGGTGAACCGTCCACGAGCATGGTGAACGTGATCAACTGACGTCAGTCCTCGCTCGGCATCAGGATCCACAGCGCCAGGTAGATGACGAACTGTGGGCCGGGCAGCACGCACGAGATCAGGAACAGGACGCGTACGCCGGTGGCGGTCATGCCGAAACGGCGCGCCAGGCCGGCGCAGACGCCGCCGATCAGACGACCGTCGCGTGGCCGGACCAGGTCCTTGCGGGTGGTAGCTGTACTCATGTAATCGACGATAGGCGCCGCGTGCCCTCGGACCGTCCGTCTCCGGGATGATCTGCCCCCGGTACATCGCCTCAGGGGGACCCTGATGCCGGCCCGGCCGCCGAGGGCTGCGCCATGGCCGCGAGGGTGCGGCGGAGCTCGCGCGCGTCGACGGGGCGGGCGCCGAGGGCGATCTGGCGGCCCAGCACGTCGCGTTCGGCACGCATCAGGGCCCGCCCGCGACGGAAAAGTGTAAGCGGCGGCTTCCGGTGCTCGGCGAGGTCGCGCACGAGCCGGCGGACGAAGTTCTTCCACGGCGCCCGGTGGAGCGCGAGTGCGTCGGCCAGGATCCCGCGGTTCCGGCACGCCGTCACGATCTCGGCGGCGAACAGTCCTTCCGCCACGAAGACGGGTGCGTCGCCGACATCGAATCGGCGGCTGCGGGTGGCGCGATCGTGGGCGATGTCGTAGACGGGGACGTCGGCGTGACCATCGCGGCAAATCGCCGCCAGCGCCTCGACCGCCAACGCCGCGTCCCACGAGCGCGGGTCGTCCCAGTCGACGATTCCCAGCCCGGGTTGGCGCGGCAACCCGGGGTCGCTGCCGTTGCGGTAGAAGTCGTCGAGCGCCAGAACCGGGAGCCCGCTCGCCTGTGCGAGGTGGGACTTGCCGCTCCCCGACGGTCCGGCCATGAGCACAACACGGGGCACGGGGTGCCAGTGTGCCCCGTTCCTCGCCGTCCCGCGCAGAGTCGCGGGGTCTTTCGGTCGCGCGCGCCTAGTGGAACACTGCTGCCGACCGGAGAGCAGGACGTGGCCGCGGCGCGGTCCAGCCGACGGCGTGCCTGAGCAGAGGATTGGTGGTGCGATGGCGGGCACCAGCGCCCCCTTCAGCAAACGACGCGCTCCCTGCGACCACGTCGTTGACGGTGAGCACGTGGAGTACCGGGACGACCAGGGCCTCGTCACCGACGAGATGCTCTTCGCATGCGGGTGCAAGACGACCCGCCAGGAGTATCACGACGGCAGCGTCGAGCACATCGTCGTCCGCCATGACGGCAGACCCGTGAAACACGAAGACATCGCCGACCACTGGACCTGACAGGCCACACATTGACCACGTCACACGACATCATCGTGATCGGCGGCGGGGGAGCCGGGCTACGCGCCGCGATCGCTGCCGCCGAGACGAACCTGGGCCTCGACATTGCGGTCGTATCGAAGGTCTACCCGATGCGCAGCCACACCGTGTCCGCCGAGGGCGGCGCAGCAGGTGTGATCGGCGAGGACGACAGCCTCGACGAGCACGCTCACGACACGATCTCGGGCGGCGACTGGTTGTGCGACCAGGACGCCGTGGAGCTGTTCGTCAAAGAGGCGCCTCGTGAGCTGCTCCGCCTCGAGCACTGGGGTTGCCCGTGGAGCCGCAAGCCGGACGGGCACATTGCCGTGCGGCCGTTCGGCGGCATGAAGAAGCTGCGAACCTGGTTCGCGGCGGACAAGACCGGCTTCCACATGCTCCACACGCTGTTCCAGACCTCGCTCAAGTACGACACGGTGCGCAGGTACGACGAGTGGTACGTGACCAAGCTGCTCGTCGACGAGGGACGGGTTCAGGGCGTCGTCGCTCTGGAGCTCTCGACGGGCCGGATCGAGACCCTTCTCGCGAAAGCGGTGATCCTCAGCACGGGAGGCTGCGGACGGGTCTTCCCGTTCACGACGAACGCCGCCATCAAGACCGGCGACGGCATGTCACTTGCCTATCGTTCCGGCGCACCGCTCAAGGACATGGAGTTCGTGCAGTACCACCCGACCGGCCTGCCGTTCACCGGCATCCTCATCACCGAGGCCGCCCGCGCTGAGGGCGGCCTCCTGCTCAACAAGGACGGCTACCGCTACCTGCAGGACTACGACCTCGGCAAGCCAGAGCCCTCCCCGGTGCTGCGCAGCATGGAGCTCGGACCTCGGGACCGGTTGTCACAGGCGTTCGAGCACGAGGTGGAGAAGGGCCGCACCATCGACACGCCGTACGGCCCAGTCGTACACCTGGACCTGCGGCATCTCGGGGCGAAGGTCATCGACGCACAGATTCCGTTCGTGCGCGAGCTTTGCCTCCAGTACCAGAACATCGACCCGGCAAAGGAGCTCGTCCCGGTCCGACCCGTCGTCCACTACATGATGGGCGGCGTACACACCGACATCGACGGCGCTGCACCGATAGCCGGCCTCTTCGCCGCTGGTGAGGTCGCTTGCGTGAGCATCAACGGCGCCAACCGTCTCGGATCGAACTCACTTCCCGAGCTGCTGGTCTACGGCACTCGTGCCGGACGTATGGCAGCGTGGCACGCCGAACGTGCCAAGGAGCCATCGCACGCCGCCGTCGCGCAGGCAGCGGACGAGCACCGCCGACTCGAACGCGACCTCCTGGGCCGTGACCGTGGGAGCGAGCGCCTGTCGGCCATCCGTACCGTGATGCAAACCACGATGGAGGAGAGCGCGGGGATCTACCGGACCGGGGATTCTCTGACGAAGGCCGGCGAGACCCTGCGCGAGCTCCAGGAGCGGCTGCCCCGTGCGGCACTCGACGACCGCAGCCGGGCGTTCAACACCGAACTGGTGGCCGCACTCGAGCTCTCCGCCATGCTCGACGTCGCGGACGTCATCGTGCAGAGTGCCCTGCGCAGGGAGGAGTCGCGGGGCGCTCATCAGCGCACCGACTTCCCCGGTCGCGACGACGAGCGCTACCTCGCCCACTCACTGGCGTTCCGCGAAGCCGACGGATCGTGCCGGGTCGACTACCTGCCGGTGAAGATCACGCGGTGGCCGCCGGGCGAACGGGTCTATGGGAGGTAGGGAACCGATGTCCGACACCATCGCCCTCGATGTCGCCCGGTACAGGCCCGGGCAGGACACCGAACCGTCCGTGCAGCGCTATGACGTACCGCTACGTAAGGACTGGGTCGTCCTCGACGGGCTCAACTACATCAAGGACGAGCTGGACGGGACCCTCACCTACCGCTGGTCATGCCGGATGGGAATCTGCGGCAGCTGCGGCATGACCGTCAACGGAGAGCCCAGGCTCACCTGCGCCACATTCCTGGCCGACTACACGCCCGGGCCGGTGCGCATCGAGCCCCTCGAGAACTTCCCAGTGCTCCGTGACCTCGTGGTCGAGATCGACGACTTCCTCCGCAAGCTGCAGACGCTCAAGCCGTGGATCGTCCGAGACACGGAGAAGCTGGTCTCCGAGGGTGAGTACCTCCAGACACCGCAGGAGCTGGACGAGTACCGGCAGTACAGCATGTGCATCAACTGCATGCTGTGCTACTCCGCCTGTCCGGTCTACGGGCTCGACCCGGAGTTCGTCGGACCGGCTGCGATCGCCCTTGCCCAGCGTTACAACCTCGACTCGCGGGACGAAGGAGCGCAGGACCGCCTCGACGTACTCATCCATCCCGACGGCTTGTGGGGCTGCACGTTTGTCGGAGAGTGCACGCGGGTGTGTCCGAAGCACGTCGACCCCGCCGGCGCAATCCAGCGCTACAAGCTGACGGCGGCGATGGAGTCGGTCAAGGCATTCCTTCTCCCGCGAGGCGCGCGGTGACGACAGAGAACCCCCGGTCCGCCGGCGTCCGCCCGCGGCCGTACCAGCCGCAGATGTCGGTCTGGTGGTGGTTGTCGAAGCGGTCGTACCTGGTCTTCGTCCTGCGCGAGCTGAGCAGTGTCTTCGTCGCGTGGACCGTGGTGTTCCTCTTGTTGCTCGTCCGTGCCGTCGCCCGGGGAGATGGGGCGTACCAGGACTTCCTGGCCTGGGCGGCGAACCCCGTCGTCATCCTCGTCAACGTCGTCGCGTTCGCGTTCGTGATCCTGCACACGGTCACGTGGTTCGCACTCACGCCGCAGGCCGTGCCGGCACGTCTGCGGGGACAGCGGGTGCCGCCGTCGTTGATCGTGGCGTCGCAGTACGTCGCCTGGGCGGCACTGTCCGCCTTCGTGGTCTGGCTCGTGGTGGGTGACTAGATGCGCAGGCGCCCGATCGAACCGTTCGTCTGGCTGCTCTTCAGCGGCGGCGGTGTCGTCGCGGCCCTGTTCGTGCCCGTCCTGATCTTCCTGTTCGGCCTGGCATTCCCGCTCGGCTGGATCTCGGCGCCTGATCACGCGCACCTGCTCGCGGTGTTGAGCCATCCGGTCAGCCGGATCGTGCTGCTCGGGCTCTGCGTTCTCGGGTTGTTCCACTGGGCGCACCGGTTCCGGTACACGCTGCACGACGGGCTCCAGCTCAAGCGACTGGACAGGGAGATCGGTGTCGCCTGCTATGGCGCAGCCGTCGTCGGGTCGCTCGCGGCGTTCTACGTCCTGCTGCTCGCCCTCTGAGCCACGAGGTCCCTTCACAGCGACGGTTCGAGGCGCCACCCGCGCCGGTTCAGGCCTCTAACCCCAGCAATCGTCCATCGCTCACGGTCGAATCGAGCGAGCAGGGCGGAATGACCCGTATGCGCGATTTGGTGGACGGACCGACCACGACGCCTACACCGACTCCTGAGCGGTAGCGGTCTCTTCCTCCAGCGGTAGCTCGACTCCGTCGTCGGCGGTGATCGTGCGGATGGCCGTGACCGTGGCCCAGCCCTCGAGCAGGAGCGCGAGGTCCGTACCCGGGTCCGGTTGCACCTCTGCCTCCTTGATCGATGTGCGGAGGTAGCCCTCACCGGCCTCGGCGATGGTCATCTGCACCTGCCCGAAACGGGCGAGTTCCGCCCGCCGTATCCCGCGAACCCGGTCCGGCGGCCGGTTCGGCACGTTGAGGTTGATCACGGTTCCTTCGGGAACGGTCGTCAGGGCCGGAATGAGTCTGCGCGCCCACCCGGCTGCTGTTGCCCAGTTCCGTGCCTCGTCGTCGACTGTGTCCACGTTCGCGATCGCTGCGCCGCCGCTCGCGACGCCCGCGGCCGTCGGGGTGAGAACGTCCAGCGAGACCGCCATGGCACGCAACCCTGAACTCGCAGCGGTGAGG
>Ga0193739_1000577_pt1 | contig 10161 bp, 9 predicted proteins | sample L2a2metaG_FD_144926 | JGI IMG/M metagenome (GOLD analysis project Ga0193739, IMG submission 144926) | Soil microbial communities from a riparian zone of the East river system, Colorado, United States - L2a2 | ecosystem: Environmental > Terrestrial > Soil > Riparian zone | place: USA: East River...
GGTGCCCGCGTTGAGGGCGGCGACCTGCCGGAAGTTGAGGCGCGCGAGGCTGTCGCTGCCGCGCAGGTGTTCGAGGACGCCGCGCCACACGAAGACGTTGACGCTGTCCATCACATAGGCGGCGCTTTCGAGGGCCCGGCGCAGGTCTGCGTCGGCGCTGTCGAGTTGACGTTTGGAGATGTGTTGCCGGGCGGCCCAGAGCAGTTGCTCGGTGCGGGATTGGGCCGGCGCGGCCGGCGGCGCCAACAGGAGCGCGGCGATGAGCGGCACGGCAGGTGTGGCGCGCATTCAGTGCGTCGCGAGGTAGCGGAGGACCGCCTGGTTGTAGTACGCCGGATTGGTCGTGTTCATGCCGTGATTGGCGTTTGGAATCGTGACCGTCGTGTCGTTCCGGAGGCAGCGTGCCAGCTCGTCGGTGATCAGCTGCAGCCGCGCCGGGCTGCGTGAGGCGCGGAGCAGTAACACCGGCGTGTGGAGGCGTCCGAGGTCGGGGCACGACACCGGCGGATAATGCTGCTCGCGGCTGGCGAGCATCTCGCGCCGCATCTCGAACGAATGCGCCAGAATATCCGCGCGGACAGGTGGGGGGAGGCGGTCGAACAGGCCGGGCGTTTCGCTCAGACCGTCGATGAACACCCTAAGTGCCCCGACCGAATCCCCGCGCACGAATGCGGCCCGCGCCGGGTCGAGCGTGTTCATGTAGAAGGCGCGGCGGATCGCATCGCCTTCGGGTGTGCTGTTCAAGAGCGGCAAGATCGGCGGCTCGCCGAGGACTGCCGAGCGCACCAGCTCGGGGTGCTCGAGTGCAAGGATCAGCGCCGTGTAGGCTCCGTACGACGCACCCACGATGTGCGCGGGTGCGAAGTCGAGCTGCAGCAGCAGCGCGGCGAGGTCATCGGCGTGCAGCATCGGCGAGTAGACCTGGTCGTCGTTCAGAGGCGGATTAGGTGGGTGATACCGCCGGCTGTAGACCAGGACCCGGTGCCGTTGGGCGAATGTGGCGACCTGCGCGTCCCAGTCCCCGAAATCGCCGAGACTGCCGTGCACGAGCACGACGGGCGTGCCCGAGTCGCCGACGATGCGGTACGCCAGGGTGGTGCCGTTGACCCGCGCGGACTTGAGGATGACCGGGGCCGCACGAGCGACCGGTACGCCTGGTCCACCCGCCCCCGGTGCTGGAGCGGGTGGAGGTGGTGGGGCCGAACCGCCGCCGCAGGCCGCAACGAAGCAGAGGAGGGGGATTGTCCGCATGCCGTAGTCTAGCGGGTCATCCCCAATCCTTCGAGTCCGGGGCCACACGGCGCATCGTCTTGAGAAAGGCGCCGCCCTGTAGCCCCTCGACGGTTTCCGCCAGGATGTTCACCGTCCCGTCGTCCTTGGCGAGGGTGCCGCGCACCAATAGGAACGGCTCGCCCCGCACCGCCGTGCGGTAGCGGTCGTAGACGTCGGGGCGGACGATCACGTTCGACATCCCCGCCTCGTCTTCCAGCAGGACGAAGACGAACCCCTTCGCCGTCTCGGGGCGCTGGCGCGCCACGACGAGCCCCGCCACTTCGATCGTCGCGCCGTGCTCCCGCGTCGCGAGCTTGTCGCTCGGCACGATCCCCGGCGGTAGCGCCTCGCGCACCAGGCTGAACGGATGTGCCCCCGCCGAAAAGCCGAGCGTGGCGTATTCGGCGAGCAACCGTTCGTGGGCCGCGAGACCGCCAAAGCGCAGGTGTTCGTGCGGGTGGTCGAGCGCCAGCTCGAGCTGGCGCCGGCCGCGCCCGTCGCCGGATCGCGAGGCTTTGGGGGGCAGCCACAGCCCCACCTGCCAGAGCAGCTCCCGGCGCGTGAGCCCGAAGTTGTCGCACCCGCCTACCCAGACGAGGGCCTCGATCGCCGTGCGCTTCAGGCCCGGCGGGGCGCGTCGGACGAAATCCCCCACGCTGCGGTACGGACCGCGCTGCTCGCGCTCGAGGACGGTGGCCGTCGCGGTCTCCTCGCTCCAGTGGCGTACGAACCCCAGCCCCACACGAGCCGCGTTTGCCTCGACCGTGCACCAGACGTCGCTGGCGTTCACGTCGGGGGGGCGGATTGCAACATCGTTGCGCTGCGCGTCCCGGCTCAGGACGTCGAGCGAGTAGAACCCCATCGGCTGGTTGTTGAAGAGGCCCACGTAGTACTCGACCGGGTGGTAGTGCCGCAGCCACGCCGACTGATAGGCAAGCAGTCCGAACGCCGCCGCGTGCGATTTGGGGAATCCGAACTCGCTGAAGGCGATCACCTGAGTGAACACCTTCTCGGCCGTGGCCTCGGGGACGCCGCGGCCGAGCGCGCCGCTCGAGAATTCCTCCCAGAATCCTCCCATCAGGTCGCGCGAGCGGCGCCGGCTCATGGCGCGCCGCAGCGCCTCGGCCTGGCCCGACGTGAACCCCGCGAGCGCCTGACAGACCTGGAGCACCTGATCCTGATACAGGATGACGCCCAGGGTTTCGTCGAGACACTCACGCAGCAAGGGATGATCGACCGGCGGCTCGTAGGGCCTGCCCGCCTCGCGCGCGTGGCGTTGGGCTTCGCGGCGCCGCACGTAGGGATTCACGGCGCCGCCGACGATGGGGCCGGGGCGCACGATCGCCACCTCGACGGCGAGGTCGCCCAAATCGCGCGGCCGGGTACGGCGCAGCGTCTGGATCTGCGCTCGGCTCTCGATCTGGAACAGGCCGACGGTGTCGCCCGAGCAAATGCGGTCGTACACGGCGGCGTCGTTGAAGTCGATGCGCGAGAGATCGGGTGGCTGGCCTTCTTTGCGCGCGATCAGTTCGACGCACTCCTCCACCAGCGACAGCATCCCGAGGGCGAGGAAGTCGATCTTGATGAAGCGCGCGTCGTCGCACGAGTCCTTGTCCCACTGGCAGACGACCCGGTCTTCCATGGCGGCGCGCTCGAGCGGAACGATCTCCACGAGCGGCCGGGAGGAGATCACCATGCCGCCGACGTGCTGTGAGATGTGCCGCGGCAGTCCCCGGACCTCCTCGGCGAGCTCGCATAGCTCCTTCCAGAGCGGCGCGTCCTTACGCCCCGCGAACCCGGGGAGCTGTTCCAGCTCTTCCGCGAGTGCGCCAGATCGCCGGTCCGCCAGTTTCGCCACCAACTCGATCTCGCCGAGGGGCAAGTCGAGCGCTTTGCCGATCTCGCGCACCGCCGAGCGCAGCCGGTAGGTGGGGAACGAGCAGACGAGACCGACGTGCTCGTCGCCGTACCGTTTGTAGACGCGGCGGATCAGCTCCTCGCGGATCTCGCGGGGGAAATCGAGATCGATGTCGGGGACCGAGGCGAGGGTGTCGTTCAAAAAGCGGCCGAGGAAGAGGTGATTGGCGATCGGATCGATGTGCGAGAGGCCGAGCAGGTAGCAGACGATGGACGACACCGACGAGCCGCGCCCCCGGCCGGGGAGGAGATTGCCCGACGCGCGGCGGGAGCCGCGGCGCACGTCGGCGGCCACCTCGCGCGCCAGCTCGAACAGGTCGTTATAGACGAGGAAAAAGCCGCTGAGGTGATGGTGCTCGATGAGTGTCAGCTCTTCGGCGAGCCGCCGCTCGGCGGCGGCGCGGTTGACGGAGTCCTCGGGGTAGCGGTCGCTCATTCGGGCACGGCACAGCTCGGCGAGCGCCTGCGGCGCGGGGGCTCGATCGGCTCCGCGGAAATCGGGGAAGGTGTAGCCCAGGTCGCGCGTCAGATCGAACGCTGCGGCGCGCTCAGCAATGGCCAATGTATTGGCGACAGCATCGGGACAGTCTTTGAACAGCGCGACGACTTCTTCCAGTGGCCGCAAGTAAAACTCGCTGTTGGGACGCCGAGCCCGATGCGAGCCGTCGAGCGTCGTGCGATGGCGGATCGCGACCTGGACGTCGTGAAGCCGGTGCCGCTCTCGGCGGTGGTAATGCACCTCTCCAGTTGCCACGACGGCAAGTTCCATGTTGCCAGCAATGCTCATTAGAGCTCTGGTTAGAGCCAAATCCCCCCGCACTCGATTTCGCTGTATCTCGACGAAGAATCGGCCCTTTCCGAACGTCTCCTTACAGCGTTCGGTGAGCTTACGCGCGGCAGCGAGTCCTTCGGCTTCGAGCGTCCGCGGCAGCAGGCCGTCGCGCCGGCAGCCCGAGAGCACGATCAAGCCCTCTTGTCGTGCCGCGAGCGAATCGAACGCGAGCCGCGGGTCGAGGCGGTCGGCGCCGAGGTGCGCTTCGGTGAGCAACCGGCACAGGTTCGCGTATCCCTGCGGCGTCTCGGCGAGCAGCGTCAGGTGCGCGCCGTCTGTGAGCGTCACTTCGGCGCCGGTGATCGCCTGGAGGCCGAGCGGCTTCGCCGCCTGCGCGAACGTCATCGAGCCGTACAGGCCATTGTGATCGGTGAGCGCGAGGGCGCGGTATCCGAGCTCGTGCGCAGTCGCGGCCAGATCCTCGGGGAGTGAAGCACCGTCGAGGAAGGAGAAGGCCGAGTGGCAATGCAGTTCCGCGTACATCACGGCATCTGCGCGAACCATTCACCGGTGGCGACGTCTTCGAACAGCACGACGCGCTTGCCGCCATCGAGGATGACTTCGTGATAGCAGCGCGTGATCGATAGACGCCACCATTCATCGTCGATCCGCCAGCTCTCGATGACGGTTTCGACGGTGGCGTCGCCGACCGTCCGAGGCCGATCCTCCACGTCGCACTCGACGGCGACGGGTTGGGGGACGTTCAGGGCTCGAAGTCGATCAGCGCGTAGCGGCGCTCGGGAAGGCGCGACCATGGCTGGACCTCGATGACGTGATAGAGACAGGAGCGCTTGAGCCGCTGCTGGATCTCGCGGGCGGCGCTCTCGAGCGCGCGACGCTGGCCGGCCCGCGCGGCGGCGACGGCATCGCGGGCGAAGAGCTGCAGCTCCGTGGTTCCCGGAGCGAACGCTGTGAGCTCCAAGACGAGACGCGTGATCGCGCCAGCGGGTGGCGCCTGTTCGAGCCGCGTCCGGAGCGGAGCCGCGATGCGCGCACCGTCGGCGGTCGGGTCTTTGAGGAGAATGTCGGCGAGCCAGGAGCGGCCGCCTTCGACTTCGGCGACGAGGCGCACCGCTTGCACCCGCCAGCCGATGCGCCGCGGGTCCTTGAGCGCGCGCGCGATCAGCTGATCGAGCGCGCGCTCGAGCAGGTCCCGCTCGCCCACCGGTGTGAAGAACGTGAGCGCGGCGACGATCGGCTCGGGGGCGACGCCTCCGACGACCGGCTCCACCGTGTGTCCCGCAGCGAGCCGCCACACCCGCCGTCCCATCGCGCCGAACTGCGCCGTCACCGCTTCCTCAGGAAGCGCGGCGAGCGCGCCGAGTGTGCGGATACCGAGCTGCCGCAGGCGTCGGTGCGTGTCGGGATCGAGAGGGAGAACGGCGATGGGTTGGGCGGAGAGGAATTTCCCTTCTCCCCCCGGAGGGACGACGATCGCTTCACCCGGCTTCGCGCGCGAAGCCGCGACCCACGCCACGAACTTCCCCTGACCCCATCCCAGACGAACGCTCCACGTGCCACGAAGTCCTTTAGGGCGTACCACGCACTCAATTGCCTCGACTACTTTTTCCGGTCCCCCGTAAATCCCTTCGAGCCCGTCCCCGCCCATGTACGCCACTCCCAACTCCGCCGGCTCCACGACGGGACTCACCTCGTTCAGGGCCGCGAGCAGGCGCGCGAACCGCTCGTCGTAATGCACCGGGTCGGGTTCGCACAGCCGGAGGGTGGGGCAGAGGCCGATCGCCTGGCTCACCGTCATCCCCGGCCTCACCCCGGCGTGCCGTGCGAGGGGGGAGACCTGCCACAGCTTGCGGCTCAAGTCGGGAGCGAGGAGGGCGGTTGGGTGGGTGGTGAGCCCCTCGCGACGCGCCTCCTCACAGCGCAGTGGGAAGAGGGGAATCCAGACGCAGGCGGCGAGCGAGCTCGTAGGACGTTGAGGCATTGACAGAGTCCAAATGGGACCCGAATATATCCCGAAGATCGAATACCCCGCAAGACTCCATAGTTTGAGCTTCAGAATGAACCAGCAGCCTGATCTCTTCGACGGGACCGAATCCCTCCCCGAGCCCAGCGCCGAGCTGACGGCGCTCGCTCGGCGCCTGCCGGCGAACGTCCGCTTCGGAACTTCTACTTGGACCTACGACGGCTGGACGGGCGACGTGTACCACCGCCGCTACCGCGGCCCCCAACCCGCGAAACGACTCGAGGAATACGTCCGCTACCCCCTGTTCCGGACGGTGGGGATCGACAGCGCTTTCTACGAGCCGCCATCCGACGAGGTGCTCCGCGCCTACGCCCAGGCACTCCCCCCGGGGTTCTCGTGCGTGAGCAAGGTGTGGGAGCAGATCACGGTGAAGCGGCTCGACCAGGGGAGGGGAAAACCGAACCCCGACTTCCTCAATGCGGCGCTCTTCAAGGAGGCTGTGTTGGGCCCCTATTCTCGCGAATTCCGCGATCACGCGGGTTGTTTCGTCTTTGAGTTTCAGGCGATGCGCGGTAAGGACCTTCCCGATCCTCTGGAGTGGGCTGACCAGCTCGACGCGTTCCTATCCGAGCTGCCGGCCGATTTCCGCTACGCCGTCGAGCTGCGGAACCCCGAGCTGCTCACCGGGCTCCATGGAGAGGTGTTGAAGCGCCACCAAGTCGCACACGTTTTCAACTCGTGGACGGAGGTGCCGACGATCGGCGAGCAGCTCGAGCAGCCGTGGACGTTCCCCGCCGACTTCACGGTGGTCCGGGCGCTCTTGAAGCCCGGGCGCCGTTATGCCGATGCGGTGAAAGCGTTCGAGCCATACGACCGGATCCAGGAGCCCCAGCCGGAGCTGCGGCGGGACCTGGTAGAGATCATCAGGGAGGTGTTGCGCCGGCGCATCGAGGCCTTCATCCTCGCGAACAATCGGGCCGAGGGGAACGCGCCGGGGACGATCCGGGAGGTCGCTCGGATGTGGGCGCAGGACGAGGGGCTGGCACTCCCGCGGGACGGAGGGTAGAACTGAGGACGTCGCCGTCTCGAGGGTCGCATGCGTGTCACTCGGTTTGCTGTTTTGCTGGCCGTTTCTCTTGCTGTCCTTCCCGGGTGTAGCGATGACGATCTCAGCACGCCGTTAGCCGTCTCGTGGCTCGAATGGGCGGATTCGGTGACTGCCGCGACGCCGTTCGGGGTCCGGGTCTACGGGTTGATGGATGCCGAGTCCCGTGACTTGCGCATTCGCGTCACCACCAGCGGCGATACTGTGACGATCGAGCCGTACTCCGTCAGCTTCGTCGTGCGAGATAACATCTTCCCCTATGACACGCTCGTTTGGGTGCCCGGGATCGCGGCGACGGCACCGCGAACGATCGTCCTGCGCGCGCCCAGCCGCTGGCCAACGTCCCAGCCTCCCTGGCTGCTGCGGACGTTCGGCACCTTGATTGTTTCACCTGACACCGTCGTCGCGCCGCTGACGAGGTCGGTGGGGATGGGCGAGGGATTCCAGAGCTCCGCCGGTTGTTTCTTCATCATCCCGCTGGAGCCGTCTCGCGTTTACATCTCCGGCGATCAAGCGCCCAGTTGGGCCCCAAGCTTCACCGGGTTCGTCTACGGGCGCATCGACCCGGTGTTCCGTTCGGTCTGTCTCGACGATGCCTATGTGATCCAGGTGGACAGCATCATTCAATAATCACTAGACGGAGGATGCCTCATGCGCTCAACCTCGTTTGTCCTGTTGCTCGTCCTGCCCGTCGGCGCCTGTTCCTCGGAACCCGACACTCGCATCGAAGCCGCCCAGGTGAGCTGGATGGAATGGCCGGCCGAGGTGCTGGCCGCCACGCCCTTCACGGTGCGCCTCGTGGGGTACGGAGTGTCCTGCGTGGAGGTAGTGAAGTTCGTGACGGCGCCCTCGGTGGACCAGTCGGCGGTCACGTTCGAGCCGTATTTCCTGATCACCGGGCAGCCGCAGTTTTGCCGCGATTTGGTCGCTCAGGGCACGATCGCCGACACGCCTCCTCTCCGCCTCATCGCGCCCTTCTTCGACACGCGCGCGGCGGTTCCGGGGCTCGAAGCCCAGGTCCCGCGCACCTACGAAGTCCGCGCCGGCACCGACGTGTCGGCCCGCGACGCGCTCGCCGCCTTCCCCATCCGCACGTTCGGTGAGGTGACCGTACGGAGCGCGGGCGTCGCCACGGAGCGCACCAATGCTGGCGGCGTTGCCTACGCGGTGCGCGATTCGCTCGGCTGCGTGACGCTGCAGCCGTACGTGGTCTATCCGGGCTACGTACTTGAAAACCCGCCGGCCGATACCGCCACGTACTGGTACGGGTTCGTGCGGGGCTACATCTATGAGCCGGCCGCGCGGGTATGCGGCCAGGCGAGGGTCTTCCACCTCGTCACACGGAACTAGCTCCAGAGAGACGCGCGCCGGGAGCTTGCCGCCAGCCCCGGCGCGCGGTATAACCACTCGTGCCGTTCGCGCAGAATCCCTCACCTAATCACAAATGACCGAAACGACCAGACTGCGAATCCTCGTGGTCGACGACGAGGAGCTCGTACGCGCCACGGTGCGGTTGGCGCTCGAGCACCAGGGCTGCGAAGTCGTCACGGCGGAGGACGGCGTCGAGGGGGTCGACGCCGTTGACCTGCAGCCGTTCGACGCCGTCGTGACCGACGTCCAGATGAAGCGGCGCGACGGGATCTGGCTGTGGCGCCATGCGACCGCTTCCCGTCCTGAGCTGGTGGGCCGGTTCGTGTTCATCAGCGGCCACCCCTTCCCCGCGCCGGACCACGGCAGCGAGCGGGAGTGCTTCCTGGCGAAGCCCTTCACCATGACTCAGCTGTGGGCCGCGATCGCAGCGGTCACGCAAACCCCGCGCTAACGCCCGCCGAGCGGCAGCTCCTGTTGCATCACTGGGAGCCGGCTTCTGTAGCGATCGACCATCCCATCGTTGACGGCGAATCCGAATCGCGCCTGCAAGCGGCGGATACGGCGGCTCAACGCGCGCGCGTACGTGCGCGGGGCCGAGGCGCTGCCGGCATACGCCGCGCGATAGCGGTCCGCCAGCGCGGGAAAGTGCTCCTCGAGGAGCGGCAGAAACCGCTCACGAATCGCGGGATAGAGTCGCAGGGGCCCGGCGTGGAGAAACCGTGCGCCCGCCTCCTTCGCGGCGCTGAACAGGGCTTCGAGGCGGGGCAAGTCGTCGGTGATCCCGGGGAGCACCGGGGCGACGATCAACCCGGCATTGATTCCCGCCGCCGTCAGCTTCGCCAAGGCGCGCAGCCGCACCGCGGGCAAGGGCGAGCGTGCCTCGAGAGTGCGCACCAGGTCGGCGTCGACCGTGATCAGTGAGACATAGACCTCGAGGGCGTTCCGCTCCTGCAAACGGCGCAGCACGTCCACGTCGCGCGCCACGAGCGGACTTTTCGTGATGATGCCCACCGACAACCCCTCGCAGCGGGCGAGCCGGCCCAAGACGGCGCGCGTGACGCGGAAGCGCCGCTCCGCCGGCTGGTAGGGATCGGTCGCTGTGCCGATCACCACCGTCTGGCCGGGAGGGAGGCGGCGCAGATCCGACTCGAGCGCGCCGAGGATCTGCTCTTTGACGAAGATCCGCCGCTCGAACGCTTCCCACCCGTGGGGTCCGCGGTAGTCCGCGAACTCCGCGTCGGTCAGCTTGCCGGCGCTGTGCGCGCGCTCGACGACGTAGCGGTGCGCGTAGCGGGCGTAGCAATAGCTGCAGCCGAACTCGCAGCCGACGTACGGATTGAGCGACCAGAAATCCATCCCGGTCTGGCTAGGCGGGTTGAGCACCCGTTGCGGCGCGAGTGACACAAAGCGGGTCCCGCGCAAACGCTCGTCTAGGACCGACAGGCGCTGAACCTTCGGAATGACCGAAAGGAGTGGCAGCCCCAGTTGCTCAGCCACAGCGCGCCCAGCCGCAGTGTGGGCAGACCAGGCAGCCGGACTGTGGGGCAGTCGGCGAGCCGCAGTCGGGGCAGAGGCGGGTCGAGCCTGGGGCGGTGGGCTCAACTGCCTGGGCAACGGTGAAATCGGGCTCCATAGGACACCCGAAGATACACCGAAGCCTCTACATCGGCAAGCTACGCCTTCGCCGCCGCCGCCCACTTCCTCCAGGCGTAGTAGACCGGCACGCCGAGGGCCACGATG
>Ga0193739_1000578_pt1 | contig 10141 bp, 7 predicted proteins | sample L2a2metaG_FD_144926 | JGI IMG/M metagenome (GOLD analysis project Ga0193739, IMG submission 144926) | Soil microbial communities from a riparian zone of the East river system, Colorado, United States - L2a2 | ecosystem: Environmental > Terrestrial > Soil > Riparian zone | place: USA: East River...
GGTTCGGCTTGCGAGACGCGTTTGAGGGATTCCTTCCGGAGGATGAGTACGGGGTGGTCGACCGGTTCGTCCCGCTGGCACCGCGCCCAACGGTCGGCGTGTTGCTTGCGCCGTGGCGCATCGCGACCCTGGCCCACCGCTACGATCCTCGCCGGTGGAAGGAGGACCCGCGTTTCGTCGATTTCCTTGACCACGTGCACACACTTGCAGCCCAAGATCTCGGGCCTATGCCGTGGGCCCGGCTCAAGACAATGCCGAGGCTGGCGCTCGACTTGATCAAGCCGATCGGCGACCTGCGAATCGACTACCTCCCCCGCACTGGTCTCGCGCTTGTCCGGCTCTTTCTGGCGCTTCGCCTCCTCGGACGCTCGGCGTTGTACGCCGACCTGATCATCAGCCCCACTCGAACCACCGACGCCAACCGCGCCCTTGAGGCGCTCGCCGTGGTTGCCCGCGAGGACCCTGCGCTGTACGACGCCGTCAACACCCTTGACATCAAGCAACTCGACGCCTTCCCAGGGTTCCAGGCGCAGTTCAATGCCTACCTCGCTGAGTACGGCCACCGGGAGACCGTGACACCAGTCCTGGTCACGCCACCCACTCAGGGCGAGGCGCCCGAGACCGTGCTCGCGTTGATCAAGGTCCTGGCTGCTGAGCCGCCACGACCGCCAGCGGATCCTGATCATGCGATCTTTGAACTGCTGCAGCACCCGCTACTGCGCGGTCCTCGTCGGCGCGGCCGCATGGAGCGTTGGGTCCAGGCGGCGCGCGCTGGAATAGCGTTCCGCGAGGATAGCCACTTCTACTTCCTCATGCCGCTCCCGATCCTGCGCAAGTCCCTGCTGGAGATGGGCCGCCGGCTGCGCAACGCAGATGTGCTCGGCACGCCGGAGGAAGTGTTCCATCTGCGGCTCAACGAGCTCGAGGCAATCGAGGATCCAGCCAACCTCACCGAATCCGATAAGGACGAACTGCGCGACGCTGTGCGGACCCGATCGGCCCGCCGCGAGGAGCTGACCGGGGTGCCACTGATCGACCCGGCCGCAGTCTTCCCCCGACGCGATGGCCGCGACGCCCTTATCACCGGCACGCCTGCCAGCAGCGGCTCTGCGACCGGACCCGTGCGCGTGATCCGCGAGCCTGCCGAGTTCGGCCGGCTAGCCAGCGGTGACGTACTGGTCTGCCCTTACACGAACCCGGCCTGGACAACGTTGTTCCAGCGCGCGTCCGCCGTGGTGGTCGACTCGGGGGGGCCGGCATCGCACGCCGCGATCATCGCCCGCGAATACGGCATCCCGGCCGTCATGGGCACCGGCACCGGCACGAGGACGCTCACCGACGGTCAGCTGGTCACTGTCGACGGCAGCACCGGCCGAGTAACCGCCGCCGTATCCGGGCAAAACGACCACACCGGGTGAAGAAAACTGGTCATGCAGGGCTCAGCTCCCGACGATGCCCCGAACAGCCTCCCGGGCATGAGCGGGTGAGTCGGCCGCACATGCCGCCCGCGCCGCTTGTTGGCACGCCTCGAGAGTGACCGCGCCAAGGCTGCTACCAACCTCAGCGAGTGCTGCGGGTGCCATGGAAAGGCTCGAAATCCCCAGGCCCGCGAGCACGAGCGCGAGCAGCGGATCGGCTGCAGCCTCGCCGCACACTCCGACTGGCTTTCCGCTGTCGGATGCCGCTCGGGCAACCATGTCGATCATGCGAAGCAGCGCCGGCTGCCACGGATCGTTTAATGAGGCAAGGCTCGCGAGGTGTCGATCCGCGGCAAAGGCGTACTGGGCGAGGTCGTTGGTACCGATGCTCAGGAAGTCGACCTCCGCGAGGATCTGATCAGCCTGGATGACAGCAGCCGGAGTTTCGATCATGACGCCGATGGACGGCAGGCCGGCGGCGCGCGCAGCGTTGCCAAAGCTTCGCACTTCGTCGACCGTGGCGATCATCGGCGCCATGACCCAGACCTCAGCGGACTCGGCTTCCGCAGCCTCCTTGATCGCTTTCAGCTGATCACGAAGCACCTCGGGGTAGCGAACGGCCGTACGGAAGCCGCGTACCCCGAGGGCCGGGTCCGCCTCCCGGCCGTACGCGAGAAAAGGGAGCGGCTTGTCCGACCCGGCGTCCAGCGTGCGCACTACGACGCGGCGACCGCCGAACGCGGCGAACACGGCACGGTAAGCGCTGACCTGCTCCGCGACTGACGGCGCCTCGGCCCGGTCCAGGAAGCAAAGCTCGGTCCGGTACAGCCCCACTCCCTCGGCGCCAGACTCGAGTGCTGCCGCTACGTCGCCCGCGGATGCGACGTTTGCGAGCAGGGCGACAGTGTGGCCATCGGCCGTGCGGCCGGGACCGGAGAGCACATCGCGATGCACCTGGCGCGCCGTGGCAATGGTTTGTTGATCAATTGTCGGTTCGATGATCAGTTCGCCGGTGGTGCCGTCGACGAGCAGCAGCGTGCCATCAGGGATCGCGCTCGCACCGGGTACGCCGACGACCGCCGGGATGCCAAACGATCGAGCGATGATCGCGGCATGGGAGGTGGGTCCGCCCTTTTCGGTGATGACGGCCAGGCAGCGGGTGGCATCCAGCCCTGCAGCATCCGCGGGCGCAAGATCAACAGCGACCAGCACATAAGGGTATCCGGGATCGGGCAGGCCGAGCGCGGGGCGATCGACGAGCGTGGAGACGATCCGATTACGTACGTCGTAGAGGTCAGTAACCCGCTCCGCCTGCCTGGGTCCTGCGCCACGGATGATATCCGCGGCGGCTCCAAAGGCCTCCCAGACCGCACGCTCCGCGGAGAGCCCCTGGTCTCGTACCCGGCGGCTCGCGTCGGCCATCAGGTCAGGGTCGGTGGCCATTGCGGCGGTAGCCTTGAGCAGCTCGCCCGCAGCCCCAGCCGCGTTGATCCGGCTCCGCAGCTGTTCGGCTGCCTGCGCGGCCGCGCTGTCGAGCCGTGTGATGGCGGACGATCGTTCAACTTCTGGGATGCGGGTCATCGGGTCCGGCTCGATGGCTGGATCGGCCATGCGCACTGCCGGGCCGACCACCCGCCCCGAACTCACTCCGCGCGCTGTCTCCAAACCGTCCTGCTGACTCGAGCTGTCGAAGTCCGCTTGGATCCTCGACGCCGTCGACTCCAACTCACCAAAACCGTCCCGCACCAGGTGAAGGACGCGATCGACCCCTGCGCTCGCGTCGGGACCGTCGGCTTCGATCCGGAGCACGTCACCGACCCGGGTACCGAGTGACATCAGCGCGGTCGGGCTGCGCGCTGAGACCGCTGGCGAGCGTCGGGTGGCGATGGTGACCCGCACATCCAATGAGGCGAGCGCGCCGGATATGAGCGCCGCGGGTCGTGCGTGGATCCCGTCCTGGTTGACGATCTTGGTCTGCGCAACGATCGCACTGTCAGGCTTGTCGGGTACGACCGCAGCGGGCGTAGCCCGAGTCTGGTCGAGCTGGGTGATCTTGGCGGCAAGCGCTGCCTCGGCCTCCCCAGCGACGGCGTCGAGATCAGCACCCCCAGCCGCGGAAACCACCGCTGCAAAGATGCCTTCGACGAACGCTGCCGGCACGAGGCGGGTCGGGATGTGAGGCTCTGGTAGTAGCTCGATAGCAAGTTCGGCACTCAGCACGGCTGACCCCAGATCCATGATCACCACGACGCCTTCTCCATCGTCGGAGGCGACGACGGCGTCGGCCACAACTGCCGCGTCAGTGCCAAGGCGATGGTCAGAAGTTCCCGCCGCGATCTCGATCCTCGGTGCGGAACCGTGCACCATCTGCAGCGCCAGATTCACGGCCGCGTGGGCCAGTTCGGGGCTGTGGGAGACCACGACAATCCCCACCATCTCAGTGTCGCTTTAGCCCGCGAGCTCGTCGGCCAAGGCGTCGAAGAGCAGCGACATGGAGGCGGCACCCGGATCCATGTGCCCGGCGCTGCGCTCACCTAGGTAGCTCGCGCGCCCCTTGCGAGCCACCAACGGCACAGTTGCGTCTCTGCCGGCAGCCGCAGCATCCCGCGCGGCTGTGACGGCGGCGTCAAGATCACCGCCACTCTTGATCACTGCCTCCATAGAGTCCAGAGCTGGCGAGAGCGCGTCGACCATGGTCTTGTCACCAGCCTCAGCCTTGCCCCGCTCCACGATGCCGGCGAGTCCAGCACGAAATGCCATATCCAAACCTTCGGCGTCGAGTTCGATCGTCGGGCCGGCCATGCCGGCGAAACGTAGGAAGAACGTGCCGTACAAGGGCCCGCTGGCACCGCCGACCGATGTCACAAGCGTCATGGCGACGGTCTTGAACAGGTCGTTGACGTGTGGCGACCGGCCCTGATCCAGCTTGTTGATCACTGCAGTCATGCCTCGCGCCATGTTGCTGCCATGATCGGCATCGCCGATCGCGGAATCGAGCTCGGTAAGCTCAGTCTGGTTCTTGATCACCAGATCCCGAAAGCGTCGCAACCAGCCGGCTAGCTGCTCACTGGTGATCACGGCATTCGACACGGTCCCTATATTCCCCACCGAAGTCCCGCCGTGTTCACTGGGGCATCCCAGAGTCGGATCAAGTCCTCATTCGCCCGCAGCATGGTGACAGAGCAGCCAGCCATTTCCAGCGAAGTGATGTAGTTGCCGACAAGATTGCGCGCCATACTTATGCCCGCCTGCTCCATGATCTTGGCGACTTCGCCGTACATCAGGTACAGCTCGATCAGCGGCGTACCACCCATGCCATTCACCATGACGATGACCGGACTCGAAGTGAAGTCAAGATCAGTAAGGATCGGCTCCACCAGTTGCTCGGCAATCTCGTGAGCACTCCGCAATGGAAGCCGGTGCCGGCCCGGTTCGCCGTGGATGCCGATGCCGAGCTCCATCTCGTCCTCGCCGAGCTGGAACGTCGGTTTACCCGCCGCCGGCACTGTGCAGCCCGCGAGAGCCATGCCCATCGAGCGACCAGACTCGATTACCTCTCGAGCTAGCGCCCCAAGCTCCGAGAGCGGTCGCCCCTCCTCGGCCGCCGCCCCGACCAGCTTTTCCAGCAGTACCGTGACACCGACACCGCGCCGACCTGCGGTATAGAGCGAATCCTGAACAGCGACATCGTCATTCACGATGACGCTCTCGACCGTAATGCCGGTTTCCGCCGCTGCGAGTTCGGCCGCCATCTCGAAGTTCATCACGTCGCCGGTGTAGTTCTTGACAATGTGCAACACGCCGCCGCCCGAATCAACGTGTTTGGTCGCCTCGAGCATCTGATCAGGTGTTGGCGATGTGAAGATCTGCCCTGCGCAGGCCGCATCAAGCATGCCGAGCCCAACGAACCCGCCATGCAGCGGCTCGTGACCAGAACCGCCGCCCGAGACCAAACCGACCTTGCCCGGCTTCGTTGCGTCGCGCCGATAGATGATGCGGTTGACGTGATCAACGCGCACCTCGGGACGAGCGGCTGCGATGCCGAGCAACGCCTCGGCGACAACATCCTGAGGGTCGTTGATGAGCTTCTTCATACGCGCGACCCTACTGGGGACTGACGTGTCAGCGTAGGTGGTCGCTATAGCAGCCACTGGTGCTGACAAGTCGGCGTTGGCTGATGATCAAGACCACTTCTCTTCGATGCGGCCGTACTTCCAGATCATGACAGCGACCACCCACGCGAGCACGAACAACGCAACGATGGCATAGCCGACGGAGTCCAGGTTGACGTTGGCGATGGCAGCCAGCGGTCCGGAGGTGATGCCCAATTTCTGAGTGACGATCGAGATCAGCTCGATGCTGCCGATGATCAAGGCCACAGCAACCGAGAGCCCGGTGATCGTGATGTTGTAGTAGATCTTGCGAACCGGCTTGGAGAAGGCCCAGCCGTAAGCGAAGTTCATGAAGCAGCCATCGACCGAATCGAATAGGCTCATCCCCGCCGCGAACAAGATCGGCAAGGTCATGATGGCGTACCACGGCAAGGCGAATGCGGCAGCACCACCGGCCAGCACCAGTAGCCCCACTTCGGTCGCAGTGTCGAAGCCGAGCCCGAAGAGCAGCCCGACGACGTACATCTGCCAGGGCTTGGTCACCGCTTTCGTCGCGCCGGAAAGGATCTTGTTCAGCAGACCGCGGTTGTTCAGTTGATCATCAAGGGCTCTCTCGTCGTAAGTGCCGCGGCGCATCCGGCGGAACACTTTGACGATGCCAACCAACACCACCAGGTTGATGATGCCGATCACGTACAAGAAGGTGCCCGACACCGCGGTACCGACTACGCCAGTGATCTGCTGCAGTAGCGATGAGTCGTTCCCGAGCTGACCAGCCAGGGCATGTACACCGAACGCCATTAATACAACCAGTCCGAAGACGATCGTCGAGTGCCCCAGCGAAAACCAGAAGCCGATCGACACTGGGCGCTTGCCCTCGGCCATCAGTTTGCGGGTCGTGTTGTCGATTGCGGCTATGTGATCGGCGTCGAATGCGTGGCGCATCCCGAGGGTGTACGCGGTGAGGCCAAGCCCGATACCCAACACCTCCCTCGTGCCGACCTGGTAGTGCTGCGGCGCCACGATTCCTGCGAGTACGCCCCACCCGAGTAAGTGGAGCAACAGGATGACGCCCGCCATGCCGGCAATTGAGCGCCACTCCTGACGGCTGAGCCTGCCACGAAGCCGGTCGGGCACACTTCTCATGGCCGCGACAACTGGTGCTGACAAGGCTGACCTCCTCGAGACCGATTTCGCTGGCCGCTACCCAAATGCGACGCTATCGCATATGAGCCAGATGCGATAGTGTCGCAACTGCTTCGAGGTCCGTTGCAATGCGGGGGTGGGAGAGAATCAAGAGGTGCAGGCGGGAGAAGTGAGCTCCGGCGGATCAGCGCCCCGCGTTCAGGCCGCGTTGAGCTTGCTCCGCAACCAGCACGAGCGCGTCACCAGAGCGCGTCAGGCCGTCATCGAGGTTCTGGACGGCACCCAGGAGCACCTCGCTGCCGAGGAGATCGTCGCTCGCGCCGAGTCATCGGCTCCGGGAGTTCATCGGGCGACGGTCTATCGTGCCCTGTCGACACTGGGCGAGCTCGGACTGGTCACCCACACGCATGTTGGCGGCTCTGCCACGGTTTACCACCTCTCCGTGCCCGAACCGGCCGACCATGCCGCGTCGGCCCCGCACGCCCATCTGCAGTGCACCAACTGCCAGGCGGTGATCGATCTCCCCGTGGATGTCTTGGACTCTTTGATCAGCCGCGTCGATCGCGAGGTTGGCTTCCACGTCGAGCCACATCATGCTGCTCTGTTGGGGCTCTGCGCCGACTGCCGCAGGTCATCCCCTCGTGAAACCGGTCACTAACAGCAGGTCTGAATCGATTCAGCCTTGTTGTTTGCGACCGGTTTCCGCAAGAGAAGGGCCGACAGGTGGCGAGGTAGACGACGAGGCGGCGGGGGCCGTGGCTGAGGCGGGAGTAGCGGCCGCAGGTGCTGGGGCCGTAGGCGCGGGCGGGGTGGGTGGGGCGCCCGAGCCGCTGGATTCCGCGGGCCCGATCAGCTCCTCGAGACTGGTTGCCCCCGGCAGCTGAACAGTGAACTCGGCCCCGCCCTGAGCCGAGCGGCCGGCTCGGATCCAGCCTCCGTGCTGAGTGATCGTCTGGGCAACAATCGAGAGACCGAGACCGGTACCGGGAGTTTGCCGGGCGGTGTCGCCACGGTAGAAGCGGTCGAAGATGAACGGCATGTCAGCCTCGGCTATCCCGGGACCTTGATCGGCAACTCGAAGTCGATCGCCCTCGAGCTGCACCCGAACGGTCCCGCCCGGCGGACTCCACTTCACTGCGTTGTCCAGCAGGTTGGTGATCGCACGCTCCAGCGACTCGGAATCCCCCACAACATAGAACGGGTTGACCTCGACGTCGAAGAGCAACCCATGAGCCCGCAGTCGCACCCGATCCAGCGCCGAATTCACCACATTACGGAAGTCCAACGGCTCAGGTGAGGAGGCGGTTTCGTCGCGGGCGAGCTGCACAAGATCGCCGATCAAGTCCGTGAACTCCACGAGCTGAGCCTTCACGTCGGCCAGGATGTCGATCCGATCTTGCTGCTTCAACATGCCACTTGAGGCATCGGCTGCCAGAAGTTCGATGTTGGTGCGCAGGCTGGTGAGCGGGGTACGCAACTCGTGACCAGCGTCGGCGATCAGTTGGGCCTGCTGTTCCCTCGATGAGGCCAGCGACCGGAGCATCTGATTGAACGACTCTGCGAGGACCGCGATGTCGCCTGAGGCCCTGATGCTGATCGGCGTGAGTTCCTTGGTGACGCTAACGTGTTCGACGGCTGCAGAGAGCTCGCGCACCGGTCGCAAGCTGGAGCGGGCCACGTACGCGCCCACCACTGCAGCAATGATCACACCTGCCACCCCGAAGATGATCAAGACCAGCCACAGCGAGCTGAGGATCTCATTCGTCGGTTCCAGCGGCCGACCCAGAACCAGGGCGTAGTTGCCCAGGTCCGTGATCGGCACTGCAACGATCCGGTACTCCTCGCCGTCAGTCATTACGCCGGAACGCGCCGAGTAGCCGCTCTGCAACCGAGCGACGGCGAGCTCCTCAGCGCCGACTACCAGGTGGTCGCGCTCGTCGGGGACGTAGAAGATCTCGCCATCGGTCCGGATCGCAGCGACGCTGACATTGCGCACCCGCAGAGCACGCTCGGTGAGACCACCGAGAGTTCGAATGTCCTGGGCGACCGGCACCGCCGCCAGCGACGAGGCAATCTCGACCAACTCCTCGTCCAGGGCGTTGTAGAGCGAGATACGCAACGTCATATAGCCGGCGACACTCGTCACCGCCACGGCCAGGGCCACCGCGACCGTGGTCAGGTAGGCGACGCGGCGCTGCAATGGCAGCGCTCGCAGCCAGGCCTTCAGCCGAGCAACCATGGGCGCTCCACAAGCCGACGTCGGCTGATCATGGTGGCGTCTCACGTAGGACGTAGCCGACTCCGCGTACGGTATGGATCAGCCGAGAGTCATCAGCAGCTTCGGTCTTGCGGCGCAGGTAGCCGATGTAGACCTCCAACGAGTTGGCCGTGGTCGGGAAGTCGAACCCCCACACCTCATTCAGCAACCAGCTCCGCTCCAGCACTCGGCGAGGATGGCGCATGAAAGCCTCGAGCAGCGCAAACTCAGTCCGGGTCAAACTGATTGATCGGGTACCGCGCAACACCTCGCGGGTCTGAGTGTTCAACACCAGATCGCTGAACGACAGACTCTGTGCTGAAGGGTCCGTGGAGTCGGCCACCGTTCCGGCTCGCCGGACCAGGGCACGCAGCCGCGCGAGCAGCTCGTCCAGCGCGAAAGGCTTGGCCATGTAGTCATCGCCGCCCGCGTCGAGGCCGTCCACTCGGTCGCCAACCGCGTCGCGCGCGGTGAGCACCAGGATTGGCACATCGTTGCCGGCTGCGCGCAGCATGCGCGTCGTCTCCAGCCCATCGAGCCGCGGCATCATCACGTCCATGATCACCGCGTCGGGCCGGGTGGCGGCCAGCCGCGCCAGCGCCTGAACTCCGTCCTCGGCCCCGCTGACTTCATAGCCGTTGTACTCCAGAGACCGCTTCAAGGAGTCGCGTACGGCTTGATCATCGTCGACCACCAGGATGTGCATCCCTCAAGCGTGCCAGACGCTACAGTCAGCGCGTCCAGCCCGAGTATTCAGCTGTACTCGCGTGTTGCACAGTTTCATCACAGCGGCGGACGGGAATCCTTGATCCGTGGGCATCCCCGGCGCCCAACGTGTCGCTCCCGACCGATCCGTCAGCCGTGCCTGGCTATGGGCCGTCGCCGTGGCCGTGGCTGCGTTCTTGTTCAGATTGGTCCCGGTGCTGCGCGGCGGCGGGCTCGTCGGTATGGGCAATTACGACGATGGGGTGTATTACGCATCAGCCACCGGCCTAGTCCACGGCTTGCTTCCCTACCGTGACTTCCTGCTGCTTCATCCACCGGGAATGCCATTGCTGTTGGCCCCATTCGCCCTGGTCGCACAGCTGACCAGCGACTCGTACGGTTTCGCCGCGGCACGCGTCGGCTGGATGCTCCTGGGAGCGGCGAACGCAGTGCTGATCTGGAAAATCCTGAGGCCCATCGGTCTGGTCGCCGCCGCATTCGGT
>Ga0193739_1000579_pt1 | contig 10136 bp, 11 predicted proteins | sample L2a2metaG_FD_144926 | JGI IMG/M metagenome (GOLD analysis project Ga0193739, IMG submission 144926) | Soil microbial communities from a riparian zone of the East river system, Colorado, United States - L2a2 | ecosystem: Environmental > Terrestrial > Soil > Riparian zone | place: USA: East River...
CGTGCTCGATGCAGTCGATGCCGGCATCAACACCGGCGCGTGCACCGACGAGATCCGTCGAATGCGCCGTCACCTGCGCGCCGCGCGCGCCTCGTCGACGACGGGCCGGATGTCGTCAGCCGTCCACCGTGCCGGTGCTTCCTCGCCTGGAGCCCGAGACGTTCCAGGTCGCTGAGCGTCCAGCATCAACTTGATGAGGTCGGCCCCGTCGTAGAGCTGGCGCATCGCGGCGGCGAGGAGTTGATCGGCGTCGTCCACGTCGATCGTGAGACCCGGCACATACCCGCGGCGCGCGATCAACCCCCCGGCCGCACGGATGTATGGCTTGTGCTGCAAATCGCGCCAGCGTTCGCGGATCCCCAGGTTCAGTCCGCGCTCCCGGCCGTCGACTGGATCTCGCCGGATCGGTGCTCCGACGTCGCGGCACCACCGCACGCCCGATCGGTGGAGCAACTCGGCGTTGTGCTCCGCGTAGAGCAGGTGGCTGTGCGCGGCGACCATTCCAGGGACCACCGTCGAGCCGCCGGCGTCGACGATCTCTACGTTCGCGAGATCGATTGCGGGCTCATCGTCTGAAGGACGGACCCACGTGATGGCGCCGTCCTCGACGAGGACGCTCATGCCCACCGTCAGATAAGCGCTCTCGGGGTTCGCGAGTGCGGCGTCGCGGAACAGCGTCCCGCCCACGCGACGAGCATAGGCGAGGACAGCGACCGCCGCTACTCCGCTGCCCGCAAGCCAGTCCGGGAGCCACGATGCGAACGTTCCTCGTCGAGTGTTACTGGCCGGGCATAGAAGGCGACTCCCTCGGGGCATCTGAGCGTGTCTCTCGCGTGGCGGGTGGACAGGATCCGGCCGGTCGGTCCGGTGGTGGGTTGCTTCCTCCTACCGTCCGATGGGTCGCGCTGTTCCTGCTCCGAGCCCCGAGCGAGGTGGAAGTGGAAGGCGCTCGGCCGGCGTGCCGAGATGCCATTCGATCGCGTGGTCGAAGCGATCCGTGTCGGACCTGGCATCTGAAAGGACGAACAGAAGAGAGATCGGGGAGAGCGATGGCGAGTCGTCCCGACTCCACCGTTTCTCCCCGTTCTCTCCACGCGGAGGCGAAGGGAACACTGTAAGAACCACAACGCGGCAGGCCAGCAAGTGTGCGTCGAGGCTCGCGGATGGTGCCGCGTGGCGTGACTCGCCCCTCGGCGCAATCCAGACGGGACACCGAAGGTGCCGCCTCAGGCGGTCCAATCGGGCAGCGAGGTCTCGCCGACTCCCGGGGTGGAAAGCTCTCTCACGTGGGTGCCGTCGGCGTCGGTGATGAACAGGCCCGGCGCCGAGAACACTATGTGATCGCCGTCGGGCGACCAGTCCGGAGTGTACGCACGGTTGTACGTCAACCTGCGGACGGCCGATCCGTCGGGGCGCATCACATAGACGTCCGTGTAGTTGTCCGAATGGTCGCGATGCGACGTGAACAGGATGAATCGCCCGTTGGGCGACCATTGCACCTGCCAGCCCTCCCCGACGCTCGAGAGATTCACGAGATTCGAGCCATCGACATCCACGATGTACATCACGTGATCACCGGTGAGGTTGGAGTTGAAGGCGATCCGTTTCCCATCGGGCGACCACGAGGGGTACTCGCCGCCATCGGTGTTCGGCACGCGGCGCTGCCCGGATCCGTCCGCGTTCATGATCGAGATTCCGCTCAAAGGAGGATTCGGGTCATGTCCTGGGCTCGCATAGGCAATGAACGATCCGTCCGGGGACCAGGCCGGCGAGAGACCATCGGTCAGCCGCCGCTGGTCGGTGCCGTCGGCGTTCATGACCCAGATCTCCGAATCGTCACCTTGATCGGATCGAAACGCGATTTGGGTGCCGTCGGGCGACCACGACGGATCGAATTCGTATGCTGGCGAATCGGTAAGCCGGGTCAGGTCCGTGCCGTCCGCGTTGATCGTCCAGACGTCGTCGTGGTTGTCGAACGCGATCCGCCCGGAGAGCGAGGACCGATCTACGCCGCTCGGCCCGGCGGCCTCAGAGGCTGCCGTAGACGGAGACGGGCGATCCTGAGGCGGCTCTCGATCGGATCCCCCGCTGCAGGCGCCCAGTACCAGGGCCGCCGCCAGAGGCATCGAGAGGATGTTCCCCCTCCTCATGCGCTTTGTACTCCCCGGCCGGCCCGACGGTTCCCGGTGCGTTGGATCAGAACGAGAACCCCGGGCCGGCAATCGTGTACCGGAGCGCGTCGCGGCAGCGGCGGAGAACGCGACCACCACGGAGCATGCCCTCAAGCCGCCCGTCCTGAAGCCGGGCGAGAGATCGAGGAGAACGGTCGGCCTCCTCGTTCTCTCCCCGCTTTCTCCACGCGGAGGCGGACGGGAATCGAACCCGCCTGCGAGCTCTCGCCCGCACACCGGTTTTGAAGACCGGGGGGCCCACCAGGTGCCCTGACGCCTCCGCGAGCGAGGATAGCGGCGAACTTTGACCGAGAGCGCCCTCGTCTTGTTCAGGGACGCTGCCGAGCACCGATACCATGAAGGTCATGGAGGCGGCGTTCTTCGACCTCGACAAGACGATCATCTCGCGCTCGTCCTCGTTGGCGCTCTCGCGGCCGATGTATCGCGCGGGGATGGTCACGCGCGGGCAGCTCGTGCGCGGCGCGTACGCGCAGCTCGTCTACGCGCTGGTCGGCGCGGATGAGAAGAAGATGGACCGGCTGAAGGAAGGGATGCTCCAGCTCACGCGGGGCTGGGACCGGCACGAGGTCGAGCGCCTGGTCGAAGACGTGCTGATCGAGGTGATCGACCCGTTCGTCTACCAGGAGGCCCTGGACCTGATGGAGCTGCACCGCTCGGAAGGCCGGGACATCTACATCGTGAGCTCGTCACCCGAGGAGGTCGTCCGGCCGCTCGCGCGCCACTTCGGCGTGGCCGGCGTGCTGGCGACGCGCGCTCGGCTCGAGGACGGGCATTACACGGGTGAGCTCGAGTTCTACTGCTACGGCGACGGGAAGGCCGAGGCGATCCGTGCGCTCGCACAGGATCGAGGGATCGATCTCGGGTCCTCGTACGCCTACAGCGACTCCTCGACCGATCTCCCGATGCTCCGGACCGTTGGGCACCCGGTCGCGGTGAACCCCGACAAGGAGCTGCGGAAGGAGGCCGAGGCCAAGGGGTGGGACATCCGCGATTTCCGCCGCCCCGTCCGGCTGCGGACCCGGATCGTCCGGACGGCCGCCCACCCGAGGACGCGGGTAGCGGCGGGTCTGGTGGCCGCGATGGCCGCGGCCGCGATCGTGCTGTGGCTCGTCGTGCGGTCACGGCTGTCGGATCGCCGCGCCACCGCCACGTAGCGTTCGCGCGGCCAAAGAGCTGGAGGTACGATGGGCCGCGTCGCCCTCGGGCGACCGCGAAGGGAGCAGAAACCCACGCGCGTTTGCCGCGGGAGGCATGCTCGGGCCCTGTGGTTCCGGCCACCGGACACCGAGCAAGTGCAGACAGCGCATGCTCGCTGCTCCCTTCGCGCACGTCCGGAGCTCTCCGGTCGCGAAGGAGGGATCGACCGGCTAGGAGCCCGCCGGCTCGCGCCGGTACTCGAAGTGCATCCCGTCGGGTTCGATGAAGGTCCCGCCCCACAGGAAGCCCCATCGCTCGAAGACCTCGACCAGCCGAGGGTCCTGGTGCGGCGTCTGCCCGAACAGGTTCCCCTGGTCGACGTTCACGTCGACCGCGATCCCCCACGAGTGGTGGGACAGGCCCGCGGTCGGGATCCGATTGATATGCCGAGGCGAGTAGCACCCCGAGTACGAGTGGATCGTGTCCTGCAGCCCGCGATCGATCAGCTCTCGGACGACGCCACGGATCTGCGGGAACAGCGACACGTGACAGGTGACGCTGCCGAGCAGCGGCACCCGCTGCGTGTCGATGTTCCGCTTCACCCACGTCGGTTCGACGTCGAGGTAGCCGGGCCGTCCGGGTTCGGGGCGCGCCTGGAACTCGCCGAACAGCAGCTTGATCCGGACCGGTGGTAGCACCGCATCGCCTTGGCGGAAGTAGGGGGTGTCGCCGGGCGCACGGACCTTGGAGGGAGGGTCGCCCGGCAGGATCGGACGCAGGAGCCGTTCGACGGCGCGAGCGGTTCGAGCGCCGTCGGGCACCACCAGCGTGTACCGATCGTGCGTCACCCCGATCGAGCGGCCGACCTCACGCGAGACCATGAGCTCGTGGGCGCCGACCAGCTCGTCGGGCAGGATCGCCGCAACCTCGATCCGAACGTCGCCGAACCGCAGCACGGCCCCTGGCCCGAGGCCACGTAGCTTGGCGCTGCTCTCGCCCAGGATGCCCTGCCCGTCGGCGAGCGCGAGCGTCACGGATCGGTCGGCCGGCGGCAGGAACGGCGCGAACTCGGCCGGGTCGACCGCCGCGACCTCGAGCGGGATCGCGAAGCCGCGTCGAGGATCGTCGATCACCTCGCCCTGCTCGGACCACGACCGGTCGAGCCACGTGTTGTCGCTCGCGACCACCACCGAACGCTGGATCCCGTCCAGGTCGCGGACGGCCGTTCGGAACCCGTCGGGCATGCCGCCGGAGGTCCAGACGAGGAACGCCTCGGGAGGCTGGGGCTCGGTCGTCGGGACCGTCGGTGCGGCGATCGAGCCCGGATCGGGCAGGTTCGCCCATCCCTGGATCGCAAGCGTGAGCGTGGCGCCGAGGGCGAACCCCATCGCGACGCCCGCCGCGTGCCCCGCGGCGCGGCGGCGACTCATCCGCCCGCCTCGTCCCGTTCGGGGCCGATCGACGTGGCGATGGCGAGCAGCTCCTCGAGCTCGAGCCCCGGCGCGTCCAGCGAGCGGTACACCGCGTCCCGGATCCATTCGAGCTGCGAGCGGTCGGGCGTGAACCGTCCCTCGACGCCGGCGACGTCGACCGTCGATTGCGTCGCCGAGGTGGCGGGCGGGAGGGCGGTCGCGGCTTCGAGGTGGAGGCGGATCGTGCCGATGCCGGCGTCCGCGTCCCGGTCGCGGAGGTACAGGGTCACCCCGACACCGTACCCGGCGTCCACGAGCTCCACGCTCGCGAGCCCGAACCCGGCCGGGAGCGCCGCGGGGAGCTCGATCGGGAACGGGACGGACGCGCGAGCGGCCTCGAGCGACATGCGCTCGACGGTCGCGACGCCGATCTCGCGGAGCCTCCACGCCTCCGGCATCGGGAGGCCTTGCACCGGGAGCGCGGCCGCGGCCGCGAGGAGCTCCGAACGCGGCAGGTTGGATTCCAGGTACAGGTCGGTGCCGGCGGCGTGGATCGACACGCGCCGGCCGTGGTCGTCCGACGACGGCTCGTAGTAGGCGACGCCGCCACCGGTGAGCGGGATCTCCTCGGCCTGCACGCCCACGGGGCCGAACGGCGCGTCGCCGTTCCACGTGCGCGTCTCGCCGAGGTTGAGGAACGCCAGTCCGTCCGCGTACGCGACCAGCGTCCCGCCGGCGTCGTCCCGGGGGAGCACCACCCGGTACCGGTCGAGACCACCGACCGTGCGCGCCGCGACCGGCTCGAAGCCGGCCTCGCCCTGCACGTCGCCGAGGCTCACCGGCCGGGCGCCCTGATCGTGCGACGATGACGTCGCCGGGATGTCGAACACCCGGGCATCGGGCGCGTCGAGGCTCACGTCGAGCGCGGTCACCGAGAACACCGACCGGAGGGCGGGCTCGTCGGGCAGGCCGAACCGGAGGGCCCACGCGTCGCGCTCGGCGCCCGTCGCCGGGTAGACCTCCCATCGCAGCGGGAACCAGCTCCGCTCGTCGAGCCAGATCCGCACGCGGTCGTTCGGGAAGAACGGCCGCCAGTCGCCGCCGATCGACAGGAACGGGAACAGCGGCTCGGCGCGCTCGAACGGTACCTCGACCTGCACGGCGGGCCGGCCGAGCACCGAGCCGCGACCGAGTACCGTCACGCGGTCGGCATCGGCGAGGGTCGAGATCGGGAGCACCAGGTCGGTCGGCGTCGGCGCGGCGGTCGAGAACGGCAGGCGGTGGCGGACCACGGACTCGCGCCGCGGGCAGGTAGCCGTCGCGCAGGGCGACGGACCGGCCGCGTACCACGTCGAGCCGTCCACGACGAGCCGAAGGTCGGTCGGCGTGGTCGTCGTCGGGTACTCGGTGTGGTCGACGACGTCCAGGCGGAAGCGCTCGGGTTCCTCGAACCACACGCTCATCGTCAGGTGGCGTTCGGCGACCTCGGGGGAGAGGTTCTTCTCGTCGAGGGCGAACGTCGCCTGGTACGCGTCGAGGCCGACCGCGGCGGCCGCGATGCCTTCGGTCACGTCGGTGGCGGCGAGCGCCGAACCGGTCTCGGGCCGCTGCCACGGCCCGCCGACGACCAGGCTGCCCACCAGCGCGCCGACGACGAGCGCCGCGGCGACCGGGGCGAGCCGCGGGAAGATCGAGCGGCGCGAGGACCCGGCGGGCCGAACCACGCGGAGCCGCGGACGAGGCTGCCCGGCCTCGGCGCCGACGGCGGTCATGACCTCGTCGACCAGATCGGGGACCGCGGGCGCGACCTCGAACCGTGCGGCCTCGCGCAACCGGTACGCGCCGCGTTCGAACGCTCGGCACTCGGCGCACGTCTCGAGATGCTGTTCGAGTGCCGCACTCGATCGCGTCGACAGCCGCTCGCCGTCGATGCGGGCGGAGAGGAGGCGCTCGACCTGGTCGTGATTCACTGCGCCTCCTCCTCGACCGCGAGCGCGTCCATCATCGCCCGGCGCGCCCGGTGCATCCGGCTCTTGATCGTGCCGACGCGAACGCCGAGCACGTCGGCCGCCTCCTGGTACGAAAGGCCGAAGACCTCCACCAGCAGGAACGGCTCGCGGTGCTCGGCCGAGACCGCGTCGAGGGCCGCGTGCAGCTCGACGCGCGCCTGGGGATCGGTGGTCGTGCCGGCGATCGGCGTGACGCGCTCGACGTAGACGTTCCGAGCCTTGATCTGGTCCATCGCGCAGTTGCGAGCGATCCGGAACAGCCAGCTCGTGAACTTGGAGTCTCCGCGGAAACCGCGCAGGAACCGGAACGCGCGCAGGAACGCCTCCTGCGTGACGTCGTCGGCGAGCGCCCGGTCCCGCGTGAAGTGGTAGGCGAACCGCCACACGTCGCCCTGGTACTGACGCACCAGGTCTTCGAACGCGCCGACGTCGCCATCGCGTGCCCGCGTGAGCGTCCGTGGGTCCGGATCGTTCACCCTTTCCCTTCCCGTTCGACTGTCCTGGCCGGCCACCCAGCGTAGCCCCGCACCGGCACGCAGGCAGCGTTGGGCGCGAGCGTGCGCCGGGGCGCCTCCTCCCGGAAGCTTCCGGTCTGCCCTTGATGACCGAGCCGAGGCCGAGCGGGTTCCGGGCGTGCTTGAGCTCGTCGTGGGCCGAGGCCGATGATGTGGGTCGCTCCGTGCCTAACTTGAGCGGCGGGCGGAGGGGTGCTCGAGTCGCTCGGCCAGCCGCTCGGCGCGTTCGGCGGCCTCGTCCTCGAGCCCCGCGCTCACGGCGCCGGTGATGGCGAGGAGCTCGGATTCGACCCTGCCTGCCAGGCGCCCGGAACCGCTCCGGCGGAGGAGGCCGTCCAGGCGCGCGATGGAGCGATCCAGGCGGGACATCGGGTCGTGCTCGCGGCGCTCACGCCACTCGGCGAGGTGGATGACCGAACCCATGACGCGATCGTAGACCCGGGGTCTGACACTTCCTCGGAACCCGAGGCGGTTCGGTGCCGGTCGAGTCGGTTGGAATCCGAGCTCGGAGGTGCCCGATGCGTCGCTCGCTCTCGCTGGTCCTGCTCGTCGCGCTGATCACCCTCGTGCCTGCGTCATCAGCGGATGCCGGTGGGTTGGACAGCCTGTGATTCCCCGATGACCACTCCTCGCAGGCGAAGTTGCAACGACCACGCAGTGGTTCTTCGCCGGCGAGCTTCGGGGGGCGGGGCCGCTCGACGGGCGCCTCTATCACGCGTACCTCCTCCCTCGGAGCGTCACCAAAGGGGGTTCGGCATGATCACCCCACCGACCATCCCAGCCGGTGCGATCGAGCTGGGCACGCTCCAGATCGCAGGACCGTTCGAGAGACCTCACTACAAGGGTCCGTACGCGGGGGTAGTGGGTCAGTTTGGGTTTGACAGGTGGGCTCAGCTTTGGCGCCTGTCCCGAGCCCGCCACCAGCGGATTCCGAAGTAGAGCGTGGCTACCAAGACGAAAGCCAAGTTTGCAACACCCGGTCCCCAATCCCAGAGATCAAAGGCCGTTAGGAAGATGATCCCAGTCGTGGCCGAGATCAGCCCCCCGACGCTTAGCCATCCCCACCAACGGTTCATGGATCGCCTTAGTTTGAGTCCAGAAGGGCCCGCGATGTCCTGGAGCTTCCACGCGCCATCTGACAGCCCGGCAGCCATGGACCTCGCGCGGCTATGGAAGCTGGTCGCGGACCTCGAAGTAGCGGTTCTCGCGAGCTCAGGCCCGGTCGTTCCCCACTCGCTCCCCGAGTTCGAGGCGAGCTTCGACCAGGACCTCGCGCAGCCGCGGAAGGATCACGGTGGGTCCGAGGCAGGTTCGAAGACGAGCTCGTGATTCTGTCCTTCGCGAGGAGTGGACGCCCAGGACCTAGTGCTTCGCGTACGCACTCGCTCCGAGCAAGTGGAGCGAGACGTACGGCTCGTCGCCGATCACCCAGGATTCGTGACCGGGCCCGATCGCGAACAGGTCGCCCGGCGTGAGCTCGGCCTCGGTCCCGTCCGCCATCTTGACGCCGGTGCGCCCCGAGACGACGAGCCCGACGTGCTCGACCTGGCAGAGCGCCTCGCCGGCCGGCTTGCCGACGTGCTGCGACCAGATCCACCCGGGTTCGTAGCTCGCCCGCCCGATCGTGACGCCGCCGATCGTCACGAGCTCGAACGCACCGTGTTCGAACGTGCGCGTCTCGTCGGCCTGCTCGAACCTGCGGATCTCGATCCCGGTCATCCCTTCTCCTCATTCCGTGACGCACCGCGTAGACATCCCCCGACAAGAACGACGAATCGGTCGCCCTGGTGATTGTCTCGAACTCGGGCAGACGCGTACTGTTCGCACACGCGGTTCGCCGCGACTCCCCGCAGAGGATCCTCCCTCACCGGTTGGTCGGCGCTTCCCCCCGGACGTGGAGCGAGGATGGAGGAGGTCGCGCGGATCGTGCTCGCGCTCGAGTCACCGGATGTCGCCGAGGAGGTCATGCACTTCCTCGACCGCACGGGCCGGGCGCGCGTCGTCGGGACGGCGGCGGACGCGTCGCAGCTCGCCGAGGCCGTTCGGCAGCTCGAGCCGGATGCGGTGGTTGCCGCCCCTGCCCTCGTCCCCTCGCGTGGGACGTTGAACGGCAGCGCGCTCCTCGTCGTGGACACGTCGCAATCGGTGGGTGCCCTGCGTCGAGCCATCCGAGCCGGAGCGAGCGGCTTCTACCTGTGGCCGGCCGAGCGGGAGGAGCTGGCGATCGCAGCCGCGCGCGTTGGCCCGACGCTGAAGGAGAGCATCGGCGAGCGGGCGCCCGTGCTTGCGGTCTACGCGCCGCGCGGCGGCAGCGGTGGGACGTTCGTGGCGACCCACCTCGCGGCCGCATTCGCCAAACGGCAACGCCGGTGCGTCCTGGTCGATCTCGACGTGCTGTTCGGGGACGCCTGCGCCGCGATCGGCGTTCCCGCGGACGAGGCGGTGCGAACGATCGCCGATCTCGCTCCCCTCGGGGAGGAGCTGGGTCCGCATCACGTCGAGGAGGTCCTCTGGCGTCACCCCAAGGGCTTCGCTGCGCTGCTGGCTCCGGGTGACGGGCATCTGTCGCAGAGGCTTGGCGCGGAGACGTACCGCGCAGCGATCTCGGCGGTACGGCGCTCGTGCGACGTGGTCGTCCTGCACGTTCCCCGAGCGCTCGACGAGATCACACGATCCGGACTCGAGCTCGCCGACCGCGTTCTCGTCGTGCTCGGCCTCGACGTGCTCTCGTTCCGGGATGCGAAGCGCGCGATCGAGGTCGCGGGACTGGACGGCAAGTGCTCGTTCGTGGTGAATCGGGCAGGCAGGTCCGAGATCGCCCCGGACGACGTCGAGCGGGTCTTCGGGCAGCCTCCGATCGTCGTGATCCCT
>Ga0193739_1000580_pt1 | contig 10135 bp, 7 predicted proteins | sample L2a2metaG_FD_144926 | JGI IMG/M metagenome (GOLD analysis project Ga0193739, IMG submission 144926) | Soil microbial communities from a riparian zone of the East river system, Colorado, United States - L2a2 | ecosystem: Environmental > Terrestrial > Soil > Riparian zone | place: USA: East River...
CGCGACGTCGTAGGGACTCCGCGTCCCGTCGGTTACGTCAGCGAGCCGCTGGGCCAGCAGCTCCTCCGCCCGCGTCTCGTCCCACACCCACTGCCGTACCGCGCGATTGACCACAGCCCGGGTGCGCGCCGCGAGTCGCCGTGCGCGCCGCTCGGCACGCTTGCCGGTTTCCGCGAGGTAGGCATGATGCTTGTCGAGCGCCGCGACGAGTTCAGCGACGCCGTCGCCCTTCGAGGCCACGGTCATGAGCACGGGCGCTTCCCAGGCATCCGCCGTTACCGCCCGTTGCCGCCCTTTACCGCCCGTTACCGCCCCCCGCCGGATCCCGAGCATCACTTCGACTTCCTGCTTCAGCTTGTCCGCGCCCGGACGATCGCTCTTGTTGATCACGTACACCTCGGCGATCTCCATGACGCCCGCCTTCAGGGTCTGGATGCCGTCTCCCGATTCGGGGACCAGGACCAGCACCGTGGTCTCGGCCGTGGCGGCGACGTCCAGCTCCGTCTGCCCGACGCCGACCGTTTCGATGAGGATGCGGTCGAACCCGAATGCCTCGAGCACGTCCGCCACCTCTTCGGTCGTGGTCGCGAGACCGCCCTGCGCGCCCCGCGTCGCCATCGACCTGATGAAGACTCCCGGGTCGAGGCTCACCGACTCCATACGGATCCGGTCGCCCAGCAGAGCACCACCCGTGAACGGGCTCGTGGGGTCGACCGCGACGACCGCAACCTTGAGATTCCGCTCGCGGTAGTGCTGGATCAGGCGTTCGGTGAGAGTGCTTTTGCCGGCTCCCGGCGGTCCGGTGATGCCGATGCGATGCGTGGCGGCCCGTCCCACCCGGGTGTGGAGCTGCGAGAGGACGCGCTCGAACCCGTCGCGCTGGTTCTCGACCAGGCTGATGGCGCGGGCCAGCGCGGCGGTGTCGCCGCTCTCGAGCCCGGCCAGGATCTGATCAGTCTCCATGCGACGTCAAAGATAACGCCAGAATGGTTAGCCTCGCTCCTCAGGAGGGGCGGAGGACCCGTCAAGCGACCGCGCGCGCACGGGGCCCGGCCGCACCGCCACGCGCTCCACCCGCGTCGCGCTCGCCGCGAGGACGTCGAATTCGAGTCCCCGGTACAAGAACCGTCCGCCGGCGCGCGGAATGCGGCCGAGGACGTGAATCAGCAATCCCGCGACGGTCTGGACGCCCCCTGCGTCCATGGTGACGCCAAATTGCTCCTCCAAGGTGCTGAGGGGTGCGCTCCCCTCGAATTCCACGATCCGCGCCGCCGCCGGCGGCTCGGCAGGCGCATCGAACACGTCGCCCACCAGCTCTTTCAGCAGGTCCTCGAAGGTGACGAGCCCGGCTGTTCCCCCGAACTCGTCGAGCACCACCGCCAGATGACTTCCCCCCCGCTGCATCTCCAGCATCAGATCGGCGGCGCGCATCGCGCCCGGCACGGTGAGGGCCGGACGCACCGGCACGGGATCGTCGGGTTGCAGCTTGAGCAGGTCGAGGGTGTGCGCGACGCCGATCACTTCATCGAGCGACCCGCGATAGACGGGATAGCGGCTGTACCCCGATTGTTGAAAGACGTGGGCCGCCTCCGCGGCGAGCATGCCTTCGGGGATCGCCACGATAGCCGTGCGCGGCGTCATCAGCTCCCCGACGGGGCGGTCGGCGAACGCGAGCACGCCGGACACCACCGCCATTTCATCCCTCGCCGCCAACGCGTCGGTGTCGACGTTGGAGAGCAGCGCGGCGAGTGTGGTTCGCGTGGACGGATCGCGGCGCGGAATGAACGGGGCAAGCACCGATCCCGCCCGATCCATCCATGGAACGGCGCGACTGACGAGCGGCTCGGCCCAGCGGCGCCCCACGACGCGGGGGACGAGGTACGCCGCGCTGATGAACAACGGCACGCCGGCGGTGAGGGTGAAGACGCCGAGGAATGTCGGTGTAGTGGCAGCGAGCAGCGCCGGCACGGCCGCCGCGGCGAGCAGCACGCCCAGCGTCGTCAGCGTATTGGCCGTGGCGAGCACGCGGCCCGGGTTCTGCAGCAGCCCGGAGGCACCACCCGAGCCGCGCAACTTGTAGGCGACCCACCGCGTGAGCTCGACCTGGCTCACCGCCGCGGCCGCGACGCCCACCGCGGCGGACACGCCCGCGATGGCGAGCCCCAGGATCAGGACGACGAGGGCGACGATCATGCTTTCTCGAACGAGACCTGTGTGACGCGCCGCCGGTCCACCCGCTCCACCACGACGCGATAGCTGTCGAGCGTCAGCTCGTCCCCGGGCCGGGGCACGCGGCCAAGCGCGGAATAGATCAGCCCGCCGACGGTCGAGACGTCCGGGTGCGTCAGCGCGGCCCCCAGCGCCTCTGACAGCTCGTCGAGGCTGACTCGGCCGTCCACCCAGAAGCGGGCGCCGTCCCGCCGGATCGCCGGAGCGCTCTCGGCGTCGTGCTCGTCGCGGATCTCCCCGACGATCTCCTCGAGGATATCCTCGCGTGTGATCAGCCCCGCCGTGCCGCCAAACTCGTCGACCACGATCGCGATGTGGGCCGGCGCGCCCTGGAAGTCGCGGAGCTGACTGTCGAGCGTTTTGGTTTCCGGCACGAAGGCCGCGGGACGCACGAGGTCCTGCCAACGCGCGCCGCCCTCGCTGAGCGCCATTGCCACCGGGACGACGTCCTTGGCGAACAGCACGCCGACGATGTTGTCGGGCGTACCGTCGAAGACCGGCAGCCGCGCATGTTCGCTCTGGCGGAACGCGTCGAGGACTTCATCGGTCGAGGCGGCGAGGTCCACGCCCGCCATGTCGAGCCGCGGCGTCATCACCTCGTCCACGGTGGTGTCCGCGAGGGTGAACACGCCGAGCAGCATGTCGCGTTGGGCGGCGCCCAAGTTCGGCTGCAGCGGCCGCGGCGTCGCGACCAGCGCGTGCAGACCCTTGTCGACCCAGCCGAGCAACCAGAGCAGCGGCCCGAACGGCGCCAGCGTGCGGCGTGCGAGCGGCAGGGCGGCATCGGAGAGCTCGGGGGCCAGGCGCGCCACGCTGCGGGGGAGCGCGTCGCCGAGCACGAAGAGGAGGAGCACCCCGACCCCGAGCGCCACGAGTCCCCGGGTCCAGGGCTGCCCCCACCACTGCACGGCGTTGGCGGCGGCGACCGCGCCGAGCACCAGCAGCCCCAGGCGGGCCACGTGCAAGGCGCGGTGCAGCGGCACACGGCTCCCGGCGGAGGCGGGCGGAGCGTCGCCGAGGGTGTGCAACGCTTCGCCCACGGCGGCTTCCTCGGCGAGGGCGAGGAGCGCCGCCCACACGGCGCCGAGCAGCGCCACGACGAGGCCGGCGACCCGCAGCGCGGTTTCGGTAGGCATCAGGTTCGACGCAGCAGGCGCCGCACGTACCGTTCCTGGCGGCGCCACATGGCGGAGTGGGTGCGTCCGGCACCCTCGGGGTGGTCGTAGCCCAGCACGTGAAGGGTCCCGTGCACAACGAGGCGGACCAGCTCCTCGTCGCCCGCGATCGACGGACAGATATACACGTCGCCCAGCACCGACCCGTCGGGCTGGGGCATCGCGTAGGCGATGACGTCGGTCACGCCGCGCCGTCCCGTGGCGCGGCGATTCAACCGGCGCATTGCCGGTGCGTCGAGCAGGGTGAGATCCACGCGCAGCCGCCGCGCGCCTTCCCACGCCGCCACCCGGTGCGCCACGCGCGCGAGCCGCTCAGCGGCCCGGCTGCGAGTGCCAGTCCGCGCCGATGCCGCCACTGGACTCCGGATAGTCGATGCGGTTGTGGTACATCCCGCCGAGCACGCGGATGAACTCCCTCTTGACCTGCTCGATCTGTTGCAGCGTCATCGGCGCCTCGGACAGCTGGCCCGCGTTCAGCTTGGTGCGCACGATGTGGTCGATCGCCTCGGCGATCTTCTGCTGCGTCAGGTCCTCGAGCACCCGCAGCGCCGCCTCGACCGAGTCCGCGATCATCGTGATCGCCGTCTCCATCGAGCGCGGCTTCGGACCGGGATAGACGAAGTCGTTGTGATTGAGCGGCTGACCGCCGTCGCTCTTCTTCGCCTTGTCGAGGAAGTAGGTGATCTCCGTGGTGCCGTGATGCTCCGGAATGAACGCCGCCACCACGTCGGGCAGACCTGCCTCGGCGGCCAGCACCAGGCCGTCAGCGACGTGCGCCTTGATGATCTGCGCCGACTGCAGCGGCTTGAGCCGGTCGTGCGGGTTCACGCCGTGTGTCTGGTTTTCCACGAAGTATTGCGGGCTCTTCACCTTGCCCACGTCGTGGTAGTAACAGCCCACGCGGCCCAACAAGCCGTTCGCCCCGACGCGGTTGCACGCTGCTTCCACCAGGTTCGCCATCGCCACGCTGTGGGCGTAGGTCCCCGGCGCTTCGAGCGACAACCGCCGTAACAGCGGCCGGCTGGGATCCGACAACTCGAGCAGCGTCAAGTCGGTGGTGATGTGCGTGACTGATTCCGCGACGGGCAGCAGGAAGAACGTCAGGCCCGCGGAAATGAGCGCATTCATCGCGCCCCACACGCCACGCAAGCCGATTTCTTGCACCGGCCAGCCGCTGGCGAGGCCCAAGGCCAGTGCGCCGACGAGATACCCGACCGCGATGACCAGGACCGGGACGTAGAAGTTGCTCCGGCGTCGCAGCGTGCGGACCGAGAGGGCGGCCGTGACCCCGCCGACGGTGCACAAAAACAGCGCGGGCATGTCGTGAAACACCGGCTGCAGACCGATCACGACCGCGAGAATCATCGCGGCGATCATGGAGACGCGCCCGTTGAAGAGCACGGTCATCATCATCGCCATGAACGGCAGGAAGATGACTTCGGGATGTTCCGGGTAGAAGCGCGCCACCGCGGCCGCCTGCAGCAGCACCAACGCGAACAGACTGCCGATGAGCGCGACCTCGCGCTGCTCGCGGTAGGTCTCGCGCCGGTAGAACAGGAGCAGCACCCAGAAGATCGATAGGATCAGCATGTCGCGCACCAGCGGGCCCAGCACCCCGCGGACGGAGTGCGTCGTGGCCGCGCCGCGCCGCAACAGCTCCTGGTGGAGGGCGAGCAGGCGCTCGTGGGCCTCGTTCGTCACCACCTCGTGGGCCCCGACGATGCGATCGCCGGCCCGCACGATGTACTTGCTGGGATCCACGCTGCCACGCAGCTCGTTCCGGCGCCGCTCGGTCTCGAGCCGGTTCTGCACCAGCGTGGGCCGGAAGAATTGGCGCACCAGCTTCAGGTAGAGCACGTCGCCCACGCTCGACCCCGCGTCGGGGTGCAGCGCTTTGGCGCGATTGAGATAGAGAGCGAACGTCAACACCTGATCGCGCTGCACGGACGATTCGTTCGTGCCGCGGCGGACGATGATGTCTCGCGACTGCTCGACCTGGAGCACTCCCGGCCCGGTGACGCCCTGCGCCAGGGTGCGGTCGAACAACGCACTGAGTGCTTGCTGCAGGGCCCGCCGCTTTCCGCTCTTCATGAGATACGCCGCTTCGGGGAGCGTCACGGTGACGCCGAACTCCTGGGCGGCGCGGCTGATCGCCTGGGGCCCCTGCTCTGCCGCCGCATCCACTGCATCGAAGAAGGCGCGCGCCGTCGTGGTCGAGGAGTCGAAGGAGCGCTGCCGGAATTCGTAGATGGGTTTCGCCGATTCGGCCAACTCCTCGGCCTCGCGCTGCAACTCGTCCTCCGACTTGTTCACCACGAAGTTGAAGGGCGCGATGATTTCCTTGGCGGTGCGCGCGCCGGGCTCGAGCAGCGGCGCGACGTCGGCGGCGCTCGAGGGGAAGGCGACGTTCGCTATCACGGCGAGAGCCAACACCCAGGCCCACCGCGCGCCGTGATAGCGCACCTGTTCCTTCGTGGGGAGCCTCATCAACCCTGCGCGTCCTCGGCGTAGGCCCGGATGATGTCGCGCACCAGCCGGTGCCGCACCACGTCTGAGTCCTCGAGATAGTGGAACCCGATCCCCTCGATCCCCGGGAGGATCCGCTCGACCTGCAACAACCCGGAGTCCTCGCGGTTCGGCAGGTCGATCTGCGTCTTGTCGCCGGTGATCACGGCGCGCGAGTTCACGCCCAGGCGGGTGAGGAACATCTTCATCTGCATCCCCGTGGCATTCTGGGCCTCATCGAGGATGACGAAGGCGTCCGACAGCGTGCGTCCCCGCATGTACGCGAGCGGCGCGATCTCGATCATGCGCGTTTCCAGCGCCTTCTGCACGCGGTCGCGGGGCATCATGTCCTCGAGCGCGTCGTACAGCGGGCGCAGGTAGGGATCGACCTTCTCTTGGAGATCACCGGGCAGGAAGCCGAGGTTTTCGCCTGCTTCGACTGCGGGACGCGCCAGGATGATCCGGCGCACGCGCTTGCGCGACAGCGCGTCCACGGCGGCCGCCACGGCCAGGTAGGTCTTCCCCGTCCCCGCGGGCCCGATCCCGATCACGATGTCGTGCTGGGCGATCGCCTGGAGATAGGTGCGCTGTCCCGCCGTCTTGGGCTGAATGACGCGACGCAGCCCCGGCAGAATGATCTTGACGTCCTCCGTACTCGGCCTGCCCAGCGCGCCGTGCGCCTCGTCCGCCAGCACCCGCTCCACATCGTGCACGTCGAGCGTCTCGCCGCCGCCCATACGGGCGAGGTCCACGAGCGCCTGCACGACCGGCGTGGCGCGCTCCACCGCCTCCGCGGGCCCCGCCAGCGACAGGCTGTCGCCGCGCAGCGAGACCCGCACCCCCAAGCGCTTCGACAGCTCGAGCAGATTGCCGTCGTTCACGCCGGCGAGCGCCAACGGGTCCACGCCTTCGGCGGAGAGACGGTGAATGACGTCGCTGCTCACGGAACCACGCGGATATGGAGCGTTGCCAGATCAGCCTCCCGGGCTGGGGCCGGGGCGCCCTCGAACAGCGCGCGGGCCGTGGTGGTCTTGGGAAACGCGATGACGTCCCGCAGGCTCGCGGCGCCCGCCAGGAGCATCGTCGTCCGGTCGAACCCAATCGCAAAGCCGCCGTGCGGAGGCGCGCCCGCCGCCAGCGCCCCGAGCAGAAACCCGAACCGCGCGTCGATCTCGGCGGGCGTGAGACCCAGGCGGGTGAAGATCTTGCGCTGCACCGCGGGATCGGTGATCCGGATGGAGCCGGAACCGAGCTCGTGGCCGTTGTAGACGGCGTCATAATGCAGCGCGCGGCAGGCGAATGGCTCGCGGTCGAGCCGCGCCACGTCCTCGGGATGGGGCGACGTGAACGGATGATGCGCGAACGCGGGCTGCCCTGTTTCCGCATCGGGCTCGAACAATGGAAAGTCCACCACCCAGCAGAACGCATGCGCAGCCTTGGGAGGCGGCGCGAGTCGCCGAATCACGTCCTGGCGCACTTTGTCGAGGGCCGCCGACGTCAGGCGGTCGGGGCCCACCGTCATCAGGGCCGCGTCGCCGTCTCCCACGCCGAGCGCGCCGAGCGTCTCCGCCGTGAAGTGCTTCCCCACGGAGCCCGACACCTGCTCCCCCTGGCGCTTGACCCACGCGAGCCCCGTGGCGCCGACCGCCTTCGCCGTCTCAGCAAACTGGTCTACGTCTTTGCGTGACAGCGCCCCGCCCCCTGGCACCGCGATGCCCCGCACGCGGGCGCCGTCTTTCAGGGCCCCCTGGAAAAAGGGCACGCCGAGCGGCTGCACCTGCGCCGTCCAATCGGCGATGGAGAGGTCGTAACGCAGATCGGGTTTGTCGGTCCCGTAGCGCTCCATGGCGTCACGCCACTGGATGCGCGGGAAGGGCCGCGGAATCGCATGTCCCGCTTCATCCCACAGCGCGACGAGCACCGCCTCGACGAAGCCGAGCACGTCCTCCTGCCCGACGAACGCCGCCTCGATGTCGATCTGGGAGAACTCGGGCTGGCGATCGAAGCGCAGATCCTCGTCGCGGAAACAACGCGCGATCTGGAAGTAGCGGTCGAACCCGGCCACCATGAGCAGCTGCTTGTAGATCTGCGGCGACTGCGGCAGCGCGTAGAACTCGCCGGGGTGCACGCGCGACGGCACCAAATAATCGCGCGCGCCCTCCGGCGTCGGCTTCGTCAGGATCGGCGTCTCGATCTCGAGGAAGTCGAGCTCAGAGAGGGCGCGCCGCGCCCGCTGCAGCAAGCGGTGACGGAGGATGAGGTTGGCCTGGAGCTCGGGCCGCCGCAGGTCCAGGTGGCGGTGCGTGAGGCGCAGCTCCTCCGAGGCGAGCTCCTCGGTCTTGCCGCGCGCGACCGGAATCGCCGGCGTCTCCGCGGGCCCGACGACCTGTACGGCGGTGGCATGCACTTCGACGTCACCCGTCGCCAGCTCGGCGTTCTTCATGGCGGCAGGACGCGCGACGACTTCGCCTTCGACCACGACGACGGTCTCACTGCCGACCGCCTGCGCGGCGGCGATCGCGTCGGCTGAAGCCCAGCCGGGCCCGACCGCAACCTGCACGATACCGTCACGGTCGCGCAGATCGAGGAACACGATCCCGCCCAGGTCGCGACGCCGGTGCACCCAGCCCCCGAGTCGCACCCGCTGCCCAACGTGCTCGGTCCGCAGCGCCCCGCAGCGGTGGGTGCGCCAGGTGGTCTGCGTCAACAACGCGCTTATGCTCCCTCTCCCTCCGCCTCGCACAGCGAGCGGTAAAACTCGTCCGGCGTCCGGGCCGCGAGGAGCCGGGCGCGCACCGGCTCGCGCCGTACCAGGCGCGAGATCCGGCTCAACGCTTTCACGTGGGCTCCGGCTTGCGACTCCGGACCCGCCAATAGAAAGAACAGGCGCACCGGCTCCCCATCCACCGTCTCATAGGGCACCGGGGCCGGGGTCGACCCCGCGACCACCACCAAGTGCGCGAGCGCAGGCGTCTTGCCGTGCGGCACCGCCACGCCATAGCCGATCCCTGTCGGGAACTGCCGCTCCCGCTCGAGGATCGCTTGCAGCACTTCGTCTCCGGCTCCTGCGGCCGTCCCCCCGTTGCCGCCCCCCCCCAGCGCCAGGGCGACGAGTTCCCGGAGCACCCCCTCCTTGCTCTGCGCCTGGAGGGGCACCCTGATCCGATTCGGCGTCAGGAGGTCTGAAAGCCGCAATGGAATGTGTCCAAGTGCCGTAACCGGTTGAACATAGTTAACTTGAGTTGACAGCGCCACTTGCCTCGGTAAACGTTCCGCATGCAACGCATTGCCGTGCTGCTCGTTGGACTTGCCGCCATTCCCGGCGGCTCCGGCACGGCGCAACAGGCGGCGGGCACGGCGCTGTGGCGTCTCGCCGCGACCACCCTGCCGCTCCCGCCCGCGCTCGCCACCGGCACCGCCGCCGTTTTCTGGAATCCCGCCCAGATCGAGGACGGCGCCCGAACGCAGCTCGGCATCGAAGGCATCCAAACGCCGGCGGCGATCGGCGCGTCGGGGATGCTCGCCGCCGTACGCGTGCGCGCAGGTGCCGTCGGACAGATCGGGTTCGTGTACGGGCACGTGGGGCTGAGCGATCTCACCCGCACCGGCGACAGCCCCGATCCCATCGGCAGCGCCGTGCCGGCCTACACCTCCGCCCTCGGCGTCACGTGGTCCCGTCCCGTTGCCGGCACTGCCATCGGTGCGATGCTCGGCTACCACGAGACGCGGCTCGACGCATCACGCGTCACGCGATGGACGCTGGACGTGGGCGTGAGCCGCAGCATTGCGCCCGGCCTGCGCATCGCGGCCGCGACGCATTTCTTCTCCGCGCTCAGCGCCAGCGATCCGGCCCAGGACGTGTATGCCGGCGTCGAATACCGCCTGTGGCAGGGCCCACTGTGGGGCGACCACGCGGTGGTACGCGGCCGCTACGGGCTCGCCTTTGGCCACGGATTCGCCGCCGACCACCAGGTGGGCGCCGGCTTCGAGCTGGGACGCGTCCTCGCGTTGGACGTCGGCGTCACGCGCGAGGGTAGCTACGGCACCGAAGGGTGGCGGCCCGCAGCGGGCGTCCGCGTCACGATCGGCAAATACCGAGTCACCCTGGCGCGCGATGCCGGTGTGAACCAGTTGGGCTCGGCGTACCGCGTGGGCGTGGACGCGCGGTTCAAGTGACCGACCTCTTGGGGCTGACCCCCGAGGCGGCACGCGCGGCGCTCGAGGAG
>Ga0193739_1000581_pt1 | contig 10126 bp, 7 predicted proteins | sample L2a2metaG_FD_144926 | JGI IMG/M metagenome (GOLD analysis project Ga0193739, IMG submission 144926) | Soil microbial communities from a riparian zone of the East river system, Colorado, United States - L2a2 | ecosystem: Environmental > Terrestrial > Soil > Riparian zone | place: USA: East River...
CTCCGCGCAGGGTGTCGAGGTCACGGTGGTCGACCCTCGCTGGGTCAAGCCGGTCGACCGGTCGCTGGTCGAGCTGGCCCGCGGGTACCGGCTGGTCGTCACGGTCGAGGACAACGGCCGCGTCGGTGGCGTCGGGGCCGCGATCGCCCAGCAGCTGCGCGACGCCGGCGTGACGGTGCCGGTCCGCGACTTCGGCCTGCCCCAGCGGTTCCTCGACCACGCGAAGCGGCCCGCGATCCTCGCCGAGGTCGGGCTGACCGGGCAGAACCTCGCCCGCGAGATCGCGGGACTGATCGCGGCGATCGACGCCCGGGCGGACGACGAGGTCGCCGCACTGCCACACGATCCTCGATGACCCGACGCGTCGCTAGGCGGCCTCGGCCTCGGCTACGGCTACCGTTCGGCCTGTGACGACGACGCCGCCAACGCGCAGGGCCGATGTGCCCGCCTGGCTGGACCGCCAGGCGGCCGTCGCCGGGCGTCTTCTCGTCGTCGGGCTCGCCGGCGCCGCAGTGATCTGGCTCGCGCTGCAGGTCAGGTTCATCTCGATGGCGGTCGTGCTGGGCTTTGCCGAGGTGTCGCTGCTCTGGCCGGCCGTGAAATGGCTGCGGGCGCGCCGGGTGCCGCAGGCGCTCGCCGCGATCATGTGCGTGGTCGGCTTCCTGGCGGTGTTCGTGGGGCTGCTCGTGTTTGTGGTGTCCGAGGTGGTGCGGAACAGTCCACGGCTTGCCGACGCCATCACCGGCGCCTTCGACGACATCCTCAGCTGGATCAGAAGCGGGCCGTTCGGGATAGACACGGCGGCAGTGGAGGACGTGCTCAACGAGCTCCAGTCGTCGGTCGGGGACTACGTCGGCAGCATCGGCTCCGGAGTCGCGACTGGGCTGTCAGTCGTCGGCAACGTCCTTACGGTGCTGCTGATCGCCACCTTCTTCGCGATCTTCGCGCTGTCCAGCGGCGACCGGCTGTGGGCGCAGTTCGTTTCGACACTGTCGGCGGACCGCCGACGTCCGGCCACGGTCGCGTTCCAGGCGTCGATGCGGGCAACCGGCAGCTGGTTCTACGCCTCGACGTTGACCGGCCTGGTCGACGGACTGCTGATCGGCATCGGCCTGAGCCTGCTGAGCGTGCCGCTCGCCGTGCCGATCGGTGCGCTGACGTTCGTCCTGGCGTACATCCCGCTCGTCGGGGCGACCATTGCGGGAGTTGTCGCGGTTCTCGTCGCGCTGTTCACCGGCGGCTGGACGACCGCCCTGTGGACCTTGCTGCTCGTCCTCGCCGTCCAGCAGTTGGAGGGCAATGTCCTCTCGCCGCTGCTGCTGTCGAGGGCGCTGAGCTTCCACCCGTTGATCATGCTGGTCCTCACGACCACGGCAGCGTCGGCGTTTGGCCTGGTGGGCCTCTTCCTGGCCGTACCGGTGACGGGTGCGATCGTCGCGGCGGTGATCGCCTACCGGCGTGCCCTGGCCGAGGTCCCCATCGGGACTGCCGTACCCACCGAACCTTGACCACGCACCCCGTGGTTCCCCGTGACGGCAGCTACGTCGTCGGTACGCTGGCGACCCCGGGCGGCAGGAAACGGCGGCTGGTGGCCCGTTCTGAGACGCCGGTGCGGTCGAGGTAAGGCGTGATCCCGCCCAGGTGGAACGGCCAGCCGGCACCGAGCAGCAGGCACAGGTCGATGTCCTGGGGCCCGGCCACCACGCCCTCGTCAAGCATCAACCTGATCTCCTGCGACAACGCTGTCAGCGCACGATCGAGTACCTCGGCCTCGGTGCTGACCGTGTCGCCCTGCTCGAACATGGCCCGCGTGTCGTCGTCGAGGTAGGGCCGGCCCTGGCCGTCCCACGACCAGATTCCCGGCTTGCCTGCGGCCACCAGTCGGCGCAGGTTCTCCGACACCGCGAACCGGTCGGGGAACACCTCGTGCATCGTCTCGGCGACGTGTAGTGCGACGGCCGGACCCACGAGCTGCAGGAGGACGAACGGCGACAGCGGCAGGCCGAGCGGCGCTGCCGCGCGGTCTGCGACGTCGAGCGGCGTGCCCTCGTCCGCGGCGCGGGTGATCTCGCCGATGAACCGGGTGAGGATCCGGTTGACGACGAACGCGGGCGCGTCCTTGACCAGCACGCAGGACTTCTTCAGCTCCTTGCCCACCGCGAACGCGGTGGCGAGCGTGGCGTCGTCGGTCCGCTCGGTGCGAACGACCTCGAGCAGGGGCAGCACGGCCACCGGGTTGAAGAAGTGGAGGCCCACGACACGTTCGGGGTGTGCGAGCTCCGATGCCATCTCGGTGACCGACAGCGAGGACGTGTTCGTCGCCAGCACACAGTCGGGTGTGACCACTGCCTCGAGGTCGGCGAAAACCTGCTGCTTGACCTTCATCTCCTCGAAGACGGCCTCGATGACGAAGTCCGCGTCGGCGAACGCCGCGGTCTCGGTGCTGCCCGTGACCAGCGCTGTGAGCCGGCCGGCCTGGTCGGCGGTGATGCGGCTCTTGCCGGCAAGCTTCGCGATCTCCGCGTGGACGTGCCCGACACCCTTGTCGATGCGTTGCTGGTCCAGGTCGGTGAGGACGACCGGCACCTGCAGCCGCCGGAGGAACAGCAGCGCGAGCTGACTGGCCATCAGGCCGGCACCGACGATGCCGACCTTCGTCACCGGGCGGGCCAGGTTCGCGTCCGGTGCGCCGACCGGGCGCTTCGCCCGCCGCTGCACGAGGTCGAAGGCGTAAATGCCGGCGCGGAACTCCTCGCTCATCACCAGGTCGCCGAGCACCTCGTCCTCGGCGGCGAAGCCCTCGTCTCGCGTCGCCGTCCGGGCGGCCGCGACGAGGTCGAGTGCCCGATAGGGCGCCGGCGCGGCACCGTGCACCTTGGCGTCGGCGATCGACCTGCCCCGGGCCACGGCCGCCGACCACGCCTGCTCGTCGCGGTCGATCTCGTCGCGGTCGACGGAGACGTCGCCACGCAACACCCGCGCGGTCCAGAGCAGCGACTGCTCGAGAAAGTCGGCCCCGTCGAACAGAGCGTCGGCGATGCCGAGCTCGGTCACCTCGGGGCCCTTGAGCATCCGGTTCTGATTGAGTGCGTTCTCGACGATGACCGTGACGGCCTTCTCCGGCCCCACCAGGTTGGGTAGCAGCCACGACCCTCCCCACGCGGGGACGAGACCGAGGAAGGTCTCGGGCAGAGCAACGCCGGCCACGGTTGCGTTGACAGTGCGGTAGGTGCAGTTGAGCGCCATCTCGAGCCCGCCGCCGAGGGCGAGCCCGTTCACGAAGGCAAACGTCGGGACCGGACCGTCGCCGAGCCGAGCGAACACCCGGTGGCCCAGGTGGGCGATCTCGAGGCCCTGCTCGCGATGGGTCACGAGCGCGACGCCCTTGAGGTCGGCACCGGCGGCCAGGATGAACGGCTTGCCGGTGAGGCAGACCGCGACGACCCCAGGCTCGCCGTAGGCCGTGTCGAGGGCCCGGTCGAGCTCGAGCAGGCTGGCCGGCCCCAGCGTGTTGGGCTTGTTGTGGTCGTGCCCATTGTCGAGGGTGACCAGCGCCGCCCTGCCGGCATCGAGGGGCAGGTCGACGAACCGGACGAGCGCCTGGGTGACGACCTCGCCGGGGAACGGGGTGGTGTAGGGGCCGGCCATCAGGCGACCGCCTCGTCGCCGTGCTCGGCGCCGTAGTCGGCGTGGTGGGGGTTCTCCCAGACCACGGTCCCGCCCATGCCGATGCCGACGCACATCGTGGTGATGCCGTACCTGACCTCCGGACGGTCCTCGAAGGCCCGGGCCAGCTGGGTCATGAGGCGGACCCCGGACGAGGCCAGCGGGTGGCCGAGCGCGATCGCACCGCCGTAGGGGTTGACCCGCGGGTCGTCGTCGGCGATGCCGTAGTGGTCGAGGAAGGTCAGTACCTGGACCGCGAAGGCCTCGTTGATCTCGATCAGGCCGATGTCGTCCATCGTCAGGCCGGCCTGCGCCAGCGCCCTGTCCGTCGCAGGGACGGGACCGACGCCCATGAACTCGGGCGCGACGCCGGCGAACGAGTACGACACCAGCCGCATGCGGGGGGTCAGGCCGAGTTCCTCCGCCGCGTGCGCCGAGGCCAACAGGGCGGCGGTCGCGCCGTCGTTGAGGCCGGCGGAGTTCCCCGCCGTCACGCGGCCGTGCGGTCGGAACGGGGTCTTCAACCCGGCGAGGTCCTCGACGGTCGTGCCCGGGCGCGGCGGCTCGTCGGCGGTCGCGAGGCCCCACCCCTGCTGGGCACTCCGGGTGGCGACCGGGACAAGGTCGGGTTGCACCTTGCCGTCCGCGTAGGCCTTGGCCAGCTTGGCCTGGCTGGCGGCCGCGTACGTGTCGGCCCGCTCCTTGGTCAGGTGGGGGAACCGGTCGTGCAGGTTCTCGGCGGTCTGACCCATGACCAGCGCCGATGGATCGACGAGCTTCTCGGCGAGGAAGCGGGGGTTGGGGTCGACGCCCTCGCCCATCGGGTGGTGACCCATGTGCTCGACACCGGCGGCGATGACGACGTCGTAGGCGCCGAACGCGATGCCGGCGGCCGTCGTGGTCACGGCCGTCATCGCGCCCGCGCACATGCGGTCGATCGCGTATCCCGGAACGGACCGCGGCAGACCGGCGAGCAGCGCCGCGGTGCGGCCGATGGTGAGCCCCTGGTCGCCGATCTGTGTGGTGGCTGCCACGGCGACGTCGTCGACGCGCTCGGGCGGAAGTTGCGGGTTGCGTCGCAGCAACTCGCGGATGCATTTGACCACGAGGTCGTCGGCGCGGGTCTCGAAGTACATCCCCGCCGGGCCGGCCTTGCCGAACGGGGTACGCACGCCGTCGACGAACACGACATCGCGGAGCTGGCGGGTGGCACGTGGCACGGGGGCCTCCTCGGGGGTGAGACCGGATGCTACTCGCCGGTAACCAGGACCGGGAGCGGGGACGTGATCATTCCGACGGACGGTGGACGGTGGGCGCCGGCAGGTTGCGACCGGCCTCGCGAACCGACAGGGGAGACAGGACGGCCCGGTAGGAGCCCAGGAAGGCGCGCACCCAGTCCGGGTCGGACTTGGCGTGCTCGCGCAGCGCCCAGCCGATGCCCTTGCGGAGGAAGAAGTCGGGATCGTCGGCGTTGGCCACGATGCACTCGGCGAGCACGGCGGTGTCGGTGGCGTCGCGGGATCCGATCTGGCAGATGACCGCGGCCCGACGTCGCCAGCGGTCCGCGTCCCGCGACCAGCGGCGCACCACCCGCTCGATCGGGATCGGGTGCACACGCAGCAGGGGCCCGACCAACCGGATCGCGACCTCGTCGACGTGGTCCCACCACGCACCCGTGACGACGAGGTGGTCGTCGAGGTCCATCGACCGCACGTCGGTCGCCCACGCGTCGTAGCTGCGATGCCGGGCAAGGTCGGTGGCCGCATAGCGCTCCTCCCGGAACTCGGCACTGTCCCAGAGCAGGCGGACGGTGGCGTCCCAGCTCTCGCGGTCGTCGAGCACGTAGGCCCGGAACACCGGCCGGAGCGCTGTCACGCGGGCGGGCTTGGGAACCCCACGGAAGGGCATCGCCGACTTCATGTAGGCCTGCATCGGCGCTGCCTTCACCGGGTCAGCGGCCGCGGCGAGGGTAGCGCGTACGTCGGCGACGAGCGGCAGCGAGGCGCCGGTCATCCGGTCAGGTTAGAGGGTGCGTTCAGGGCGGGTGACGCAACAGGAGGCGCAGTACCTGCCCCGGCCGTCGCTGGCGGTGAACCACAGGCAGCAGGTCCGCCGCCGGACCCGGGGGCCACGCGGACCGTCGACCACATCGATCAGGTCCTGTACGCGCTCGCCGAACGACTCCAGCAGCATCCGCGCGGTACCGACCCGGTCGGCCGCGGTTCCGTCCGGCATGAGAAGTGCGGGCTGGGCGATGGCCTCGGCGACCGTTCCCCACAACAGACGCTCGCCGACTCGGGTCGCGCCGTGCAGCGCTGCGATGACGGCGGCGAGGTGGTCGTCGACCAGTGCGGCTCTCGCCGCGTCGAGCAGGGCGGCGGGATCGTCGACGACACGGGCCGCAGGGTGCGCAGCGGCGGGGTCATCGGGGAGGAGGGCAACTGGGGCGTCGGCGAGGTCGAAGCGCACGTAGGGCAGATCGGCGGAGATACCGACCCGGATCCGGCCGGTCTCGGGCAGGGGCACCCGGCGCTGCCTGGCCCAGCCGACGAGGACGGGCAGTGTCGCCGCCCAGGCGTAGCCCTTGAAGGCGAGTGCCGCTGCGGCATGGGGGCCGACGCTCCATCGTCGCGCCGCGTCGTCCAGCATGGCACGCAGGACCGGCCCGTCCGGGTCGGTGATCCAGCTCGCCGGGTACCACGCCGCGGTGTCGTCGCCACCCAGTGACGCCGGCGGGAAGCCGATGGCGACCTCGGCGACCGAGTCGAGTACCGGACCGATCGGGTGGAGCCGGTCGCCGGCGAGGGTGTCGGTGCTCATCAGCGGTAAGGCTAGCCTAAGCTTCGTGGTGGCGACACGCGAACACGAAGATCGTCGACGCGGCCGCGCCGGTACGGTACCGGCTATAGGCTCGGCGACATCCCTATGAGCGGCTCGTATGATCTCGTCGTCCTCGGCGCCGGACCGGCCGGGCTGGCCGCCGCATGGCGGGCTGCCCGCCGCGGGCTCAAGGTCACTGTGCTCGAGCGTGCCGGGCGGGTCGGCGGGCTGGCCGGTTCCTTCGAGGTCGCGGGCATGTGGGTCGACCACGGCTCCCACCGCCTGCATCCGTCCACGCCGACGCACGTGCTGGCCGACCTGCGCGGCCTGCTCGGCGACGACCTGCAGGCCCGCCGTCGCAACGGGCGCCTGAGGGTGGCCGGCCGATGGGTCGGCTTTCCGCTGCGCGCGGGCGAGCTCGCCCGCGAACTTCCTGCGTCGCTGGTCGCCCGGATCGCCCGCGACTCGGCCACCGCGCCGATGCGGAGGGTTCGCGCGGACACGTATGCGGGCGTGCTGCGCGCCGGGCTCGGACCGACCCTCTACGACACGCTCTACGGGCCGTACGCCAAGAAGCTGTGGGGGCTTCCCGGCGACCGCATCAGCAGCGTCCAGGCCCGTCGCCGGGTCTCGGCGGATACCGCATGGAAGATCGCGGCCCGGGTCGTCCGCGGCAGCCGCGGCGACGGGCAGGGGCAGGTCTTCCTCTATCCCCGACGCGGCTTCGGCCAGATCGTCGAGGCCCTCGCCGAGGCCGCGACCTCGGCGGGTGCCGAGATCCGGCTCGAGGCCGAGGTCGACAGTGTGCGGGTCGTAGAGGACGAGGTCGTCGTCAGCACCCAGGACGCCGAGCAGGTCACGGCGGGTCACGTCTTCTCGACCCTGCCGCTGCCGGTGCTCGCCCGGATCGCCCGGCCGGCGCCGTCGCTGACGGACATCGAGTCGGCCAGCCGGCTGCGGTTCCGGGCGATGCTGCTGGTCTACGTCGTCCACCGGGGTGGACGGTGGACACCCTTCGACGCCCACTACGTGCCCGGGCCCGAGACGCCGATCACCCGCATCTCCGAGCCGGCCAACTACCGCGACAGTGCCGACGACCCGGCCGACCGGTCGGTCCTGTGTGCGGAGATCCCGTGCGCGATGACCGACGAGCTATGGGGCTTCGACGACGAGTCGCTCGGCGACCTCGTCGACGAGGCGCTGGCCCGCACCGGGCTGCCACCCGTCGACCGTCTACACGTCGAGACGCGCCGGCTGGGCCAGGTCTACCCGGTCTACCGGATCGGGTTCGAGCACGACCTGGCCGGCGTCGACACGTGGGCCCGGATGCTCCGCCGGGTGGTGACCTTCGGCCGGCAGGGCCTGTTCGCCCACGACAACACCCACCATGCGCTGGTCATGGCCTACGACGCCGTCGACGCGCTGCGCGACGACGGGCGGTTCGACCGCTACGCCTGGACGGCGGCCCGCGAGCGGTTCGACCACCACGTCGTCGAGGACTGAGGCGGTCCGCTCGTTCAGCTCGCGGTGCACGGCGGGCACGACCCTGCGCAGGTACCGGCCGAGCCGGACGAACGACGTGCCTGACGACCGGAGCGCGTAGCTGATCGGCACCTCGCGGTAGAGGAAGCCCTTGCCGACCAGGTCCAGGGTGAGCACCTGGGCGTAGTTGTAGTCGTGGACGATCTCCGCCGCGGCGGCGGCTCGGGGTGAGAACGCCCGGTACCCGCTCTGCCCGTCGGTGACCGGAAGCCGGGTCATCCAGCGCATCCAGCGGGTGAGCACGACGTTGCCGAGGCGTCGATGGGGGAGCATCCGGTGGATGTCGCCCGCGAACCGCGATCCGACCACGTAGTCGGCGGAGCCGTCGAGCACAGGCCCGGCCAGGCGGGCGAGCTCTGCGGCGTCGTACTCCAGATCGGCGTCGAGGTAGACGACGGCTGCCGGGTCGAGGGCTGTCGCCTCGGCCAGGCCTCGACGCACGGCCGCGCCCAGGCCGAGGTTGCGTGGCTGCGCGACGACCACCGCACCGGCATCCTGCGCCTCCTGCGCCGAGCGGTCCGTGGAGCCGTCGTCGACGACGAGGGCGACGACGCGGTGACCCTGCACGGTACGGGGCAGCCGCCGGATCACCTCGGCGATGGTCGGTTCCTCGTCGTGCACGGGGACCATCGCGACGACCGGAGCGTCCCGGCCGGTGATGTGCGCCTGCGGCCTGGGAGGGAGCCGGCGCGGAAGCCGGAACCGTCCCCAGTAGCCGGGCTCCGGGCGTTGCAAGGCGTATGCGCCAACCACCAGCGCGTACGCGGTCTTGACGGCGTGTGTCGTCAGGGCGACGGCGAACGCCTCCGCGGCAGGGACGCCGAGAGCGACCATCGCTGCAGTGGCCGCCGCCTCGTAGGTGCCGAAGCCACCAGGGGTGACGGCCACCGTCTGGGTGGCAATCGTCGTGGCGGTGACGGCGACGGCCTGCCACGGGGTCAGGCCGATGCCCGCGACCCGCGCGACCTCCCACACGACGGCGGCCTCGAGTGCCCAGGCCAGGACCGTGGCCGCCAGCGGTCCACCGCCCGGCAGGCGTACGCGGGCACCCTCAGCGCCCAGACGGCGCGACCAGACCACACCGGCGAATGCGGCGCCGAGGGCGACACCGGCCACGAGCAGGCCCCAGCTTCCGTTCGACATCAGCACCTCGGGGGCGGCGACCGCGGCGAGGCCGAGGACGGCGAGGACGTCGGCGGCGCGGAGAGTGAGCGCGGACGCTGTCACCGGGTCCACCGGGAGTGCCGTGCGGCGCACGACGCTGGTGACCCGCAGTGCCTCGCCCATACGCAAGGGCAGGACGTGGTTGCCGAGCAGCGAGACGTGCAGCGCGGCCCAGGCCTGACCGGTCGGCAGGCCGGTCAGCGTTCGCCGCCACGCCCACGTCCGCAACCCGAAGGCACCCGCATACGCGAGCAACGCCAGGGCCAACCCCGCCGGGTCGGCGAGCAGCGCGGACACGACCCGGCGCATGGTCCCGGCCTCGACGGCATCGGCGAGGTAGACGACCGATGCGAGCAGAACTGCGACGCCCAGCACGAGGCCCGCCACGCGCAGGGACGAGTGACCCTTCCGTCTCACGGCAGGTAAGGCTAACCTACGCCGAGTTTGGTGAGCCTTACCTGAGTATCGCGCCCGAGGAGGGTCACGCCGATGCCCGTCGTCGTCACGGGAGCCGCCGGCTTCGTCGGTAGCGCGATCGTGTCGCACCTGCTCGGGAGCGGCCAGCGGGTCGTCGCGATCGACCGGCGGCCCGTCGTCCGGCCGGGCGGCGTCGTATCCGTGCAGGCCGACCTGTGCGACGGCCACCCGGCGACGCTGGCGGCCCTTCGAATGGCCGATGCGGTCATCCACCTGGCCGGGTGTCCCGGCGTGCGCGACCATGCGCCCGGTGTGGAGCGGCGCCGGCAACGGGACAACGTCGACGCGACGCGCGCCCTCCTCATGGCCACGCCGGTCGACGTCCCGGTCGTCGTGGCATCGTCGTCCTCGGTGTACGGCGGTGCCCGGTACAGCCGCGCCAGCCGTGAGGAGGATCCCTGCCACCCGGTCGGCGGGTACGCCGCCAGCAAGGTCAGCGCGGAGCAGGTGTGCGCGG
>Ga0193739_1000582_pt1 | contig 10123 bp, 11 predicted proteins | sample L2a2metaG_FD_144926 | JGI IMG/M metagenome (GOLD analysis project Ga0193739, IMG submission 144926) | Soil microbial communities from a riparian zone of the East river system, Colorado, United States - L2a2 | ecosystem: Environmental > Terrestrial > Soil > Riparian zone | place: USA: East River...
TTCTCCCCCCGGCATGCGAAAGGTCGGACCGTCCGGGCCTCCCCAGTTCTGCGCCAGGGCCGGGAACTGCTTGCGCAGTTCGGGGAACGTTAAGCCCTCGACTTCGCCAATGTCCATCTCGACGAGGTCGTCCTCTATCAGTACCTCCTGCCCATGCGCGGCGGCGATGCTGGTGGCGGTATCAAAGGCGCGGACGAGCGGGCTGGCGTAGACTGCCGTGAGCGGTACGCCGGCAAGTGCCTCGCGTAGACATTCCGCCTGGCGACGGCCGGTCTCGTTGAGCGGGGCGTCTTCGCGGCCGAGCGCGAGGCCACGGCGGTTGTACTCAGTTTCACCGTGGCGAACGAGGAACACCCGCGACGTCATGCGCCGGTCTCGCCGGACCGACGGTAAGCGAGGAGAACGACGGGCACTTCTTCGATCTCGAGAGCCGTGCGCTCGATTGCTGCGTCCTCGGGCAACCCAAGCATTATCGCGACCTGATCTGCGCGTGCCGATCGTTCGGCCTCGGCGCGGAGGCGCATCACCACGGTTGGACCTCCCTCGCTGTCCTGGAGGCGCAGGTCAAGGATCAGAGGACGGAGGTCGTATCCTTTGACCCTGGTCTCGCGCTTGTACTCGGAGGGTAGAGTACGCGCGGACAAGGCGCCGGCGATCGCCTTGCGAACGGCGCCGGTGTCAGCCCCAGATGCTTTGACGATGTACTCGGCGACGCGAACTTGAGACTGAAGTGAGGGAGCGTTCAGGCCGACTTCGTGAGCGGCGAACGGCTGGATGCCACACGGCAGATGCTCGCTCAAGCGCCGAAGCACCTCGGTGGGCGACAGATGGTCCGTCAGGTAGAAGTCGAGCAGTTCGCACGTGGACGTGACGCCCTGCGGGAGCGGGGCGGCGATCGAGATGTGGGGCGATGGCCGCTTTCCCTCGGAATACGCGAGTGGTAACTCGCCTTGCTCGCAAGCATGCTGCCAGGCGTCGACGAGGTCACGCTGGCTAAGATGTCGCGCGTCGGCGGATACGCCGTAGCGGATGCGGACGCGTTGGACCTTCATGGACGCGGGAACAAGGAACTTGAAACTGGGAACTCGGAAAGGAAGAGAGCGGTAAGGGATGACGGCATCTAGAGCCTTGTTACGGTTACCTCTTCGACCTTGTGGCCTTCGACCTTCGTAACCGCTACGCGTAGCCCGTTGTAAGTGAACTGTTCCCCTTCCTTCGGTATGTGCCCGAGGCGGCTGAGGACAAAGCCGGCGACCGTTTCGTAGTCGCCCTCGGGCAGTTCGAGTTCGAGCGCATCGTTGACGTCGTGGATGGACATGCCGGCGTCGATTTGGAAGGTGCGGTCGTCCACTGTGACAAACTCGTCTTCGTGGCGCCGGAGCTCATCGCTCACGTAGCCTACGAGCTCCTCGAGCAGCATCTCAAGGGTGACAAGGCCGGCCGTCCCACCGTACTCATCGACGACGACGGCCATCTGGTGGCCGGCGCGCTGCATCTCGAAGAACAGAGTGCCGACGAGCTTGGTTTCCGGCGTGAACATCGCCGGCCGCATCGCAAGGTCTAGCGGCGAGACCTCCGTCAGGTGTCCGTCCGCAATGCCACGAAGCACGTCTTTTATCCCGACGATGCCAACAACGTTGTCCTGCGAGTCTTCGTAGACTGGAAACCGCGAGTGAGGGCTTTTCGCGAATGTCTCGTAGAAGTCGCGGATGGTTGTGCCCTTCTCCAGCCACACTACCTCGGTGCGTGGGATCACCACCTCGTTCACGCGCCGGTCGCCGAACTGGAAGACGCTGGACAGGAGCCTCGCCTCTTCGCTTTCGAGGACGCCGGCCTTTGCACTTTGAGTGACGAGGAGATCGATCTCCTCGGCGGTGTGCGCGCTGTGAGCGCCGCCTTCGACAGCGCGGAGGCCGAACGGCCTGAGAAGGAGGTTCGCGAGACCGTTGAGGAGCCAGATGGCCGGCCAAAGAGCGAGACGAAAAGCCTCGGTCGGCGGAACCGTGATGAGCGAGACAGACTCCGGGCGGAACAGGGCGAGGCTTTTCGGGGCGAGTTCGCCGAGCACGATGTGGAGCGCGGTGATGATGCCGAAGGCGATCGGTACTGCGACTGCGTGGGCGCTGATGCCGGCGGCGTCTTCACCGAACACCTGCTCGAAAACCGGTTCGATAAGACTCGCGAGCAAGGGCTCACCGAGGAAGCCGAGCCCGATGCTTGCCATGGTTATACCCAACTGGGTAGCAGCCAGGTAGTTGTTGATGTTGGACATGGCGCGCAGAGATAGGTTGGCCAAAGGCCGTCCCTGAGCAGCCAGCGTTTCGAGGCGGGTCCGCCGAACGGAAACGATCGAGAACTCAGCAGCGACGAAGAGGCCGTTGAGGAGGACAAGCGCCAGCACGAGGATGAGGCGCAGGGCTATGGATAATGCGTCGTCCATCTAAAACAGGGCCGGCGCGTGACCAGCCCTACGGAGGATTATAGCACTGGCTCGAAGACTGTTAGCTGTTAGCCGTTAGCTATTAGCTGGTCGGCGGCGGTGTGCGGGTCGAGCTCGCGTTCGGCGATGGCTTCGATGAGCTTGTCGAGGCGGCCGTTCGATTCGGCTGTCGTCAGGAGGTTGGACAGAAGTTCGGATTGGGCGGCGGCGAGGAGCTGGCGGCGGGCTCGCTTGCGGCGCATATCTTCCAGGCGGCCGGAGGTCTGGAGGTAGGCTCGATGCTTGTCGATCGCCTCGAGGAGTTGGGCAATGCCGTCCCCTTTGCTGGAGACGGTCTTGATGATGGGTACTTCCCAACCCTCGTGGCGGGCGAGGTCCATGAAGATGTGGAGCTGCTTGAAGACGCTCTCGGCGGCAGGGAGGTCTGCCTTGTTCACGACCAGGATGTCGGCGATCTCGAGGATGCCGGCCTTGATCGCCTGCATGTCATCGCCGGCCCCGGGGATGCTGATGACGATCGAGGTGTGGGCAGTATCGGCGATATCGACTTCGTCCTGGCCGGCGCCCACCGTTTCGACCAAGACCATGTCCTTCCCTGAGGCGTCGAGCACCGCGACGATGTCATTGGTTGCGGCGGCGAGGCCGCCGAGCGCGCCGCGGGTGGCCATGCTGCGGATGAACACCTCCGGGTCGGAAGTGAGGTCCTGCATGCGAATGCGGTCTCCGAGCAGCGCGCCGTGCGAGAACGGGCTCGTCGGGTCGACGGCGATGATGCCGATGCTGCGCCCCATCTTCCGGTACTCGCGGGCCAGCGCGCCGACGAGGGTGCTCTTGCCGGAGCCTGTCGGTCCAGTGATACCGACAACGTGCGCCTTGCCGCTGTGCGGGAAGAGCTCGCGCATGGCTTCGCGGGCTTCGGGGTAGCCGTTTTCGACCCAGGTGATTACGCGGGTAAGTGAGCGGCGGTCGCCTTCGAGAAGGCGCTGCGCGGCGTCCGAGGTCACGCGCCTGTCGCGGCGCCGCGCTTGGGGGCATTGTCGCGCACCCAGTCGATGATGTCGTGCGTAGAGGAGCCCGGACCGAAGATGCCGCGGAAGCCCAGCTTCTCGAGCTGCGGGATGTCCTCTTTTGGAATGATGCCGCCGCCGAAGAGGACGACGTCGTCCATGCCGCGCTTCTTCAGCTCCTCGACGATCCGGGGGAAGAGCTCGAGGTGCGCGCCGGAAAGAATCGAGAGACCGATGACGTCGGCGTCCTCTTGAAGGGCAGTCTCGGCAATCATTTCGGGGGTCTGCCGGATGCCGGTATAGACGACCTCGAAGCCGGCGTCGCGGAGGGCGCGCGCGACGACCTTGGCGCCGCGATCGTGGCCGTCGAGGCCGGGCTTGGCGATGATGATTTTGAGTTTGCGTTCCTGCGACATAGTGTGAGCAAGTATACCGTCAACAGTTGTCGGTTGTCAGTCGCGGGTGCGGCGACTGGGCCCGCTGTTCGCAGGCACTTCGATAAGCTACTTAAATCTGGGAGTTCGTTTCTCGTTTTTTGAGTTTGCGTTACATTGTATTCTAGAATGTGAATTGTGCTGCTGCCTAGAACCGCTGAACGAATGCCGCTACCGGCGTTCGATGAGCTGGATGGAGACGCCGTGCGTGTATTCGTGGTTGATACGGGCGAGGCGGGCGCCGGGCCAGATGCTGGGCTCGGGGTCTGAGACTTTCACGTCCTTGTCGCGGAGGAAGGAGACGGCTTCATCGAGGTCTTCGACTTCGACGCTGATCGAGAACATACCTTCTCCGCGCTGCTGGAACTGCTCGTAGAAGCGGCCTTCCTTTTCGACGGGCTGGACGAGCTCGAGGAAGGCGTCGCCGATGGGGAGACGCGCGACCTTGAAGCCGGCGCCTAGGGGGTGTTCTAGTGCGGCGTCACGCTTGAGGCCGAGGTTCTTCTCCCAGAGGGCGGCGGCCTCTTCGACATCTTCCGTCGCGATGATTACGTGATCTAGCTTCTTTACCTTCAAGGGTCCTTTACCTCCGTCTACAGGGATGAACGGTGTGTCGTATTGGCAGATGAATGAGTTGAGGCCGGGTGTGCTGCGGCGGTTGATGAAGGCGCTGCGGTAGCCACGCATGCCGTCTCGTCTCTCCGGGTCAAATACTGCGCTGGCGATCGGGTCGGCGACGTGCGCGCCGCGGCGGCGCAGAGCGCCGACCGAATATTCGATCTCGGTCGGCTCGAAGGCGACGAGGAAGAGGCCTTCGCCTCGGGTGTCGAGGGCGCGGCGGAAGAAGGCGCCCGCCTCACCGCTGCCAGCGGAGGGTTCGAGGAGCTCGAGACTGGCATTGCCGAACCAGAGGGCGGAGCTGCGCCAGCCGTCCTTCGATTCGACTTGCCAGCTGATGGGGAAGCCGAGGCGTTCGGTGTAGGTTGCGAACGCCAGGTCGAGGTCGCGAACGAGGACGACGATGTGGTCGATGCGCTTGAGGGGCGGGGGCGCGCCGTTCATTCCATAAACCGCCGGATGAGGACGCCGGCAACGGCGAGGAGGATGAGGCCCACGATCATGGCGCCCCAACCGTTCTCAATGATCGGGACATCCGCGGCGGCCTTCTCGATGCCGACGAGAAAGAGAGCGAAGCCGATGGTGCCGACGACTGCAGTGGCCACCTGGCTGCCGCGGATGGCGCGCACGGGGTGTGAGCCTTCGATGGCACGAACGAGCTTCTGGGCGGTGTCTTCGGTTACGTCGCGCACGCCGTACAGGGCATCGGGTCCGGGGCGGGTTCGTTCGCGGTCCGCCTGCTCGGGCTGGTCGGGCGTATCTGCCATCAGTCGATCGGAGTCGCGAGTTCGACGAGGACACCTTTGCTGGCTTTCGGGTGGAGGAAGCAGATCATACCGGCGATGCCGCGGCGGGGCGTCTGATCGACGAGCTCAACGCCTTTCTGCTTGAGCGCCTCCAGCTCGGCATCGACATCGGGCGTTTGGAAGCAGATGTGATGGAGGCCTTCGCCTTTGCGTTCGAGAAAGCGGCCGACCGCCGAGTCGGGGCGGGTGGGTTCGAGTAGCTCGATCTCGCTCTGGCCGATAGTGAGCAGCGCAGCTTTTACACCCTGGTCTTCGATGGTGTCCTGGGCGTGGACGTGGAGGCCGAAGATGTCGCGGTAGAACTTCAGGGCCTCGTCGAGGGAGTGGACGGCGATGCCGATGTGGTGGATTTTCTCGATCATGGCGTGCTCCTAAGCGTGCGTTGTCCTCCGCTCATCCTACGAGAGCCTCAGGATGAGCGGGAAGGGGCGTTGGGCGGTTCACACTCCTTCTTTGTCACGCCACGAACGGATCATCTCCGCGTGTGAGATCTCGTGGCCGGCGCCGTTCGGGCCGAGCTCTTCGTAGAAGCGGACATCGAGGCGATCTTCGGGGCAGTTGGCGAGGGCCTGGCGGACCATCTCGCGGGCGAAGTCGAGGTCGGCGAGTACCTGTGCCAAGGTAAGAGGTCGACGGTTAGCGGCGAATTGCTCGTTGATGTGCTCGACGCCGGCTTCGTCCGTTGCCGGGAAGCCGGCGCTGCCGCCGCGGGCGATGCGGCTGAGCTCGAAGAAGCGGAGCTCGTGCCAGAGGGTGAGGTGGGTGAGGTGGTCTTTGACGGACCAGCCATCGATGCGTGGCCAGGACATCTGGTCCTCGGTGAGGCCGGCGATGGCTTCAGTGACGCGATCACGCGCCGTGTCCATTTCGAGGAGGAGCTGGTCGCGGGCTGTGGCGGCTCTCATTACCTCAGCGACTACTCTTCGTGGAAGCGGATGGAATCGGGCGTGAGTTCCAGCAGTCGCCATTCGTCCGCCATATTGCGCCACGATTCGAGGGCGGAGCGGCGTTCGTCACCGGGCGGATAGTAGCGGTCGAAGACTCGCTCGGCTAGTTCTAGGCCGCCTTCGTCGCGGACCGTGACCCGGCCATCGAAGGCGACCCAGTTCTCCGCCTCATTGGGGTGATTGACGACGAGAACAGTGGCGCGCGCATCCCGTATGAGGCGCTTCGCCTTGCCGGACGCCTCGTGGCAGAACATCCGCAGAGTGGCGCCGTCCCACTCGTACCAGACGGGGAGGGAGACCGGCGCACCACTCGCACGGAGCGTGGTCAGGATTCCGTAACGACGTTCGGCGACGAAGGCGTCGCGCAGGGCATCGGTCATGGGAGGCATACCCAGCGCTCAGAAGACGTGGTACTCACGCTGCTCGCCGAATACGCCTCGTAGGACGTCGCAGATCTCCCCGATCGTCACGTAGTTTTCGACGCACTCGATAAAGACGGGCATGAGGTTGGTATCTGACCGGGCGGCTTCGTCGAGCAGCTTCAGGAGGCTGTCGACCTTGCCGTTGTCGCGCTCAGAGCGGACGCGGTTGAGGCGCTCGACCTGGCGGCGGACAACTTCTTCGCGCACGCGAAGGATCTCGGGTTGCTCTTCCTCTTCGGTCCGGAACTCGTTTACGCCGACGACCGTGCGGTGTCCGTTGTCCACGGACATCTGGTAGCGGTACGAGGCTTCCTGGATTTCGCGCTGCTGGTAGCCCATCTCGATCGCGCGGAGAGCGCCCCCGAGGTCCTCGATGCGATCGAGGTATTTCGTCGCCTCAGCCTCGATGCGGTCGGTGAGCCTCTCGACGTAGTACGAGCCGCCGAGCGGATCGGTGACATCGGCGACGCCGCTCTCGTAGGCGATCACCTGCTGGGTGCGGAGGGCGATCTGTACCGCCTTCTCGGTCGGGAGGGCGAGAGCTTCGTCCATTGAATTCGTGTGGAGGGATTGTGTACCGCCGAGTACGGCGGCGAGCGCCTGGATGGCGGTGCGCACGATGTTGTTCTCCGGCTGCTGAGCGGTGAGGGTCGAGCCGCCGGTCTGCGTGTGGAAGCGGAGCATGGTTGAACGAGGGTCTTTTGCGCCGAAGCGCTGCTCGGCGAGGTGCGCCCACATGCGGCGGGCGGCGCGGAACTTCGCGACTTCCTCGACGAGGTTGGTGAAGGAGGCGTAGAAGAACGAGAGGCGCGGCGCGAACTCATCGAACTCGAGCCCCGCCTTGAGCGCGGCCTCGACATAGGCGATGGCGTTGGCGAAGGTGAAGGCGACCTCCTGGATGGCGGTGCAGCCGGCTTCGCGCATGTGGTAGCCGCTGATGCTGATCGTGTTCCAGGAGGGGAGGTAGTCCTTGCACCAACCGAACACATCGGTGATGAGGCGCATCGAGCCTTCCGGAGGAAAGATGTAGGTGCCGCGCGCGATGTACTCCTTGAGGATGTCGTTCTGAGTGGTGCCGCTGACTTTCGCTAGGTCCGACCCCTGCCTCTTGGCGACGGCGACGTAGAAGGCGAGGAGGATAGGGCCGGTGGCGTTGATCGTCATCGAGGTCGTCGCCGTCTCCAGAGGGATCTCCTTCAGCAGAAGTTCCATGTCGGCCAGAGAAGAGATGGCGACACCGACCTTGCCGACCTCGCCCGTGGCCATCGGATGATCGGAGTCGTAGCCGATCTGCGTGGGCAGGTCGAAGGCCACGGAGAGGCCGGTTTGACCTTGCTGAAGGAGATAACGGTATCTGGCGTTGGATTCTTCGGCGTCGCCGAAACCCGCGTACTGGCGCATCGTCCAGAGGCGGCCGCGATACATCGTGGGCTGGACGCCTCGGGTGTAAGGGAACTCGCCGGGAAAGCCGAGCTGGGAGAGGTAGTCCCAGGCAGACGCCCCGTCCGGGCCGTCCATGTCCTCAGGCGTGTAGAGGGGATCGACCAGCTCGCCGTCGGAGGTATCGAACGGATAGTCGCGCTCGGGGGCCTTTTGGATGCTGCGGGAGTACGTGCTATCGAGCCAGTCTGATTTGCTCGTGCTGCCGTTCGAATCGCTCACCGAGGCGGTCTCCTTGGCGCGGGGTTGGTCGAGGCCTGTTAGCGGCACAAGTGTATCGCCGCGCGTTCGAGGGTGTCAAAGAACAGAGGTTCGCCGGTAGCGCGGGACGCTCTGTATACTGCCTTAATGGCCGCCCCCGCGGACGCACCCTACCCGCCTGAAGGCACGCTGATCAGACAGTGGTTCCTGATCGTCGCTGTGGTATTCGCAGCGCTGCCGGCCCCGGTGATCCGGGCGCTAGAGATCACAGGTGTAGCGCATCTTGACCTCAGTCCGGTTGTTGAGGCGATAATCTTCGGACTAGGAATCTTCGCGGCAGCGACGCTGCTCACGTGGGCCTCGGAGGTGGCGGAGACGGAGGTCTCCGCAGGGTTGGCGCTTGTCGTGCTGGCGCTGATCGCGGTGCTGCCGGAGTACGCGGTCGACCTGTATTTCGCTATCGAGGCGCCCCACGCGATTGAGTGCGTCAGTCTCGATCCGCTTTTGCCACCGGGCTGTGAGGACCCGCACCCGAGTCACCTTGCGGTGGCGAACATGACGGGAGGGAACCGTCTGCTGGTAGGGCTGGCGTGGCCGGCGATCTTCTTGATCTTCTATTTCAAAACTCGCCGGCCGCAGATGCCGATCGTGTCAAGCAACTCTGTGGGAATCCTGTTTCTCGCCGTCGCCACCCTTTACAGCTTTACGATCCCGATCAAGGGCTACCTTTCGCTCGTCGACACCGCCGTCATGTTCTCGCTGTTCGCGGCTTATCTGTTCATCTCATCTCGAGCGCCACCCCGGGAGCACTCCGTCTTCGTGGGGCCGGCGCTCGCTATCGCGTCCCTGCCACGGGCTCAGCGGCGGTTCTGGATCCTCGCGATCTTCGCGTATGCGGCTGGTGTGATTTTCGCGGCAGCTGAGCCGTTTGCCGAAAGCCTTGTCCAGACAGGCGAGAACGCCGGGATCGACGAATTCATCCTGGTCCAGTGGGTGGCACCGCTGGCCTCGGAATCGCCGGAGTTCATCCTGGCGGGTCTGATCGCCTCTCGCGGCCGCTACGATGCTTCGATGACAATCCTCATCTCGTCGAAGGTCAATCAGTGGACGCTGCTGATCGGGAGCCTGCCGCTGGCGTACAGCATTTCGGGCACGACCTTCGATCCCCTCGACTTTGACTCGCGCCAGTCCGAGGAGGTGTTCCTGACAGCGGCACAATCGTTGTTCGCGGTCGCGATCCTCATGAGCCTGAGCATCAACCGGTGGGAAGCGCTCGCCCTGGGCGGCCTATTTCTAACTCAGTTCTTCTTCACAAACGAGACTATCCGGTTGGTCTACGGGGGAATGTATCTCGTGCTGTCGTTCATAGTCTTCGTCCGGGATATACCACGGCTTGGGGCATTCGGGCGCGCGGTGCGTCAGACGCTTAAGGACCCGAGCGGGCAGGACGAACAAGGCAGGGACTCGGACGACGAGGTCCCGCCTTAGGCTCCTCTGGTAGAATTCGATGCAGGGGCGATTAGCTCAGTTGGCTAGAGCGTCTCGCTTACACCGAGAAGGTCGCTGGTTCGAGTCCAGCATCGCCCACCAGTTTTGCTGTTCGGCTGCCGGACTCGGATTCCCGCGCTCCGGCTTCGATGGATGCAGCCTGCGCTGGCGTAGGTGAGATGCTTCGATGAACTCAGCACGAACGGATTGAGGTGCGCCCTCAACCGCCGTGGATTTCGTCGCTCTTGAAGAGTGACGAGAAGCGGACGCCGTTGCGGACGTGTGGCTCAGCGGTCACGACCTCGCCATCGAGATCGACG
>Ga0193739_1000583_pt1 | contig 10063 bp, 10 predicted proteins | sample L2a2metaG_FD_144926 | JGI IMG/M metagenome (GOLD analysis project Ga0193739, IMG submission 144926) | Soil microbial communities from a riparian zone of the East river system, Colorado, United States - L2a2 | ecosystem: Environmental > Terrestrial > Soil > Riparian zone | place: USA: East River...
ATAGAATTAGCACCTAACTTGTATCTCTTGTACTTTCCATCCCTCACCTCATCAAGTATGTTAAGATCAATTAAGCGTTTAACATGCCAGTTTATAGAGGGTGCAGATAATCCCAATCTTATTACAATATCTGTTTGTGTAGGATTTTTTTGCTCTATAATAAATAAAATAATTTCCCTGGGAGTTTCTTGATTCAACACTTGGATGATTTTCTTCTCATGATCTTGGAAAGTTCCGGATTGAAAATGATGTTTATACAAGCCTTGTCTAGTCGAAGTTATCTTTCCAATTTTCTGAAGTTGGTAAGAGTGATACTGAACAGATCCCATGGACAACTCCAGCTCATTTCTTATCTGTCGGAGATAACAACCGGGATTATTTTGAATATAGTTCAAAATCTTTTCCTTATTTGAATTAGAGATTTTTCTTCGCATATCTTGACACCTCATAGAAAGTAGTACAATAGTGATTCCACAGATTATTAACTGATTCTATTAAGTAATTAATCTAGTACAAACATCTAACTTGATTTCAAAGCTCAATCAGGTACAATGAACTGCGATTATAGACTTGTATCACATGCCTTATTATTTATCAAAAACATATTAGTCAAAGTGTATTAGATAATTGGAAGAGTTACCAAGCTAAAATCCTAACTATGGAAATGTCTATTATTATTGTGTTATTGTTTCTAATTGGTCCAAAATCAACTTTTGCCATTGATTAATATAGTGAATATGCTGATACTGCATCGCTCATACTAAATCATAATATCTTTGATGCCAGTAGGTATGTATGAAATTTCGTTATCTTAATACGAAATGAGGCCCATGAATCATCCATCTTACATCAGTAACAAACATAGACTCATCGATCAGTCTTATATTCAGTAATATTTATGCAAGTGTAGCTTACGTTGTAATTTCGTGTCCAACACTTAGACATTGTTAACCTATTAAATAAATTATCGATATGGGGAGACCATAAATTGTATTCTATTTAGAGATATTAGCTCGGCTTATGTACCAATTAATTCTCTTTTCTAAGAACTCTAGCTGTGATTCATTAATTTTTCCTTTCCGATGTAAAAAATTTAAATCCCTCTGAATTTGTTCCAACTGTTTTATGCATTCTTCTTTATTGTTTTTTGATAACATTTCATATGTATAATCTATATTAGTTAGATTTCTCTTGAAGGATAATCTTGATCTCTGTCTGTAAAACCAACCTCCAATTGTTGAAACTAGACCTATTACCACGGAAGTTAACACAATAATCGTTTCAGTCAAAATCGCACCCTTGAAATTTGCGGTTATAGTTTCATAACCAGTAACATTAAAAACTACCGGATTTTGCTTGGTATTGTTCGTGACAGACCAATGACCAAAATCGTATCCTCTGTCAGGTATTGCTTCACATCTAGCAGGTGAAAGGACAGGCAATGTGGTGTATTCACCAGTGCCCAATATGATATCATTACACTTTACGTTTCCAGCGTTTGGGGGATTAATATCAACAAATATTTTTGTAATTACCTTGTCTGTCTTTCCATCAATCGTAATTATTCCGTTGGTCCTAGTATTAGTGACGTATGTGAAGTTTGTGGTGGGATCTACTGTTAATTTGCTCGCTATAAATGGAAAAGTTACTTTTAAGGGGATATTAATGAACGGGTTATTAACTCCGGATGCAACTATTGTAGGTCCCAAAGAAATATTTTCGATTAACTTATTAGTTGCTCCATTAATAACACTGATAGAATTATCTGCCAAATTGTCAACGTAAATCTTGTTAGTTCGTGGATTTACCGCTATTCCAACTGGACTATCTCCTACTTTTATATTAGTTTCAATTTTGTTAGATGTACCATTTATGACACTTACAGAATCGTTCAGGAAGTTTGAAACGTAAATTGTATTAGTTTGTGTATTTATTGCGAGCACAGAAGGTTTTGAACCAACAGGTATGGTTGATACTAATGTATTGTTACTTCCATCTAATACTAAAACACTATCCTTTCCTAAATCTGAAACATAGACCTTGTTTGTGTGTGGATTTATTACTATATCGTATGGTAACGAAGCATATTCTAAGGATTTTATTTTCTGGTTATCGATTGCGTCAATTACCGTAATTGTCTTTGAGTTCAAGTTTGCAACGTATATCCAGCTTGTGGCTAAATTGATCCCTATCCCCAAGGGAGAATCGTCTACAGGTATGGTGGTAAGTTCTTTATTAGTAAAACCATCAATTACAGAAATTGTGTCAGAATCTCGATTTGATGCATATATCCTGTTAGAAAAGGGATTTACATCTACATCATATGGAGAATTACCTACGTCGATATTTTTTTCTGTTTCTGATTTTTCAATATCGATTACTGATATTGTATTAGAAAATTGATTAGCAACATAAAGTTTGTTTGATATTGGATTGATATCAATTCCAATCGGAAAACTTCCAGAACTAATTATCGGATTTGATTTTAGCGATATTACCTTCTGATCATTTTCCTCTTGAGCCGAGATACAATTTACTAATAAACTAAAAAAGAATGTGATAGTTAATAAAAAATAGAAAGGCATCGGCAAATAATATTTCAAATAAACAATTTATGTTGAATGGATATAAAAAGTAATTACTAATAATCATTCATATTTATCGATAATTGATTCCTCTTTAAAGAAATTGGCTCAATATAATTGCGCAGAATAACCATTAAATGATATTGTCCTCACAACACGACATTTGACGATGAAAAAGGCTACCAAAACGTAGTTTATCGCACCTACTCGTTATGTTTTGGATTAGGACGAAAAACGATTCTAATGATAATATTCAGAATTAATATGATAATACCAGCAAGAATGAACATAAAACCATTGATTGTCCAAGAAGGATTGCTGTACATAAATGAACTTTGAGGACCCAATAGTGATTTAGATTGTGCAGTAAAAATTAAACCTGCCAATACAAGTGCGATGCCAATAATTTCAACCAGTATTTTCATGTATTATTAAATAAAGTTTGAAATCTGCATATGTATATGTATATGTTATCGACATTCAGTATTTCATATACACTTTTAGTAACTTTATGTTTAGCCCAAAATGACAACTAGATTTTCTTAATTGCCAACTTACGCTGAATTGACCGCTAAGATGAATACAATATGAGTAAGTTTTAATATCTACAAGATGTGCGTCATGGATGCAAGGATTAAGGTTGATTTTTAGTAATTTTACCAACTCCTATCTAATAATTGGGTACTTGTCGGCTATTGTCGCTGCTATGCTCTTTGGAAGCGTCTCTACCCTAGCAAAACCCCTCCTGTCAACAGTTGATCCTATTATCCTTTCATCAATCATTTACCTAACAGCCGGACTCTTTTTTACACCTTCTGCGGCAAGAACACGATCAAAAATTACAACAAAGTATTTTTTTCTTATTCTAACAAGCGCGGTTTCCGGCGCAGTAATCGCACCCATTGTATTTTTTCTAGGATTAAAGATGAGTACAGCCGCAGACACTGCGTTACTTGCCAATGGAGAAACTGTCTTTTCGATTTTGTTTGCATTACTTATCTTTAGAGAAAGATTGAGACCTATTGGATATATTGCAGTAACATTGATCCTAATCGGAGTATTTCTCGTAACAACAAACCTTGATTTTAATAGTTCAATATTTAGTTTGAATTTGGGTAACGTGTTAGTCATCTTGTCAACAATTATTTGGGGATTCGATAACAATATTTGTAAAATAATAGCTAGACAGATAGATGTGTCAAGGTTGATTCAGCTAAAATCTTTAATCGGAGGATCCATATTAATAGGAACGGTCATTATATCAGGAATTCCTTTTAATATTCAAAGTGAACAGGTACTTCCTATTATTCTTCTAGGTGTCTTTGGATTTGCCATATCACTCTACCTATACCTACACAGCATAAAAAGGATTGGAGTAATCAAGGCATCATCCTTGTTATCTTTATCTGCAGTATTTGGACTAGTTTTCGCATTAATATTTCTACATGAGTTAATTAGTATCAATCAAGTAATTGCCATATCAGTCATGATATTTGGGATATATTTAATGTATACATATGAAAAGAAAGATGAAATAATCTTCAAGTGAATTTTTGGAACAGCGAGATAAAAAATATAAGTACGAATTATTTAATTCGAAGTGAATGAAAATTAATTATACAACAAACATATTTTCGATACTATCGACAATCTCGATTTTTGCTGGTATGTCATTGTTGATGACAGTGGTGTATGCTCAACAGGGACAAACCGGAACAACTATTGAATCGCCTCAATTCCTTGCAATTCAACATGCTCAATCAGGAACTATATCTGAAACTAATTCTATTTCATATTCTCTGCAGTTAAATGATTTGGCAGACAAGACAATTTTGTTTTCTGATAGACCAAATAGAATAGTAGCGACCCAAAGTACACAGCAATTTATTGGTAACTGGACAGCAGGACAAGATAGTTTTCAAGTAGACCCACCTAATGCTGCCTTAGCATTACTGACAGATGACCAAGAAGATGACGTTTTCGAGATTGAATTATCTAATCCCGTATATGGCCAGGATAAAAAATCACTAAGATATGATTTTAGTATATTAGGTAATGTAACATCGCCTACTGATTTGCCTGACAATTTGGGAAAATCGGTCTTGGTAATAGATTCTTCTGAATCGGAATGGCTGCTCCAATATTCAGGCAACTAGGAAATTAACTTCCTTACATTTCCAGAGCTCTAATTTTTTTTAATGCTCCTATGTTTAATCAAAAAATATTTCCATTCACCGGCAATACTCGGATTTTAATACTTAATAATACTGGACTATCGCTTCGTATATACAAAAAAATATTTAACGGGGTTCTATTTGGAATTAACCTTGAATACTTGATGATAGTATGTGAAGACCTGAGATAGTAAGTCCGCGTTGAAATACTATAATAACAGATAATCAAATATTACCTAGATTGAATGCGTTAGACGATGAACTAGGTCCACTGCTTCATAAATTAGAGAAAAAACTGAAACGACAAAGACTAGAAAACAAAAAACGAAAAAGGGTGGAGTTGGATCCTGACAAATGGTTCAGTGAAATAAGCGAAAAAATCATTCTACCTATAATGATTGAGTATAAGAAATTCCTAGAAACTAAAGAGGAGAGTCTCTCCTTGAGTTGTGCCATAGAAAAATCACATCAGTTAGATGAAGGGATTATGTTTGAATTAAAGCATTCTATCCCAATATTAAAACATGATACTGTAAGAAGGATTACTTTCTTCCCAAGGAAAGACAGAGTTCATATTTTTGAAGAAGGGACACTAGGTGATGGACATCCAGTAGAACTTAGTTACACTAGAATTGAAATAACAGAGGAATTTGTAAGAACAAAATTGAGTGCATTGATAAAAGAATATGTTGAGAAATTATTGACTAGTTTTAAATAACGCATGTAGCATAATCTCGTATGAAGTTCTTTATTTATCAATTCAATCCCTTGATGAAGATCACGTTTGTAAATTCAATCTCTCTTAGATACTTTAATTTCATTTCGGAATATTTGTTGAATGTTAATAGATGCATGTTAATAAATGCATTAACAATAGCGATGATAAGTATTTATCTTTAGATTTACCAATTATTGTTTCCTACAGTTTACTCTTGATATTACTATTTGAGTAAAGTTTTTTCTTAAAAACCAGTTTATACACTAAATACTCCACTCTCTTATCCATTGGAATTTCTTATCTGTTTCCATATTATTAAACGCATAGAGACATTCATCCTTAACCTCGCCCTCTTCGACACTTACTTGATATGGTGAAAAATGATTGTTGAAATCATTTATGTGGGCTTTGAGTAACTTTAAACTATTTATCGACACTATCATAGGGTTGATATTCGGTCCCCCAAAAAAGACTAGATTCTTAAAGAATCCAGGTGCTGAAACATTAAACATATTCTTAAGATGGATACCCGCGGTCTCGCCTTGCTCACCGAAAATATTTCGAACAATATGAATGCCCTTGCCGAATATATTCGCGGAATATTCAAAATCCAAAATTCCATCCTCTCTAGTTTTGAGATTTAGACCTAACAACAGTAACATAAGTCGTTCGAGAACCGATTGGTTCTCCACAAGAATAGAATCATAATCAGGCAAGTGATGCTTAAAGTAATCGGCAGTCCATGAACCTTCTTTTAGTGAACGATTAAATGCGATAGCCCACTGTGAAATACTATCTTGTATGTAATCAGGGATTGAATCATAAGTATCGTGTTTTACGATTTCTACTTTTGGATTACCCTTTTGTGAATCAATTGTTTCAAAATAACGTTGAATTATTTCGTCTACCTCTGCTTCCACGTCTCTACGTATGTGGTCATTTCTTATTCGGATAACATAGTATCCCAAGTTTTTTAATGCTCTTTGACGAATTCTGTCAGGAGTCATTCTGAATTTCATGGAATGAATTTTACCATCTACTTCCACAATTAGTTTCTGCCCAATAATAAAATCCGGAGTGTAATAGTTGGCCCTCGTGTACCAAATGACCGGCTGTGACTTGTAGGGAATATTCTTTGCAGCCAATCTAAAGGCTAATTTCCGCTCATAGAATGTTGGCTTGGGAACTTCCATCTGATAGAAGACTTGTTAAGTTAATCTAATTATTTAAGGAAATGAAAACAATAATGAGTTTTTCATTAAAGAAGTCCTTTCAATTCAGACGAACGTAGAACTACTCTAGAACTACTCTAGAAGGTACATATCTTCTGCATAATTAATCTCCAAGCGATAAATATCATGTTGAAGATAGACTAGAATGAATGACGACGACGCATCCGAAAGAATCAGGAGATTTTTAAAAGCGAATGGATATGTTGTTCGTAAAAGGGACATTACTCAGATATTGAATCAAATGGCTCAGGCATTGGAGAGGCAAATTGATGAGCAAAGTAATGGCCTTGTAGAAAGACCGCTTCTTTGTGAAGTAATACGATTCTCTAATGAGATAAAGATAATCGCTGAACTTCCAGGCGCATTTGAAGAAAGTATCTATATTAATGCTGACGATAACCAATTAGGGATAGAAGCTCAGAGTGAAACAAGAGAATATTATGAAATCATAAATCTGCCTCCAGAAGCAGACACTAAAATTTTGAAATCTGTTTTTTTAAATGGATTACTTGAGATAACCCTCCAGAAAAAGAGGAATAAACAGAAAAGCCCGTAAAGGACTAAGGCTTGTAATTCGGGTGAGTTACTACATCAAGTGCAAGTTAAATCCAAAAAACGCTTTGTGAAATCAGTGGCTTGAAAGATGCATCGATAATCCTTAAATAAAAATTGCAGTATCTGAAGCTTATGAATCGAAGATTAATAATGATATCTGCGGCAATATTGATGTTGACATTTACTTCAACAAACACCTTGAGTGCTCAAAATGTGACGACAAATGCCTCATATGCTGCTGGCAGTCTGATGGCCTCAGCTAACCAAACCACTTCCGAATTAGGACGAAACGCTTCTTTAGTACTGAATGAGGCAGGCGAGAAAGTAGGCTCTACACTAAATCAACTTGGACAAAACATGAGCGATGTCGGCTCGGAAATTGGCTCAGAAATATTAAACGAGACAGAAGAGACCGCCAAAAAGGTTGGCATAGGAGCAGCAGATGTGCTAAGCAACATAAGCGGCGAAATAAAAGAAGGAATAAGTGGTAAGTAGGAAATTGGCCTGAAGAGTTACAACAGTTTTATTTGTTGTAACTCAAGACACAAATGCTGATAAGGTTAAAAACGGTTTGGAAATTGTTACCTGAGAGTACGCATCTATAATCCTTAAATAAAAATTAGGACATGGAAGGATAATGAATAAAGAATTAATCATTATTGGAGCGACTATGTTGATGCTAGTTTTGACGACATCAAACAACTTGAGTGCTCAAAATGTGACGACAGATGCGTCAAATGCTGCAGGCAATATGACAGCCTCGGCTAATCAGACTGCTTCCGAACTCGGACAAAACGCTTCATCCGAACTTAACAAAACAGGTGAAGCTTTAGGAGAATTCGGAAATAAGACTGGCGAAGCTGCCCAAAAAATTGGTGCAGGGGCTGCAGGTGTATTTGCTAATCTAACAGGGGAGATAAAAGAAGGAATAAGTGGGAATAGTAGCAATAGTAGCAAGTAAACTCGAAAAATTATAACACTTTTATTTGTTGTAGCTCATAAGACATACCATACAGTTCTTATCATCCTGTTGGGTTCAGCAGGCACTTTTCGCAAAGTTGAACCCATGAGTTTTTCCCTTGGTTTTGAAAATTGAGAAATTTATTGGCCATTTAAATAGACAGTAATTAAATTTTATTATTCAAAGCCTGACTATGAATGCTTCATAATCTATGTTGACTTCGATTAGTGGATTTAATGAAACCGGATACAAGTAAGACTATGTGTATTTTAATTTTAGGTTTGTCTTTTGTGTTAGTAACAACACAAGTAGTCGTCATTGCAAAAAGTGTGGCGAATGGTTAGAAGGTCATTGATGAAGCGGACGACCAAGAAGCTGATGACTAGGACCGACGAACTGATCTACCTATTTCATTAATATTATAACCCTTGATTTCCAGCCTTTACAGACTACATAATATATCCATTCTAAAATGTTCAATTCACTGTATAATTTATCAGCCTCAAGTATAGTACGAGTCTGATTTATTTTCAACGTTATTTCGTTCATTCTAGATTCAATAAGATTGCATACGTGGTTACTAGGATCTTTCATACTATCTACAACCCAACTTACCAATTCGATCCTTTTTGCAAGATCACGTCTGTAAATTGTACTATCGATTGGTCTCTCATGTAATTCCTTTGATTCTTCAATTTCGTTTTGTAGTGTTTGTTCTAAGGTCATAACAATAATTAGAATTATGATGATTTAATCTGTCAAGCCCTTTAGAGGGAGAGGGAGGAGAGATCAAATCCTAAAAATTTAAATTCATTTTTGTTCCAGCAAAAGATACTGAATTTGATTAGAATTTCGATCATAATATTTATTAAAAGAAAAAATAGGTAGCAACTGGTGGATTTGTAGCCGTTTGAATGAACAAGAAACAACCGGCACCACCAGTTGCCGTGTTTAGACGTTGTGAAAAGGTTCTTCGCCAAGTATATAACGTCTAGGGTAGGAAGTCATGAAACTAATGAATAGAAGAATGTGATAAGAATATGAATATCTGAACCTGACTTTCTATCTTTTTTCTAACTTATTTTGTTCATCAGACTATTTATTCTTAAGCCAAAGAGGGAGCAATGGACAATAAGATCGCCTTGGCACTAACGGAGATCAAGTAAATGATATGTCATGACCTCTCAAAGTGGACTGTGTTATAATTAATATTAACTGTTGCGACGTTAATCGTTGGACTTGTCATTTTGGTGACTAAGTAGTAAACTGAATAAACAAGGATTGATATACTTCGGGGTCTATAATGATAGTATGGCAAGAACAATAAAACCAGACGTCGCTCCAGGCGAATTTAAGTGCAGAACATGTGAGGTTATGTGGTCAAGTTATATGAAGAGTAATGTTCCGTGTACAGACACAACAATAAGAACTGGCTTACACAACTTTGATTTTGCCAATCCTATTCTGTATAACAAGTAGGACCCTATTTTTTATTTAATATTATATCCTTTCAAACTTTTTATTTCGTTACTACAAACTTGATATAAAATCTAGAAGATAGAAATAACTCTATAGATTCCATACATTGAATCAAAAGGATATCGAACCTAATAAAGATAAGATTGTATATACTTAATAATACCGGAGTATTAGGATAATATATATTGTACCAGGAAATAAAATCAAGAACTGCAAGATTTTATGAGATTGCTCCTAATTGGGCAAAGAAAATTATGAATTTGCGACATGAAGGATTCCCATTTCCATTATCATTGGCCTGGTGGAAATTGTACTTTGCACTTGATAGTCCTTCAAAATGTATAGTAGGTGAAGCTTAT
>Ga0193739_1000584_pt1 | contig 10050 bp, 17 predicted proteins | sample L2a2metaG_FD_144926 | JGI IMG/M metagenome (GOLD analysis project Ga0193739, IMG submission 144926) | Soil microbial communities from a riparian zone of the East river system, Colorado, United States - L2a2 | ecosystem: Environmental > Terrestrial > Soil > Riparian zone | place: USA: East River...
AATATTTCTCCCTTCTTCTGACATTAAATTAATAATTGTGTAGTATTAATAATAAATATTGTTTTTCTTATAGATTGAAAATCTCAGTTATTTTACCATATAGACTCAACTAATCTCGTTCCGTACGGTGTTCACATTGAGTCTCCCGCGGTTAGGTTGAAAGATTGAAGACAGTCATTATCCAGCCTTGAGAAATTAGCATTTCAGGTTATGATATTGTTCATATTCAACCGATAGGAGGTATGCCTGGAGATACATTATCTTCTTCTACCCCTTCAACTGTTGTATCTGTATTATCGTCGTCCCCACTATCGCCTTCTCCATCATTTTCGTCCCCATTATCAGATTCATCTACCGTTTCTTGTTCAATACTGCTACTACTTACATTCAATGATAAGTCTACAAATTCCGGTCTAGCAGCAGGAGAATTATTGCCTATCTTGCATATTAATTCTAAGTTTTTGACTGTCGCAATGCACGCTTTGTAGTCATCACCTGAATTCACAGTAACATTTGGAAATGTTGCAACATATTCTATAAGATGACCTCCTCCTTCACTAGCGTTTAATGGAATTACATCAGGTCCGGATGCATCAAATAATTTCACTTTTGCTGCTTCATTTTTTGCAGTTACTACTGCAACCACATCACCCTTGGTTTCGTCAACGCCAAATATTGTCATTATTACCCTAAATACATCTGCTCCTTTCCCTGTCTCTGCCTGTACTGGATTTATTGTAATAGCTTCAATAACTGTCGATGTTAGAACCAGTCCTATAAACAACAGAATAGCAATACTGTCTTGAACCTGCATAAAGTATGACGTGAATCCCTTATTAAATAGGCCACGGGTATAACAAAAATGATTACTTAGTGCATAAGATGTCACTCAATGAACTTTACCAAACGACCTTATTCCAAATATCTTTAAAAAATATAGTTATAATGCAAGATGAGGGTCTGCAGGGTCCGCCTCTTAATAATTCAAGTTATAACGGCATTCTTGGTTATAGGAAGCATTGGTTCAGTTCCAATCGTAGATGCACAGCAAGTGATAAGTTTCCCGAGTCCAGAGACAAAAGCATACCCGGTCATCACGCCACTGAATCACGCCACTGAATTGATTTCCTCTATTACAAAAAATCTAGACGCAAACTTGATTTAATTTGAGTTCGCTATTTTATGAATGACATTATCTTGACCCTTTATACGGTCTTAAAAAAAGTTATATTCTCGCCACTTTATCTTGCTTGTATTCCATTGTAGTAGTTGAGGATGCAATAATTCTATGGATTTTAATGATGTTATCAGAAAAAGGAAAATGATAAGAGAATATGATTCTAAGCAAGTTTCAGACGAAATAATAAGGAAACTAATAAGAAACGCACACAGAGCTCCTAGCGCTGGTCATACACAGGTCCAAGAGTTTATAATAGTAAAGGATCCTGCAATCAAGAAAAAATTGAGAAAGGTAGCTGTAGATCAAGAATATGTAGAAAGGGCCCCGGTGTTAATTGTGGTGTGTTCTAACACTTCACGTTCGATTAGCCGTTATGGTAGTCGAGGAAAGGAGTTTTATAGTATAATAGATGGTGCTTTTGCTTCAATGCTTATTTTACTTACTGCAGTAAATGAAGGAATTGGCGCTTGTTTTGTAGGTGCATTTCAGGATAAAATGGTGTCTACAATACTCGAACTGCCTAAGCATGTAAAACCCATAGGAATTATTTGTACAGGATATCCCGCTGAAGAACCCGAAAGAACTGAGAGGATTCCTCTACGGAAATTGGTTTATTATGATAAATATGGTAATCAAAATGGGGTTAATTCCTAAAGTATGTTTTCGTAATGTCTAACATAAATGTTCATTTTAGAAAAGTCCTCTTCTCATTTCTATATAACAGTCTTTTGATTGGTATGCTATAATACAAGCGAAAATCTGTTATATTTATTCAAGTGTATAGAACCATCAAAACATACCATTATTTCTATTCTGTTATTCTTATTAGTAATGTGGTCTAATATTAGACATGAGCACTGAAAGGAATAAGAACCCACTAAAACGAGATCAGGCTCTAAATGATGCGACTAATGGGCAGTTAGGCGAGCAACCAAGACCTAAACCATTAGGAAGAGGAGAATCCTCAGAATCAGAAACTGATAAGAATATCAGAGATTCACGTATCAGAACCGCTCGCAAGATGTCTCGAGATATGTGATTATAATACCAATACGAATGAAACCAGCCAATACATGCTTTCAATATTTAACTGCAAAGTACGTCCACAATAGAGGATAGATGTATGTGATAAGTCTGGCTCAAAGGAGTCAGACAAAAGACCGGAGGGTTCGATGTATTTCTTCCCTTCATTTGAATCCCCTATTACTTGTTAAGTTGAGTTTATCTTCCTGTTTACTTCCTTTAACAGATCGTTAGTCGATATCGGTTTTTGAAGGAACAGGTCTTCATTTAAAGCACAATGGGCGAATTCTCTGTTTTCCTCATAATACAACTCACTTGCTGTGAGGAAACACACTTTGACATTGGGATCTATTTTTTTTAGGCTCTCGTATAGCCGAAAGCCATCCATCTTTGGCATCGTAACATCTATCAGAATAAGAGCGTAAAAGTCAGGCTTAAAGCTTTTCAACGCTGATACTGGATCATTGAACATGTCTACGTCAAATAGTCCGACGATTTCTAGTCCTGCCTTCAATGTTAGAGTAATATCTGGATCATCATCGACTACCAAGATTCTTTCTTTGGTACCTTGGCTAGTCAATGCCTTCTTAATACACAACTCATACAAGGTATGTAAACTCTTAAAGACTTATACTAAAGTAAGCAGCCAGCCATACAAGTTATACAACAATGTAATTCATCCTTAAATAGTATGGTTCTATGGTAGCTTCTGGTAATAATGTGTTGTTAGTTGGTGGGAGCCCTTGTTTGATTCCTCTATTGCTGCTTTAACAAAAGAGCTTTATTGATTGCATTTCATAATATGCATATGCTAATGATAAAATGTTCTTCGACAAAGGTAAACTAAGATTAGTATTCCCTTTGAGATATTCTCTGATGAGGTCTATCCCATACATTAGTATCTACTGGAATTTGATCGAATCCCTCAACTCAGCAGTTCTCTTATAGATAATCATATCAGCCTCGATTGTCTCTTCGACTTCAGGTTGTCTCTTATTCTGCATAAAAAATGTGGAAAGAAAGCTTGCTTTAATCACACCATGAATATAGCCCAATGCGTAGTCTTTTTCATTATCAATGTGTAGGTTTGCCTTTAGTCCCCCTTCACGCAACCATAATAGTGTTGCGGGGAATGAACCGACCATCTGGTCTATTAACTGATCAAGCGAGCCCCTAATATTACTGTCTAACATATCTTAGATCTAAGATAACAGTCTTAAAGATTATTTCTCTTCGTAGTTTGTGAACTTTACTATTTTTGGAGTTTGGTTCAGCTGCTACGTCGTGTGCTACCAAGAAAATATGCTAAATCCAAGTTGGGATACCAGCTGACAAACGAAACTTAGAAGGCTGGAGGAGATAAGAAGCAATATTACTCATTTGCTAGAGAAAAGGAAAATAAACGAAAATCAATTTAAGTTGTTGGATGATAAGATCATATATTATATAGACAACCTTGCCAAATTATTAGAGCCACATTAATACGAGTTAAAGACCTAATATCTATTCAATTAATAATCAATAATAGGATTAACAAAGTTGGTCATGTCTTTAATATAACTGGCATTGTCTTATAAGTTAGATTTTTTTTTAATGGGAATGCTGTAACTTATACACTTGTCCTCTAGCGAAATTATGAGTTGTAACGAGTGTGGACAGCGTTTTGCCACAGTTGATGTCTCTATTTTGCACCAAGACAAGATAAGAAGGATTCTAAGCTTTCTATCGTGTCCATAGCACAGTTTACATTTGGTGTTGAAGGCAAGGTCGGTGTTGTGGTGGGTGCGGGCTTAGCAATGCTGCCAGGGTCAGGGCTAGCAGCATTGGGGTCGTAGATAGACAAGCTATCCACTTGTTGCGGCGGCGCTACCGTTATTATAGTCGCAAATAGCGAAACTACTGTGGCTATAGTGACTAATGCAATTTTAGTAAGTTTGTTGTTTCCCATAAATTAACAAAGAAAACGACCTGTTATATCTGAATTCAGACAGTTAAAACTATAATCTATTGCTATTAAATATACCAGATCTAATGGCCAGTTAGTTTGAACGATTGTATTGTTTCTGAAAACGAAGCATTGTTAATGTTATATATCGACGATCCCTATTATCTTCTAAGCCTTATGCCTCTGCAAAAAGTTAAGATGTACTAGGATGTTTTCTATTGATATGATCTTCTAGGGCTATTTCGCTGTCAAAATGATCTCCACATATGCGGCAGTGTTTTCCTTCTTCTCTTTGATTTTCTTCCTCACTTTTACTAATCCTTTCTTTTTTGTCATATTTTCGTCTTGTAAAGTAATCCGCGATATGCATGAAGGCAATTCCGAACCCGAACACATACTATATTACGCATTATAACATGTAAACCTAATCTTCTTTTGTGGGGGTGTCATATCATTGATTGCACATTGTTATCCGATCAAACAGTTATGATATGTAAAGCCTACGAAATTCGGTACGAACTATGCGGTAAGTTGCGTAGTACGGAAGAGCCTGTGAAAGGGCAAAATAAAGGTAGACAGAAAAATGCCAAGAGTAGAACAAACTTCTGCTAACCCTAATATTCTATTCTGTGCCTCATATCCCCAAATAAAGTTGAAACCTATTAGGTTTAAATCCAACTTGATTATATACACGATAACCACTGTCTATATCCTTAGCATATTGATGTATGTACCGATCCCTTTTGCTATTTCCCAAGTACCAGATATTTCCAAATATGGAGTGAAAATTACATACCCTAGTGATAGTGAGATGGTTTCAGCTGGTGAACTTACCGTATTTGGAACAGCCAAATATGAGGCTGCCAATAACGTCTGTACAGTTTATGCTGATTGGAATGACTCACAACCTATGCAAAAGGCGACGCCTGCTGGGTTGAATTTTACAGAGTTTGGAAGGTATAGTAATGATTATTCAACATGGACTTTTACCTATACGAGTAAATATCACTTGATAAATGAAGGTGTAAATGAACTGACTGCCAAACTATCTTGTGATATTGGTCCTTTCAATGTTACGAAGTACGATTCAGTAAATGTTAATGGTATACCTGCGGAGGAGAAGGTCATCCCATAAATAGACCTCCTAGTAGCTCATAATACAGGGAGACAAAAGCATACCAGGGTCGAAGCGTTCTGGCCGTGATTGATTCTTCTATTACTAAAATTTAGATTCTAGATTTCTTCTTGAATTTGGTACGTTGGTCTGCTGCTGCTTTTTCATTTTCAGGTCACTCCGGCTAAGGGGATAACAGAATCCCCCTTGACGGTACCAACAACCATATATTTTTATTTAATATTTATCTCTTATTGTTAGTATAATGCAAAATAAGACGAAGAAGAAAAGAGTCCTAATAGTTGACGATGACCCTGATATTCTTATAACCTACAAAAAAGGTTTAGAAGATAATGGATTATTTGAAGTTGAAACTTTTGCTGACCCTGAGGAAACTTTATCAAACTTCAGAAGTGGATTATACGATTGTCTGATTATTGATATAAGGATGCCAAAGATGGATGGATTTCAGCTATATGATAAAATGAAAGATATTGATAATAAAGTAAAAGTTTGTTTTATAACTGCATATGAAGTAAATTATGAAGCATTAAGAAAAGTATTTCCTACACTAGGTTTGGAATGTTTTATTCAGAAACCAATTGAAGTAAGTCAACTTGTAAGAAAGATAAACGCAGAACTGGAGCAATAACATGATTACGAATACCATATGTTCTTACCAGAAATCTAGGTTCTTAGGTGGGATCGACAATTTATGGACAAAGATTGAAAGTCTTCAATGGGTTTTGTTTGTCATATTTGCCATAAGAAATGGAAAAATGGTTATAGTCTAATAAGTAATATCTGACTCAATTGGAGAATTCTAGAGTAACTCCACGTTTTGGATCATAACCAAATCTGTAAACCTCGTCATGTGAAATTGGCAAGGATTCTACTCTAGTAGCGTTACAAGAAGGACATTCGGTAATCATGTCGCTTGTATTGCAGTTATTAGACTGGGACGCACACCAGAAGCATGATCCGCATAGCAAAAAATGTATGTTCTTGACAATTCCTTTTTTTCCGAAGGTTGATCCCGGTTTGACGTTTGGAGAAAGATACTCTTTAGACTTGGTTCGAAATATAGCAGCCTGTATGATGGACATGATAGCATATGGGATTCACCTGATAAATAGCATTGGTAGATGTGTTGTACAACATTATGGATCGAATCTAAGATAAATGGTTTCATGACCAAGGTTCTTACTTTCTAATGCACCAAGGTTACAAATCACTACGAACCTTGATTCGCTAATTAATTAATTGTAGCTATAATGCCACCTATAAAAATTATGGTGGATACGATAAGACTAATCAAAAATCCAAATTTATTTCTGTTCCATAAAATACTGCTCCCTAAGTTCGTTTTTGCCCTGGAGACATTCCAAACACCAAACCTCCGAATGAGTACCGCCCTCAGGACGATGCCGGTTTACTTGAACTGTCACCGCTGGTTGTATCTTTCCACAGTTATTACATGCCATAATCATCCTTTAGATCAGTATGTAAAAAAAGTTCTGATTATACGTGCTTTCTAAGTTCTCCATTCTCCAAAGTTATCGTATTTATCATCCCGCATTCCTCACACCTAGGGTACTAGTTATTCGCAGTCTTATATACTAGTGAACACTTCGTACCTGCTGATGAATACAATTACAATATTGGCAGTGTTAGCCATTCTCTCGGGAGTAGCAACATTATCAATATCAGGATTTTCCGTCATAAACACAGCGGTCGCTCAGATGGCAGACAACGCAACTATGGGGAATCTGACCGGTGGAAATATGACAGGCGGCAATGTCACTGGAGGCAATACGACTGGATCAATTTCAGCCCTCCCACCACCATAGTCATAAGAAAACTAACCCAAACCTCACTTATTTTTTTCATTTCAGCCAGATAAGAAGTATCAGATTGTACTCTCAAATACTGCTACCACGTATAATATAGTGTAATAGAGGATAGAAGTATGTGATAAGTCTCTTTAAAGACAAAAGCATACCACCATCAGCAGTCACGTCTTGGCCGTGGTTACACTTTTTCCATAACGTTTACTCATTTAAAATTTATTGCACCTGTTTGATGCAGTAAATCCAGTTGATCTACCACATCCCAATGTTCTGCGATTAGTTCATTTACCATTCGATAGAGATCTGCAGATCGGATGTTTACTGATTTGTTTGTTGGTTGCAATCCATGAAACTCTCCTTTATGCGTCCCTGTAAAATTAAGGAATACTACTACAAGATCATTCTCTGCCACTATATGTTCTATGTTTGCATGGATATCAGGAAACGCTCTAAATAGATCTATCAGTGATTGCTTGAATCCTGCGCTACCCTCTCCTATAGAGGGATTCTCTTTGGCAAAATACTTTTCAATGGCTGATAAATCATGCTTGTTGAATATATCTTCTACAAATGATTTGATAAAGTCCTTTTGGTTGGATAGAGAAGACATCCGTCATCTATATGTTGTGAATAATGAATTTATTGGTTACAGTGATTGGAAAAGTAAGGTTGCATCAGACAAGATTGGGTTGAGAGGACCTCAGAACTCGGCAGAATCATTGCTTATGGCATTATTATTCCAACAACAAAAAAAGATAAGTAGACTAATCCAACAGTTAATAGTATATTATGTTTGTTTGGCGTCTGTGGGTCTTGGCATTATATTTTCGTTTAGGAAATTCTCAAAATCGGGATTAAACCATCTCTCTGACTGTATTTGTTCCCATTGTTCACCTATAGTTCCATACTTAAAGCAATTTTTCATCCAGTGTAACCATCCTGTCCATTCATAGTCGTCAAGCACTTTTCTTTGACGCATCGCATATGCATGGGAACAAATAAATAAGACATAGTACGCGAATGCTAACTCTTCTGCTGGCTTTTCAAGTCTATATATGACTTTTTGCATCGATGGCTTTTCAATTATAATTTCTGCCATTTTGCGAACCTTTTCATCCAAGTCATTCAGAACCTTTGTTTTGACGTCTACTGTTAGTCTCTGCATATGCTTTCTAGAGAAATACAGAACTACAAACATTGTGCCAATTATTCCAATCGCTTCTCCAATACCGAAGTATTCGGCTATACCTACTTCAACCATGCATATTCATCAAAAGACACAGTCAAAAAGTTGATCTTCAAGGCAGATAGGATTGAATAGATTCTTGAAAAAGATAGACTATACCTGCTTTCTGAGCTCTCCCTTTTCCAACGTTATTGTATTTATCGTATTGCAATTCTTACATTTTACACCTAAGTCATTGACATTCCAAAAGGCGTAAGGAGAAATGGGGTTTGTGCTCGTTATTATTTTTAATTTTTATTATGGAATGCCTGTTGCCGTTGCTATAACATAGGTGGAATCATTGCTCTCCACATTATGATATGATACGCTTGCATTTGTTTTTTTCTTCAAGAATTCATTTATCTTAGCTACCAAATTGTCAAGGTCACCTGCAAGACTAACAAATACCTTCGTTTCCGTCCTTAATCCTTCATATCCTTCCAATCTAGATTTTATAATTTACATTCAAATATAAAGCGTTAGGTAGTGCAAACAATGCTCCATCTATGATTGTTTTCTAAGTTCTTAATTTTCCAGTGCTATCGTATTTGTCGCATTGCATTTAGGACACTTTGCACCAAAGTCAGTTATATTCCAAAAAGCATGTGGAGTAAGGTAATTTAATTCTCCGCATTCCTTACACGTTATTACGACCCATAAAGGGAATATTCAGAAAGTACTATTTCAATAACGCTTGCACAAGCGATATGCATGATTACAATTAAGTAATCAGTTAAAGAACCCTCCGTTTGGCAATTTGGATCAGTGACCGGCGGCTTTGGTAGTGGTACACCAAGAACATCATCACCATTACCGTTATCATTATTTGTCTTTACCATTACCTTTACCATTACCTTTACCATTACCTTTACCATTATCATTGCCATTGCCGTTTTCATTATCGTCTTCATTATCTTCCTCTTCTTCTTCTCCTGCTTCTTCCGTTTCCTCTGGTCCAGATTCCTCTTCTGTTTCCTCTATAAGCGCAGTAAGTCCTACTGGTGTAATTGTCATAGTTACAGTCTTTTCCTCCTCATTGTCGTCTTCATACTCTACCGATATTTGTGATTGACCTTCTGTTAGTTCAAGTATTCTTTCTAGTTCTGTTGTAAGTACTACCCTATCAACTGAAGATAATTCTTGAGTCATTAGAGTCTTAAACAAGGTGTTAATGTCTGGCTGTAAGGTTATTGGAATTGTAGGAGTAGGAGTAGGAGTAGGAGCGGGAGTAGAAAAGGGAAATGGAGGAGGAGTAGGTGTAGGAGTCATCTGCATACTATCGAGACTTGCGATTGATGTTGATGCTGCCGTTTGGGTGGTAGTAGTAGTAGTAAAGATAAGAGCAATTGCAACAAAAATTAGAAGTGTTAATTGAACCATTCCCCTGTTTCCTCTACTTCAAGATTCTCTATGTCAGTATCATTATTATCAGTATTATTATTATCTTGATTTTGGTTTCGTGCTTCCTCTATCGGTATTGGCAACCTCTCCCCTGGCATACCTATGTAGCATTAACCTTCTGTGTTGGGTTCAATACATCCTGGTTGTACCATTTTTGGTGGATCGTCTTCTAGTGGTTCTTCGCATGAACTTCCAATCTTTTGAGATTAACAGAGTTACTAATGTCTTTAATATGATAGTGTCTTAATTTAACCACCAAGACATAGTGACGCAGGTCAGACTCAACGATTCTCGTTCCAATCGTGTTCTTGT
>Ga0193739_1000585_pt1 | contig 10040 bp, 8 predicted proteins | sample L2a2metaG_FD_144926 | JGI IMG/M metagenome (GOLD analysis project Ga0193739, IMG submission 144926) | Soil microbial communities from a riparian zone of the East river system, Colorado, United States - L2a2 | ecosystem: Environmental > Terrestrial > Soil > Riparian zone | place: USA: East River...
CGCCAATAGCAAAGAGAATGAGTACGCCGGCCACTTCTGGTCCAGTTGAGTGAAATGCCAAAAGTGCAAGAATACCAACAAAAAGTATGATTGAACCTGGGATGATGAATCTTGAGCTGCCGTATTTTATGGACAAAATACCAGCTATAGGTCCAAGGGCTACGAACACCAAAGCCTGAGGAAGTTGCAATAGTCCAACCTCAAGTGTATTCATTCCTAACCCGTACGGCTCTACAGTCTGGCCAAGCGTAGGAATAGTGGAAAAAATGATGTATTGAAAAACGCAAGAGCACCGGCTCCCTTCCCTAGAAAAGTAATTGCTAACATAAATGCACTGACAGTTAGAACCAAAGTTATTACTCCTGGTATGTCAATGGTTTTACCATGGCGTTTAGGGACACTGTCCTTACCATCTTTATCTTTACCAACATTAGGAGCAGCTGAATCTTTGGGGATAACCTTCCATAGTAAGAAGAATAACAAAATGGAAAACGGTATTGCTGAGAAAAATACTGCTTGCCATCCACCATAATAAACCACTGCAGCGCCAAGTACTAGACCTATTGCGCTACCACCTTGATACATTGACAAGATAATACCCTGAGCCATTGGAAACTTCTCTTTCGGAAACAGATCTCGTGCTATTCGTATAGCAATGGGAACAAGAGCTACAGCTACACCTTGAATGACCCTGAATACCAAGAGTGTATAAATGTCTTGAGCAAAACCCCCTAAAACAGTTCCAACAATGTAACACAAGAATACCAAGAGCAACATTTTCTTGGCTCCATAAATGTCAGCAAGTCTACCTATTACTATGGTTACCGCGGCACCTGAAACTAAGTAAGCCGTAAGTACCCAACTAACAGTTCCATAATCCGAATCAAAATAGTCCACCATTTGAGTAAGCGCAGGAGCTAAAGAAGTATGCACATACAAGATTAAAATTATGCTAAATCCCATGATCCAAAGGGATCTTGTAGCAACCTTGGGTGTTTTTACTGTAAGTTGCTTTCCTGTAGGATGACCATTATCGTCATTTTTACTAGATTCAGGCAATCTTGCCTAAATTATTATTGTTCCTATATAAGCTCTCTTATTTCAGTGGGTGACCTGATAAGTTAAGAAAATTCTAAATGACCCTCTTGTTCTTAACCAGTTTTATCCAAAAGTACTGGTGAATAATGTCTTGCTAGCTAACTCTTTTGATTCTTGAGGTAGGAATTCAGTATCCAGTTTGTTAAGTTTACCCTTTCCAATTACTAACTGATTATAATCTTGATCTTTTGAAGGATACCAATATAAAAGATTGTTCATCTTGTCCCATTTCAATTCGTTACTGGTAGACCATACTGTAAATTCAGGGGAATAATGTATGTCAAAAGGAATGTAGACAACCGTCGGTTCTTCCGTCACGACTTTACCCTTTAGAATAACCGCAGCATACTTTGAATCGATATCAAAAAATATGAGAGTAGGTTCTGCGGAGCTTCGCATCGGATATGGGCGTGCAACTGCGTCTACATTTCGTGGTTTTCTGTCAGGTCCAAGTAGTGAATAGTTTTCATAATTCCAATTATCCTTGCCCTCTTCGGTATTGTATAGATCGTAGTTCCATATTAAGGAGAAGGGCTTCTATTTGATCATATTGCAGATCCAAATATTCTCTTATCTGCTCTGCCTCTTGGAATGCGCCAAATTCTGATATAAACGGAATTAGTCCACGTTCAATGGCAGCCTGAGATAATTGACCAAAAATCATGGGAAATTCGATTTTATAGGTGTAAAGACTTTCAGGGATTTTTACAAATGAGCTGGCAACAGCCATTGTATCGTAGTAATGAAAAGACAGGACACCATTATTACCAAATCTGGAAACAGAGTTTAGATTACTTGGCAGATAGGTTTCCAATTTCTTAGTTACGAGTTTCTTATCTACCATTACATTTTTTATAAAGTCCATATTAAATGAGCTCTTTACATCAAGAGGGGATACTCCATATTTCACTGGCATGCCGCCAGTATCAGTAGGCATAATCCAATCAACTCTTGGTTCAATAAATATAAAGAGCGCCTTGTCAAACTTTTCAATTTCAGAGTTTACGTTGCGATAATAGTCCATAAGATACTTGGCTTCAAATTCCTTTTTCGGTATAATACTAGGGTGCGGCTCGTTAAAGGGTTCAACAGCCAAGATGGCTGGATGTCCAAGACCATCATTTAATGATTTGAAGAACTTAACAGTCTGCCCAATAGTTTTCTCTAAATGCGTGCGAACAGGATAGTTTTTAAGACCCTCATCTAAGTTTGTCAAATCATTCTTCCAGAACGATTTCAAGGTCTCTTTTAGGGACTTGTTAATCATATATTTAAATTGCCACTTTTTGTCAGGCTTGGTAGGAGGCTTTGGCTTTTCATGCTCCTCATCAATCGCAATGGCCCAATCAGGGAACCCATCACCACCATATACTTCATTTGCAATATCCTGATGGAAATCTAAAATTACGTAAAGGTTTCTTGCATGCAGCTCGTCAATTATTTCATTCATGTATTCAAGATATTTCCTTCCCTCTGGCAGTAACTCTTCTAGATTTTGGTTTGGGCGAGGTTCTATAGCTTTCCATGAAATTAAGAGGCGTACAATATTAAACCCAAGGTTTTTCAAAAGATCCAATCCTGATTTTACCGATTCGATTTCCTTCTTCAAATCAAGTTTGGATATATCATGAACGTCAAGAGGTGCTATTGGGAGATAAGGAGGCATTTTACTTCTTGACCCAAAGTTCACTCCCCTAAATAGAACATATCTTTTCTCTTCATCCCTGAACCAGGATCCGCTCTTCCAAATTCCTTTTCTACCTTCTGCAGAAGATTCTTGTTCGACCTCAGACCCTCTAGTTAGAGCTTCGGCTCCGTGTCTTTGTGAAAGTGCCTTACGCCTGCCCCTGACTCCTGCCATTATTATTTGTATTCCGCTTACAGCTAGGGCTATGGCAGTCATTACGAGAAGTAGTGCTAAACCAAGTTTTGGATATGCCAAGACCAATATAGATAAAGAGGTGATCACGATTCCTGTCGAAATGGAAGAAAAATCAAACGATTCTCCTTCCTTCTTTTTCAAACCGGTGACTATTCTTATGATACCATTAGCTAGTAAACCAAACCCGAGAAAGATGATAAGCCATTTTGTGGCAATTTGCGGATAGAAGAAACCTGATCCAATATAAATAATGAGACCGACACCTACACCTATATTGAGCAAGCGAGATGATCTTCTAACACCCTTTGCTCTCAGTCCGCTTACCAGCCTTTCTGCTCCAAGTACCATTATACCTATTCCAGCTAGGAACAGCCAGATATAGGCCCCAGTCGTAGTGTTCGCACCATAAAACATAACCACGATGGAAAGTATTATACAAAAACTGCCTACTGCTATCTGAAAAGCCCATAACCGCGAGGATTTTGAACCACTTTTGGATATCTCCATATTGATAAATACGTTTTGAATGACCCGGTATAAAGCAATTATCCAAAATTAAATGAGCACATGAGAGATCCTTTCGCATAACGGACAGGAATGTCTTGCCTCACGCCGAGGAAAACCCTAACTCTACGAAGGCATGTCCTTCCAACCTGAAAATACGGACCAGGCCAATCCGTGGAGTGGTCACGGAGATACAGTCCCCAGATCTTGTGTCAGCCATTAATCGTTATTATTTCTCCTCTTATTTCTCTAAGCAGCCAACGGGGATCTACAATACATACATTATCATATAACTTCTCCGAGCAAATGTCATGCTAAGTTAGCCTGATTATACAGCTCAAAACTTATTGGTGGAAGGGTACTGTCAGCTGCGTGTATCCTATTAGTTTAGCAGCTTTTGTAAGATATCCTGAATTGGTTCCTAGGTATTCCGGAATTCTGAAAATGCATACGGGTTTACCGGTTCATTCAAACATTTAGAAATAAGTCCGTATATGAGCAATCATAAGATGGTAATGATCTTAGATTATTACATAACCTTAATTACGCTCATAATTGACGCAGCAGCCGGACTTGTCATAGGAATATCTGCTATTTCAGCATTTGTCTCTTTTTTAAAGCACTTGAGGATGAAGAAAGAGGACCTAACAATTTACTGGGGAACAATAAGAGCGCGATTAGCCAGAGGATTGCTGCTAGCACTCGACTTTGAAATAGGTAGTGACATATTGAAGACTATCCTCGTCCCCTCATTCACCGAGCTGATAATACTTGCAGTAGTTGTTGGAATACGAATTATTCTTAGCTGGTCACTTTCAAAAGAAATTGAAGGACATGCAGGAGATTTGGCCAAATCAAAACGCTCACCAGATGCCAGATAACATGAAACAAAATGCTAAAAGTTGAAACAAGATGTGGTGGATAAACATTAGTATCATTTTAGGATACAGTTAAATCTCTTATGACTGCGTGACGGAACATCATTTGTTTCTACCACTAAAATACATGACAATGGAAAATTGACGCGGTTTACAAGGACAAAAATAATAAAATACTTTGAGTAATATGGTATTTGCCGGGTGTACGGGAACCTATTTAACCGGTGCAAGCGAATAGGTGTTTACTAACAAGAAGTGGAAAATATTATTGAATAGCAACGGTAAAAACATGATACCGGTTAAAGAGAGGGCCTTGGTTTTTCAAGGAGGAGGATCTCTAGGAGCCTATGAAGCAGGGGCGTACAAGGCACTTTATGAATTTCTTTCTAAGCATGATGAAACAGAGGGAAAAGAGAAAAGATCAACCTTTGATATTATCGCGGGTACATCGATAGGTGCTATGAACGCTGCTGTCCTGACAAGCTACGTTACAGAAAATGGAACATACGAAGGTTCAGCGGAAAAACTTATCGATTTCTGGAAATTTTTGTCTGCGAACTCGATGGTAGATTCTAATCCATGGTTTAGGCCCTGGTGGGATTACTTCCAGAGTGTTAATAGGTTCGCTGGCTCATCAGAAGCGATCAGACGTTACTATTCAGCAAAGGAATTTGCTCTACTCGGAGCGCCAAATGTATTTTCTCCCCTTGCACCAATATTCGATTACAAGTTTTTTGATCTGTATAACACTTGGTTTCGATTTAGCAATGAGCCCTTAAAGCGGACCTTGGAAAAATTTGCTAAATTTCCTATAGCAACTAACCATGAGGAAAGTCAACCAAGGCTATTACTGTTATCGGTTGACGTAGCTGATGGTTTGCCAGTTACATTTGACAGTTACCGTCAGGAAGATGGTTCGAGGAAGACAGAATATGGTAGTTATATTAGGACACAAGACAATATAGAGATAGGTTTTGAACATGTGATCCGATACGATCAAGGGATCACCTCAGATCATGTTATGGCAAGTGGATCCTACCCGGTAAATTTTGATTATGCTTCACTAGAAGTTGAAAGCTATGATCCTAACGAAAGTAAAGCCGTTATAAAAAGCGAAATTAGTAACGGGAGTAATATGAGTAAGAATCATGGTTCTTCTTCCGGTAAACATTACAAGAAGGAGATACGATCCTTTTGGGATGGCGGATTGATGAGCAACACTCCTCTATCGCAACTTATATTATACCACAGGAAGTATTGGTACAAAGTTAGAGGATTGAAGGAGAAGGTTCCCTCTCTGGCTGTTTGTATAGTCAACGTACATCCTTCAAAACAAACACAAATTCCTACTGACCATGATGGCGTTGTAAATAGAAATAATGACATTACCTTCTCTGACCGCAGTCGGAGAGAAGAAGAAGTGTTACTGCTAATATCTGATTACATAGATCTCGTAAGAGACTTAATTAAGACTGCAAAAGACAATGGCGTTAAGGATAATGTCATCACAGGATTGTTGAACCAGCAAACCAAGTACCATGGCCAGGTCTTAAAGCCCCGACGATACAGAGATATTGTTGAAGGAAGATTTGATATAGATAGGATTATGAGAATAGAGAGAAGAAATGATGAAAATACGATTTCTGACAAAACATTTGATTTCTCCTGTGGGACCATTAATAAGCTACTAAATGATGGTTATGAAGACACGCTCAATGTTCTAGGCACTCTCAAGACCTAAGAATTTTCAGATTCGATGGTAATTTTATGCATTCATGTGGTTGCTCCTTAAAGTGTATCAAATTAGGTTCGCGGGTCAATTTATTACTGAGTGATAAATCTTATCTGCGTAGTTGTATGTATTTGAATCTCTTAACTTAAGGATATATTTTTTAGAAAAATAGAATATTACTATAGAATAGTATAAATATCCCCAGACTAGAGGAGATAATATTGTCTTTAGAAAAAAGTCCGACGTGGGTTAGACCCGTACAAATAGGTCTCGGTATTATCGTAGTTATATTATCAATTTATGCTCTTGCAAATCCAGGAGCTGCGTTTGTTTCAATAGTATTCATTCTTGGCATAATTTTATTTATTGTAGGTATTGAGAAGATTATTGCTGGAATTTTCCTTCCTATCAGGGGTAAAGGGGCTTCTATAGGCCTCGGCATACTTGTGCTCATATTTGCAGGTCTTGTGATTGCATTTCCAGAATTTGCTACATGGATGATAACGATCTTCCTTGGCATTGCACTTCTCTTTGGTGGTGCTGCAAGTATTGCTCAGGCATTCTCTGGAAAAGAATCTGGGTGGAGGAAAGCCTTCCTTCTTGGAGTAGGTGCATTGTTAATAATTATAGGAATCATAGTCCTTGTATCTCCAGTCTTTGGCGCACAATTTGCAGGATTTATTGTAGCAATAGGACTATTGATAGCAGGAATTCAGATGATCGTAGCAGGTGCCACAGGCAGGAAACTGCACTTAGGGACTGAGCGCCTACAAAAGTAAAAGTAGGAAAGAGGCTATACTATTTATCTTTCCTAATTTTTCAGATTAGGCCAAAAACATTGTTACTATATTGTATATCCTAAGGCAATGTGATACTTCTTGATTATCTTGTGTTGAAACAACGAGCACAAACCTGAGGCGCTGGCTATTCTCAAATTAGATGTGTGTATTATGAAGCCAAGCCCAGAAATTTCAAATAAATGGGCGACTTACAGAAGTAGGTGAGGTATTTTGATAATGTACAACCAAAATGAAGGTCAGGTTGAATAGAACAGTAACAGTGGAAAAAATCCCAAGCCCTAAGCCCTTTTACATGAACTTGATAAGATGACATCCTAACACACCATTTACTGCGACTAGGAATCTAAAAACCCCTACTATCAAATACTAGCCTGAGTGCACTACAGTAGCCTTTTAGCTTGAATGATTGAGCCCTCTTATCAAACGGATCAGTTCATCTAACTCTTTACTATCTAGACTTTCTACAATGTCTACCTTGTCTTTTATCATATTTTTTGTGTCTTGGATTATGCCGGAGCTTGACGGCTTGACTCTTCTTTCTACAAGTTTGGCCGTAATCAATGCGACTACAGTCCAAAGTATCCCAATAGCAGCAAACATTAGGACTCCCGCTATAATCCTTCCCAAGAAGGTGACAGGATAATATTCGCCATAAGCAACGGTTGTTATGGTCTCAATCGCCCACCAAAACGCATCGTACAAATTATGTATGCTCGAATCAGGATGTGAAGATTCAGCGAGATAAATGCCGAAAGCTCCAAAAACGATCGTTACTATCGCAAGTGATGATAGCAGAATTATTTCGTTGCCTTTTATCATAAGTGCTAGGTTGTATAGTCTTACTAGCCTAAAGAGTGCAAGATATCTTAAAGTCCCAATCGTACCATAAATAATAGACGTACTGTCTGCGGCCGCATAAAGAACCAGAGGTACCATTGCTGGAAACTCATACCAATGGGCAATGATGAATTTGAGTCTTGTATTCGATGATTTCAATCTTGATGCAAAATCTGCAGCTAATATAAGAGTGACAATCAAATCAAATCCGTACATTGTCCATTTCTGTTCGAGACTCAATGGAAATAGGTATTCAGCAAAAACAATAATTATAGAGGCGACCGTCAGTACTGCAACACTGGTGTTTATTGCAATCTTTCTTTGAACGGTTAAAAATTTCATAACTAGTTACTAAGATCCAGCAGTAAATAATAAAGTTAAAAATAACAAATTGGAGTCTGAACGCTTAATTTTCATATAGAGCGAGCGGAAGAGACGACTGGACGGAATGTTTCCATATCATGATTTTAAGATGCAATACGACATATCAACATTACACATGAAATAATTTCGAATGACGATTGTGAAACCACAAACATTACCTTCAACAACTGCTATCAGTGGTTTTATGAAGTATCGCAAATAGGAATACGAATTGAGGGTTCAAATCCCGCTCCCACTATAGCGGTTTAGAATTTTAGTCTTTGGATAAATAAAATCATATCTGAGTGACCAATTTGTCTATAACCCCTTTCGGACTAATCCGCTCGGAAGGGATCATTGCCCAGCAAATACTTGTATTCTGTTATTATATCGATCTACCACATATACATTGCCAGAAGAATCTGTCGCTATACCTGTAGGCTGGTCTAACTGCCCATCGCCTGTACCTGATGTTCCCCATTTTGTAATAAAATTACCATTACTGTCAAACAATTGGATACGATCATTACCTGCATCAGCAACTAAGATATTTCCTGAAGTATCAACTCCTAACCCCGCTGGCAGCTTGAATTGTCCATCGCCTGCTCCTGATGTTCCCCATTTCGTAATAAAAGTGCCATTGCTGTCAAACTTTTGGACACGATTGTTACCGCGGTCCGCTACATAGATATTATCAGAAGAGTCAACAACAAGGCCGGCGGGATTCACGAACTGTCCGTCACTGGTGCCCGGCCCTCCCCATTTTGCAATAAAAGTGCCATTGCTGTCAAACTTTTGTATTCGATTATTTTCTCCAAAATCTCCAACATAAACATTATCAGCAGAATCTATAGTTACCCATGCAGGAGATGTGAATTCTCCATCTCCCAAACCTGTCGAGCCCCAAGACGAAACAAATGTGCCGTTGTTTGTAAATTTCTGAACGGCTGTGTTAGGGCTTGCTCCTCCTGTAACATATACATTATTCAACGAATCTATGCCTATTCCTCTTGCGTTAGTAAAAGGGTCGTCTGTTATCCTGGAAATATTCCACGAGGTAACAAATGTTCCGTTCTTGGTAAACTTCTGGACATTGTTGGTTTCACTGGTAGTGTCCGTAACATACACATCGTCGTTAGTATCTATTGCTATTGCAAATGGCTGTGCAAACTGACCCACACTAACTCCTTCAGAACCCCATTTGTAAAGAAATGAATACTTGCTTCCTTGAGCCGTGAGGGGACTAATCATGGTATAAGTTGATACTGAAAATATAACCAATATCATGACGCTAAATAATAGCAGAGGTTTATTGCAAAACATGTACCTCAACACTATGGATGCTTTATATAAATATTTTAAACAATCTTTAGACTTCAAAAGTCATTGGGCTTACAAGAAGTTTAGAATTTCTAACTTAGACTCACCCGAGAAGTAGGTCACTTCCTTTCACCCACCATATTTTGAGCGCAATTTTCAATGTTAGAATGATTTAAAATTGCCATTTCTTCTTGAATCATAATAGTTCATACATGTCCAAGTCATTCGCTTTTATCTTTACTCAATAATCCTTGGATTTGGATAATTAGAGCCAAATTGATACCTAAGGAGGACTGAAAGTATAAACTTAATACCAAATGAATCAAAACCTGATGAACTGTTTGAATTGTATCTACATAAAGTAACGAATTCAAAACACTAATAGAGATAATTTTAGAATTCTGATCTAATAAACTTGTATTATTTAGAATTTCTAACAAGGACACACATCAAAAATTCATCCATTTTCGCTACTATCCTCTCTGTAGATATTAAATTAAATTAAATTAAATTAAAAAGATATCGCAAATCCAAAAGAAAATAAGATTTATTAAGTGCAAATTCCCAAAAGATTTGTGTTTAGGCAAATTACCGTTGTGTTACTTGCAACATTAGTATTTACAGTA
>Ga0193739_1000586_pt1 | contig 10020 bp, 14 predicted proteins | sample L2a2metaG_FD_144926 | JGI IMG/M metagenome (GOLD analysis project Ga0193739, IMG submission 144926) | Soil microbial communities from a riparian zone of the East river system, Colorado, United States - L2a2 | ecosystem: Environmental > Terrestrial > Soil > Riparian zone | place: USA: East River...
AACTGGGTACCTGGGAGAAAAAGGAGGTCATATGCTCAGATCCGAATTTCTAAAGGAGGCTAGAAGGCGTGGGTACACATACGTTACAAGCTACTATCAAAGGGAACTTATTATTCATAGAAAGAATAAAGGAGAACCAATTGAGATAGTTCAACAGTATGATGCAGCTATGATTGATTACTATAGAATTGACTTGTCCCAATTAGTTGAATCAATTCCAATGAATTAGGTTGGCAGAATATTTAGGTCGATGTATCAAGGATCTATAAGAATAAAAAATTCTTTTGATTACTTGCCATATGATGGAATAAAAATTGAATTCCAAGAGCTAATTAGAGCTCCTATTATGCGTTTCCATTGATGTTATTGCTTGGGTATACATTTTTATGTTCTCTTTCGAAATATCAATCGAATTTAAAGTAATTTGATTCCAAGTATCGCACGTTTTGATAAAATTTTCAGCTAATATTTTGACTTGATTTCTAATTTGCTCAGAATAAAATGCTGATCTATTGTCAAAGTTAATCCAACTATATTCGAAAACGTACCTTGAAAATTTGTTAAACTCTGAATTCCCTTTTTTATAGCTTCAAGATATTCAGCTTGAAAATTTGAAACTGATTGCGCATATCGTGGCTGAACTTTTGCGATCTCATTTGTAATATCAATTATATTATTTTGTATGGTCTCAATTACAGATTGAATGTTAGAAGCTTTATAATGCAGAGTTCTTGATGTTTTTACCGTTTCAATCCTTGATTTTTTCCTAACGTTTTTGACCATTTAGTGGTAATCAATGGGTAGTTTATAAACATTTAATCAAGGACTAATTTAGTTTCGCTTAGGCAGAATCGATAATCGTTCTGTATCAAAGATTACTACTCTGAACTGATCCTGTTTAATAACTTGAATGATGTTACAAGTCTGTGTCTTTTCCGAGTGATATTTTTGCAAGAATGTTTACTGATAAGAATACACAACTGCTATATCCTAAAGAAGAGGTTCCAAACCACGATGTAGCAGACATTGTACAGACGAACATCTTCAATGTAATGCTGAATAGAAGATCACAGAGAAAATTTGAAAATAGAGATGTTGAAGAATGGAAGCTTGAAATGATTTTTGCAGCAGCAGATACAGCGCCAACTGCAGGAGGATTCCAAGGTTTTGAGATATATCACATAAAGAATCAAGAAATTAAGAATAAGCTCATTGAAGCTGCCAATAATCAACCATATGTAAATGCACCTCTAGTTCTTGTATTTTGTATGAACCCAAAGAGGATAAAATTAAATTTTCCTCCAGAGACAATCAGAAAATTTTCTCAACAGGATGCCACTCTTGCAGCTGCATATTCTCAGTTGGCTGCGCATGCTTTGGGGTTGAGCTCAATATGGATAGGAATGTTGGATGAAAATAAGATAAGGGAAGTACTAGGTACAGAACTTTCTCCTTCATCAATTCTTTGTGCGGGATATCCAGTAAAGATGCTTGTACCAAAACCAAAGCGGAATCTCAAGGATCTAATTCATGAAATCTAATTCCATCGTTACATCTAAAATTTACTAATTTGGATTCCTAAAGATAAGAACTGGTATAGAAATAATTCTTTACAATAATCTTCCGAATCAAAAACCTCGAATGTTATCTATTACTCTATTACAAGTAAATCCACCAGAATGAACAGTCTAGTACAAAATGAGTGAGTGAGGATTAAAATCCATGACATAGTTACTTTGGTTTATCATCCTTTTGTTCGATCTCGTTGCGAAATCTAGTCAGGAATTCTTGAATTCTTTTTAATTGAAGATTTATAGAAATTATAAAACTTTCAAGATCGTTACCATTTTGTGGTTTACTATCAAGTACTACAGTTTCGGTGATATTCAAGAATGCTTCAATGTACGACAAAAAATCCAATCTTAGGGTATTGTCGCTAAGTTTGTCACCTAGTTGCCTGGTAGCATCCTCTATCTCACGAATTCTATATTTGGCGATAGGCATGAAATTTTGTTTTATAAAATATTGCAACTGCTCGCTTGTAGTATCTCCAGAGATATAATCAGTTAAATATTCCTTTAATTCTTGTTCTTTTTTCTGTATATAATCCAAGTGATCGATGATCCTTTTACATTCAAACTTTTTTTTGGATTGTTCATCTAATCTTCTTTGCTCTAGTATTGCATCCACTCTGGATGTCATTGATGAAATCTTTGACAGAAGCTCTTCGCCTAACTTTGAAGTTCTAGATTGAAGTTTATATACGACTATTGCAATTGCAATTCCTATTCCTAATTCAATGAGGACAGCGATCCAATTAGGTATATCAAAAGGCAATTCAGATCAAAGAACTCAACTTATGAATCTATATCTTGCAATATTCGTTTTATTATTTCTCTGAATTTACTATTTTTTAGCAATAATACTCGATCTAAATTTGGGTGCATTGATTATTTTTCAGTACAGGAACAAGCTAATTTTTATGAAATTTTAGGATATCCAACATTGGGAATCTGATCTAAGTTATTAAATGACAAATTCTTAGAATTTATGATGAGAAGGATTTATCTTTACTATTCTTTGATAGGAGTAATATTCATAACAGCATTAATTTTTTTATTCATAAAACAAGAATCCAAGGTTCCTTATGCATTAGAAGTTGATGCGACCAAGGATACGACTGATATTGCTGGTACTTACTACAGGGTAAGGATCAATAATATTGGAATGAATTCACTCTCAAATATTAGCGTGTATCTGGGAAAAAATGATATCCAATATCTAGATAGTCTGGCATCAGGTCAATCATTTTTCTTTTATCCAAAACCCGAAACACAAGTAGAAAAAATTATTATAACCACAAACGAAGGAGTTAATGTAAGCACCGACTATCGTACTCCATTAAAAGGAATTGGTTTACCAGGTAGTGGTAGATAATATGTAGACATGTTTTGAATTCACTTATAGTGGATAGCCCTATGAAAAAAATAGTAAAATATAGATTGTTATAATTTAGGATCATGTGGTTGATGGCTCAAACCTGGGTTGCTTACCAGAATTATCTCCAAATTGTATAGATATGACAAATTCATCAAGTACGTATTTGGGAATTATTATTGGAGCAATAATTGCGGCAATAATTAGCTCGTGGATTTTCAATAGAGAAAAAAAGACTTCTGACAAACAGGATTACACGTTGAATCGCATAGAACAATTAGAAAAGTATAATGAAAAACTGCTTGGGAAAATAAAACAAGTTGAAGAACATAATGAAAAACTGCTTGGGAAAATCTTGGACTTGAATAAAAAAATTGATTCTCTGCTTGAGGATTAATTAGATTGGGAAAAAATTATTCTATTTAGATTCTGGTTCTGTCTTATCTTCTATTAGTTTGTGCCTTTTTAGGAACTTATAAGCAATAAATACAATCAGTGCGACTATGATAAAGTCAATTATATTGGCAATTAGGTCTCCATATTTGAACTGTGAAGTACCTCCAGTAATAGTCGTAACATTTGCAGACATTTTTTCTAGAGATGCTGGAAGAAATAGACCTACTGTGGGATTAATAATATCTTGAACAAATGAAGTTACTAGTCTAGATGCTGCTAAACCAATTACAAATGCAATAGCTAATCCAATAATGCCAAAAGTTTTAAGAAATTCAAAAAATTCCTGTGTAAATGATTTTGAATTGTTGTTACTCACAGATACTTACTTCCCTGAACTAAATATATAAAGGTTAAGAGAATTAGTAAAAACTCCTATTTTTAATTTATTATGAGAAAAAAAATTTAGGAAATTCCCAAATTAGGGAATGAAGATATAGCGATGTTTAATTCGCCCTGAATTTTCCTAATCTTAGTTGCGTACTCTGTCATTTTGGTATCGTCGTTTTGTACCTTTGCAATTCGATACCCTTTCCAAGCTTTTCTCAAAGCTCCCCAACTTTGTCCTACAGTAAAACCCTGGCTGCTTACACTTGCTTGAACCTGATTTACTGGTTGACTTGTTGTTATTTCGTTTTCTTGAATTGAGGCTAATGCCATGTGGTTAAGAGAACAGAAATATACTTACAACGAATAGTCAGTTTTTTGAAATCATCTAGTAAAAAAAATTAGAACATTAGTAGACCTCAAGTTTATCGCTAAAACTTAAGAAATATTGAAATGCCCACCCACGAAAAAGTTGAATATTTCATAATTATTACTCATGGTTTTTGTATAAATTATAGAAATTTAATGAATTAAATTAATATTTCTTCAATATTTCATTAAACCTTTAAATAACTTCGTAGAATTATTAGCTAGTCGGTCAAGTGATAATAATAAATCCTAAAGAAGGAAAATTTTCATGACAAGTTTACTTGTGCGTTATGTGGTAGAGTATTTGAGAATAACAGTCAATACAAGAAATCATAGATGGAGATCGATACCTTTTTGATTCCCAGAATTGTATCGCCATTTTCACGAAACTGGCAAATCTATATGGTCATGAATTTAAATCCATTAGTGCCGGTGAACAATATGTTTACGATTCTCATTTGAGGAGCTATGTTCCAAGAGAACAAGAATGGAGTACGATTATAAAAGAGATAGGAACGATCGAAACTCAAACTTTTCAAATTATTAGAGACCCGTTGAGGTGCAAGAACTTGCATTTAAGCTGGCATGGTCATCAGAAAATGAAATCTTAGGGCTTTTTTCCACTTCAAATGCTTTCCATAGACAAGAACGCATGGGTATATTTCCCAAGTTACAGCAATTGAAAAAAAATAATGATCAATTAAGAATAAGAATCCTTACTCCGTTTGATGATCATATAGATCTAGTTTCAAAAAGGTTGAAAGATGAATACGACATTAATCTTATGAACCTTGATGAATCCTCACGAATAAAGGCTTCGTTTTTACTAGTTCATAGAAAATTTGTTTTATATGTTGGATTAGAAGATGATACGAAAAAACCTCATATGAGGCAATCGGTGCATCATTGTTCTCTTCTATAAGATCAACTGTTATTTCTTATGTTACTATATTTGAAATCATGTGGAGACAGCAGGAACTATATCAACAAGTTCGGGCAAAAGATGGAGACATATGAATTAATTAATAAACAACTAAATGATACAATAGTTGACCTAAAACACCGATTAAACTTCTAGCCATACTATTAGTGGAATGTTTAGGCAGCAGGAAAGTCATTAATTGCTTGGAATTTCGTAAATATTATTCTGAGTTTCAAATTAAATAACGATTCCGCGTACTATCGCCATGAAACCGAGGAAAAAAGTTCAGGCTGTTTGAGATCCTTCAAAATATTTCCAATACTCAATTTTCTGGCCACAGCTATCGCATACATATATTTCACATAATGTTGGTTTACTAGAGGTAGGTGTAACTTGAACTGTATCTTCCAGAGAAAATGAGTCTGAGGAACATTTTCTACACCAATGACTAGAGGGTAATCCTGATGATTTTGCCTTCCTTTCTTCGCGCAGATTAATAGAATTTGACATAATCATCGCACTAGAGTCAAGATCGATAAAGCCAGAAACAAATACGGTATTTAAAGTTACTATTATGGGAAGTAGGAGCACAATATTTTGCTCATGAGTCTTAATTATCATTGGATGATATAGAACAAATATCATTAATAAGAATATCCATGGGAAATTATCTGATCTGTGCTTAAAAACAGAAAATTTGTATTAAATTGGGGCATCGATTTCAATCCTGCATCACATTAGTTACCAAATTACAATATTGGAAATATTTCAAACACCATTTTACGGTAATTGGAACGTATGCTGAAAGATATCCTGTGAACACTCTTTGTTCAATCTTTGACTATAATTAGTGAAAATACCTAAGTAGTTGGATGATGTATGTTATATCGGTACATCTTGTTAGTAAAGGTGGACAAGATAATAGAAGGAAATAAAATCAAAGTTGTTGAACTTGATATTGATAATTACGGTTCAGTCATACCACTTAGAGAGTTAGAATTAAAGCTACCCGAGGACGATTCTGTCATCAAAGTTCTATCATCAACTGAATATGCAGCGATATTTACTGAAGGCGATAATGACGAAGGTAGTGATACTATTATTTTGGCCAATAGTGTTTCACTTGATGAATTGAATGAGGAAAAAAAGAGGGCAATAGATACTATGAACAAGAAAAAAGATGCATGAGCTGCTAAATACAATTATGATATTTAGTATGATAAATCGATATAGATTGGATCTCATCCATAATTTCCTGGAATAAGAAATCCTTTTGTTGTGCAGGTGTTAAATATAGGTACATGAAGAATCAGGACTTTCTCAAGAGGGAAGAGCTAGAAAATTTCCTTATTCAAAGTGGAATAAGGATTGATGATTATGTTATTACAGCATTGGAGGTATCGACCGAGGTTCATGACGGCATAAAACGGGAGGATAATCAATCACCATTTCTTGAAACACATATCTGGCCTGTTACAAGGGACGTAGTTAATCACTATCTCACTGTTAATCGTAATATAACTAGTGTCGAAATAGTTTCGTCGATATTACACGATGTGATGGAGGACAATGACAGGATACTTGATTTGTATAAAACAAAAGAATATGGTTTTGATGCATATCTCAAGTATAGATTTGGTATTAGAGTATACGAGATTTGTATGGATTTAAAGATAAAACCCCTTGAAAACTACCCTGGAGACAATGATCAGCAAAGGCAATTAGCAAGATTTCATGATTACTGCAAAGGATTAAGCTCTGCTGACTATGATATGAAGGTCATAAAATTGGTAGATAGGGAAAATAATATGAAATTCATCAGTAACATATCAAAGTTAGATGGAAATCTAGTGAATAACAAAATTAAAAGATATTTGCGTGAGGCTGAAGATTTCTACCTCTCTTTTGCATTATTGGAACCAGCAATGAAGGATCTATATCTAAAACTTAGGGAATCATACGAAAATTTAAAGTCATTGAATATCACTTAGTTGGCTATATGTTCTAATCACAAGGATTAAAGTAAACTCAAAAGATCAAAACAAAATAAAGATAGGTACGGTCATTCGCTCGTTTCTATCCTTGACCCGAAGTTGTATTGGATACTACTGAAGTTGTATTACTTTCCATTTGTGGTAATCCTGATGCTATTTGACCACGGATTGCCCCATCTTTAAATTCATCGGTGTGAACATTTACGTACACTGTCCCATCGCTCATCAAGCTCACCATCTCAGAGAGTTCTTTGCCCTCTAGAGGACCTTGTAGATCATCTGTTGTTATATTTCCTTTCAATGATAGCGTAGCATTGTCGCCATTTTCGGCAGATTCTGGTCCTGACAAACTGACTACGACATCGCCGTTTTGTCCGGCACTTCCATTGTGTATATGTGCTCCAGTTATTTCGTTCAAACCAGTTATGTTAACCCAGTAAGATACTTGTGTACCGTTGTCATCAGTTTGGAACTTGGCCCAACCAGTAGCACTAGATTCTGTTGGAGGAACTTCTTCTTTGCCCGATAGACTTGCAGAGAATGTTTCTCCTTCCTGTGCTTGAATTGAACTAAAAGACATAGAGACTGCACCGATTGATATGATTGCAGCTATTATTGTTGTAATAGATAATTTGTGTTGTTGTGACATTAAAATATGATACCAACATTAGTATAAATACTATCACCCATGGCCGTGGAAAATTATTGGAATTATTGCACTGAGTAAATTTTTGATTTCTTGTTTATTTTCATGAAAATATTAGAAATTTGACCTAGGTTGTGTTAGAGCAGTGTTTTCAAAAATTTGAAATTGCAAAAAAAATTTGAATTATTGAGTTTGGTTTTGCGCGTTAGAGAAAGGCAGTTCAAAGAAGGGAACACCACTGGATCCAAGCGCATAGGGCATTTGTCCATTCCATTTAGTGATAGCTTGCCATTGTAGATATTCTGGGCTTTGTCTTAGCTGTTCTGTGATAGTCTTTATTGCTTCTGCTTCTCCAGTGGCTCTTTCAATATTTGCTCTTGCCTGTCCGCCGGCTTGAGCGGCAGTTTGGTTTGCAACTACTTCAATGGCCCTAAGATTATTTTGCTCTGTAAGGAACTTTTGGAAAGCCACTACCTTTTGTTCAATCTGTGTAGCAAAAGCTTGTGAGAATTGAAAATCAGTGATAAATACATTTTGTGACTGGATGCTTTGATTAGCGAGGGTACTTCTTATTGCATCAGCGATAACACCTTTTGCCGTTTCCCTCCTTGTGATTAATTCCTCTGCATTGAATTTAGCTACACTGGCTTTGACGGATTCTTGTATTGTGGGCGATATTACACGGTCTGCATAGTTGACGCCTAGTACCTGATATATTGAATTTGCTTCTGTTGGGTCTATTCTATAGTTTAACGCAATAACAGTCTGTACTTCTTGCAAGTCCTTTGATGCCGCAGTCGCTTCTGCCTGGAACTTTTGTGTCCTAACCTCCATTTGAACAACTTGTTCTACAAAAGGTATGATGAAATGTACTCCCTCCCCCAAAACCCTATTTTCAACTGCTCCAAGGTAAAGCACTACTCCTCGATGACCTGCTTCAACAATTGTTATTGATTCAGCCAGTACAATTATGATTATAATTACTGTAATAACTGCCGCAGCGATTTTTATTTTGTTAGTACTCGGAAAACGTGGTGCTTTATAATATGACATCCTTGGTTAGGTTAGAAGTTGTAAGGCATTCTATATATATTTAGGCTTGATTCTATTCTTGCATTTTACATTTGTCAGAGTCAATCTTTAATTATTCTTCCAAAAGAAAGACAATACCAACGCTCAAGGATATCTGTTGCTCTCCCGCCATTATTGGAGTTGATGGTGTAATTGCATCACTTTTGAGCGATTCAGCAGAATATGGTATTGGTCCAGGAAAAAAGGGTGTAGCTTGATCAATATTAACTGTCCTTATTCCTGCTACTTTTAGTCCCAGTGCTGAAGCTGCAATATCTGCTTTTTCTCTTGCATTTTCAATAGCTTCTCTTAGCAATTCGTTCTTGATTCCATCAAGTTTCTTATCTGACACACTAAAATAGATGCTATTTACAGTGTTGGCGCCGGATGAAACTGCAATATCGATCCATTCTGATGAGTCATTCACGTTGTGGCTATCTATCTGTAGGGAATTGCTAACTGTAAATCCAATCAATCTGCCTTGGTTTTTATCTATAGAGTAGTCACGATTTGGAGTTATTGTGAATGACGACGTGCTTGTTTCGTTCTCATTCACACCTGCTATTTGCAATGCATTGATAATTTTATTCATTAATTCAGAATTTGCAGTCAGTGCAGCTTTTGCCTTCATATTGGTTGTTTCCACGCCTAGTGATAAAGTAATTTTATCAGGTTTTGTCTGGGTTGTAACAGAGCCAGAAACGAACAATGTCGTATTATCAAGCGGAGTCGATTGAGCGTGCAAATTGTGATTATTGAAATTAATAAAGTAAGTCAACAAACACAAACACAAACTGAAGATGATTGCTACTGCCAATATTGAAATTCTTGTCGATATTTGCTTTGTCATGAATGAAAAATTATCATTGAACTATTATAAGAATTACAAGTATAGTTTTGGGCTAACTAATCGTATTACGGAACATCCAAGCTGGTATAAATCTTGACGTATTATGATTATAGAGGATCCGCTCTATGTTGCAGAAAAAACGTAAAAATGAATTTGACTAAACAAATTAAAACCTTCGTTTTAGGGTACATTCATGTAATTGAATTGCAATGGAATAAAACGAATCCGTTTTTAAATTTATAGATATGCAAGAAAGTTTTATTACTTGAAAACTAGAGTTATGATGATGATTTTTTTTCAACGTACAAAATTTCTTTGTGAAATTGATCATTTTAGATTCAAAACTTATGAGGAATTGATCGCTCATATGAGACAAATCCACCATTATCCTATTGTCAAATGTCATGATTGCAGAAAGGAGTTTATTCATGAGAAGGATAGACTCCATCAT
>Ga0193739_1000587_pt1 | contig 10020 bp, 5 predicted proteins | sample L2a2metaG_FD_144926 | JGI IMG/M metagenome (GOLD analysis project Ga0193739, IMG submission 144926) | Soil microbial communities from a riparian zone of the East river system, Colorado, United States - L2a2 | ecosystem: Environmental > Terrestrial > Soil > Riparian zone | place: USA: East River...
TGAGAGGCTGAGCGACCCGCCGTGGGCCTCCGCGATCTGTCGGGAGAGCGCCAACCCGATTCCCGAGCCGTCGGGCTTGGTGGTGTAGAACGGCACGAAGAGGTTGGCGGTGTCGGCGAGGCCGGGTCCTTCGTCGCGGACCCAGACATCGACGCGTCCATCCCGCGTTTCCCACCCGACCTCCACCACACCACTCCCCTCCAGGGTCGCGTCGACGGCATTGCGCACCAGGTTGATCAGCAGCTGATCGAGCTGTCCGCCGTCCGCCTGGATCGTCAGATCTGGCCCGCCGCGCACGCCCACCGGTCGCCGCGTTTCCAGCGCGACCACGCGTCGCACCCAATCCTGAATCGCGACCGGCTCGAGCCGGGGACGCGGCAGGCGCGCCAGCCGGGCGTACGCCGCCATGAGACGGCTCAGCGACTCGGAACGGCTCGCGATGACGCCGAGGCCGGTGCGCAGATCCTCGCGCCGGTCGGGCGGCAGCGAGTCCCGGCCGAGGAGCGCGAGCAGGCTGTCCGCGATGGACTTGATCGGGGCGAGCGAGTTGTTGAGCTCGTGGCTCAAGACGCGGATCAGACGTTGCCACGCCTGCCGCTCCTCGTCGCTGAGCGCGCGGCTCACGTCGGCGAGCACCAGCAACTGGTGGGGGAGCCCGCCTTGGCGGAAAGTTCCGCGCCGCACTTCCCAGCGCCCGCTGCGGCCCGGGAACGTCAGCGCATCCACGCGAGGGGCATGACCCGCGAGACTGGCCGCGAGGCCGAGGCTCTCGGCGTCCCATCCGAGCAGTTGCTCCGGGGGCCGACCCAGCAGCGCCGCGCCGCTCCGATTGACGAGCCGCAGCGCGTGTTCGGCGTCGAAGGCGAAAACGGCGACGTCGATCTCTTCCATCACACGTCGCAGCAGCGCCGTCGCTTCGAGGGCGCCCAGGCGCTGCGCGCGCAGGTCCTCGCCGAGGCTGTTCAGCTCGAGCAGCAACAGGCCCAAGGCGTCCTCGGGATTGGAGCCGCGGGCGCGCAGCGTGTAGTCACGCTCGCGTAGTGCCGCGAGCACATTGGAGACCGTCTGCAGCGGGCGAATGACCCGCTCGCGCACCAGCATCGCGCAGGCGAGCCAGACACCGACGATCAACGCGCCGAACGTCCACTGGGTGCGCGCGGCGAAGTCTCCGGTCCACAGGAGCCCGAGGGCGAGCGCGACGGCCGGAAGTCCGCCGGCCAACGTCAGCCAGAAGACTTTAGAGGCCATGCCGCTTGAGTCGGCGATACAGGGCGCTGCGCGAGAGGCCGAGGGCTTTGGCCGCTTCGCTCACGTTGCCGGCGGCGCGGTTGAGCGCCTTCTGAATGAGAACCCGCTCGACGTCTTCCAGGCTCATCTGATCGAGCGCACCGGCGCCATCCGCGCCACCACTCAAGCCGAAGTCCCGAGCGCGGACCAGCCCGCCTTCCGCCATCAGGACGCCCCGTTCAACCGCATGATCCAGCTCCCGCACGTTCCCCGGCCAGGCGTGGCGCAGCAACAGCTCCATGGCATCGGGACCGAAGCCGTCACCGGCCTTGCGATAGCGCGCGGCATAGCGGCGCAGGAAGTGCACCGCGAGGAGCGGCACGTCGGGCCGTCGCTCGCGCAGGGGCGGAAGCCGGATCTCGACGGTGTTCAAGCGGAACAACAGGTCTTCGCGGAACCGGCCCGCCTTGACCTCGCCGTGAATGTCGGCATTGGTCGCCGCGATCACGCGCACATCGGCCCGTCGCGCCCGTGACGCGCCCACGCGCTCGAACTCGCCCGTCTCAAGGACGCGCAGCAGCTTCGCCTGCTGTGCCAGCGGGAGGTTGGCGATCTCGTCGAGGAACAACGTGCCCCCCTCCGCCAGCTCGAAGCGCCCTACGCGATCGGCCTTCGCGTCGGTAAACGCGCCGCGGACGTGCCCGAACAACTCGCTCTCGAACAGTCCTTCGGGAATGCCGCCCAGGTTCACGGCGATCATCGGGCGCTCGGCGCGCGACGACGAGGCATGCAGCCACCGCGCCACCACCTCTTTCCCCGTGCCGTGCTCGCCGAGAATCAGGACATTCGCGTCCGAGGGACCGACCCGCTCCATCAGGCGCAGGACCGGCTGCATAGCCGGTGATTCGGCGATGAGCTCCGGCAGTCCCTCTTTGCGCAGGGTGTGGTTCTCGATCTCGAGGCGACGACTCTTGCGGAGGGCGCGCCCCAGCTCGACCTGGGTGCGGAGGGTGGCGAGGAGGCGCCGGTTGTCCCAGGGCTTCTCGACGTAGTCGCGCGCGCCGCGCCGCATCGCCTCGACGGCGCCGTCGATGCTGCCCCACGCGGTCATGACCACCACGGGCGGCGCACCCTCGACGCCTTGAAGGCGCGAGAGGAGATCGAGCCCTTCCGCGCCCGACGTGGTGTCGCGTGTGTAGTTCATGTCCACGAGGAGCGCATCGAAGTCGCGGGCTTCAATAGCGGTGAGAACAGCGCGAGGCGAGGCGGCAGTCTCGACCTCGAAGCCTTCTCCTTTCAGGAGCAGCTTCAGCGCTTCAAGAACATCCGATTGGTCGTCGGCGACGAGGAGACGCGGTGCGCGATTGGGCATGCGGCTCAAATTCGAGGGCTTGGGGCCTGGGGGCTAGGGCCTGGGGCCTGGCGAGCGTGAAACGGCCACGCTGGGAGGCGAAATGATGACACGCCCAGATGGCCCGCATCGGAAATTGCAGAGATGCTCAGCGAACCATCTCCCGAGCCTTCCATCAAGAGCTACCGCGACCTCCGAGTATGGCAGCGGGCCGTGGACCTCGTCGAGTTGATCTATCGAGCGACGGAGTCCTTCCCCGTTGCCGAGCGTTACGGGCTCGTCGCCCAGCTGCGCCGAGCGGCAGTCTCCGTAGCCTCCAACATAGCCGAAGGTCACGCCCGGTCCCGCGGTGACTACATTCGGTTCCTGGTGATGTCCGCCGGTTCGCTGACCGAGATCGAGACGCAGTTGCTTGTCAGCCAGCGCCTCGAATTCATCGCGGCCCCGTCCGCGAACGCACTACTCGACCATTGCGGCGAGCTGGGTCGCATGCTCTCAACGTTGCGGCGACGTGTGCGAGCTAGCCGAGCTCCCAGGCACGCCCCAGGCCCCAGTCCCTAGGCCCTATTCTGTTCGCAACGCCACCATCGGATCGACCCGCGTCGCCCGGCGCGCCGGCAGGTAGCTCGCGAGCAGCGCCACGCCGCCGAGCAGCAGCGTGACGCCCACGAAGGTCCCGGGATCCGTGGGGCCTACGCCGTAGAGCAGACTGCGGAGCAGCCTCGTGAGCACGAACGCGCCGGCCAGTCCCACGAGGAGTCCCACGACGACGACCTTGAGCGACTGCGCGACGATGATCCGGGCGACGTCCCGCGCCGTGGCGCCGAGTGCGGTGCGAATGCCGATCTCACGCGTGCGCAGCGCGACCACGTAGGAGATGACCCCGTAGATGCCGAGCGCCGCAAGCAACAGCGCACCGGCCGCGAATCCTGACAGCAGGGTGACTGTGACACGCCGCCGCGCCAGCTGCCCTGAGAGGCTCTGGCGCATCGTTCCGGGGCGCTGGCGGCCGGCGACGGGGATGTCAGGATCAACGGCGGCGACGGCGCGCGAGAGGAGTGGCATCAGGGCCTCGGGGTCGCCGGCCGTCCGGACCACGACGTTCACCCATGCCCAGGGGTTCACGGTGTACGGGATGTAGACCTCCGGCGCAGGCTCGTCTTCGATGACGTTGCGCACGTCGCCCACCACGCCGACGATCTCGACCGAGAACCGCTCTCCGAAATCGGCGCGGGCCTGCGAGGACTTGAACAGGCTCACGAAGCGCCCTACCGGGTCCTGATCGGGCCAGTATTGTCTGGCGAGAGTCTCGTTCACGATTGCTACGTGGGATGCCGTGGCCACTTCACCCGGCGTGAACGGCCGGCCCCTGCGAACGGGAATCCGCATGGTGGCGAAGTACTCGGCGGAAATCGTGCGAAACAGCACCTGCGCATCTCCCTCCGGATCGGGCGGGCGCCCGGGAATCTCGATCCGACTCGGCAGCGATGCACGGCCGAGTGGTAGGTGATTGGACAGCGCGACCTTCTCGACGCCCGGGAGCGCAGCGATCTCGTCGGCCACACGTTGATAGAGCGCGACGGCACCATCAGGGGCGTCGTACCTGGGTGACGGCGGGAAGACTGCGATTGTGGCGAGTTGGGTCGGGTCGAACCCCGGATCGACGCGGCTCAGGACCCACAGGCTGCGAACCAGGAGTCCGGTCCCGATCAAGAGGACGAGCGCGAGAGCGACTTCGAGGGCGACCAGCGACGAGCGGAGCCGCGACCGGATCCCTGTTCCTGCGGCGGCAGGTGATCCGGACTTCAGGGGCTCGGTCAGATCGGGTTTCGTGGCGCGGACGACGGGGGCGAGTCCGATGAAGACCGTCGCGAGCATGGAAACCAGCACCGTAAAGCCCAGCATCCGCGCGTCGACTGCGATTTCGGCGACGCGAGGCAGGCCTTCCGGCGCTGCCGCTCTCAACAATCCGATCGCCCACCAGGCGAATAGCAGCCCGAGCGCGCCGCCGCCGAGCGCCAGCACTGCTGCCTCGGAGAGTAGAAGCCGTGCCACGCGTCCCCGTCCCGCACCGAGCGCCGCGCGGATCGCAAGCTCCCGTGAGCGCGTCGCCGCGCGCACCAGCGACATGTTCGCCACGTTGGCGCAGGCGAGCAGCAGAACGAGGGCTACGGCGCCGGCGAGGAGAAAGAGAATGGGACGCACGGCCCCGAACCCAAGCTCCTCCTCGAACAGGGATACCAACTCGACCCCGGTCCAGCCGCGGCTCTCCGCCGAGTAGGCGGTGGCGAGTCGGGTCTGGATGCCTGCCATCGCTGTTTGTGCTTGTGTGACGGACACGTGGGGCTTGACCTTAACGACGACACGGCTGTCCGCATGAAAGCCGCGCTGCGCGAGGATGCGGTCCGTCGAGACGATAACCGCGAGCGGCAGGTATACCTCGGCCCAGTCCGGGTAACGGAACCAGGGCGGCAAAATCCCCACGATCGTGTAGCTCGCGTCGTCGAGCCTGATCGTCGAGCCGATGGCACCCTGATCGCCGCCGAATCGCTCGTGCCAGAGCGCGTGCGTCAGCACGGCCACGCGCGGGCCTCCCGGTTGCTGTTCGTCGTGCGAAAACGTTCGGCCGAGGAGCGGCGCGCCTCGTAACACGTCAAAGAACTCCTCCGACACGAAAGCGCTGCCTACCCGCCGGGCGCCCTCGTCGCCGGGCATCAGAGTCGACGTCCCGCGCACGAAGGCCAGCGCATCGAACACATCGCTCTGCTCGCGCCAATCGCGGAATGTCGGATAGGACGCGAGCCGGTAGTCGCCGCGCTCGCTCCTCTCCCACACACCAAACAGCCGGTCCGCCTCCTCGTAGCGCAGGGGGCGCAGTAAGACGCCGTCCAGGACGCTGAAGACTGCGGTGTTGACGCCGATGCCGAGGGCAAGCGCGAGGACGGCGACAATCGTGTAGCCGGGGCTCTTCCGCAGTGCGCGGAGGGCGTAGCGGAGGTCTTGGAGCACGGTGTCCATGAGATGGTTCCTTTCGTCGGGCCTGGGGCTTAGGGCCTGGGGCCTGAGAGGCACCCACTAGGCCCCAGCCCCTAGGCCCCAGTCCCTATTCCGCTCTCAGCGCCACCACCGGATCGATTCGCGTGCTCGTCCGGGCCGGGATGAGGCTGGCAACCGCTGCCACAACGATTAGGAACCCGGTGACCGCCGTGAGCGTCGCCACATCTGTCGGCGTTACGTCATAGAGCAACCCTCGTAGCAGACGGTTCGCCAGGATCGCCCCGAGCAGCCCCAGTGCCGATCCGATCGCTGCGATCGTGAGACCGCGGCCCATCACCATCCGCCGCAGATCTCCTCCATTAGCCCCCAATGCCATCCGCACACCGAGCTCGCGCGTCCGTTGGCGCACCATGGTGGCCATGGCGCCGAACAGGCCGACGGCCGCTAACACGACCGCGGCGCCAGCGAACACGGCTAGGAGCAGTGCGTTCAGGCGGGGCTGCGCCAGAGGGCCCTCGAGAAACGTCTCGAATGGCGCCGCGCTCGCCAGCGCGACGCCGGGAGCGGTCGCGTCGACCACACGCCGGATCACCGGCACGAGCCCGGCCGGGGGGCCACTCGTGCGGATGGCCAACGTCATCGGGACGAACGGGAAGACCGACTGGCGAAGCGGGAAGTACACGCTAGGGCGCGCCTCGCGGAGGTCGCGGTAGCGCGTGTCTGGGACGACGCCGATGACGGTCAGCGCCTGGTCCAGTTCGGCCCCGAACAGCAGGCGTTTGCCGATGGGATCGTCGCCCGGCCAGTAGTACCGCGCGGCAGACCGGCTGACCACGACGACGGGCAAGGCGCCCTCGCGATCCGCGTCCGTGAAGCCCCGCCCCCGGAGTACCGCGATGCCAAGCGTCTTGAAGTAGTCCGGGGCCACGACCTCCATGTTGAGCATCGGGTTCGCATGCGCCGCTTCGGAGAACTGTCCTTCAGCCGCCGGGCGCCCGTCCCATCCACCGCTTCCTGAGAAGGGAACGGCGACGACGGGCGAGACGGCGAGGACGCCCGGAATCAACTGTAGCTGCGGTACCATTTCCTTGAGCAGGGCGACCTGCTTCTCCGCGTTGTTGTACTGATCGTAGCGCACCGCCAGCTCGCCGATCAGCAGCCGCGATGGTTCGAAGGATAGGTCGGCCCGTTCGAGCTTGAGGAGACTTTTGGCGATCAGCCCCGCGCCCGAGAGGACGACCAGGGCGAGCGCGACCTGCCCCGCCACCAACGCTTCGGTCGCCAACCGCGAGCGACGGCTGCCGCTCTGCCGCGCGTCGGACCGAAGCACGCGCTGCAACTCGACGCGGGACGTCAGGATCGCCGGGGCGAGGCCGAAGAGGAGCATCGCGACGCCCGTGATCCCCACAGCCCCGGCCAGCGCCGTCGCATTCACCTGAATCTCGTCCAGGCGGGGTACCCCGGCCGGCGCGAAGGCGATGAAACTCTGGAGTGCGGCCGCCGCCACGGCGATCCCGAGCGCGCCGCCGACGACCGCGAGGACTCCGTTTTCGATCAGCAGTTGCATGATCACCTGCCCGCGCCCGGCGCCGAGCGCTGAGCGCACGGCGATCTCGCGGACGCGTCCCACGCCGCGGACGAGCAGCAGGTTGGCGACGTTGATGCAGGTGATCAGCAGGAGCAGGCCGGCGGCGGCGGCGAACACGATCAGCGCAGGCCTCGTGTCGCCAAGGACGAGCCGTGGCAACGTGTGGAGGACCCCGCGCAGATCACGCTGCCACGGCGAACCATCGGCGCGCCCGAAGAAGGCGGTCAACTCGTCCCGCGCTTGGGCGGCCGTGGCTCCCTGCTGGAGCCGCCCGATCACATTCACGTCCGCCTCTGTCGAGTCCGTCCCCGGTCGTGTCCGGGCGGGCGTGAGCGGCGCCCAAAAGTCGACGCCTCGGGGGTATTCGAGTCCCTGGGGCATGACGCCGACGATCGTGTGAGCCACACCGCTCGCATGGATGACGATCTGCCGGCCCAGCACCTGGGCGTCGCCGCCGAAGCGTCGCTGCCAAGCGCCATGGCTCAGCACCAACACCGGTGCCGCGCCGAGGACGTCATCGTCGACGCGCAGCGTCCTGCCGAGTACCGGTTGCACGCCGAGCACGTCGAAGAAGGCTCCTGACACCAGCGCCACCCGCAACCGAGACATCTCGCCGGCATCACGAATCGGCGTCGGCCACGCACCCTCGTAGGCGGAGAACGCCACCCGCTCGAGCGCGCGCGTTCGCCGGGCGAACTCGCGGGCGTCGGCGAGTCCCAACGGATGGGCGAAATCTCGCTCGGGCGTCTGTCCCCAGAGCACGACAAGGCGGTCCTGATCCTCGACGGGGAGCCGGCGCAGAAGCAGCGCGTCGGCGACGGTGAACACGGCCGTCGCGAGACCGATACCCAGGGCGAGTGTGAGGATCGCGGTTACCGCGAATCCCGGAGTGCGGCGGAGCCCACGGATACCCACTCGGATGTTGTGGAACAGTGTGTCCATAAGACCGGGCCTCGGGGCTAGGGCCTGGGGCCTGGGGATCCCAAGGCCCTAGGCCCCAGGCCCCAAGCCCTGTCAGTCAACAATCCATCCATCCCTCAGCTGCACCACTCTTTTTCCGTACCGTGCATTGTCCTCCGAGTGCGTCACCTGCACGATCGTCGTGCCGCCGGCGTTCAGGTCGCGGAACAGCTCCATGATGTCCTTCCCCTGACTCGAATGGAGATTGCCGGTCGGCTCGTCCGCGAGCAGCAGGGCGGGTTTGTGGATCACTGCCCGAGCCACGGCCACCAGCTGCTGCTGGCCGCCCGAGAGCTGGCGCGGGTACAGGTTCTTCTTGGCCACCATGCCGAAGCGGTCGAGCGTATCCGCAACGGCGGCCTCGCGGTCGTCGGGCTTCACGTCGCGGTACGACAGCGGCATCGCGAGGTTCTCGGCGACCGTGAGGTCGTCGATAAGGTGGTACTGCTGGAACACGAAGCCCACGTACCGTCTGCCCAGCGCGCTGCGGTCCTTGGGCTTCAGCGCGTGGACGGCGTTGTCGAGCAGGCGATACTCGCCGGTCCAGTCGCCGTCGAGCATCCCGAGTACGGCGAGCAGCGTGGACTTCCCGGCCCCCGACGGCCCCATGATGGTCACGAAGTCTCCCGGCGCCACGTCGAGCGAGATGCGGCGCAGCACGAACAGCCGCCCGTCGGCTTGGGGGAATGATTTCTCGAGGTTGCGAAGCGAGAGAAAGGGGCTGGGGCCTGGGGCCTGGGGGCTAGGGGGTGCCGCTCCCGACATCGGGGCTCCACCGATGGGACCGGAACCCCCAGGCGCGAAGCCCCAGGCCCCAACCCCGAGCCCCCAGTCCCTATTCATTTCTCAACGCGACCATCGGATCGACCCGCGCCGCGCGCCGGGCCGGCATCCAGCACGCGACCAGCGCCACAGCGAGCAGCAGCACGACGACGGCAAGGAACGTCACCGGATCAAACGGGCTCACGCCCACGAGCATGCCGCGGGTCAGCAGCGTGACCGCGGGCGCGAGCACCAGACCGGCGACCACGCCGATCGCTGCGGGCATCATCCCCTGGCGCACGACCAACCGCTGCACCGCCCGCTGATCGCCCCCCAACGCGATGCGGATGCCGATCTCGCGCGTGCGCTCGGCGACGAGCTGGGCGATCACGCCATAGATCCCGACGCCCGCCAAGACGAGCGCGATGAACCCGAGCGTCGCCAGCAGCCGCAGCGAGACCTGATACTGCAACATGCTGAGCGCGAGCAGCGTGTTCATCGTCTGTTGATCGTAGACCGGCTGGTTGGGATCAATCTCGAGCACCGCCGCGCGCAGGGCCGGCAGGAGCGCGGTCGCCGCTCCTTCGCCCCTTTCGGTGCGCGCCACCACCGTCATCTCCCATGCCGGCAGCTGCGCCGCGGGGAGGTACAACTCGGGAGGCGCCTGGCGGGCGAGTCCGTCGTGCCGCACGTCGCCGACGACCCCCACGACCTCAACGGAGCGCGTCGTGTCGCCACCAACGTGCAGGCGGCGGCCGAGGGCTCCCCCATCGGGGAACCAGCGCCGCGAGACGGTCTCATTGACGATCGCGACCCTCGGCGCCTCCGGCCCGTCGGCGCTGGTGAAATCGCGGCCCCGCATGAGCGGCACGCGAAGGGCGGAAAAGTACCCCGGCGTGATGATGCGCCAGTCCACCTCCGGACCCTCACCCGGCGGGTAGGGCGGTGCGCCGACCACTGAGAAGCCGGATGTCTGGTTACAGCTGCACAGCGGAATGACATTGGCGGCGCCCGCGGCTGCGACGCCCGGCAACGCCGCGACGCGCTCGACCAGCCGGCTGTAGAATCGCGCCGCGTCGGGTGCGTCAGGGTAGCCCCGGCCCGGCAGCGCGAGACTCGTGAGCGCAACACCTTC
>Ga0193739_1000588_pt1 | contig 10017 bp, 10 predicted proteins | sample L2a2metaG_FD_144926 | JGI IMG/M metagenome (GOLD analysis project Ga0193739, IMG submission 144926) | Soil microbial communities from a riparian zone of the East river system, Colorado, United States - L2a2 | ecosystem: Environmental > Terrestrial > Soil > Riparian zone | place: USA: East River...
CTTTCTAAATTTGGACGATTTACTGGAATTGCATTTCAGTTAATAGATGATTTAATAGGAGTAACGGGTGATCCTAAACTCACTGGAAAAGCAGTTGGAAATGATATAAGAGAGGGTAAAAAGACATACCCGATACTATTTGCATTAGAACACGCGGACACAAATAAGAGAGAAAAAATTATGAAAGTGTTTGGATCCAAGGGAGCAAACCGTGACTACGTTGAAGATGCGGTTTCTGCAATATCTTCCTTGAATATACAAGAAGAGGTGCGGAGAACAGCTCATGATAATATGATCAAAGCGTTTGAATCCATAAGTAGTTATGATGAAACAAACGCGAAAAATGCTCTTGTGTCTTCTGCAAAGTTTATAGTCGAAAGGAGTTTGTAGTCTTGTGAAGAGTAACGATCAAATTCATAGATTAGTTAATGCAATAGCATTGAAAAATGCATCTGAACATTCAGGAAGAACTAACGTAAATACGGTCCTTTCAAGATTATTAAGCCTAAAACCTGAGTTAAAAAATGAATTAAAGATATTGATAGAAGAAATCAGAACTGAAGTAGATTCCGTAAATAAGTTAGATTTGGAGCAGCAAAAAAAAATTTTGAGTGAAATAAATTCAATTGACAGTAAGTTCGATTCAAAGTCAAAACATGACCAAATGGATTCACATCCATTGCCGAAGCTCCAAATGACAGAAACTCAAGTGGTTACTCGATTTCCACCTGAGCCTAATGGTTATCCTCACATAGGCCATGCAAAAGCAGTCATAATAGATGAAGAATACGCCAGAATTTATGGTGGTAAACTGATTCTGCGTTTCGATGACACGAATCCGCTGAATGAAAAATTAGAGTATTACGAAGCCATTAAGAATGATTTAGAATGGCTAGGGATTAAGCCTGACATAGTAAAAAACACATCTGACGATATACTTGTTCTACACGAATATGGAAAAAAACTGACAAAAAGTGGGAATGCTTATGTTTGTACTTGTGATGTTAACAAGATCCGCAAGTTGAGAATGCAACAGGTTGAATGTCCATGCAGAGATTATACTGCTAAGTGGGAGCAAAACATTGAAAGGCTAGACAAGATATTTGATGGAACCTATCATCAAAATGAAGCAATAATAAGATTCAAGGGAAACATGCATGACAATAATACAGTTTTGAGAGATCCTACTCTCTTTAGGATCATAGAGGCGCCGCATCCACTGGTGGGTGAAAAGGTCAAAGTATGGCCCACTTATGATTTTGCGGCTCCTGTTGAAGATAGTCTTGACGGAGTAAGTCATGCGCTGAGAACTAAGGAGTATGAGCTGCGTAATGCCCTGTACTTGGACATTTTAGATAGATTGGAATTAAGAAAACCAATAGTAGTTGAATTCTCTAGATTAGAATTTGAAAACATGCCTGTCTCCAAAAGAAAAATTAAACAATTGATAGATGATGGTCTAATTACAGGCTGGGATGATCCACGTCTGCTCACTTTGTCAGCAATGCGTAGAAGAGGCTTTGATCCTAAAGCAATTAGAAGTTTTGTCTTGAGTCTCGGACTAACTTTGGCAGAAACAAAACCTCCCTTTAAGACTCTGGAGTCAATGAATAGGAAAATAATCGATCCCATAGCCATTCGATTATTTTTTGTCAAAGATCCTATTATGTTAATTGTTGATGATGGTAAAAATACCAAGGTAACGTTGAGTAATCATCCAACAAGGGATCTTGGAACAAGACAAGTTGAAGTCTCCAATGTGGTTTATATTTCACGAGATGATGCCATTTCTCTTGCAGAAGATGAAGAAATAAGACTCATGGAATTGTATAATATAAGAATTAGGAATATAGATTTAGATAATAAAAAAGTAATTACTGCTTCTTATCTTAACAACGAAATTGTAAGAGATATGAAGAAGATTCAGTGGGTATCAGACAAGAACATGACAAATTACAACATCCTAGTTCCAAAGGAACTGTATCTTAATGACAAATTCAATCCAAATAGTTTGGAAAATATTGAAGGATACGCTGAATCTTCAGTTTTACAACTAAAATCCCATAGTTTAATACAATTGATTAGATTTGGTTTTTGTAATACCCAAGATAAAACCTCTGCTATTTTTATACACAGGTAGACAAAATGAAAATAGGTAGGATTAAGATAGAAGAAGTTGGAGAAACATACGGAATAATCTCTCCTGATGGTAAAAAGATAATTACTAAGCTTGATTTTCAAGAACAGACTGGTGTCCCGATTCCTCAGACAATAAAGGAATTCATTGTTAGAGGATGGATTAACGAAGTTACTAAGTATATTTCGGATATTAAATTTAGTAACGATATTAACCAGGATGATCTATTGACTCCCATTCCAGATCCATCAAAAATAATCTGTTTAGCTTTTAATTATTATGATCATGCAAGAGACGCAGGACTTACACCTTCTGATGAACCTGTTATTTTTATCAAACCCCGAACGACTCTGAACCATCCATTTAATGATGTAAAGTGTCCATATTTTGTACAACGCCTTGACTATGAAGCTGAATTGGCAGTTATTATCGGAAAAAATACTAAAAATATTGAACCTGAAAAGGCGGCTGATTGCATATTTGGATATACCATACTGCATGATGTTTCAGCCAGGGACATCCAATTCAAAGATAAACAATTTACAAGAGGAAAAAGTATTGATACGTTCGCGCCCTGTGGTCCTTGGATAACAACCAAAGACGAAATCAGTGATCCTCAGAATCTACAAATTGTTACAAGGGTCAATGGCGAAACCAGGCAAAATTCTTCGAGTAGTAAAATGGTAATATCGATTGAGAAAATAATCTCAAGTCTAAGTAAAGTAATGACGTTAGAATCCGGGGATATCATATCTACTGGAACTCCCGCAGGAGTCGCAATGTCGATGAAGGAACCAAAGTACCTAAAGGACGGCGATGTCGTAGAAATAACAATTCAAAATTTAGGTACTATTAGAAATCGAATTACTTTTGTATAGTATTGAAACTATATTACTGCGTTTTATCTTGGGTAATCTTTCTTAATCTGACTACTTCTTTTTCCAGAATATGGCAGTAATTCTTGTATAATTCCATTAATGTGGATCTTATGCTGGCTAACTGGATTGAAATATTGAGGGACTGCAAGCAGGTGTCTAAGGAGCGTTCTGTTGCGAACATATTCATTGATTCTTTGAATGATTCAAGCAATAGTTGATGCTCAGAACTATTTTCATTAATTAGTTTCTCAATATCCTCTACACTTTTAGAATCATTTTCACGAAAATTGTCAGACTTGAACATACTCAGGCATATTGACAATGAGAAATATATTAATCACATTGGTTTTCATCAAAATAGCAAGATTTTCCTGAGAATCACTCCTTTCAATCTTTAAATTAATAATGTATTTATTTGTCGGCTCAAGTTCAGATTTGTATGGTGGTAGACAATAAGGGCATCATATCGTATATACGAGTATTGAAGGAAGATTTGATGATATTCAGAATAAAACCATCGGAAAGTAATGTCCCGGATTTCAAGGCAGGTCAATTCTTGACAATAGGATTGCATGTGCCTTCTGAGGAAAAAATAGTAAGAAGAGCATATTCAATAGCCTCCCCTCCAGAGCAAAAAAATGTCTTTGAATTGCTTGTGAGATGGGTAAAAAAACCTGTACCAGGACGATTGACTACGGAATTATTCAACAGAAGAGAACTCGATGAAATACTTTGGGTAAAGCCAACAGGAGCATTTACAATAGATGAGAAGAAACATGATGGTACTCCTGACAACAGAAGGATGATTCTTATTGGCGGGGGAACTGGACTCGCGCCATTTATTTCCTATGCTCTTCATTTAAAATCAATTGGCAGCAAGCGAGAAGTCGTAATTTTGCATGGTGCAAGTTATGTTGATGAGCTCAGTTACAGAGAGATTCTAGCAGAGCTTGAGAATGAAAGTTTGGATAGTGGAAAAGATAAGTGGAATTTTAGATATCGTGCCAGTATTAGTAGACCTCAGGAATGGTTCAACAGAAGTTGGAATGGTCAGAAAGGAAGGGTAGAATCATTTTTACGACCAAAACTAGGAACTGATAAATCGCCTCTGGAAGAGCTTGTTGGAGAATCAATTACCCCTGAAAATACTATTTTCTATGTGTGTGGATGGCAAGGAACAATTGATGGTGCTTTGGACTATCTAATTCCAAAAGGTTTCGTAACGGAAAGAAATAAGAGAAAAGATGGAAGTTATGATGTGAAGTTTGAATCCTATGGATAGGTACAGGAAAATGCCGTGTAATACAGTCCAAGAAACCTTAACCTTATATCAAGGATAAATGTGAGCATAAGTAGACATGAAATTTGAATATGAAGAATTTTCCACTATTGAAGAATTTTTTTTATATCTTGTATCCGTTGCGCCGTATATGAAGCAAGTTCTGCCTGCTAGTTCATACAAAGGATACGTATTCTCCATTCTATGACAAGGGGAATATGGAACCAGGACTAATCGAATTTGATATTTCAACAAAGAAATACAAAACGGTTCCAGCCGTAGAGAGAGCTGACAAGAACTATTTCATAATACTGAAACCAAAGGTTGCAACAATTGCAGATACTGCAATTAAAGAAATTGAAAATCTTGGTAAGAACTAAAGATAAAGATAATCTTTAATCTTATAATTTTGGTGAGAGCGATTCAGATACCGATCTACTTCTAGAGTATTTCTCTACGATATCTTCAGGTACCCGGCCACTGAACAATTGTTTTGACAAACCCTTCAGGTATCTCATAATTGCCCAGGTCCCTGCCTTTATCAATACGGCCATAAAGACTTTCATTGCAGGGCCATAAGTCTTGTTGCGAATAATTATCGGAATTATGTCATTTATAACCCTGAGGTTAAACTGCCAGCATTTCCAAAACAAAGCAAATTGAGATTCGTTCAGATTTCCAAAATGCATCGAATTCCTTTCAGAAAAATCTTGATACAAAAGCGGGGCTACAAGACCACTCATTTTCATTCGTCTAAAGTCATCTATCAAGTCAATTGTGTATTGTGTTTCGTCTGGTGTTTCATCAGGCCATCCAATGATTAAAGTCAAGGCAGGGAACCAATGATTTTCATTCAAAATCCTGCAACCTTCTCTTACTACCGCACCCCATTCGTCAGGTTGGTATGGTTTTGTCTTAACTCCGAGATGTTTTTTGACCATTCGTGGAGCAACAGTTTCTACACCTAGATTTGTAGCTAGCCATCTTCCACTTGAATCCATGTCATTTATTTTGGATAAATCTCTAATTAGATCTGGAGAAGATGCCACAGCAGACAGAGTCATATGAGTAGTTCCTATAAAATTAGCACCTGTTGACTTCAGTCCCTTCCAAACTTCAGTAATAGCATCTGCATTTGGAATGAAATCCTTGTTATCACATCCATATAGTAACATCTCGTCTGATTGAAGCCAAATAGAATCAAAACCATATCTCAAGTTTATACTAGCCTCAGCTTGCAGTCTTTCCAGTGGGATATCTTTTTTTGAACGCTTATTTACGTCGCAAAAATCACAACCTCTCCCACATCCCCTCATAGCCTCTACCAATGAGTTTACTGTAGGACCTTGTATTGGAGGAATGTTTTCAATATTTCTTACGAATGTATGTAGTAACTCTGGTGCATCACCAGCTTCAAGATCGTGAAATAGATCCAATGCCAACTCATCAGCTTCACCAATTACAACTGTATCAATTCCGTGAATTTTCATTCTATCAGGTTTTGCAAGTTCCCAAGAACCATTTCCACCAACAACAACCTTAAAGTCATATTTCTTTTTGAGTTGAATTACTGAAGCACACATTTTTTTAAATTTCATGGCAACATATGATAACTTTTCAGGCGACATAGTTGTCGTTACTGGTGCCATACCCAATGGGTCCATAACATTTATTCCAACCACAGTGGTGTTAGGTCCTATGGATTTTTCCAACATCTCTGGATGTGCAATTACAATCTCGTCTCTTTGGTACTCTTTTAATAATGCGCTTTCGATCCTTCTAAGACCACATTGAGCAACCTTTACTTCCCCTGTGTTTTTGTCGGTTTCAACGCTTGGACAAAATAACTTGTCAAATACAAATTCTGGTACGAGCTCATATGGGCCACAAGCAATAAAACCATAAAGAAAATTACCTCTATAATTTGTCATAAGGCTACGGTCTGCTGTTAACACTACACGTTTACCATCTGACATCTTTTCTCTAATCCCCTAATTCGTTTAAGTATTTGGGTATAAATCTATTACTATACTGTTACCAATAATTATCATTTAATACAAGCCTGTTCGATGACCTTTTATTAGAATTGATTTTAGCTGTCTATGAGCCAAAATATTAAGGGCTGAAAGAAACGAAACCCATCTGTAAGAAGCATGCTCATAAGAAATTACTATATCTCTGGTGGGAGTCGTGGCAAAATAGAATTTGACTTCCTTATGGGATCTTATGCCATTCAATTTCATATAAGAATATCTTATTGTTCCAATATATGACATGACATCAAGAAATCTTATTCCAGTTTCTTCTCTTACTTCTCTAATCAATGTATCTAGTTCTGATTCTCCAAGTTCTTTATGTCCTTGTGGAAAACCCCATGAACCTCTTCTATTCTTTAGGATTAGAAATTCAGGTTCTTTAACAGAAGTCGGTGGGTTGTGTCGTATTACAGCACCAATAGAGGTTTCCAGGAATATTCTACCTCTTTATTTTAGTACCGCAGCTAATTATAATTTTTATCAATTCTTTATCTTAGATTTTAACATAAACAAATTCTGAGTTACATTCTCATGAACAATTTGGTTGGAATAATAAAAACATAATTAACCTAAAGATATTAATGTGTAAATCTAAGTCGAAATTATGGGCCGATCGTCTAGTCCGGTAGGATACGGCATTGGCATTGCTGAGGTCGTGGGTTCGAATCCCACTCGGTCCACCATTAATTGTATATTATGATTCAGGCATGGCCAAAAAGTTTTATTCAATTCTCAGGAAAGCCGCTATTTACGAAGAACCGATAATGTATTTATTCATTGGATAAATAATTATACACTATTGTATTTCGTAAATTGGCAAAGAGAAATATCCATTAAAGAGATTGATGGTAGAAAAGTTGTTGTCAAACGGAATAAGATAAGCAAAAGTTTGCATGATTACCTTATTGTTATTTCATATGCTATTCTCTCAATCCTTTTTGCACATCCTTCATCGCCCCCTGAACTTGGTAACAAAATGACATCAAATGAAGGAACTGAAATGAGGAAAAAATTACGCTTAATTGGAATTCCCACACCATCGCTAATATTGATTTCTGATAATTTGTTAATAGAAGAATTTATTCCAGGGGGAAATCTTCATGAAGCGCTATCAAATGGAAGCGATTTTTCATTAGCATTTAGTGCAGGAATTATCACAGGAAGGCTCCACAAGTTAGGTTACTCATTCGTAGACAATAAATCTCAAAATTTTCTTGTAAGTTCAACCAGAAAAGTTTTGCGAACTGATCTGGCTTTTATACAGAAAAAAGATTCAATTTTTGCAAAAAGTATGGACATAGGTTCATTTCTGGGAAGCTTACTAGGATTGGATATTAGAAAGTACAGGGTAGTACAAGATGCTTTTTGCGAAGGATATTACTCTGAAGTAAAAACCCCAATTCCTTACCTCTCAATACCATTAAGAAACATCCTGGGCTTTGGACTAAGCCTCAGTTCAAATTGGGTAGTCAACGTTCTACAAGATTCAGAGAAATTAATATCATACAGGAGGAAGTTCGGTTTTTCTGTCAAATCCCCCTGATCCGAATTTGCAGTAGAAGCACTGATCAGACTGCATGTAAGTCAACTTTTGTATCAAAATAGCCCTTATCTTTAATGCAAATTTTGTCATCAATCTATACTTTAGAGGCATTGAAGGAATGACTTCATCAAAATAAACGTTGTAATGATCTGGGCAGAATTTTAAGGTAATTTGTGCCCTATGTTTACTATTAGATTCTTTGTTTGCAGAAATATTTTTTGCTACACTAATTTGTTCTCTAATATACTCATGTTTTGGACAGGGACAGTCTTTTCCCCCTGGATGTTTGTAGGCAGGTGTATTTTTCCAATCAAAATCTGGAAAATCTTTTTCAAACTCATCCATAATAGACTAACATTAGTGCCCACTTATCAAATATAAAGATATATCCAGATCTAAACAATCCTTAATGATAAAAGATATATTTTGAATATTTTAAAAACACGATAGAAGTGTTAAAAGAGCATAGTACAGATGGAAATAACAAGTCGTCCATGGTTACAAATATCGACAGGAATGGGAATAATACTGACGGATCAACCAAGTATGTTGATTCGAATTTAAGTACCCTGACAAAATTCAAGAAAACACTTCTTGCAGAGCAAAAAACAGGCGAAGAAAAGGTAGAATCACTTAACCAATCAATTGAATCTACCAAGATAGATATTGATAAGCAAAGAATGGACCTAGAAGAACTTCGAACGCGACTAAAAAAAGTAAATGAGATGAAGGAATTAGAATATTCGAAGTTTATTGAACTCAAGAATAGTTTGATGGAAATTCGAAATAAAATGAAAAATCTTGACGAAAAGGCCAATGACCCAGCGGGGCATAAGTTGAGAAAGGAGAGGTTTGATATGATAAATTTAGCAAAAAACCTGGATCAAATTGAAAGGGATATTCAAACGAAAAAACTAACTAAAGATGAAGAACGAAGACTGGTCGCCCGCTCAAAAGAAATGGCCACAAGGTTACATTCTCTTAAGATGATCCACAAGAAAGAGGATGATTATCGATCAATTTCTATCCAATATGATAAGTTGAAAACCAAAATTAATTTTATTTTTCAACAAAAATCAGAATTAGGAGATAAGATAGGTAGGTTAAAGGGCAGTTTGGATAAATTACTTAATCAGAGGGAAAGCCTTTATGAAGAAAGAAGAAAATCTAGGAGTGAATTAAGAGAAGCTGAAGCTAAACTAGAGATGGTGGATACCCAGCTAAATGCGATTGAATATAGACGCGCCAGGCAGGCTAACTATAGAACAAGGTCTGGTACCAGTGGAGATAAGCGCGAATACAAATACGATAACTCTCAGGAAAGAATGCGACGAAATAAAGAAAATATGGAACTGTTGAATTTGGCCAAAGAGGCTGCTTTGAAGAAGATGTCAAGTGGAAGAAAACTAACATTTGATGAGATGAAGCTCATCTATGGTGACGAATTACTACATGATTAGCTCTAGTTTTTTCTAGTTCTTTAACGGTGTATTATTTATGGACACAGATGATGTGACTATTGAAGAGGGAACAGAACTTGTCAGATTGGCAAGAACATCTGTTGAGTCATATATAAAAAATAAGAAAATAATTAACTCTACCATTAAGAGTAACAAGAAGTTGGGAGTCTTTGTTACAATTTACCATTTTAATACTATGAACAGCCAAAAAAATCTCCGTGGCTGCATTGGTTACATAATTCCATTAAAGAATATTTATGATTCGGTAATCGCTGCTGCAATTAATGCCGCTACTAAAGATCCACGTTTCAGTGCCATCAGTGAAAGAGAATTGGATCAAGTAATTTTTGAAGTCTCTGTGTTAACCAAACCTTTGCTAATTCGAGTAGATAATTCTGATGTATCTCTAAATAAGATAGTTATTGGAAGGGATGGCCTTTTACTAGAGAGTGCATATGGTTCTGGTTTGTTTCTACCCCAAGTTCCAGTCGAACAAAAATGGAATATTAGGGAATATCTCACAAATTTGTGCTACAAGGCAGGAGCGCCGCCAGACACTTGGTTATTGCCTGATTCAAAACTATACACGTTTCATTCAATAATATTTAGAGAAAAATTACCAAATAGAGAAATCTATGCTGAATATCACAAAGTAAACTAGGAATATGGGTCATCCTAAAATCA